>OLOA01000726.1_pt1 | contig 35097 bp, 34 predicted proteins | sample 1672201 | NCBI WGS metagenome assembly OLOA01 (sample SAMEA3136658, study PRJEB25190) | human gut metagenome
GCTGCTCGAAGCCGGCGGATTCAGACCCGCGCTACACCCTCGTTCGTGAAGAGCCTCTTTAGTTTTCTCATTCTCGGGCTGATCGCCGGCGCGATCGCCAAGCTCATCCTCCCCGGCAAGCAAGGCGGCGGCTGGTTCGTCACCCTGCTGCTCGGTGTTGTCGGGGCGATGCTCGGGGGCTGGCTCGGCGGCCTCATCTTCAACGTCAACCTGCAGGGCTTCTTCAACCTGTCGACCTGGCTGCTCGCGATCGGCGGATCGATCCTGGTGTTGCTCATCTATGGCCTGATCACCGGTCGCCGCGCGAAGAAGTGACCCAACCTCACAAGCCATGGACGAACTGACGGATACGGGTAAGGATGAGGGAAAACGGGCGGTCGTCGCACCGCCCGTTGGCCCTCGAAGGAGAGGCGCCCTTGGTGTCAGGGGGATGAAGGATGAGCAGTGAGCCTTACCGCAACCCGTTGGAGTCAGCGGACGACCGGATCATCGCCGGACGCGCCGCAGACGGAGACACGGCAGCATTCGCCGCGCTTGTTCGCAGGTACACCCCGTTGATGCGTGCTTACACGCGGCGGATCCTTCCGGGCAGCGCGGATGTCGACGACGTCGTCCAAGACGCGTTCATCACCGCCTGGGACCAGCTCCCGAAGCTGGATGATCCCGGGCGGGTGAAGAGCTGGCTTGTGCGGATCACCAGCCGCAAAGCGATCGACCGCATCCGATCCACCCGACCCCACTCCGATCTGAGCGAGACAGAGCTACCGGCACCGGATCAGATGGCCCCGCCGCGACGAGCGGAAGCGCGAGCAGGGATCGCGGCGTTGAGCGACGCGATCAATCGGCTTCCCGACGCCCAGCGTGAATGCTGGGTGCTGCGAGAGCTGGGCGACTATAGCTACGAGGAGATCGCCCAAGAACTGGACCTCCCGGTATCGACGGTTCGGGGATTGCTCGCCCGTGCACGAAAAGACATCATTGTTCGAATGGAGCAGTGGCGATGAACGAACACGATACCCTTGATCCGCGGGGCCGCGTGACCGAGTTCGAGGACCTCGACGGGCACACCATTGAAAAGCTCTCTGACTACCTCGATGCCGGGCGCACCCCGGTGGATGCTTCGATCGAAGGCTCGCCCGGTTGCCGCATCGCACTGGATGCCCTGACCCGTCTTCGAGAGGTCACCCCCGAGCTCCTTGCAGCCGACACTTCGGCGGAACCGGAGCCCGACGACACCTGGGTGCAGAGCATCCTCGCCGGCATCACTCTGGACGCGCGCGCCGGACGGCGCATCCCACTGCCAGCGCCCGCGCTCGAAGCCGACTTGGGCATCACCGAGGGTGCCGTCCGGGGCGTGATCCGCGCGGCGGAGCACACCGTGCCCGGCGTAGTTATCGGCAAATGCCGATTCGACGGAGATGTTACGGTGCCGGGCGAACCGGTGCGGGTCCGCGTCGATGTCAGCGTGCCCTACGGCGAACCGATCCCGGATCTTGCAGAACGCCTCCGCACTGAGATCAGTGCACGTGTGATGACACACACCACTCTGAACGTGACCAGCATTGACATCACCGTGCACGATATCCAGCAGCTTCAGAACCGGACAGAAGGAAACCGATGACCGAGCCGACGGACCAGGCAATGGCCGAGGACATCGAGACTGCGATCAGGGCTGTTCCCGGTGTGGCTTCGATCTTCCGCACTGGCGGCATCATCTCGAAAGTGGTCGATGCCGGCGCTCAGCTCCTCGGAGCTCAGCCGAACGTAGCACCGCTTGTCCGCTGGGAGCATACGCCGGACGGCCCGCGAGCAGAGGCCGCGATAGGCGTGCTCGCCGCCGCGGGAGCTGCTGAAACCAGTCGCCGAGTACACGCAGCGATTGCCGCGCTGTGTACCGGTCGTGGCTGTGCCCCTGTGGAGATCCGCCTCACTGTCGTCCACATCGACGATGGCCCCAGAGACCTCGCGTCCCGACGAACGTCGACGGCGAGCCTAGTGATGCCGACTGAAATCTCGCCTCAAGGCTGAAGCCGCCGCACAGCCCGGCGCAAATCAACACACTCCGCAGCAGACCCCATCACGACGCGCCTGCGCTGAGCCTGCTGAGGCGCTCGTCGAGGCTGTCGATAGCACCTCCGGCAGCGCCGGACTCACATCATAGTCCTCGCGCGGAGGCGGATGAGATACGCGGGGCAGCAAAACCTTTCCTGCGTTCAGCGCAAGAGTCAGCGCTACCGACGAGTAGTGTCTATGGAGTCGCCTGCTCCCTCTTGCCTCAGTTCCTCGGTGCGGTCGTTCTCCTGTTGATCGCGGATGATCTCGGAGTTCCGGCGGCGCGTGGTCTCTTCGGTCGGCGTGTATGCGTGCCCAGAGCCCTGCATCGCGCGTTCCCATCGTTCCGCTCGCTTCCGCGCGATTCTTCGATGATCCGGTTCCTTCTCGGGGGCGTTCTCATTTGCATTCATGTTGTCCGCGTAGCTCGCCCGTGTGCGAGGCGTTCAGCTTCGACGAACTGTGAAGAGACGCCCGCGACGCTGTGATGGCCGCCGCACCGGTCTCGTGCGGTCACGCTGAACTCGAGCGCCGCAAGGCACTTGGACCTAGATGAATAGTCTTGAGCGTGGCCTCTCCGTCCGCTCCATTGACAGGGTTGCCGAAGCTGTGAGGCGTACATGTAGAGGGCGTAACGTCAGATCATGGAGACACAGACACGAACCAGCGGTGTAGAGACCGCTACGCTGGGCCTGGGATCGGTGCTGGTGGGTTCGTTGCCTGCCGCGCTGATGAACCGATGAGGCCCCGGATCGATACACGGTCGAGGCCGTGTTCACGCGACGCCCCGAACGGGACGAGGTGATCGAGATTCTGGGGAGCGAGACCCGTGACTTTCTCGCGAAAGCCGGCTATCCGACCGTGGAGGTGACGATCTCGGACCGTCGCCTCGAGATCGCGAACACGAACCTCGAGGAATTGCGCGACGGACTCGCGAGCGTTCTCGCGGATTGCCTGGCCGACATCAGCGCAGGGGTCCGGGATCGACAGGACGCGGCGGCGGTCGTGTTCCAGAACGCGGCTGTGAGCGAGAACGCGCGCACCGCCGCGGTCACCGCTCTCGCGGAATCCGTCACTTTCGCCCCATCCCCAACTGGTCAGGATTCGGCGGGAGCGGAGGCGAACCGTGTCCGGTCGGATCGCGCTCAGATCAATGACTGGACTGATGAGGGCGGTCACGGACGTTCCTGACGCCCAAGCCCGCAGGATCTCAGGTGCATCATGAACGAGTATCGTTCGACCCGGACTCCACGAACTAGCCGGCCAGTCAATGGCAAGGGCGGGAGCGAGTTCACGACATTGGCGAAAACGATCCGAGAACAGGGGCTGCTGCGTCGCCGGTACGGGTACTACTGGACGAAGCTGGTCGGGCTGCCCCTGGTCCTCGCCGGCGGCTTATTCGCGTTCGTTTGGATCGGTGATACCTGGTGGCAACTGTTCACCGCGGCGCTCCTCGCGATCCTCTTCACCCAGATCGCGTTCCTCGGCCACGATTCCGCGCATCGCCAGATCTTCGTGTCGGGGAAATGGAACGACTGGGTCAGCATCGTCCTCGGCGACCTCCTGGTCGGTAGGAGCTACGGGTGGTGGCAGCACAAGCACACACGCCACCATGCAAACCCGAACAAGTTGGGTGCCGCCCCTGACATCGACCTTCCAGTGATCATCGTCACTCCGGGTCGAACACCTCCGAAAGGCCGGACGCTGAGATGGCTTCGGGCGCATCAGGGCGTGTTCTTCTTCCCGATCCTGCTCCTGGAAGGGGTGTCGTTGCACGCGTCCGGGGTGCGCCGAGTGCTCGCAAGGGGTGAGCTGAAGCGGCGCTGGGTGGAGATCCTCTTTCTGCTGATCCGGCTGACCGGGTTCCCGGTGCTGGTGTTCATCGTGCTCTCGCCGGGAATCGCGTTCGTGTTCCTCGCCGTGCAGCTCGGCGTGTTCGGGTTCTATATGGGAGCCTCGTTCGCGCCGAACCATAAGGGGATGCCGGTCGTGCCGAGAGACGTGAGCCTCGATTTCCTGCGACGCCAGGTGATGATGAGCCGGAACATCCGCGGTACCCGTGTTCTCGATACTGCTATGGGTGGCCTGAACTATCAGATCGAACACCACTTGTTTCCCTCAATGCCTCGCCCGCATCTGCGCAAGGCAGCACCGATCATCGCCGAGTACTGCCGAACCCACGATGTCCCGTATCTGCAGACGGGATTGTTCGCCTCGTACGCCATCGTCGTGCGCTACATCAACCGTGTCGGGCTCGGGGAACGCGACGTGTTCACCTGCCCGCTCATCGAACAGCGCAATCACTTCACGATGCCAGCAGCATCGTGAAGTTTCCTCGCGCAGACGGGACGGTGAGGCGGTCACATGCCGCCGTGGTCTATCACCCGGCGAAGATCCCACTGGAGCGCGTCCGTGCTGCAGTAGAGATGCAGGAGCGAGCGCTGGGCTGGGCAGCTTCACGCTGGTACAAGACCAACGCACAGGATTCCGGACGCGCCGCGGCAGAGCAAGCCCTGGCGGGTGACCCGGCAGTCATCATCGTGGCCGGTGGCGACGGCACCGTCCGGGCCGTCGCAGACGTCGTCCACAGCTCCGGGATTCCCATCGCACCGATCCCCACCGGTACGGGGAACCTACTGGCGCGCGACCTCGGTATCTCCCTCGGCGATGTCGAGGGCAACATCGAGGCGGCGTTCACGGGCTCGACGCGAGCCGTGGATGTCGGGGTCGCCGAGTTCGACGATGCTGACGGCGCTTCACGACGGCATGCTTTCGTCGTCATGGCGGGTATCGGCCTGGATGCGGAGATGGCGGAGCACACGAGCTCGATCGCGAAGAAGCACCTCGGCTGGCTCGCGTACGTCACGCCCATCGCCAGATCGGTCATCGTCAACAGGCTCTTCCACCTCGACTACCGTGTGGACCAGAACAGAGTCAGATCCACTCGAGCGCACACGGTCATCGTGGGCAACTGCGGCACGCTCACCGGAAACATGCTCCTGATCCCCGGCGCGGTCATCGATGACGGATTCCTCGACGTGGTCATGATGCGACCGAAAGGACGGTTCGGGTGGGCTCGGATCGGCACGCGCCTCACGCTGCAGGGCATCGCACGGCGCTCCCGGCTCAGCCGGCGCATGCTTGAACGAGCGCCGGATATTCACGCGCTTGCCTATGTCCGGGGGGAGACAGTTCGAGGCACGGTTCGATACCCCGCACCTGATTGAACTCGACGGAGACAGCTTCGGCCACGTAACCCGCGTCAACGTCGGAATCAGACCCGGAGCGTTGCAAGTCCGTGTTGCCCGGTGAACTGACTGATCGCAAGCAAGCAAGCAATGCTGGGGCGTGCGGTACGCACGACATGCCGCAGAAGAGCATCCCCCGCTGAGCCACGTGAGGGAGAGGCGGGTTATGCTTTCGAGCGCTTCGCGCGTTGCCGGAGCAGCCCGAATATCAGGGTGCCGACGAAGAGCACGATTCCGATGATGGCCAACCAGAGCAGGCCCTCGAACACGAACCCTACGATCGACAGCACCGCCCATACCACAAGCAAGATGAGAAGAACTGTCCACATATTCCCCACCATACGCTCCATCTGAGGGCAAAAGAAGGAACTGGCAAGACTCACAGAAAGCCGGCGACCACGGCTGAGCCACAAGATAAGCCTCGCCCCCAGTCCCTGTGGCAACGAGTTCGGGCACGCTGGGGTCAGAATCAACGCGTGACATGAATGCAGCAGTTCTACCAGCAGAGTTTCCCGAGAAACCAAGGTTCCGCATGAAAGGACTAACGCGTTCCCCAGCGGTGCAGCGGCCCCGACTTCGTGACAGGCGCATGCATCGCGCACGACACGCCGTACTCGATGCAGACAAAGCTACTGCGTCTTCTGCGCTGAACACCGCAACTTTACGACCGTTGCCGATCAAGCGCTGCCTCGTCTTCTGATTCTCTTCGCCATGACTCTTCGCCTGTTTCTACATTCTCCCATTGTGCTATCTCCCGAATGGACGTATTGCTACCTGGCGGTAGATCATCCGCCCCGCTCCTGGTCTTGTGCTTGCCGACCCGAGGAACTGCGCCGTGAGCAGCCTGCCTGCCTACCGTGGTCTATAGGCTGCGTGTCGGCCCCTCGCGGTGCGGCCCGCTGCGGTGGGTGTCGTGCGCGAATGGGTCGGGAAGCCGCTGTGCCCGCTCTGCGACTCGCTGCCGCGCTTGCTCCTGCTCGGCGCGCTTGGCTTCGATGCGTTCGGCGGCTTCGTTCGCGGGCAGGCTACGGAGTTGGTCGGCTTCGGCCCGAGTCATGGCGCCCCGGTTTCTGGTGTCGCGAGCCTTGCGGTGGGGGCTGGTGGTGCGAATGCCGAGCTGGTCGCGGCGGGCCTGCTGTGGCCCGTACTCGCTGACCAGCAACGCCAGACGCTCCTGCTCATGGCGTTCCCGCATCGCCTCACGGTTGGCAGTCGCGGCGGCGACGGTCTGCACAGCCTCGGCCACGCGAGGATCGGTCTCTGCACGCTTCTCGGCGGCCCTGCTCGCCCATGCCGGGAGACAATCGGCGTAGGTCGGGGTGGTGCCCCATTCGCTGCTGACCTGTCCACGCAGCTCCTGCGTGTGTTCGGTCGCGGCGCGGTGCTCAGTACGGGCTTTGCGCCTGCCGAACCTGCCCACGGTGGCGAGGCGGGCGCTTGTAGCGGCCTCGTTCTCCACGGCGGCGAGGTAGGCGGCCCCGTCGTGCTCGGCTTGGACGGTGAGCGGCCTGGCGGCCTCGGCGCGCACCTGCTCGGCGACTTCTTCGGCCTTGCGGAGTACAGCAGCACTCTCGTCGTCCTCGGCGCGGTGGGTGGAGCGTTGGGCGTCGAGCCTGGCGGCGATCTGCTCCCATCGTGCCGCCGTCCGTTGTGCGCGTTCGGCTTCGTGGTCGAGGCGGGCGAGTTCTTCGGTGACGAGCCGCACGGGGCCGTCGTTGACGAGGCCGCGCACGGCTTCTTGTGCGGCGTGGGCGGCGTGGTCGAGGCCCCGGTCTGCGGGGTCGCGTTCCATCGCGTCGATGAACTGCGCCCGCGCATCCGCGAGGTCTTCCGCGACGACGTGGAGCCGGTTCGTGTTGCGGCCTCGGGTCATGCCGACGTAGACGCCCGCCGCGCTCGTCGCCTCCGACAGCACCGTGTGCGAGGCATCGACGGTGGCGCCTTGGACGCCGTAGGCGGTGGCGGCGTAGGACAGGTGCGCATGCTCACCCAAATACTCGGCAGGCAGGGCAACGGTGCGCGGGCTCTTGCGCCCGCTGCCGACCTCACGCGCGTAGACCGTGCCGTCGCTCTCGACGTGCTGCACGATCCACTGCTGCCGGTTCGCCACCCCAAGATCACTGTTGTTCTTGCGGGTCTGGATCAGGTCACCGGCCCCGATGCTCAGCCCGTCGCTGCCGGTCTCCGTCACCGTGTCGTCGACCTCGCCACGCTCGATCCGTCCGGCGCGGATGCGCTCATTCAACGCCGCCGCCTCGTCATTGGTCGACACCGTGATCGCCTCGCCGTCGCCGTCGCCGTCGCGGGCGCGGGTGCTGACGGTGATGTGGTCGCGGGCCTGCTCGTCGTCCGCATGCAACGTCACGAGCTTCATAGCGGCGAGCCGGTCGAACACCTCGCCGGGGTTCTCGCGGTCTCGCATCGCCAGCGTGAGCGCCGCGTACTGGGCATCGGTGAAGCGATGCAGCTCGCTCATATCGTAGGTACGGCCCCTGATCTGTGCGGCAATGTCGAGCACACCGCCGCGCCCGACGGCGGGGAGTTGGGCGCGGTCGCCGACGAGCGCAACCGTCGCGTTTGCTTCGGCAGTGATGGTGAGGAGGGCGTGGGCGGTGTCTTGGTCGAGCATCCCGGCCTCGTCGACGATCACCCGCTCACCCCGCGACAGCACCGTTTCTCGCGGTGGGCCGGTGAATGCGCGCCCGGTCTCAGGGTCGGTATCGCCCCGCGTGAGGCGTGTCCATACGCCGTCGGCGTTCCACCGCCACCCATGCGCATACACCAGCGCCCCAACACTGGTGGCGGGTACGCCGAGTTCGTCGTGCGCGACCTGCGCCGCCCGCAGCGTCGGCGCAACCACCCGCGACGCCCTGCCCTGCTCGGCGGCGACCTCGATGGCGCCGCCGAGCATCGTGGTCTTCCCGGCCCCGGCTGCACCCTCCACGATCACCAGCGGATCTTTCGAGGCGACCGCAGCGGCGGCGACCGTCTGCCCCTCATCGAGCCCGGCGGTGTGTGCGGCCTCGGTCACGTCCGCTGGTTTCGGCTCCCGGCGCAGGGTTGCGGCGGTGAGCTGGTCGCGCAGCGCGGTCTCAGCGGCGACCACGCCGACGCTGGTCAGGTGGGCGACGTACTCCGGTGCAGCTGCGCCAGGCGGCAGGATGGAGAAGCAATCCGATACCGCAAGATCGGTTGCGAGGCTCACGAACTCGCGCAACTCCTGCGGTGTGGCCTGCACGCCTGCCTCGGTCGTGATCCGGGTGACATGTTCCTCCACAGTGTGCGGCGTCCATGCCGACGCACTAGCGGCGCACCGATCCAGCGCCCGCGACGCGACCTGTTGCATGCTGAGGTCTTCAAGCAGCACTGGGGGTTGCGCAGTCTTGCGTTCGACCCGTTCGGGGTCGTATACGGCTTCGCGCAGCTCGGTCACCCATGCGGCTTCCTCCCGCAGGGTGGTGGGCTTCTTCGCGGGTCGCTCATACGCCCACGCCTCGGCGCGCAGGCGGGAGGCGACGACCGGCCCGATCTTCTCGCCGGGGTGCGCTTGATCCCATTCGGATTCGAGGCGTTCGAGATTCTTGCGCACCTGCTCGCCCCGCTTCGACATGAGCGCGTTGAACCGCTCCAACTCGGCGACTTCGCCGGCGGCGGGGTCGAGGGTCAGGCCGTGCCGGTCGAGCACGGCGGCGAGGTCGGGGTGGGCGGCGATCACGGCGGTGCCGAGGGCGCGGATCGCGCCCTGCTGCTTGAACAGCGCAGCGCCGTTCAAGCCCCGCCACTTGCCCGCCGCCCACACTCTCATGCCGATCTGCATATGAATATGCCGGTGCGGATCACCCGCCCGCGACGTGCGGTGCGTGATGCCCACGACCTGCATGCTCTCGATGGGTACGACCTCCTGCGCCCCCAACGGCCCGACACGAGTCACGGAGTGCTGGGCGAGCCAGCGCCGAATCTCGCTGAGGGCATCCTGTTGCGCCGCATCCAGCACCTCCGAGACCTCGGGGTGCAGGGCGGCGGCGATCGACAAGCTCTTGGGCGTGTTGATGACCATCTCCATGAACCGGGGCGAGCCTCGCCGATCCGACCCCGCCCGGCGCGGTTTGCCCATCGACTCGCCCGTGAGCGGGTTCTCCCAGTCCACCCACCTCGCATACCCCACAGGATCAAGCGCCAGCTCAGCGGTCACCTCGCCCGATCCGTCGAGTGCCGCGAACTGCGCGACGGTCGCTTCCGCGCCCAGGTAGTAGTCGTCAGCGCGGGAACAGTCGGCCTCGACGTAGCGCAGCGCGTCGGCTCCGGTGCCCCGGAACGGGATCACGCCGCCCTGCATCTCGACCACCACCCTTGCGTCTGCCCTACTCACCATCTAGCGTAGCAGCAACTACGTCACTTAGATTACGTTCATTCACTGAGATAAGGGCGAGAACCGGGGGGGGTGTGGCGAGCGGTTGGGAGCGCTGGGGGGGGTGGCGAGCGGGTGCGCTCGCGAGTGCGGCGAGGGGCGGGGGCTTGGTGTCAGGAGAGGGAGGATGCGACGGTGGCGATCCAGGCGCGTTGGCGGCGTGTCTCGACGGCTCGGGGGTGGTAGTTTGTTCGCACCCACTCCACGGCGGTGTCGGCTGGAACGCCGCTCATCACGGCGAGCACCCCGAGGGCGGTTCCGGTTCTGCCGATCCCGCCGCCGCAGGCAATCTCGACTCGCTCGGACGCGGCCCGCGTGTGAGCTTCCCTGAGCGCGTCTACGGCGTCCTCGGTGGAGGCAGGCAGGCGGAAGTCGGGCCACCTGACCCAGCGGTAGGGCCAGTCGGCCACGCGAGGGTCGCGGCCCAGGAGGTAGACGGCGAACTCAGGGGCCGGGGCCTGACCGCGAGGCCGACGCGCACCTGTGCCACGGATCAGACGACCGTCCGGCAGGCGTACCACGCCCGCGTCGTCAACCGCCCAGCTCGTCATGCGGGCCTTATCCGGCGCGGCCTCGGCGTCCGGGTGGGAGCAGTCCTTTGCGGCGGGCGCGGGCGACCCAGCCCTGCGCGGTCGAGAGCGGCACGCGGCTGAGCTCGGCCATTCTCGCGGTCGGGTTCGGTTCGCCGTCGTCTACGAGGCGGGTGTGCTGGAGGGCAACGACCTCGTAGAAGTCCGGGGTGCGCTTCGGGTTCCCCAACGGCTTCATCACATCCGCCGAGCGGAGGACGCGACCCGACGGCATGGTCATGGTGCCGCCCTCGAACCGGCTGGCTCCGGTGACGGCGAACTGGCGGCGGTTGATCGCCGCCTCGATCCGCGACGTGGGCAGGTTGCGGAGCATCGGGCTCGCCACGGGATCGCCTGCCCACTCGGGCAGGTAGACGATCCCGGTGATCCGCACCTCGCCCTTGGGTTCCTCGTCCAGCAGGTATTGGCGTTGCAGGCGCAGCAGCACACGAGTGGACGACTCGGTGTGCTGGATGAGGAACCAGCGCCCGGAGTCGGTGTTGTTGTGGCTGGAGTTCAGCCTGCGATCCAGCCCCGGCGCGGGATCGACCCACTGCTCATACCTGAGTGCCGCGTCGATCGCGGGGCTGTCGCGTTCGGGGTCGATGGGCGAGGCGTCGGGCATCTGCCAGCCCGCAGGCAAGTCCGCCGCGACCAGCAGCGGCACACTTTCCAAGCCCTCGATCATGCTCCCAATCCTACATGACCTCATGCAATGGCCGCTACGCCATGTGTGTGCTACTCTATAACTCACGTATCAGCCACGACGTGAGATAGAGATGAGCGACCGGCCCCGACGCACGAGTGATGAGTCGCCGCGACGCGCGGCGCAGAGCAGGGGTGCGCTCGGAACAGGCAAGGGCAACGATCCGCCTCAGTTGCGACTGCGGGCGGAGCGACGGGAGGAACCAGACATGCGCAAATTGGTGGAGTGGGTGCTGAACATCACCCAGGCCCGCTACGACGCGCACCGCGCCGGGGAACCCGACCCCTACGACCTCCCGGCACCTGATGGACTCGGGCCGGTGTCAGACGAACGAGGCAGAGTAGAAGCAGAGCAACCGCACCAACGAAGGAGCACCGCATGAGCACCATCACCGCTCCCGCCCTCGCCCCGGCAGGCGTCACCGACGGCTGGACAGGCGACAAGCCGGTGCTGCTGGCCGTATCCTATCTACGTGTCTCCACGCGCGAGCAGGCCGAGCGTGGCGGCACTGACGAGGGGTTCTCGATCCCCGCCCAGCGTGAGGCCAACCAGCGCAAGGCCGACGAACTCGGGGCGCGGATCGTGCACGAGTTCGTGGACGCAGGCGAGTCGGCACGCTCGGCGGATCGTGACGGCCTGAAAGAGATGCTGCCGTTCATCGCTGCGTCTCGGGTGCAGTTCTGCATCGTGCACAAGCTCGACCGGCTCGCCCGCAACCGCGCCGACGACGTGACCATCCACCAAGCACTGCTGTCTGCGGGCGTGACATTGGTGTCGGCTACGGAGTCGATCGACCAGACGCCCTCGGGGATGCTCGTGCACGGCATCATGTCGTCCATCGCGGAGTTCTACAGCCGCAACCTCGCCACCGAAGTGTCCAAGGGCCTATCGCAGAAGATCGCCCAGGGCGGCACCCCGATGCGCGCCCCCATCGGTTACCTCAACGTCCGCAAGACGGATGAGAACGGCCGCGAAATCAGAACCGTTGAGGTCGACCCCGAGCGTGCGCCGCTGATCCGGTGGGCGTTCGAGCATTATGCCGAGGGTGAGACCTCGGTGACCGGGCTGCTGCGCGACCTCACCGCACGCGGCTTGATCACGGTGCCGACGCCGAAGCGCCCGAGCAAGCCGCTGGGGAAGAACACGCTCTACAAGCTGCTGACGAACCCGTACTACGCCGGGCTGATCCGGTACAAGGGCGCCCTGTATCCCGGTGCGCACGAGCCCATCGTGGAAGCGGCGCTGTTCGATCAGGTGCAGTCGCTACTGAAAGCGCGGACCGCGAAGCAGACCCGGCATGTGCAGCACGCCCATCACCTCAAAGGCCTGTTGTACTGCGGCACCTGCGGGTCGCGGATGCTCCTCGACTTCGCCACCAACCCGCGCGGCACCACCTACGCCTACTTCGTCTGCTCCGGCCGCGCCGCCAAGAAGACGAGCTGCACGAGGCGGGCGGTTCCGGTCGCGGTCGCGGAACGTCTCGTCGCGGACTCCTACGCCTCCATCACGATCAGCGACGACACCTACCGCGACCTCGCCAAGCGGGTGGACGCGGCGTTCGACAAGCGCATGGCGGGCCGCGACCAGGAGATCGCCGACCTCATGGCGAACCGGGCCAAGTTGGAGTCGGAGAGCGACAAGCTGCTGGCCGCGCACTTCGCCGACGCGATTGACCTGCCGACCTTGAAGCGGCATCAAGACCGCATCCGGGCGGGCCTGTCCGACGTGAACCAGCGCCTTGCCGAGCACGATGAGCACCACACCGGCGGACGCGCGTTCCTGCACGACTCGCTGCGGCTGCTCACCGACGCGCACCGTGCCTACGCTCGTTCAGGTGATGCCGACCGGCGGCTGGCGAACCAGGCGTTCTACACCCGCCTCGACATCACCGATGACGAGCAACTACGTCCGCGCCTGGCCGAGCCGTTCGCCACCATCATCCGCGAGAGCAAGACCCCCAGCGACGAGGGAGAGGAACCCTTACGGGAACACACCACATCTTTCGATGTCGCGTGTTCCCGTAAGACACTTTGGGTGGGCGCAGACGGACTCGAACCGCCGACATCGTGCTTGTAAGGCACGCGCTCTAACCAACTGAGCTATGCGCCCGAAGAGCCGGGACCTGCGAGAGTCTAGCGGCTCAGGGCGCTCAGCCGGTGATCGCCTTCCTGACCAGGTCTGCGACGGCCTTGCCCTCGGCGCGGCCCTTCACCTGCTCGTTGGCCGCCCGCACCAGCTGGCCCATCTGCTTCATGGTCGGCTTGCCATCGGTCGATGCCTGCGCCACCACGTCATCGACGATCTGCTGCAACTGTGCGGCGTCCAACTGCTCGGGCAGGTACTTCTTGAGCAATTCGGCCTCGGCGCTCTCCTTGGCGGCGAGCTCCTCGCGTCCGGCCGCGGCATAGGTCTCGGCGGATTCCTCCCGGGTGTGCACCTCGCGGGTGAGGATCTTGAGCTCTTCCTCGTCACTCAGCTCGTGGGCCTTACCGGCCACCTCCGCGTTCATGATGGCGGCCACGGCCATCCGGATTGTCGTCTTGGCCGTCTCGTCGTGGGCCTTCATCGCCACCACGAGATCCTTCTTGAGCTGGTCCTTGAGCGCTGCCATGGTTCCTTCCGATTGCTGCCGTTGGCGTTCGACCGGGCGGCTGCCTTGTCAGCGTTCATTCTCCCACTAGGGCGACCCGGTAGAATTCCTGATCGTGGCCCTCGATGAACTAACCGAACACCTTTCCCAGCTCAACAAGTCGCTCAGCTCGATCGAAGCGGTCGTTGACGTGCCTGCCAAGAACAAGCAGATCGAAGAGCTGGAAACCGAAGCGTCGGCTCCCGACCTGTGGAACGACCAGGAGCATGCACAGTCCGTGACGTCCCGATTGTCACGGCTGCAGTCCAGCGTGGAAAAGGTGCAGACCCTGCGTTCGCGCCTCGACGACGCGAGCACGCTGCTCGAGCTCGCCAGTGAGGAGAGCGATGCCGACACGGCCCAGGAGGCCGAGAAGGAAATCGCCACGCTGGCGGATGAGATCGACACCCTTGAGGTGCAGACCCTGCTGTCGGGCGAATACGACGAGCGCGACGCACTGGTGACCATCCGTTCGGAGGCCGGGGGCGTCGATGCCGCCGACTTCGCGGCGATGCTGCTGCGCATGTACGAGCGGTGGGCGGAGCGTCACGCATACAGCTACGAGGTCTACGACATCAGCTACGCCGAGGAGGCCGGCATCAAGTCCGCGACCTTCACGGTGAAGTCGCCCTACGCATACGGCACGTTGTCCGTGGAGCAGGGAACGCACCGCCTGGTGCGCATCAGCCCCTTCGACAACCAGGGACGCCGCCAGACCAGCTTTGCCGGCGTGGAGGTGCTGCCAGTGGTGGAGGAGACCGACAACATCGACATTCCCGAGAAGGACATCCGGGTCGATGTGTTCCACGCCTCCGGCCCCGGTGGTCAGGGCGTCAACACCACCGACTCCGCGGTGCGGATCACCCACCTGCCCACCGGCATCGTCGTCACCTGCCAGAACGAGCGGTCCCAGATCCAGAACAAGGCCGCGGGACTGCGCGTGCTGCAGGCAAAGCTGCTGGAACGTGCCCGCCAGGAGCGCGAGGCCGAGATGGATGCCCTCAAGTCAGACGGGAACTCGTGGGGCAGCCAGATGCGTTCCTATGTGCTGCATCCCTACCAGATGGTTAAGGACCTGCGCACCGGATTCGAGAGCGGCAGCCCCGACAACGTCTTCGATGGTGACATTGATGGCTTCATCGAGCGTGGCATCCGGTGGCGTCGCCAGGAGGAACAGGCAGCCTGAGGCCTCCTCCTGCGGGGCTGGGGAAATCTTGGGAAAGCGCGGCTCCCGGCGCGCCGCGGCGCCCATCGGTGGGCACCACTGAATAGGCTCACCCCTGTCCGGGCTGAGAAACACTCAGCGTTCTTCCCCTTCCCACCCGGCAGGACTGTGCGTGATTACTTTCGAAGACGTCTCGAAGCTCTACCCGAGGCAGACGACCCCTGCCCTCAGGCATGTCAGCGTCGACATCGACAAGGGTGAGTTCGTCTTCCTCGTCGGAGTTTCCGGCTCGGGCAAATCGACGTTCCTGCGCCTGATCCTTCGTGAATACCGTCCCACCACCGGCCGGGTGTTCGTGGCCGGCAAGGACCTGGGGCGCCTGCACAACTGGAAGGTGCCCGCGCTGCGCCGCCAGATCGGCACCGTCTTCCAGGATTTCCGGCTGCTGCCCGGGCAGACCGTCTACCAGAACGTCGCGTTCGCGCTGCAGGTGCTGGGCAGGCCCATGCGTGAGATCCGCCAACAGGTGCCCGCCACCCTGGAGCTCGTGGGCCTGGCCAACAAGGGGGAGCGTCGACCGGAGGAATTGTCCGGTGGCGAGCAGCAGCGCGTCGCCATTGCGCGTGCCGTGGTGAACAATCCCAAGATCCTCATTGCCGACGAGCCCACCGGAAATCTCGATCCGGCCACCAGCGTCGGCATCATGAAGCTGCTCGATCGGATCAATCGTCGTGACACCACGGTGATCATGGCCACCCATGATTCGACCATCGTCGATCAGATGCGGCGTCGCGTCATCGAGCTCGACAAGGGCGAGCTCGTACGCGACCAGAAGCAGGGCGCATACGGGAACCTGTGAGCCGATGAAATTGTCAAACAACGATGGGATGGGCCGCCATGCGCCACACGCTGCGTGAGACCTGGTCGGGCCTGAAGCGCAATCTGTCCATGACCATTGCCGTCATCGTGACCATGTGGGTGTCGTTGGCCCTGTTCGGCGCCAGCCTCATGACCATGGCCCAGGTCAATGAGATGAAGGGCAAGTGGTACGACAAGATCGAGATCTCGGTCTTCCTGTGCACCGCGGACTCCGCCACCGAATCCGCCGGCGGCAACTGCGAGGCCGGGCAGGACACCACCGCCTCGCAGCGCGACGCGATCCGTTCGCGGCTCACCGCCAATCCCGATGTCTCGAATATCTACTACGAGACCCAGCAGGAGGCCTACGACGAATTCCAGCGGGTCTACAAGGACAATCCCATCAAGGATTCCCTGACCGTCGACCAGATGCAGGATTCGTTCCGGGTGAAGCTCAAGGATCCCCAGAACTACAAGGGCGTGGTGGCCGAATCGCAGGGCCTGATGGGCGTGCAGGCGGTGCAGGACCTGCACAGTGTGCTCGACCCCTTCTTCAAGGTCCTCAACGGCCTGAAGTGGGGTGCGATGGGCATTGCGGGGATGCTGTTGCTGGCCGCAGCCCTGCAGATCGGCAATACGATCCGGATGTCCGCCTACACGCGACGCCGTGAGATCGGCATCATGCGGCTGGTGGGCGCGTCCAATGGCTACATCATGCTGCCATTCCTGTTGGAGGCACTCTTCGCCGGCGTCGCGGGCGTGGTGCTTGCCGCAGCCTCGATGTCAGCACTGCAGTACTTCGTGATCGATCGGGTGCGTTCCCAGCTCGCCATCCAGAGCCTGGGCTGGATCACCTGGGGTGACACTGCGGTGGCCGTGGTCTGGGTCGCCGTCGTGGGGGTCCTGTTGTCGATCATTCCCACCTTCGTGGCAACGCGCCGCTATTTGAGAGTGTGAACCGTGAATTACTTCTTTGACTCTGGAAGGGGCCAATCCGTGAAGCAGGCGAAGACCCGAGGTGCGATGCGCACAATGGCCCTGCCCCGTCGGGCATGGGTCGGACTGGTCGCCTGTTCGGTCGCGTTGTCCATGATGCCGGCCGTTTCCGGCGCCGATGACCTCGAGGACCAGCAGGCCAGCCTGCAACAGCAGATCGGTGCGAGCGATTCGGATGTCTATGCCTCCGACGCGAAGCTCCAGGACGCCGAGAAGACCCTGTCAGCCTCCCAGCTGCAGTTGGCCGACGCCCAGGCCGGCCTGGCCAGAGCCGAGGCCGATCGCGATGCCGCGGCACGCAGCGACGACGATGCCGCCCGTGCATTGAAGGATGCCGAGGCGGCCCTGGTGAAGGCGCAGGACGATGCGGCGAAGGCCCGGGCCGACGTGGATGCGCAGAAGCGCAAGGTCGGCACCGATGTGCGTCACACCACCCAGCAGAACAGTGGCCTGGTCACCATCGGGATCTTCGTCAACAACCTGTCCACCGGCGACATGTCCAACCGCATCCAGTGGACTGACCAGGCATTCCGGGCCCAGCAGTATGAGCTCGATCGCCTCCAGGATGTTGAGCAAAGGCTCGAGCAGGCCGAGCAGGCCATGAAGGACGCCGAGGCAGCGGCCCAAAGGGACCGACAGGCCGCCGCTGACGCCCTGAACAGCAGGGCCAGCACCGCCCAGGCAGCCCAAGAGGCCAAGGCCAGGGTCGATGCGCTGGTGAGCCAGAACGCGGCGGACAAGTCGGTGGCCGAGCAGGCACTTGCCGATGCGCAGGCGCGCAACGCCGACCTGAAGGCCCAGTCCAATGCAGTGGCGCAGCGCATCAAGGACCGTAACGCGGCTGCAGCTGCCGCCGCGCAGGCCGCCCAACAGGCGGATGCGGCTGCCGCCCAGGCTGCGGCCGCAGGCAATTCGATCGCGACATCGACCAGCTCCGTACTTGCTGATCCGGTGCCCGGGGCCCCCATCACCGACACCTACCACACGCGCATCAATCCCGTGCTGGGCTACACCGAGTTCCATGATGGGCTCGACCTGGGGGCGGGCTGCAATGCGCCGATGTACGCCGCAGCCGCCGGTACCGTGGCCGATGTGCTCACCCCGGGACAGTCGGGCGGGTACGGAAATCGGCTGGTCATCGACCATGGCCTGGTCAATGGCGTCTACCTGTCCACCGGTTACAACCATGCGTCGAGCTATGTGGTGAGCGCCGGTCAGCACGTCGACAAGGGGCAGCTCATCGGCTACGTGGGCACCACCGGGCTGTCAACCGGGTGCCACCTGCACTTCCATGTGTACGTGAACGGTGCCACGGATGATCCCCAGAACTGGATCACGGTGGCCTGACGCGCCGATCCTGATGCGAACAGCTCGCCACCATTCCCGGCTGAGGCCGTAGGTTTGTTGGCGAGCTGCTTTGCCGTGGGCAGGCAGCTGGGGTGCGCCTCGTGGGCACCCCCCGATATGCGATGCGTGAATCCGATCAATGACCGGAAGGTGTTCGATGTCACATTCGACGGGAAGTCCCGCCATGACTGCTGGTCGCCCGGGCGCCGCGCCGCGCCGCCGCACCGGTGGCGCCGCCCGCGCCGCCCTCATGGGGTTCCTGGCACTGCTGATGGTTGCCCTGGGCCTGACCGCCGCGCCGCAACGGGCACTCGCACAGACCTCGGATTCCTTCGACTCGTGGACGGCCGACTACACGGTCGGAACTGACGGCACCACCCACGTCCGGGAAACCCTCGTCTACCGCTTCGCGAGCGACTCGGCCCGACATGGCATGTACCGCACACTGCTGACCCGCGAGCCCGACGGCGACAACAAGAACCAGGACATCGTCTACGACGTCAGCAATGTCCAGGTCTCGAGTCCCGATGCACCGGCGAGCTTCACCCAGAGCGATGAGGCCACCAAGGGCAATCCCCGCGAGCGCTTCGTGACGATCAAGATCGGTGATGCGAACAAGCGGGTTTCCAGCGCCACCGCCACCTATGTGATCAGCTATGACGTCAAGGGGGCGCTGCGCGATGCACAGGGCGTGGAACAGCTCTACTGGGATGCGGTGGGGGACAACACCCCGGATGTGAATGACATCAGGATCACTGTTGCGGTGCCCGGTGGCGCCCAGCAGGTCCAGTGCTTCTCGGGCGCCGTTGGGTCGAATACCGCCTGCACCTCGTCATCGGTGACGGATCAGCAGGCAGTCTTCCAACAGGATGTGAAGCGGGGCAGTGAGGTCATGACGATCGGCGTGGGCATCGCCAGCGGCCTGGTCACCAACGGCACGCCCCAGCTGGAACCCGCCGCCAAGAGCTCCGCCGCCCAGGCCGCGCCATGGGGCATTGCCACGTTGGCTGCGGCCGCGATCGTCGGGGCCATCTACCTCGTCCGGTTCCGCAAGAACAGTGCTGACGAACGCTTCCTGGGTGTCCCCCCGGGCACCGTGCCGGTGGACGTGGATGCTGCGCAGGTGGGGCCCGCCTCGAAGCATGACGTGGTGCCCGTGCGCTTCGATCCGCCGCAGATCCCGGTCGCGCTCGGCGGCCTGCTGGTGGACGGTCAGGTTGATTCCCAGGAGATGACGGCCACCCTAGTTGACCTGGCGGTGCGTCGGGCCATCCAGCTGCGCTCGACGACGGGCCGACATGGCTCATCGGAGCTCTTCGGGCGCCTCATCGATGCGGACAAGGCCACCACGCCCTATGAGAAGAAGCTGCTCGACGCTCTGTTCGGTTCCGTTGCGGTGGGCACCGAGGTGAACCTGTCTGATCCCGGTTCCATGTCGGACGCCAGTTCTGAGCTCGCCCGCGAGGTCGCCGCCACGGCAACCAATCAGGGCCTCATGAAGCGCATCGGACAGGTGGGCACCAATCGCAGCGGAGCGGTCATCGGCAGCTTCGTGGTGTTGATCGGGGCATGGTTCGGCGGATCATTGCTCAGCAATACGGCGGCCCTGGCGTCGAATGCCGCCGGGCTGACTGCGCTGATGATGATCGGGGCCCTGGTCGTCGTGGGGATCATCACCCTGCTCATCCGCTCGTCGATCGCACGGCGGGGCACCCGTACTGCCATGGGTCGCGCCTATACAGATCAGGTGCAGGGGTTCGAGGAGTACCTCAAGACCGCCGAGGCCGACCAGCTGAAGTTCGAGGAGGGGCAGGACATCTTCAGCCAGTACCTGCCCTGGGCCATCGCCTTCGGCATCGCCGACCGTTGGGCCAGCCTGTGCGAGCAGTTGGTCGCTCAGGGACGGTTGACCGAGACGGCGCCCTATTGGTACTACGGCGATCCCTTCGGCTTCCGCTACGCCTACTTCACCAGTGGGGTGCTCAGCGGAGTCGATTCGGGCATCAGCGTGCCGGAGCCCTCCGGGGGAGCCGGCTTCGGCAGCGGTGGTAGCGCCTTCGGTGGCGGCGGCTTCTCCGGTGGTGGTGGCGGCGGCGGTGGCGCCGGCGGTTGGTGAGCCCGCATAGGGTTGACAACCGGGCTGGTTCACGGCCGCAGCCGCTGATTCGCCATGCGAAGGATGCGGTCGCTAGCCTGATTGGTCGCGTCACGCCAAGAGGAACGCGTCACGCTGAGAGAAGGGAGCTGCGATGCCTCGTGAAAAGGGCGAGAAGATGATCGCCCGCAACAAGAAGGCGCTGCATGACTATTCGATCGGCGAGCGCCTCGAAGCGGGCATCGTGCTGACCGGCACAGAAGTGAAGTCCCTGCGTGATGGTCGGGCGTCCCTGGTTGACGCCTTCGCCACCATCGACGACAACGAGGTGTGGCTGCGCAATGCCAACATTCCCGAGTACACCCTGGGGACGTGGCGCAACCACTCGGCGATGCGCAAGCGCAAGCTGCTCCTGCACCGCCAGGAGATCAAGCGCCTCGAGCGCGCCCTGGGCGATTCGGGCGGGCGCACCCTGGTGCCCCTGTCGATCTACTTCAAGGACGGCAACGCCAAGGTGGAGATTGCCGTGGGCACGGGCAAGCGGGAGTGGGACAAGCGCCAAACCATCCGCGAGCGCGACATGAACCGTGAGGCCGAGCGTGACCTGGCCGACCGCAATCGGCGGCACCGCCACTGAGTGCCGATGATCCGGGACCAATGGGGCATGCCCGTGCCGCAATGGCCTTGGATTTGGCCAGGGGCTGCGGGCAGAGTTGAGGTATGCCGATGCCATCAGGTTCGCCGATCCCCGGATTCACGCCGGAGTCATTCGGCGCTGCGGGCCGAGACCTGCTCGACGCACCCATCACCGAAGAGCAACGTCAACGCAGTGAGCGCTATTTGCAGGACGCCTACGCCGAAGGCCGCCTGTCCCACGAGGAGTTCGGGCGGCGCATCGACAAGGTGCTGCGCGCCCGGACACGCCGGGAGCTCAATGCGGCACTCGAGGGCTTTGTGAAGGCAGGACTCGCCAGCCAGGTGGTCGGTCAGTTCGGGGCCTACCCCTCGGTGGTCGTGCCCCGGGAAGTGCGACGAAGTGCTGGACGCTGGGCCGGGGCCGCCGCCCATTGGTCGGGCGCGTTCACCTGGATCGTTGGCCCCGCGGCCGTCTACGCGCTGTCCAAGCCACACAGCTACCCCCATCGGGAGGCGGCCAAGGCCTTCAACACCCAGATTGCGATTGCCATCGTGTCCGCGCTGGTGGTGGGGTTCAGTGCCCTGCTCGGGCTGGGGTGGATACCCTTTGCCGTCTGGTCCGCATTGGCGCTCGTGCTGATCGTGGTGTCGGGGCTCAATGCCTCGGACGGGAAGGACTCGCGCAATGTCCTGCAACGAGTGCTGCCGATCCGGGTGCTCGACGAGAAGTAGGCGCCCGTGCGGGAATACTGGGCCATGGGGTAGCGTTGGAGGAGATGAGGGAGCTGCGGGCACTGCCCGGTGCGGCCCTCGTGACAACTGAACAGTACAATTGAATACGCAAGACCAGAAACATGGGGGTGATCGGTTTCGACTGGAGTGATAGTTCCAGAAGAAGCGGGTCGAGAATCCAGAGTCATCTCGTTAATGTCCTCTGGAAACCAATAAGTGCCGATACCAATCGCACTGACTTCGCTCTCGCTGCCTGAGCAGTGACCGAAGGGTCAGCCCGGATGTAGCCTTCCGTCCGGATCCTGGCCTCATTTAGAGGGCTTGCTTGTCGATCTGCGTTCGAGGGATCGACAGGGACTTTTCTCGAACTGGGCTTGGCTGTGACTTGCTGACGTGAGCACAGGAGCCGAGTAGACCGCAATGTCAGCTGCACCCGGAGAAGATCTGGTTCGTTACGTCAGGACGCGGGTTCAATTCCCGCCACCTCCACCACTAAAGGCCCCGCCCCGCAAGGGACGGGGCCTTTTGGCGTGCCCACCAGGGTTTCACGCCGGACGCTTCCCGCAACTGGTCGCAACGAATCGCCACGAATCGGCCACGATTTCATCTGCTGGGGGCACGCTGGGGGCACGCTTAGGGCACGGGGGGACACGACGACGGCCCACCCGGGGCCGACGATTCGTCGTCGCGTGCCAGACTTGGGGCGTGAACTTCTCGTCGTCGCCCCACGCAGGTGAGCTGCTGGTCAGCTCTGAGGCGGCCGGCGGTGGATTCTTCGACCAGGCCGTCATCTTCCTGCTCGACAATGACGAGAACGGTGCCATCGGGGTGGCCCTCAACAAGCCCTCCACCACGCCGGTGGCAGAAGTGCTCCCCGCCTGGGCGGGGGAGCTCAACCCACCATCGGTGCTCTTCGCCGGGGGCCCGGTGGCCCCCAACGGTGCGATCTGCCTGGCCAAGGTGATGGATAGCGGTGAGGAACCCCCCGGATGGCGGCCCGTGCTGGGCGACGTCGGCCTGCTGCACCTGGACACCCCCGTGGAGATCGCCGCCGGCGCCTACAGCGACGTCCGCGTCTTTGCCGGCTACTCCGGCTGGGACCCCGGACAGCTGTCCGATGAGCTTGATCGCGGGGTCTGGCTGCGCGCACCGGCCCGCGATGAGGATGTGTTCGGCGCCCAGGCCGAGGGATTGTGGCGGCGCGTGCTGCGCCGCGTCGGCGGGGATGCCGGCCTGCTGAGCGGCTACGCCGACAAGCCCGCCCTGAATTGAGCCCCGACCGGGACCTGCCAGCCCGCTCCACATCCGGACAACTCCCGGCGGGGTCCACCAGCTTCCTATAGTGGCAAGGCACAGGTTTTCCGTTCTGGTGCCCGTGCTTCGCGTGCTGTGATTCTGGTGGAGTTGATGACGGACATTGAGGTCGGCGGGCCGGGGCTGGTCCTGATCGTCCAGGACGACGCGGAACGCGCCGATGAACTGCATGACCTGCTCTCGGAGCTTGGCTTTGCCACCCGGTGGTGCGCCAGCGCGTCCATCGCCTTGAAGTCGTTCCACGAGACCAGGCCCGACCTCGTGGTCATGGAAGTGGGCCTGGCCGGTCGCAGTGGACTGGATGTCTGCCGTGAGATCAGGCGGGAATCCGATGTGCCCATCATCCTGGTGTCGACCGGCTCGGCCACCGAGGACATCGTGGAGGGATTCCGGGCCGGAGCTGATGACTACATCGTCGAACCGTTCGCGGGTGCGGAACTGCTCGTGCGCGTCCAGGCGCGCATGCGGCGTCGGCGCAATGGGATCCAGGCGCGGCACACGGTGATGGTCGATGACCTCGAGGTCGACGTGGACAACCGGCAGGTGCGCCGTCACCGCGAGCCGATCAACGTGACCCCGACCGAATTCAAGCTGTTGGTCACCCTGGTCGAACGACCCGGACATGTCTTCAGCCGCGAGGAACTCCTCGCGGAGGTCTGGGGATACGGACATGCCGGCGACGAACGCGTGGTCACGGTGCACGTGCAGCGGCTGCGGGCGAAGATCGAGGCGGACCCCGACCGGCCCCGGATCGTGACGACGGTGCGCGGACTGGGCTATCGACTCGGCCACACCACCGATGTGCGCTGGATCCCGGAACCCCTGACGGTGTGAACCGGCCCCGGTGCGCGATGCTGCCGTGCGCACGTACCACCGGAATGCACCGGATCGAGCGGGCGCGCACACACTGCCCATATGAACCTTTCGCATGTGATTGCAGCGGGGCAGGACCTGCTCCTCGGCTCGGAGTGCGTGGCCTGCGGATCACCGGGACCGGTGCTGTGTGCCCCGTGCGACCGACGCCTCGACGACGGACCGCTGGTTCGTGAACCCGACGGGGATGACCTGGTCGATGGCATGGTTCCGGTCTGGTCGGGCAGCCGTTACGACCCCATCGCCGGAAAACTGGTGATCGCCTTCAAGGACCGGGGCGCATGGACCCTGGCAGCACCCCTGTCTCGGCTCGTGTCCCGGGCGCTGGCAGGCCTGCTGCTCGCGGGGCCGGGCGGCGACGCATCGCCCCTCTGGGGTGCAAGGGGCCCGACCGCAGGCGCCGGCGGCGAGGTCCCCATCCTGGTTCCGGTGCCGGCCGATCCACGCCGGGTGCGGGCCCGGGGCCTTGACCACACGACGACGATCACCCGCCGCGCGGCGGCCGTCTGCGGGCTGGAATGGTGCAAGCTGCTGCGCAGGGTCAGTGCGACCCGCGATCAGATCGGCCTGGGATCAGCTGCCCGACGAGCAGGCCAGCACGGCACCATGAGCATCGGTTCCCCGCGATGGTGCCTCCCACGAACCCGCGGTCCACAGCTGTGGCAGGCGCGCCCGATCGTCGTCGTCGATGATGTGGTGACCACGGGCGCGACGGTCCGGGAGGCCGTGCGGGCCCTGCGTGCCGCCGGGGCCCGGGTGTGGGGCGTCGCCTGTGCGGCACAGACGGAATTGGCCGGATCCGTGCCCCGCCGTGTCGGGTCACCCCTCGCCCCGGGCGACCAAACCCGCTAGCGTTGTGACATGGCACGACGCATCAGACTCCCCATCCGAACCGGGGGACTCTGCGGCTCGTGCCTTCGTCGTCTGCGGGTCGGACAGCCCTTCGATTCATGAGCCAGTGGCCTGCAGGCCCGTCGATAGAGATAATCCACCGAAAGGGGATCAAGATGGACGTCATCGTCACCGGGCGCCGTATCAGTATCAACGACGCAACGCGCGATCTGGTCAGTCGCCGGTTGAATGATTCGATCGTCAAGCTCAAGGACCGTGTGATTCGTACCGAGGTCGAATTCACCGCCAATGAGTCCAAGGGTGATCCATCCAACGCCATCCGTTGCGAAATCACCGTTCGCGGCAAGGGTCCGGTCATTCGCGCCGGCGGAATGGCCGAGGACAAGATGATCGCCTTCGACCAGGCGCTTGATCGCCTCATCGCCCAATTGCGCAAGGCCGCGGATCGCCGCAAGCGTCGTCGCGGCGGCCAGCGTCTGGCCGACCTGCCGGTCGCGGTGGAGGACCAGAGCGTCAAGACTGCCGAGGACACCCACGAGGTGGCCGGCATGACCGTCGACGGTGACGGCCCGATGGTGGTGCGCGAGAAGACCTTCGAGACCACCCCGCTCACCCTGGCGCAGGCCCTGGACCAGATGGAACTGGTGGGCCACGACTTCTTCCTCTTCGTGGATGCGGCCAGCGGCAAGCCGAGCGTGGTCTACCGTCGCAAGGCCTACGACTACGGTGTCATTCACCTCGAGGTGCAGTGATCCACCGGATTCCCCGAACCCCTGCGGCGTGATGGTTGGCCGCTGGGGCACGGGGAACCAAGAGCCGTCCGGTCAGGGGAATCGTCCCCCGGCCGGGCGGTTTGCCATGTCGTCGGACGCCGCCGCGCAGCCACCGGTGCCGGGCGGCATACTACTTAAGATATTTTGAGCGCCTAGGATGGACCCGAAATAGGGTGCCACTGTGCGCCCCGCCGACCTGATCGACCTATAAGGACACCAACTCGTGAGTTTCATCGACCGCCTGCTGCACGCGGGCGAGGGCCGAACCCTCAAGCGGCTGGCGCGTATCGCTGACCAAGTGAACAGCATTGAGGACGACTACGTTGCCATGACCGACGAGGAGTTGCGCGGCCAGACCGCCGACTTCCGTGAGCGGCTCGACAACGGTGCGAGTCTGGACGACCTGCTCCCCGAGGCGTTCGCGACCGTGCGTGAGGCCACCAAGCGGGTGTTGGGCAAGCGTCCCTTCGATGTTCAGATCATGGGCGGCGCGGCCCTGCACGAGGGCAATGTTGCCGAGATGAAGACCGGCGAGGGCAAGACCATCGTCGCCCTGGCCCCCAGCTACCTGAATGCGCTGGACGGCAAGGGCGTGCACGTGGTCACGGTCAATGACTACCTGGCCCAGTCCCAGGCGGAGCAGATGGGCCGCGTGCACCACTTCCTGGGCCTGAAGACCGGCGTGATCCTCGCACCGATGGCCCCCGATGAGCGGCGACGTGCCTATGCATGTGACATCACCTACGGCACCAACAACGAGTTCGGCTTCGATTACCTGCGCGACAACATGGCGCTGACCCTCGATGACTGCGTGCAGAACGGTCATCACTTCGCCATCGTCGATGAGGTCGACTCGATTCTGATCGACGAGGCGCGTACCCCGCTCATCATTTCCGGGCCGGCCACCGAGAACAAGCAGTGGTATCCCGAGTTCGCCCGCCTGGCCGTGCGACTGGAGCGTGACACCGACTACGAGGTCGATGAGAAGAAGCGCACCGTCTCAGTGCTCGCCCACGGCATCGAGGTCACCGAGAGCGACCTGGGTATCGACAACCTGTACGAGAGCGCGAATACGCCCCTGATCGGCTACCTGAACAACGCCATCAAGGCCAAGGAGCTGTTCAAGCGCGACAAGGACTATGTGGTGATCGACGGCGAGGTGCTGATCGTCGACGAGCACACCGGCCGCGTCCTGGCCGGCCGACGCTACAACGAGGGCCTGCACCAGGCCCTCGAGGCGAAGGAGAAGGTGGAGATCAAGGACGAGTACCAGACGCTCGCGACGATCACCCTGCAGAACTACTTCCGCATGTACGACAAGCTCTCGGGCATGACCGGCACCGCGAAGACCGAAGAGGACGAGTTCCAGAAGGTCTACGGCCTGGGCGTGCTGGAGATCCCGACCAACAAGCCGATGATCCGCAAGGACCAGTCCGACCTCATCTACCGGTCGGAGGATGCCAAGTTCACCGCCATCGTCGATGATGTCGTGGAGCGCCATGACAACGGGCAGCCGGTGCTGATCGGCACCGCGTCGGTGGTCAAGAGCGAGGAACTGTCGCGGCGACTGCGCGCCGCCGGGATTCCCCACCAGGTGCTCAATGCCAAGCAGCATGCCCGTGAGGCTGCGGTGGTGGCGCAGGCCGGACGCAAGGGCGCCGTGACGGTGGCCACCAATATGGCCGGTCGAGGCACCGACATCATGTTGGGTGGCAACCCCGAGTTCCTGGCCGACCAGCTGCTGCGCGAGCGTCACATCGATCCCGTCGAGAACCCTGAGGCCTACGAGGCCCAATGGGCTGACACGCTGTCGGACCTTGAGGGACAGGTGGCCGACGAGCATGAGGAGGTCGTCGACGCGGGCGGCCTGTACGTGCTGGGTTCGGAACGACACGAATCGCGACGCATCGACAACCAGCTGCGTGGTCGGTCCGGCCGTCAGGGCGACCCCGGTGAGAGCCGCTTCTACCTGTCGCTGGAAGACGACCTGCTGCGCCTGTTCAAGCCGGAGGCCGTCGAACGGGTGATGACCTCGATGCAGTTGCCCGAGGACCAGCCCATCGAGATGAAGCTGCTGTCGCGCTCCATCGAGAGTGCCCAGAAGCAGCTGGAGGCCCAGAACTTCGAGACCCGCAAGAATGTGCTCAAGTACGACGACGTGATGAACCGCCAGCGTCACGTGATCTACCGCGACCGTCGCAAGGTCCTGGAGGGCGCGGACGTCGAGGGAATGCTGCGCTCGACGGTTGATCGGGTCGTTGAGTCCGCGGTGCGGATGCACACCCAGGGCTTCTCCGACGAGTGGGACCTGGACGCCCTGTGGAATGACATGCGCCAGCTCTACCCGGTGAGCCTGAAGGTGGCCGACTACGACGGCATCGAGAATGTCGATGAGTTGGTCGACGACTTCAAGGCCGACGCCCAGGACGCCTACGACGCCCGCGAGGTGAAGCTCGGGGAAGAGATGATGCGCGAGCTGGAACGCCAGGTCTGGCTGACCGTGCTCGACCGCAAGTGGCGCGACCACCTCTACGAGATGGACTACCTGCGCGAGGGCATTGGCCTGCGCGCCATGGCCCAGCGTGACCCCCTGGTGGAGTACAAGCGTGAGGGCGCCGACATGTTCGACGCCATGCGCGCCGCATTCCAGGAGGAGGTCGTCGGCTTCCTGTTCAACCTCGACATCCAGGTGCCCGACGCCCCCGAGGTCGGCGTCCAGCGTGATGAGAACGGCGAGGAGGTGGACGTGCGCCAGATGCTGTCGGCGGGCGGAGACTCGCCGTCAGGCAGCGGAGCGGCCACTGCCACGGCGACGAGGACCGCCAAGCGCGCCGCCGAGCCCGCCCAGGCACCCGCGGTCAAGCGGGCGGCCATCAAGGGCCTGGAACGCAACGAACCGCAGCACATGACCTATTCGGCACCCACCGAGACCGGGGATGTCGAGGAACTGCGCGGCGACGAGAAGACCGATGAGGATGACCTGTTCGCCGGGATCGGCCGCAATGATCCCTGCCCCTGCGGCTCCGGGAAGAAGTTCAAGAACTGCCACGGCCGGAACCCGAATATCCGATAGGCGGTGTGGGGGACTGATCTGCCCTGCGGGGCGGATCAGTCAGGCTGCCCGGTCAGGCTGCGCCGAGGCGATGATCTGCAATTCGTCGCAGCACCACCGGCCCCGTCGGAAGTCCAACCGGAAGGCCACCGCGAACGCGCGCTCCGCTGGCTCACCACCGGGTGGTGGAGGCTCGGCGGAGGTCCAGCGGTAGCAGGCCACTGCCTCCACGGTGCCCGCTGCGGGACGATCCGCGCGGACATGGGTGCATCGGATCCCGGTCAGGCCTCCCATGCGCTGGATGCTCACCACCTGCTCCAGCCTGTCCGCGCGCATCACCGCCTGCAGCTGGCGGGCCGGACGGGTCCCTGCCAGGGCCTCCTTGATCATGCGGGCAAAGGTGATCGCGAGGCGGTGGGCAGCCGGATCCGGACGATGCTGCACGGCTTGAGGACGTGACCTCGACCACCCCGCCCCCAACTGCAGCGGGGGACGTGCCTGCCGCACGACACCCACGCACTCCACCGGCCCGGCGTTGGTCGCCCACATCTGCGGGGGAGGCACGGGGAGATCAGCCATCGCATTGTCCATGGGGGTGAGCATGCCGGTGGGTGGCGACGACGACAACCCCAGCTCGTCAATTGTGGAAAACTCCGGGTAGCCACATCAATGGAGGAGAACCCATGAGCACAAAGACGTCCCGCACCGACAGGGCGCCACTGGTATTCGTGCCCCTGCGCACCGATGAGGCTGCTTCCCTGGTGACGACGGGCACCCTGGGGGGTCCCGTGTCGGCCATCGCCATCACGCCGGGCCTGTGTGAGACCTTCGGCGTGGAACCCGACAGTGAGGACGCGGAGCTGGCCGCGCTCCAGGTGGCGGCCGTGTGGTCGTTGATTCGGGGCGATCGCCGCCTCGTCATGGTGGCCCGGGTCGATGCCCACGGGGACGCAGATCCCGGCGAGGAGCCGAACGGGGCAGTGCTGCTGCCGGGCCTGCCGCTGTCGGCGGTCACGGCCTTCTTCACCGGGCCGCACCCGGCAGATGAGGCCGACGTGGCCCGCAAGCTGGCGCATTCGGACATCGATGGGGCATGGCAGAACACCGATGTGCAGGCCCTCGCGGCGGATGCGCCCCTCCTGTGGCACGACGTCAGCGAATTACCGGCATCCGTGAAGGCGAAGGAGCATTGAGATGACCACACGCATTGTGCTGCGTGACCACGGCGAGGCGGTCCGCCTCGCCGACGCGCTGCGTGATCGTGGCGACGAGGTGGCCCTGATCACCCAGCGCGATGGGGGAGAGGACCAACCGGCCAGCTACCTTGTGGCAACGCCGGTGGCGCGCTTGCAGATCGCGCAGCTCATTCCAGCGGCGGCCGAGGTCACTGAGGACTGACGCCGGCCCACCACGGGGACCGGTGCCGACCGCGCGGAGGCACCGGTCACCAGGGGACTCAGCCCTTGTGCGCCGACAACCATTCGGTGCCGACCTTCTGTTGGAGGTCGATGATCTGGGTGACATAAGGGGCCGCCATGGCCTCCAGCTTGCGACCCATCACCGGGATCTTCACGGTGAACTCACCGGTGTAGTGCACATCGGTGCCGCCGTGCCCCGCCCGGATGGTTGCCGTGCCGGTCGATGCGGCAGGCAGCTTGCCGGCCGTGCCCTGCCGGAAGGTGCCATCCCAGCCACCATCCGTCGGGGTCCAGGTGAAGCTCTGATCGAGACCGAGCGTGTCGCCGGCGAACGGACGCGCCTTCTGCGGAGTGGTGAGTTCGATGTGCACGTCCACCGTGGCGTCCTGTGCGGTGATCCTGCTGCTCTCGGCGCCCGCCCGCTCAACCAGGGTGCGCCACCACTGCGGATCATTGAACATCGCGTAGACCGCGGCTGGCTCTGCGTCGTAATGGTGTTCGGCTGTGAATTCCATGCCCCCATTCTGGCGTGTTGCGGCCCCCTTGTGGCACCGGTGGGGCGACATCGCGCGAGCGGTGGGTTGCCCGTCCTTCGGGTGGCCGGCAACGCAGGCGTGGCAACCCCCAAACGTGGCAGGATTGGGGCATGCTCATCGACCTGCACACGCACTCGAATGTCTCTGACGGAACGGACACTCCCACCGCGCTGGTGCAGAAGGCACAACGTGACGGGCTCGCCGTGATCGCCTTGTGTGATCACGACACCTTCGACGGACTCGCAGAGGCCGAGGAGGCCGGACGTCGCTTCGGGGTGGCCGTGCTGCCGGGCATTGAAATCAGCACCCATGTGGGGTCAACCGAGGTTCACCTGTTGGGCTACGGCGCTGACCCATGGGCCCAGCCGCTGCGCCGGGAACTCGCCCGCATGCGGGCGTCCAGGCTCGATCGGCTCCCGAAGATGATCGCCAAGCTCCATGAGCTCGGCATGGACCTCTCCGTGGGCGACGTCGAGAAGCAGATGCTGGGCGCCTCGTCGGCGGGACGTCCCCATGTGGCCGATGCGTTGGTGGCCAAGGGCTATGTGGCCAACCGCGACGAGGCCTTCGCAAAGTACCTCGACAGCACGGGGCCTGCCTATGTGCCGCGGGAGACCCTCGCCCTGGCACGCGCCATCGACCTGGTGCACGGTGCCCACGGGGCATGCATCATCGCCCACCCGTGGATTCGGGGCACCCGCGATGTCGTGACGTCGGCGCTGCTGGCCTCGCTGAAGGCCGACCACGGCCTCGACGGCATTGAGGTTGACCATCCCGATCAGGACCAGCAGACACGTGCCCTGCTCTTCGAGCTCGGGGGACGGCTGGGGCTGATGCGCACCGGCGGCTCTGACTACCACGGCACCGGCAAGACCGGCCATGACCTCGGGACCTGCGTCACCAGGCCGAGTGCCCTGCACGAGCTCGCGTTGCGCATCACGGCACGCGGAGGCTCGATCGGTGGAGTCGAGACCCTCATGGGTCGTCTGTAGACTGAGGCGCATGAGCTTGACCTCCGCCACCGAACCCGAAGAATCATCACCCGACACGGAAGCGCGGGGAGGCTCAGATCGGCAGACGCTGGTAGCCAGTCAGGCCCGTAGCGATGCCATTGAGGCCGATATCGGCGTCAATCCCGGCAAGTACCGCATCCTCACCGGCGATCGGCCCACCGGAAAGCTGCATATCGGCCACTATTTCGGGTCCATCAGCAACCGCGTGCGCCTGCAGAACCTGGGTGTGCCCTCGATGCTGGTCGTTGCCGACTACCAGGTGATCTACGATCGCGACGGCGTGGGGGACCTGCAGGACAATGTGATGTCCGGCATGGCCGACTACCTGGCCTGCGGAATCGACCCCGCCCGCACCACGATCTTCACCCATTCCTCCGTGCCGGCCCTCAACCAGCTGTTGCTGCCCTTCCTGAGCCTCATCACCGTGCCGGAGCTCAACCGGAACCCCACGGTCAAGGATGAGATGGAGCATTCAGGGGGACGCCCGATGAGCGGGCTCATGCTCACCTTCCCGGTGCACCAGGCGGCAGACATCCTGTTCTGCAAGGCCAATCTGGTGCCTGTGGGCAAGGACCAGCTCCCGCACATTGAGGTCACCCGCCTCATCGCACGACGTTTTGACGAGCGCTATGGCCGGGCCACGCCGGACCAGCCGGTCTTCCCGGAGCCCGACGCCCTGCTGTCCGCGGCGCCGTCGATCCTTGGCCTCGATGGGACCAAGATGAGCAAGTCACGCCACAACACGATTCAGATCGGCATGACGGCGGACGAGACCGCCAAGCTGATCAAGAAGGCCAAGACTGATGCGGATCGGCACATCACCTACGATCCCCAGAACAGGCCCGAGGTCTCCAACCTCGTCATGCTCACTGCCCTGGCGACCGGTGAGAAGCCCGAGGACGTCGCCGCCCGGATCGGCGATGGCGGTGGTGGCGCCCTGAAGAAGGCCTGCACCGAGGCGATCAACGAGATGTTCGCCCCGATCCGCGCCCGCAGGCTGGAACTCGAGGCCGATCAGGGCTATCTGCGACAGGTGCTGCACGAGGGCAATGCGCGGGCCAATGAGATCGCCGATGCGACGCTGCGCGATGTGTTGGCGGCCATGAACATGGACTACTAGCCAGCCGACCGGGCGTCGCGGCGCCACTGCCGTGCGCCGCCAACAAGGCAGCGCAGGAGGACAAGACACTGGTGGGGCAGACGGTCTGCCCCACCAGTGTCTTGTCGTCAAGCGATCACGCGGTCAAGCAATCAGTCGTCCTTGTGCTGGGCGGCCACGGGCTTGCCATTGCGGGTACGACGGCGCTTGCGATGCGGGCGGTCGCGCTTGGCGTCACCGCCCTTGTCCTTGTCCTTCGCGTCGTGACGGTGCTCGCCGTCCTTCTTCTTGCCATGCCCCTCGTGACGGTCGCGACCACGATCGTGATGTCCCTTGCCGCCGTGGCCCTTGCCCCGGTCGCGACGCTCGTCACCACGGTGCTCACCCTCGTCACGGGGCTTCGCATCGGCCAGCCGGCCCTTGGTGTCGGGTGCGATGTGCAGGTCTTCCAGGAACTGGGGAGTGGTCGAGAACGTGGCTTCGATCTCCGGGAAGGGCAGGTCAAGCGCCTTGTTGATGACCTTCCAGCGGGTGACATCCTGCCAATCGACCAGGGTGACCGCCACACCCTCATGGCCGGCCCGGCCGGTGCGACCGATGCGATGGACGTACTGCTCCGGATCGTCGGGCACCTCGTAGTTGACCACGTGGGTGACATCGTCGACATCGATGCCGCGCGCGGCCACGTCGGTGGCAACCAGGACCTGGATCTTGTCGTTGCGGAACCGCTTCATCGTCTTCTCGCGCTGCGACTGGTTCAGGTCGCCGTGGAGGCTCGCCGCCTCGAATCCGCGGTCGCGCAGATCGTCTGCCAGCCGTTGCGCGGCCCGCTTGGTGCGGGTGAAGACCATCATCTTGCGCATGCCCTCGGACTGGAGCATCTTGCCGATCATCTCGGGCTTGTCGAGCTCATGGGCCTGGTAGATGAACTGGGTGGTCTGCGGCACGGTTGCCTGGGCATCGCGGCCCTCGGCGCGGATGTTGACCGGCTGGTTGAGTCGCGACCTGGCGAGCGACATGATCACGGCCGGCATCGTGGCGCTGAACATCATGGTCTGGCGCGACGCGGGAGTGCGGTCGAGCAGGGCCTGCACATCGGGCAGGAAGCCCAGGTCGAGCATCTCGTCGGCCTCATCGAGCACGGCGATGCGCACATGGGACAGGTCAAGGTTTCCGCGGTGCACCAGGTCGAGGAGGCGTCCGGGCGTGCCGACCACCACGTCGACGCCCTTCTTGAGGGCATCGAGCTGGTCGTCGTAGCCGACGCCGCCGTAAATGGTGAGCACGCGGGCGTGGCGGTCACGTCCGGCGATCGCCAGGTCGCTGCCGACCTGCTGGGCAAGCTCGCGGGTGGGGCTCATCACCAGGGCCTGGGGCTTGTCCTTGGGATCGAGCTGGTCAAATCCCTCGTCGGTCTTGAGGACGACCTTCTGCAGGATCGGGATGCCGAAGGCCAGGGTCTTGCCGGTGCCCGTTCGGGCCTGGCCGATCATGTCGGTGCCGGTGAGGGCGATCGGGATCGCCATCTCCTGGATGGGGAATGGGTGTGTGATTCCCTCGGCATCGAGGGCAGTGACGATGGAGGGCGCCACGCCGAGGTCGGCGAAGGTGGTCTTCGCGGGCTCGGCTGCGTCCGGATCAGTGGTGGAAAGCGTCATGAATCCAGTTCTCCGTCCCTGCGCACGGCGTCGGGACAAGCTATTGGGTTGCACCGTGTGGCCAACGCGTCGGTGCGCGTCCCCTGCGTCGAACCGTCAAGGGTTCTCGCGTGGATGCGTCCCGAGTTCGCCATCAATCCGAGCTCTTGGCCTGCGGATTGGGCGAGCCGATGGCGGCACATGGTTGTGGTGCATGGTTATGCACCACGCCAAGTCTAGCCGTCCGGCGCGTTTCAACCGATCCGAGTCGGCCCGGGGGCCGGTAGCCTTGTCCCGTGAGTGCGCAGCAGACTGAACCAGGTGCCCCCAACACGCGTCCTGCAGGCCGGGCGGAGACGCCCCCCACCATCCCGATCGACTTGCCGGTGGGTGGCCGCGAACTGCTCGGAGTGCTGGGGCAGTGCGAGCTGGTCGACTTCGAGGTGCTGTCCTTCTCCGGAGAATTCGCACCAACGCTGGATGACCGCATTGCCGTGGCGGAATTGGCCACCGCACAATTCAAGCGATTCAACCGCGTGGCAGATCAATTGCATGCCCATGGTTGGCCGGTTGGTGACAGCCTCGAGGCATTCCGCGAGCCCCTGGACGCCTTCGCGCAGGCGACCCAACCGACTGACTGGCCCACGGCGCAACTGAGGTCGCTCCTGGTGAGCGGCCTGCGCACCGACTTTGCCGACAAGCTCTCGGCGGCGTGGCCGGAACCGATGGCGCGGCTCATCTCACCGGGGCCCGTTGCCTGGCGGATCGCGGACTTCGCCAACCGGACCCTGTCGCAGTCACTGGCCGACGATCCCGATCTGGCCGGCAGCCTGGCGCTCTACGGCCGTCGCCTGGCGGCCGAGGCACTGGGGCAGTGCCAGCGCATCGCCGCCAAGGAGGTCGAGCTGACGGAGCTGGTGGCCTCTGCGGTGCCCCGCCCCGATGACGCCCAGACCGGGGACATGGCGGCGCTGGGAGCGGTCAGCGTACTGCTCGAGCAACTGATGGAGGGCCATTCCCGACGCATGGCACGGCTCGGCCTGGCCTCCTGAATCTTTCACCGGACAAGCGAGGGCGGGGCCGCGGACA
>OLOA01000728.1_pt1 | contig 35025 bp, 32 predicted proteins | sample 1672201 | NCBI WGS metagenome assembly OLOA01 (sample SAMEA3136658, study PRJEB25190) | human gut metagenome
CCCCGACACGCCAGCCAGACTCAACCCCCCGCTACACCCCGGATCGCGAAGAGCCTGATTATGGCCAGGAGGTTCGCGGCGTCTACAACGTGTTCGAACAGTACAACGCGGCACTCAGGGGATGAATCAATGACCGATGTCCCGCTCGTCGCCTCAAGGCGAGACTAACGTTGTGCCGGTGAACGACCAAGCTGTGAGTTCGCAGCCGACTGTTTTCCGACGCGTCATGTTCGGCGTCGCGATCCTCTTGTGTGATCTGCTCAGCGCGGCATTGTCCTACTGGCCGCTTGTGATGATCGGACTCGTCCTCATGCAGGTCAAGGCCAACGTCATCGGTCCAGCGGAGCACATTGTCGGTGCCGGCGAGGACAGCTTGGCCTTCATGGTTTTCTACGTCGTCAGCGCAATCGTGGTGCTGATGTTGGCCGTGCTTCCGGCAGTGATCGGCAACCTGGCCCTGCGCCGCCGGGCGGGCTGGCCACCACGTGTCTGCGTCGCGGTCGCCGCCGCCGTGATCCTCGCACCGGCCGTCGCTGCGGTAGTGGCCCCGCTGACCATGAACGAGATCTGGTACAGAGCAACACACTGGTGGTAGACAACCGGCCCAGGTTCCCTACGAGTCGGCCGATGCCGAAGATCGCTTCGGCAGGAGCCCCCACACCCTTCTATAGCGGGCATGAATCCGCGTGTTCCCGCGATTCAGGCTTCACGAATCGTGAACTTACGGGGCTCTTCGCAGTTGAGGGTGTAGCCCGGGACCGCCGGCTGGTTCGCGGATAGGCGTCGAGGTCTTCCAGGATGGAAGTTCTCACGCTCACCATCCGCCGGAAGACCTCGACTTGCACCACCCTACGTTCGTGACCCCTGACCTGACCACGTTCTGCCGTCTCGACGAGCTCGGCCTTCAAGCCGTCGGGCAGCTGCTCGAGGCTGATCGGGCGGTGCTGGAGTGCCGCGTCGTCGAGGACGACCCGTGGTGTCGGAAGTGCGGCGCGGAGGGCGTGCCGCGTGACACGGTGACGCGGCCGCTGGCGCATGAGCCGTTCGGGCATCGGCCGACGACGCTGCTGGTCCGGGTGCGCCGCTACCGGTGCACGCACTGCCGCCGGACCTGGCGGCAGGACACGTCGAAGGCGGCGGCGCCCAGGGAGAAGATCTCCCGCGGCGGGATCGGGTGGGCACTCACGGCGATCGTGGTCGACCACCTCACCGTCTCCCGCGCCGCAGCAGGGCTCGGGGTGTCGTGGCATACCGCGAACACCGCGATCATCGCCGAAGGCAAGCGTCGCCTGATCGACGACCCGGCGAGGTTCGACGGGGTCACCACGATCGGTGTCGATGAGCACGTCTGGCGTCACACACGGTTTGGCGAGAAGTACGTGACCGTGATCATCGACCTCACCCCCGCGAGGAACAAGACGGGCCCGGCCAGGCTGCTGGACATGGTCGAGGGCCGCTCGAAGCAGGTGTTCAAGGAGTGGCTCGCCGCCCGGCCTGCGGAGTGGTCGAGCCGGATCGAGGTGGTCGCGATGGACGGGTTCTCCGGGTTCAAGACCGCCGCGGCCGAAGAGCTCCCCGACGCGGTCCCGGTGATGGACCCGTTCCACGTCGTCCGCCTGGCCGGCGACGCGCTCGACCGGACCCGGCAGCGCGTCCAGCAAGACACACTCGGGCACCGCGGTCACGCCGGCGACCCGCTCTACGGGGTCCGCCGCACCCTCCACACCGGCGCGAGCTTCCTCACCAAGAAACAGACCGCGCGGCTCGACGCGGTGTTCGCCGCCGAGGAGCACGTCGAGGTCGAAGCGACCTGGGGCATCTACCAGCGCATCGTCGCCGCCTACCGCGAACCCGACAAGAACAAGGCGAAGGAGATGATGCGGGCGGTGATCGACTCTGTCAGCAACGGCGTCCCCGCGCTGCTCAAAGAGATCCGTCGCCTCGGCCGCACGCTGAAGCAGCGCGCCGCGGACATCCTCGCGTTCTTCGACCGCCCCGGAACGAGCAACGGCCCAACGGAGGCCATCAACGGCCGGCTCGAGCACCTTCGCGGTTCCGCCCTCGGCTTCCGGAACCTCACGCACTACGTCGCCAGATCGCTCCTCGAAGCCGGCGGATTCAGACCGCTCCTACACTCTCATTCGCGATGAGCCAGTTCATCCTAAGAAATAGGGCCGGGGTAGGTTAGGGTCACCTACATTCTGAGTATTCACACGGCGTGCACGGCCCATTCCTGAGAAATTCATGTCACCAGGGTTTCTCCCCGCAGTTTCCCGGCTGGCCTACCCTTGGGGTGGAGCACTTCTTAGGGGTGGCGCATATGGTGACCAGGCCGACAGCAGTGGCCGGCAGCTTCTATCCGGGCCAGCGGGGGCGGCTCGCCCGCGAGCTGAACACACTCTTCGAGCAGGCGGATCGTCCACCGGCGCAGGTGAGCCCGGCCAGGGTGAAGGCGATCGTGGTGCCGCACGCCGGCTATGTCTACTCGGGCACCACGGCCGCAACCGGCTACGAACTGCTGCGGGGACGCCCCATCAACCGCGTGGTGGTGCTGGGGCCCACGCACCGGGTGGGGATCCGCGGCATGGCGCTTGCCGGTGCCGACGCCTTCGACACGCCGCTGGGCTCCGTGCCGGTCGATCCCGACCTCACCGCCATCGCCGAGGCGGTGCCGTTGGTGGTGACGCGTCCCGATGTGCACGCCCGGGAACACAGCCTGGAGGTGCAGCTGCCGTTCATCAGGACGGTACTGCCGCAGGCCAGCGTGCTTCCGGTGGCCGTGGGCGACGCGCTGCCCGACGAGGTGGCCGCGCTGCTGGACGCGGTGTGGGGCGAGTCCGACACCGCAATCGTCATCAGCTCCGACCTGTCGCACTACCACTCCTATGACGACGCCCGGAAGCTTGATGCCGGCACCATCGACAAGGTGCTGGCGCTGGACGACACCGTGGCGCCCAACCGGGCCTGCGGTTGCTTCTCGTTGAACGGGCTGCTGCTCGCCAGCGGGGAACACCATCTGACGCCCACCCTGCTTTCCGCCCGCAATTCCGGGGATACCGCCGGCGACAAGGGACGCGTCGTGGGATATGCGTCCTTTGCATTCCAGGCGGACCAGTGATGTCGCACCGCGACAATCCCGTAGCCCAACAACACCGCATAACCACACAGTGAGGAGCCAGATCATGAATGACATCCCCGCGGGTGCCCGCGAGACCCTCATCGACATGGCGCGCGGAGCCATCGAGCGCCAGTTCGGCATGACCGTGCACCACCGCGAGCAGGCAACCGGCGAGCTGGCGAAGTGGTTGGCGCGTCCGGGCGCGTCGTTCGTCACGCTGACCCTCGACGGGCGGCTGCGCGGCTGCATCGGCACCCTGGAGGCCTATCGGCCGCTGGGCCAGGACGTGCGCGACAATGCGGTGCTCGCCGCCTTCCACGACCGGCGCTTCACCCCGCTGCGGGTTGCCGAATACCCCGGACTGCACGTTGAGGTGTCGGTGTTGTCGGCGCCCGAGCCGATGGAGGTGACCAGCGAGGCGGACGCGATCCGCCAGCTGCGTCCCGGCGTCGACGGGGTGGTGCTCACCGAGGGTTCCCACCGGGCCACCTACCTGCCCCAGGTGTGGGACCAGCTGCCCGACCCGCATGAATTTCTGTCCACGCTGCGCGAGAAGGCCGGCCTGGCCCCCGATCGGTGGGGGCCGGACACCCGGCTGGCGCGCTACGCCGTCACCGCCTTCGAGGACACCCGATGACGACCTCGCCCACCCGACGGGACCCCGCGGGCACGGACAGGGCCGTCCACGACACCGATGGGCTGCCCGGACGCACCGCCCGCTGGTGGCATGCGCTGCCCGACGGACGGCTGCGCTGTGAGCTGTGCCCGCGCGAATGCACCCTGCGCGACGGCCAACGCGGCTTCTGCTTCGTGCGCGCCCGCCACGGCGACGAGATCCGCCTGGACACCTACGGGCACTGCTCGGGCCTGGCGGTCGACCCCATCGAGAAGAAGCCGCTCAACCACGTGCTGCCCGGGTCGCGGGTGCTCAGCTTCGGCACCGCCGGCTGCGACCTGGCCTGCCGCTTCTGCCAGAACTGGGAGATCTCCACGGCCCGGTCGATGACCGCGGTGGGCGTGCCGGCCATGCCCCGCGACGCGTCGGCACGCGGCTGCAGCGCCGTGGCCTTCACCTACAACGATCCGGTGGTGTTCGCCGAGTACGCCATGGACACCGCCAGGGCGGTCAACGAGCAGCAGATGCTGTCGATCGCCGTGACGGCCGGATACATCAATCCGGAACCGCGCGACGAGTTCTTCGCCTGCATGGACGCCGCCAATATCGACCTGAAGGGCTTCACCGAGGGCTTCTACCGGCGTATTACCGGCGGACGCCTCGACGTGGTGCTCGACACGATCGATGCCGTGGTGCACAACGGACGCACCTGGGTGGAGCTCACCACCCTGCTGATCCCCGGCATGAACGACTCCGACGAGGAGTTGCGGGCGATGTGCGGGTGGATCGTGCGCCAGCTCGGCCCCGATGTGCCGCTGCACTTCACGGCGTTCCACCCGTCGAACCGCATGAGGGATGTGCCGCCCACCACCGCCACATCGGTGGAGCGGGCCCGCCAGATCGCACTCGATGCCGGCATCCACTTCGTCTACACCGGCAATGTGCACGATCCGGCCGGTCAGACCACCTGGTGCCCGCAGTGCGGGACGGCGCTCATCGAGCGTGATGGCTACCGGGTGGGGCCGGTGCGCCTGGACGACCTGGGGCGCTGCCGTTCCTGCGGCTACGCGTTGCCCGGCATCTTCCGGCGCTGACGGGGCACCGGGTGGGCGCTGGACGCACCGGCGATCCCTGCCGCGGCGACGCGGTGCGCATGCGGTGGCCGCGCCCGGTAGTCTGAACACGCCCGAAACCGTCGGTGTGGCCCAGCAGGGTGGTCGCGTTGCCGACATGCACGCAGGAGGGTCTGGATGGCTGACAATTCCGATGCCACAACCGCGAAGGCGGATGGCGGCTCGCGACGCTTCGCGCGTCCCGGCAGCCGACGCAGGTCGGGGCGCAAGCCGGCGCTGTCCTTCGCCACGCTGAAGGAGAAGGCCGGGGCCGGACGTCCCGAGGGTCCCACGCGCAAGGCGCAGCTGCGCATCTCGCGGGTCGACCCGTGGTCGGTGATGAAGACCTCATTCCTGTTCTCGGTGGTCGGCGGCATCGCGTTGATCATTGCGGTGTGGGTGTTGTGGGGCATCATCAGCCTGTCCGGTGGCCTCAACGCCATGCAGCAGGGCATCACGGCCATGGTCGGCGCCGATAGTGGCGGCGGGTCCAACCTGGCCAACTATGTGACCATGTGGCGCGTGCTGGGGTTCACCGTGCTGGTGTCGGTGGTGAGCATCGTGCTGGTCACGGCCATCACCACGCTGTTCAGTTTCGTGTACAACGTGGCCGCCAATGTGATCGGCGGCCTCGAGGTGACACTGGCCGAGGACTGAGTGAGTTGAGCGTGAGGGACGTCGTGCGATAAAGTCTCTCTTCGGTACGGGGGACAACCTCCCCAGCACCGATGGGCCTATAGCTCAGTTGGTTAGAGCGCGTCCCTGATAAGGACGAGGTCACTGGTTCAAGTCCAGTTAGGCCCACCAAAGAATGTGCCTCTGACAAGCTTCGATGCTCTGAGCCCTCTCGACAGGGTACGAATCGGGTACGAATTCCCCGTCGGTCCTCGCGTACGCGCGCGTGAGGGCGAGCGTGCCCATGCGCTCACCGGCGTGGCTCTCGCACGGCCTACACATAGCCCTGACACCGCGAATCATGGGTGACAACTGATACCCCCCTGGGGTATCAGTTCCGTGGGGAATGCCGCTATGTCTGGTCGGGTCGAGGGATACAGTCCAGACTTTCCCCCCATGTTTTGTGGAAAGGGTGCCCATACAGGGCATGCAGGGTGATTGGGGTTGGGCGACCGGAAACCGCGTTCTCCCGGGTCCAGGATCACCGACCCTACAACTACACCACCCATGGGATACGAGGCCGGGAGATCTGCGGCGCTCGGCCCAAGGCAACCATTCGAGCATGGCAGCGCCCCGGGTAGTTCGCGGTGAACCACTCGGGGCGGTGATGTTGGTCGGTCAGACGGCCACGTCCGCAGACGTGAGCTGTTGACTATGACCAAACGGCTGGACATTTGTCACCGGCAGCGCGTCGGCATCGTCCAGCTCGCGGAACAGATCGGGGTCGCCGTCGGCCAGGCCCAGGAGGTCCTGGGAATCCAGCTCCCCGCCCAACGCGATCTTGTGCGCAGCCCGGGCCACACCTGCCTCCTGCTGTGCCGTCGCGAGTTGGCTGGCCAGGGCGCCGTAGAGTTCCTGGTTCTCGGGCAGCGCCGGGTACGCCCGGACCACGGCCTCGGGGATGTACGCGGCCTCGTCCTCGGGCAGCTCGTGGGCGCCGATCGTGGCCAGGGTCTCCAGCTCGTGGGCGGAGGCGGACTGGGCGATTGTGTCGACGTTCGCCGTCCCGGCTGCGATACGTGCCGAAAGCCGCTGCCAGGTCAACTCTCGGGCGATGACGGTCTGGGGATCGGACGACGGCGCCAGGTCCTTGGCGAACTGATCGTTGAGAGCCTGCTGAGCCTTCTCTTCCCGGGCCAGCGCCACCTTCACCTCCGAGATGACCCATTCGCGGGTTGGCGCGATCTGCTTCTCTCGGTACTCGGCCAGGCCGCCCGCTGACAGGCTCGGGTTGGTGTAGGCATCGGCGGCCTTCTTGCCTGCCATGAACTTGCGGAATGCATCGGTGATGCTAGACATGATGGACTTCCTTTCGAGGAGCTATCTGATGGTTGGGGGTGTAGTTATGTGGGATCGGGCTGCGCGGCTGGGAGATCTGCGACGGTGGGCCTCCAATCGTCACTTCCGGGCCAGTGCCATACGCCCTTGGCATTCCGCACGAGGCCCTTGGCGGCTATCTCGTCGGGTGTGAGGCAGCGGCGCGGTATGTAGGGGCGCTGCGGGTCGTGGTGGTCGTAGTAGTCACCAACCCGGTGCAGGTCTCCTGCCGAGGTGCGCGAGAACAGCTCGTTGCAGACGGGGCAGAGTTCTGTCTTGAGCCCTGGAATCGCGGGGCGCTGCGCAGTCATGATGGATTTTCCTTTCGAGCGGTGGCCTGCTGTTGGTGATGTTGGCTGAGTCCGAGCCAGGGGATTCACAGGTCTTTCTTCCCTCAGATGGCCGCGCCTAAGCACCACCGCGCCCACCACGCCCGCCTCATAAAGGGGCGGGCGCGGGGCGCGGTTGGTGCAAACCACGCCCGGGCGCGGTCGGGGCGCGGTTAGGGCGCGGGGCGCGGTACCCCTCAAATTCACGCTCCGACTTGGGCGTTTGCCGCCCTCCTGGCCAGGTAGATCATCCGGCGCGGTCGGAGGAACCGCGCCCGGCCCCTCGAACCAACCGCGCCGGCCCATCGGGGCGCGGTTCGAGACGTGATTTTTCATCATTCCCGGACCCCCAGATCGTGCACTTGGAGCTCGGGTGCGTAGGGCCTGACGAGCGTGTGGAGGGTAGCTTGCCCCCGGTGGTCGCGTTGGACGTACCCGTCGGCAACGAGACTGTTCAGGGCGTGGCCCTTGCGGGAGTTGCTGCCGCCCACGTAGTCGCGGATCTTGTTCAGCGACGCCCCGGGGGCCTCGTTGAGGAACTCGGCAATGCTCACCTTCATCTTCTCCAGCGCTTCGTCCCCGACTGACGCGAGCGCGGGTGGGCTGACGGTGAATTCGACATGCTCCCCGGTGCTGTCTACGACTACCTCGGCTGCCTGTTGAACGCCGTCGGGACGCCTTGCACCGCTGTGCCCTCGGACGAATCCCGGGCGGTCCTTGGCCACCCACAGGGTGAGCGCACCACGTCGCCCACGTCCCAGCGGCTCCCTCACCTCGACCATGTAGGCGGCGCCCGTGAGGGCAGAGAGCTTGGCTTGACCACCGATTGCCCACCGACCGCGCGTTTCGCTGTTCTTGGTGACATGGTCGATCTGCACCACCGCCGCGCCGGTGACGTCGGCGATGCGGCGTGGAAGCCGGGTTGCCCAGTCGATGGCGTCGGAGTTGGGGTCCGTGCCAGCGGTTCCCATCACGGCCATGCTCTCGCTGACGCCGTCGATGACTGCGAGTGCATATCGCTTGTTCAGCATGGCCGCGAAGTCGTTGGCGTCCTCCCCCTGGCTCGGGTTGGTCTCGGGGCGCACGTATGTGAAGCGCTGCTCGATGGCTCTCCGTGTGGCACCCAGAAGCGTCAGGCGTTCCGCCAGAGACCCCGCGTCCGACTCGAAGTCCACGTAGAGGACGAACTGCCCCTCCATGATGAGCCGGGCTGCCTCGTACTGGACGAGGAAGCTCTTTCCGGATTCCGGTTCGCCGTGGATGCTGTGCGTGAGGCCCGGATAGAGCAGGCACACGTCATCGGTCCGGCGGAGCAATGTCGGCCGGGGCGGCGTGTAACTGCCGTTTAGATAGCACGACAGGTCCACGGCACGCCAGCTGCGGGGGCGCGCATTCTTGGGCTTCCCGCTCATGTACGGGCCGAAGTCTTCGTCCGCGCTGGGATTCTGGGGATGAAGAGGATCGTCGCCTGCCTTCTCGAGCGCGTCGCTCCACTTGTGCGCCACCCTGTCAGGACCGAACCCGTCGTCCGTCGGGCAGCGATTCTTGAAGTCCTTCTCGGCCTGCTCGATCGTGTAGTCCGTGCCAGAGTTAGCAGCGCGGACGAGCTGGCAGGCGACAGCGAAGCATCCCGAGTCCCACCCGTCATCCCGCTCGGTGCGATCCCCAGGTGCCAGGGCTTCGAGCTTGTCGAGGTCGCCCAGCACGCCCGCCACGGTCCGGCGGACGTAGTCGGCAGAGACAGGATCCTCCTGGCCAGGAGTGGTAGCTGGAGCCGGAACGGTCTCCGCGTCCTTCTCGGGCGCCTCGGCCAGTATCTCGTCAGGGCTCAGCATGCGTCTGCCCCCTCGTAAATCTCGTAATCGTTCCAGCGCCGATTGTTCGAGGGCAGGAACGAGAACTGGATGGGGTCGGCGCACGTCTGGTCGAACTGCTCGGTGCCGAGTTGTCGGATGAGCTTGCCAGCGATGATCGTGTACTCGTCGGGCATCACCGGGCGCGATAGCGGGATGATGATGCGGTAGCGGGGGGCCTTGGGCCTGCTTCTCCAGGTGCTGTGCACAAGGCACCGCACTCCGAGCGCCAGAACTTTGTCGGGAAGATCGGGCCAGGCCGCGTCGGCATCCAGCAGGACCGCTGAGCGGGACAGGATGGTCGTCTTCCGGCGGTACACCTCTCCGGTTAGCGGGTCGCGCATGAGTGTGCCGAACAGCCAGCACCCGCATTCCTTGTGGTTCACGGGATGCCGAACCACCTCGATTATCTCGTCCCAAGTCATGGAGCCGTTGACCCAGACCTTGGATTCCTTGCGCGGGGCACGTGCGACGGCATACATGGTTGGCTCAGTCATCGGGCGTCACCGCCATACAGGAACTGGCGCATGCGAATTCCGCCCGGTGTTAGCTCCGTGATCCGGACACGAGTCGGAAGGGCAATGCCCAGCGCCTCTGCCTCTGCACGTTCACCCCACGTCGTGTCGCGCTCATAGCTATCCTGGCCAGGATGAAGGATGAACCACGCTTCATCGCGGGCCTGGGCGCGGTCGGCCTTGAGGCCTGCCGGGCACGTCGGCTCGTGGATCATTCCTCCAGCTGGAGAGAACGTCGCTCCGCAATCGGGGCAGGCGGTAGCCTTGAAGGCAAGTCGATTACCTGATCCACCTTGAGCCGCCCAGTCGCCCGCTGGGCGGTTTCTCTTTGATCGAGACATTGCTTAGGCCACCCTCTCTACGAGTGAGAGGACATCGGCCGTCTTGACGCGCAGAGTGCGGGTCCGGCCGATGCGGTAGCACGGCAGCTGACCGTCGGCGGTCAGGCGCTTGAGGGTGCGCACGGAGCAGCCGAGGAGCTCTGCTGCTTGGGGATAGCCAAGGAACTTGCCGTGCTGTTGCTGGACGGCTGCGCGGTCCTGCGGGGTGAAGGCTGAGGTGGTCATCGTTCCACCGCCGCATCGAGCAGCATGGACGCGAGGAAGTCGGTCTGCTCCGGCGTGAAGGCTGGCCCCTTGGCGAGCGCGTCGGCAATGTGGCGAGCCAGCACAGCCGTGTTGATTTCGCCCTTTGCCTTGGCCACGGCGGCAGGGTCGGGCGTTGGGTTGCCCCTGTAGAGCCGAGCCAGGCGGGCCTTGGCATCCGCGATGGCGGGGTCTCTACGGTGATCGAGATTGGGGTCAATGAGCTGTCGGTAGGGCCTCTTCGGATGGGTAGATTTGGACATGCGGAACTCCGGGAGATCGTTCTCGCGGCTTCCGCTGGCGCCTCTGCGACGAGACGGCGGACTGTGTTGCCGATACCCAATCCCGGCCCACCCGGGATGCCCTAGCATGATCTGTCCGCCACGGGGAATCGCACCCGTGGTAAGGCTCCGTGTATGTCACTGAGGAATGACGCGGCTACCTGGCTGGACTACAGAAGTTGAGCCACTTCCTCCGGCGACTCAGACTACCCAACTTTAGGAAAGTATACGCCGATTCAACTAGTTCCGCTGCTCTGCACCTTCGACAGCTCCGACACCCGATCTGCGAGCTCAGCAATGCGGCTGTGGGCGGCATGCTGATACCGCATGGCGATCTCGGGATCGGCGTGACCCATGAGTGTCATGAGTTCCTTGGTGGTGGCACCGGCCACGGCGTAGTTGGTGGCGGCGAAGTGGCGCAGCTTATGGAAGCTCAGGTCATCGCGTCCCAGCAAGTGCCTGGCTCGGTAGTATCCGCCGCCCTGCTTCTTGACGTTCCCGTCCTTGTCGTACGTGGGTCGATGACCGTACAGCTGCCCCGGTGTGAGGTAGTCCGTGCCGGGCGTGGTCGGCGGGAACAGGAGGCCATCCTTACCCCACTGCGCATATCGCTTCAGGTGTTCGCGTAGGTCTGGCCAGATGTTGCGAGGGATGGGCACGCGGCGCTCTCCGCTGTCGCTCTTCGGTGTCGTGACCTGCTGGTGCCCGTCCACCGTCACAATGCCCCGAGCCACGGAGATGTAGCCCCCGGTGTCGTTGAGCTCGATGTCGGATCGGCGGAGCGCTGCAAGCTCACCGAACCGCAACCCGCACCATGCGGCGATCAGGACAGCCGCGCGATGCTGAGGAGGCATGAGATCGGCTAGCTGGCCAACTTGTTCGACGGTGAACAGCTCGACCTCGGGATGACGACGGCCCCCGCTGGCGCCCCGCACGTGCACAGGGTTGGTGGCGATGATGCCGTCCTCCACAGCGCTGGCCAGGATGGAGCGGAAGAGCGCATAGGCATGAGACCGGGCAACCGGCGCGCCCGGGTCCATGGACTCGTACCATGCCAGCGTTTGAGCCCGGTCTATGGCGGTGATCGGCACGTCGAGGAACCGAGCCAGGGCATGAGCACGCATGGCCCGGTAGTCCGCTGCGGTGCGGGCCTTGAGCGGTCGCCCACGAACCTGCCGGTGCTCGATCCAGCGCGCGGAGTAGACACCGAACGTGATCTGGTCGGCTTCCTCAACCGCGCGGCGTTGCGCGGGAGGAGTCCACTCGTCACGGTCGATGAGAAGTTGCTCGCCGATGAGCCACTGGTCCGCGAGCTCGAAGCTGGCGAAAGTGTGCCCCGGCGTGTGCAGCACTCCCAGACGCCAGTAGCGGGCCTTGAATCCTCGGTCCTTGGCCATGATGGTGCCCAGCGTGGACTTCCGACGGCGCTTCATCGCTGGGCCGTCCTATGGAAGTTGTGGCTCAGTTCGCTCATTTCGGTTCCTCAAACAGGGTACGATCCGGGTACGATTTGAGGCTAGTTTAGCCCGTTGAGCCCGCTTAGCGCTACAACGAGAGTGGTTTCTGTGGTCTCCATATTCCCTAGCCAGGCGGCATATCTCCTCGTCGGGGTGGGATCAGCGATTTCCAGAGGCTAACGGGTTCAAGTCCAGTTAGGCCCACCGCACCACGAAGGCCGGTTGACGGGTGAAAGCCCTTGTCAACCGGCCTTTTGCATGTGCCGGGTGCGTGCCCGGCCGGAGGGGGAGTCCATGTCGCAACGAGCCGCACCGCATGCGGTCACGCCGTGCCCGGAGGTGACCTACGACCGCATCCAGAAGGCGGTGAAGCGGGCCATGCGCTCGGCGCCCGTCGAGCACGAGGGGGTGCTGGCGCTGCAGACCGAGCGCGCCATCCTCACCTTCCAGCTGATCGCCGAGGCGGAACTGCTGCGCGTGGCGGCCCTGATCGGCCTGCGCCTGCGCGCCGACGACAGCGCCGCTGCCGCCATCGAGGCCATCAACCGGCTCAACTCGCAGTCGGTCGACGGCACGATCTACCTGTATCCCAGCGACGACCCCGGCACGCGCAGCGTCGGCATCGACTCCTTCATCCCGGTTGACCAGGGACTCACCGATGCCCAGCTCAATCGATCGGTGGCGCTGGCGCTGTCGTCGATCGGCGACCTGATCGGGGCCCTCCCCGGGCCCTCGGACTAAGGACTTCCGCCATCATGTTCTTCACCAGGAAAACAGTCGCGACGCCGGCCATGACGCCCGACCGGCTCGCCGAGGCCCTCGACGGGCTGCCCGAGGTGTTCGTCCTCGACGACGCAGGGAACTACCACTACCGCGACGACGTGGGCATTGCGGTGCAACTGGGCTACAACGACGATTCGACCCTGCTGGAGGCGCATTTCACGGGCGTGCCCGTGGTGCAGGAGCTGATGCCGCGCGCGCTCGACATGGTGAACCAGTGGAACCTGGCCGCGCGTCCCGTGCGCGCCTACCTGGGCCGGGTGTCCGAGGAGTTGCCCTTCCAGGCGCCCCACCTGCGTGCCATCCTCACCACCGGGGTCGGCGTCACCGACGGGCAGCTGGTCAGCTGGTTGCGTCGCTGCGACGAAGGGATCGGCGCCTTCAACGACCACCTGCGGCAGTTCTTCTCGCAGGTGGGCACGCCCGGGAACTAGTGGCACCCGGGCCAGTGGCGCCCAAGCCAGTGACACTCAGGTGACATTGGCGGGCCGCAGCCGGGTGGCCGGCAACCACTCGGCATAGAAGTCGTCGACCCCACCCGCCTGGGCCACCAGGCCCTCCCAACCCTGCGGAGTGTGGCGCCACCGGGCGATCAACCCCGGCTTGGCGCCGTCGATGAGCACCACCACCACGGTGGGGATGCGATTGGCATCGGGTGCCGACATGGATTGGGGGGAACCCGGCGCGCGGTACGGGCCGGGTGGCGGCTGGGGCGGCGGTGACTGTGCGGGCCGCGACTGTGTGGGCGGGGACTGCCGGCCCGCCCGGTCGCCCAGCTCGTCCTCCGCCTGCGCCGCAGCGCGTTCTGCCGCCTCACGTGCCTCGGCCGCACGGGTATTGGCCACACGCTGCGACAGTGGCACCCCGGCGCCGCGATCCATACCTCCAGACATGTCAGTGAGTGTAGATGCCAGCGCCTACATTTTCGAACACGCGTTCGACACGGACGTGCTCCGGACAGCCCTCCCGGCGCGATAACACCATGTGAGTCACAATGGGGAGGGAACCCTCCCTCCGGCCAGTGCTGACCGGGGTGGACGCCCGGCGACGGGCGTCAGCGCGAGGGACCCACGACCGTGGGGTCGGTAGGCCCTGCGGGGCGGCGGCCCACATGGGCAGCGGAGCGGTACGACAGCTGACAAGGGGGAATGACATGCACGCAACGGCACCGGATGACGCGCGGGTTCCCGGGGATGCCGAGCGTCCGGTGCCCCGACGCCGGGTGACGATCCGCGACGTCGCACGCGCCTCCTTCACATCGGTGGCCACCGTCTCCGTGGCGCTGTCCGGCGGCGCCGGCGTGGCCGCCGAGACTCGCGCCCATGTGCAGGAGGTGGCAGACCGGCTGGGTTGGCGTCCCAACAGGTACGCGTCGAACCTGCGCAAGACCGACTCGCGGCTCATCGGCTTCGTCTGCGAGGTGGAACAGGTGTTCCAGATGGGCCTGGTGGACTCGCTGTACGTTGCCGCGCAACGCAAGGGCCTGGAGCTCGTGCTCGCGGGCGCGACCGCCCACCACGACGAGCGCACCTGCGTCGACGAATCGCTGCGCGCCCGGTGCCAGGCGATCATCCTCACCGGATCGGGACTGACCGAGGCCGAGATGAGCGAGCTGGCCGGGGCCGTGCCGTTGGTGAGCCTGTGCCGGCTGGTGCATGCGCCCGGCGTCAACGTGGTGGTCTCCGACGACCGGATGGGGTTGGGGCAGGCCGTCGACCACCTCTCGCAGCTGGGCCACCGGCGCATCTACTACGCCGACGGTGGGCCGGCCTATCCGTTGGCGGCAAGCCGCTCGAACGCCTACCTGTCGGCCATGGACGCCTGTGGGCTCGGCGACAATGCACGGGTGATCGAGGGCGGGAACACCGCCGCCGACGGGGTGCGCGCCGCGGGACGCGTGCTCGACTGCAAGCCGTTGCCCACCGCGGTGATCTGATTCAACGACGCATCGGCTGCAGCGCTGGTGCGTGAGCTCAACCGCCAGGGCGTGCGGGTGCCCGCCGACATCTCGGTGGTGGGCTTCGACGACACGGAGATGGCTGCCGAACCGTCGACCTGCCCACCACGATCGTGCAGGACCCCCGGCGGCTGGCAGAGGCCGCCATCGACCTGGTGGCCGTCCGGATCAATGGGCCGCAGGGGTCGGGCGACAATCCGACGTCGGAGGAGTTGGTGGTGCTGCCCACCGAGTTGCGCGTCCGCAAGACGACGGCCCCACCCAAGCGCTGAGCCACCGGCAGCGGCCACCCGATGGTCCAACTGCCCGCAGCTTCGTCGGAAAGGGCCATTAAGTGGTCAACTGTGCGGCAATGACGCCGCACAACTGTCCACCTAGCCGTCCTTCCCGCAAGGCCCTGCACTCGGCTCGGGGCGCACCCGGGGGCGTCGGGCACGGCGCCGGAGCGACCCATGGCCTGAGCGGCCCGGAGCCCGGGCCTGCCAGAGCGCTGGTCCGGACCGCCCCCACCTCCGACCGCGCCGCGACAAGCGTCGATGGGCAAGTCCGAAACGTTTCGGACGCCCAATTTGTCCTGACATGGCGCCTTTCGTGCAACGGTGAGCATGCGCCACATCGCAGTGGCGCTAAAAAGCACAAGGAGACATCCGTGTCAGAGAAGACATTGGGCGTTGGCGTGATCAGCCTGGGTTGGATGGGCCGGTTGCACACCCGCGGATACAAGACATTGGCCGAGAAATTCCCCGAACTCGACGCCCGGATCCGGCTGGTGAGCGTCTGCGATCCCGTGGAGGCGAACCAGGCCTTCGCCACCGAGCACCTCGGCTTCGCCCGCGCCGTCGCCGGGTACCAGGAACTGCTCGACGACCCCGAGGTTGACGTGGTGTCGATCTGCTCGCCGAACTACCTGCACCGCGAGATCGCCCTGGCCACCGTGGCCGCCGGCAAGCCTTTCTGGATCGAGAAGCCCATGGGCACCTCGGCCGCCCAGTCCCGCGAGATCGCCGAAGCCGCCGCGGCCGCCGGCCTGGTGACCAGCGTCGGCTTCAACTACCGTCACACCCCGGCCATCGAGAAGGCCCGCGAGGTGATCCGGTCGGGACGCCTGGGCCGCATCACCAATGTGCGCTGCTGGCTGATCGCCGACTACGCCTCGTCGCCGCTCGGCCCGCTCACCTGGCGCTACGACCCCGACAAGGCCGGCTCCGGCGTGGTGGGCGACCTGATGAGCCACGGCGCCGACCTGGTGCAGTACCTGTGCGGACGCATCTCATCGGTCTCCGCACTCACCGACACCTTCATCACCGAACGCCCGATCCCCACCAAGGTGGGCGTCGGCCACTCCGGCTGGGAGGTCTCCGACGAACTCGGCCCGGTGGGCAACGAGGACTATGTGGCCATGATCGCCCGGCTCGACTCCGGCGCGGTTGGCACCTTCGAATCAAGCCGCGTGTCAGTGGGCCCGCGTGCCGAATACATCATCGAGGTCTACGGCACCGACGGCTCGCTGCGCTGGAACTTCGAGCACCTCAACGACCTGGAGGTCTGCCTGGGCGCCGACAACGAATTCCAGGGCTACACCCGCGTGATGGCCGGACCCACCTTCCCGAACTTCTCGCGCTTCCAGCCCGGCGCCGGCACGTCCATGGGCTTCGACGATCTGAAGGCCATCGAGGCAGCCCAGTTCATCGAATCGGTGCTCACCGGCAAGCAGCTGGCACCCTCGGCAGCCGACGGATGGGCGGCCGCAGAGGTGGACCAGGCAACGGTGGCGTCGGCACGCGACGGCCAATGGCACGACGTGGCGCCCGTGACCGGCCCGACAACCTACGACGCATGAGGCGGGGGGACCAACCATGAGCACAAACAATCAGCTCGACATCCGGCTGGACATGCCGCGCGCCGAGCTCGATGCCGCCGTCGCCAAGGTGCCGGCCGGGGGCAAGCACCGCTCCATCGGCCTGATCGCCCTGGTGGCGACGCTCGGATCATTCCTGTTCGGCTATGACACCGGCGTGATCTCGGGCGCACTGCCCTATATGTACATGCCCTTCGGGGCCCACGGACTGGAGATCACCGCCAGCGAGGAGGGCTGGATCGGCGGCACGTTGCTGGTCGGCGCAGCCGTCGGTGCACTGATCGGCGGACGCCTGTCAGACCGCTACGGACGACGCCACAACATCCTGCTGCTCGCCTTCATCTTCGCGATCGGCGCCATCGGCACGGCCCTGGCACCCAACATCTGGGTGATGTACCCGATGCGCTTCGTGCTCGGCTTCGCCGTCGGCGGTGCGTCCGCAACGGTGCCGGTGTACCTGTCGGAGACCGCACCCAAGCGCATCCGCGGCCGCATCGTGGCCATCGACCAGGTGATGATCGTCACCGGCCAGCTGCTCGCCTTCACCTTCAACGCGCTCATCGACAACGCGGTGGGTGGCCCGCAGCTGGACGTGGCCGGCAACACCCAGGGCCACCTGCAGACCGGCACGCAGACCTGGGACAATGTGCTGGCCCTGCAAACCTCACAGGGCGGCCCCTTCGACCCGGCCGCCTGGCACTCATTCGTCAACGCGCTGCTCGTGGACGGCGGCAACGGCATGGCCTGGCGGGTCATGTTGATGCTGTGCACCATTCCCGCCATCGCCCTGTGGATCGGCATGCGGTTCATGCCCGAATCGCCGCGCTGGTACGCCGCGAACAGGCGCTACTACGAGTCGATCGGCGCACTGAAGCAGGTGCGCGACCCGCACCGCGACGGCGACCCCGCCGACGAGTTCGACGAGATGCTCGTCTCGCACCGGCGCGAGGAGGGCCAGAAGAAGGGCACCTTCGGGGACATCTGGCGTACGCCATGGCTGCGCAAGCTGTTCCTGGTGGGCGTCTTCCTGGCCATCTGCAACCAGACCACCGGCGTCAACACGGTGATGTACTACGCCCCCAAGGTGTTGCAGTACGCCGGCATGGGCACGTCGGCATCGATCACCGCCCAGACCGCCAACGGCATCATGTCGGTGATCGGCTGCTCGGTGGCGCTGTGGCTGATCGGACGCTTCCGCCGCCGCCAGATCCTCATCACCTGCCTGTTCAGCGTGTTCGTCACGCTCGGCGTGATCGCCCTGCTGTTCGAGGTGACGATCGCCCCGGCAATCACCGAGGGTGGACGCCCGCCGTCGTGGGCACCGATGGTGATCCTGGCCATGATGGGCCTGTTCATGCTGGTGGTGCAGGCCGGCAACGGCCCGGTGGTGTGGACGATGCTGGGCGAGATGTTCCCCAGCAAGGTGCGTGGCATCGCCAACGGCACCGCAGTGTTCTGCATGTGGATGGTCAATGCACTGATCACCGCCACCTTCCCCACCATGATGGAGGGCCTGGGTGGCGGCATCACCTACGGCATCTACGCCGTGATCAACCTGGTGTTCGCGTTCATCCTCATCAAGATCATGCCCGAGACGTCGAACAAGTCGCTCGAGGAGATCGAGGTGTACGCAGAGGCGCGCTACTCGTGACCCACGCCGTGGGGAGGACGCACTCCTGCTGAAGATGTGGTGGGTGGCCGGTTCGGGGGGATCGGCCACCCACCCTCATCCCCGAACCCCCGACGAGTTCTCGCCCACCCCGGTGATGACCCGCGAACGCGCGACCCGATCGGGTTGCGCGTTCGTGCGTGCGTCAATGCCCCCGGGAACAGCGACGCGGATCATTGGCTGAAGCCATGCGGATTATTGGCTGAAGCCGCGCGGATTACTGGGCGCGCAACCACGCGAGGACGGCCCGCACCCGTCGGTGTTCGGTGCCGGTATCGGCCAGCCCCAGCTTCGCGAACACGGCCGCGATGTGCTTCTCCAGCGTGCCGACGCCGATATGCATCTGGCGGGCGATCTCGGTGTTGGAATAGCCCTGGGCCATCAGCTCCAGCGACTGCGCCTCGCGGGCCGTCAGCGCGGCCAGCGGATCATGCTTCGAGCGCAGCAGCCCCGACACCACCTGCGGATCGAGCGCCGTGCCGCCGGCATGGACGCGTCGGATCGCGTCGGTGAGCGAATCCAGCGACGTCACCCGCTCCTTGAGCAGATAGCCCAGGCCGCCCTGCCCGCTGGCGAACAGCTCCTCGGCATACAACGACTCGAGGTATTGCGACAGGATCAGGATCGCCACCCCGGGGTGGTCGCGACGCAGCCGCAATGCCGCCCGGATGCCCTCATCGGTGAAATCCGGCGGCAGGCGCACGTCGAGCATCGCCACATCGGGACGCGCCCGGCCCACGTCGGCCAGCAACTGCTCGGCATCGCCATAGGCGCCGGCAACCTCGAACCCGGCCTCGTCGAGCAGCCGCACCAGGCCCTCGCGCAGCAGCGTGGAGTCCTCGGCCAGCACCACCCGCACCGCCGGGCCGGACATCATGCTCGATTGCTCCAATCGGTCAGGGGAATGCGCAGGGTGATCGTGGTGGGACCGCCGGCCGGGCTGGCCAGCGTGAAGCTGCCACCCAGGCCCTGCATCCTGCGGGCCACCCCGTCGAGGCCGTGGCCGGGCACCACCACGGCACCACCCACACCATTGTCACGCACCCTCACCTGCACCGCCGGCGGCTGATCGGTGCGGGCCGGGTCGGTGAGCGTCGGGCAGGGGCCCTGCGCGCCCGGATTGGTGGCCTGCGGGGAGCCGGCGGGCAACGCGTCCACCATGATCTCGGCGCTGCTCGCCTGTGCGTGCTTGGCCACATTGGCCAACAATTCCGAGGTGGCCAGCAGCAGCCCCTGGGCGCTGGTCTGCTCGATGCCCTGGGGACGGTCGAGCTGCTCGGGCAGGTGGTTGGTCACCCGCACCGGAAGCGTGGCGCGCTCCGCCAACGACTCCAGGGCGGCACCCAGCCCGCGCTCCACGAGCAAGGGGTGCACCAGGCCGCGCGACAGGTCGCGCAGCTCCTCCAGGGTGTCCTGCGAACGGTCGCGCAGCTCGTCGAGCATCGCCGCGGCCCGCTGCGGGTCGTCGGCAAGGTGTCGCTTGGCGGTGTCCAGGTCCATCTGCATGCGCAGCAACTGCTGTTGGGGCCCGTCGTGCACATTGCGCTCCAGGCGACGCAGGGCCTCACCCTCGGCGTCGGCCGAGGCCGAATGGGCGTCGGCCAGCTTGCCGACGCGCCGGTTGAGCTCGGAGATGCGCCGCGTGAGTTCGCGGCTCTTGTTGGCCGACAGCAGCGCGCCACCCAGCAGGCGGTGCATCCACACCAGTGCGAAGGTGAGCACCGGCAGCGTGACCAGCGCGATCACCGCCAGCGCGGTGTCGGCGATGTGCACCCCCATCGCGGAGCGCATCGACGCCGGCAGCAGCAGGTCGCCCAGCGTGTTGATGTCAGCGCTGAGCCGAATCCAATGGGTGTCCAGCCAGGTGCTGACGCCCTGCGCGATCACCGCCAGCCAGACCGCCACCAGGCTGAAGCTGACCATCGACACGATGAAGTTGACGACATTGTGGGCCACGGCGCGCCAGGCGTCGACGTCCAGGATCGCCTGCCACGCCCGGCGCCACAGCGTGGGACTACCGCTCGGGGCAGGGGCGGGTGCCTCGATCGGGGTGGTTCCGGCCCACCGCAGGCGTGCGCGCTCACCGGCGCCGACGGCGCGTGCGCAGATCACCAGCGCCCACAGGCAGGCCATGCCCAGGGGCGTGAGGATCAGCAGCGGGATGCCGGCGGACAGCAGGGAGATGAGCACGCTGAAGGTGACCACCGCCCATGGCAGGCCGCCGAGCAGGTAGCCGAGTCGGCCGGGCACATGGCGCCACGACCACACCCCGCCGAGCATGAGCGACGGCGGTTCAGTTGGCGCATCGGATCGGGTCACGGTGGGGTCTCCGTTCGCAGTGCGCAGGGAGGCTGGGGAACCACTGATTGAGGTCATGCCTCCACTCTTGTCGCGCGGGGCTCATCCTAGAAGGTGGTTGGCCTCCGCATCGGGTGGGGGACAGCCCCCATGTCGCGGTCCGGGCCGGTTCAGGCGACTGTCCGATCTGGTCGGCGGCCCCCACCCCGGCACCGGACGCAGCAGGGTCCCGGACCGATCGGCCCGGGACCCTGCTGGTCACGACAAGGAGGCGTCGAGTCAGCTCGTCGCCACGTCGTCGGGCCTCGGATTGAACTTCGGGTGGTACGACAGGTCGATGCCCTTGGTCTCGGGCAGCGTGAGGATCGTCGCCGCCGATATCAGCAACAGCACGATCACATAGATCACGAACCGATTCGGCGTGGCCGCCCAGGCCGACATGATGTAGGGCGCGGTGCCGCCGAACAGGGCGATCGCAATCGCATAGGGCACGCCGAACGCGGTGGCGCGCACCTCGGTGGGGAACATCTCGGCGTAGGCCGCCGGGGCAATGGCCAGGTAGGCACCCAGCAGCACCAGCATCACGCAGATGGCCACCACCAGACGCCAGAACTCATTGCCACCACGCACCATGTTGTTGAGCGGCACATAGAGCACGGCGCAGCCGATCATGGCGATCAGCATGTTGGTCTTGCGTCCGAACCGGTCGGAGAACATGCCCCACAGCGGCAGCGAGACCATGAACACCAGGTTGCCGATGATGGACGCGCCGAAGGCGTCATTCGTCGAATAGCCCAGGTTCTTCTGCGCCACCGACGCGGTGGACACCGACCAGATGTAGTAGGCGACGGTGAGGCCACAGGTCATGCCGATCACCTGCAGGGCGATCTTCTTGTGCTTGAGCACCTCGCGCATCAGGCTCTTCTTGAGCTCGCCGGCCTTCTTCTCGTCCTCGAAGGCCTCGGTCTCCTCCATGCGTTCGCGAATCCAGAAGGCGAACACGCCCAACACGGCACCGGCCGCGAACGGGATGCGCCAGCCGTACTGGTTCATCGCGTCGGAGCCCAGCGTGTCGCGCAGCACCACACCGAACAGCAGGCCCAGCGTCAGGCCGAACGAACCGGTGACGTAGATGGCGCTCGCCCACAGGCCACGACGGTTGGGCGGGGCCATCTCCGACAGGTAGGTCTGTGCCGACGGCAGCTCACCTCCGTGCGCCAGGCCCTGGATCAGCCGCGCCAACAACAGGATCAGCGACGACCAGGCACCCACCTGGTGGTAGGTCGGGCACACCGCGATGAGCAGCGAGCCACCCGAGGCGAAGATCACGGCGATCGCCAGGGCGTGCTTGCGGCCGATGCGGTCGGCCAGCCAGCCGAAGAAGGCACCACCGAAGGGACGCGCCACGAAGGCGACGGCGAAGATGCCCATCGTCTCCAGGAACGCCGACGTGGGGTCCTTCGAGCTGAACAGTTCGCGGGACATGTAGATGGCGAAACTGGCGTAGATGTTCCAGTCGTACCATTCCAGCGCGTTGCCGACGCCGGTACCCAGCAGGGTACGGAACGCGGATTGACGCGGTGCCGGCGGCGCGGCCGCGGGAATCGTGGTCATAGTTGGGCCTTCTGGGTACTAGTTGGCGTCAGCGAGCGTGCGGGTTGCCAGCTCGGAAAGCAGGGCGGCTGCGTCCAACAGGACGGAGTCGTCGTACAGGGCGAACGGCGAGTGGTTGCCGTGCACCTGTGCGGGGTCCTTGTCGGGCGGGGTGGCCGGCAGGATCGCGAAGGCCCCGGGCACCTGCTCGAGCACCAGCGAGAAGTCCTCGGCGGCGCCCATCGGGTTGGCCATCTCCACGAAGTGGTCGGCACCGAACAGGTCGGTGGCGGTCTTCGCGACCAGGGCGGCACCCTCGTCGTGGTTGATGGTGGCCGGGTAGAGGTTGGTCAGCTTCACATTGGCGGTGACGCCGTGCGAGGCGGCCACGTCGGTGACCACGCGGGGCACCATGTCGAACAGCTGCTGCTGGGCCTGCTTGGAGAAGGCGCGCATCGTGGCCTCGATGGTGGCGGTCTCAGGGATGATGTTGCGTGCCACGCCGGCCTCGACGTGGCCACAGGTGATCACCACCGGGTCCCAGATGTTGAAGTGGCGGGCGATCATCACCTGCAGGGCGGTGATCACCTCGGCCATCGCGGGCACCGGGTCAACGGCCAGGTGCGGCGCGGAGCCGTGGCCGCCCTTGCCGACGAATTCGAAGTCGGCCATGTCGGACGACGCCATGATCGTGCCGGGACGGCAGTAGAAGATGCCGGCCTTGTCGAGGCCCGACCACACGTGCAGGCCATAGGCCGCGTCGACGCGCTTGCCGGCGGCGTCGAGCACGCCCTCGGCGATCATCAGTTCGGCGCCGCGGTCGCTCTCCTCACCGGGCTGGAACATGAACACCACGTCGCCGGGCAGCTCGTCGACCTTGTGCGACAGGGCGCGGGCGGCGCCCACCAGGCCGGTCATGTGGCAGTCGTGGCCGCAGGCGTGCATGGCGCCGTTGGTGCTGGCCCAGGCCAGTCCGGTCTGCTCGACCACGGGCAGCGCGTCCATGTCGCCGCGCAGCAGCACCGTCCTACGGGGGCCGTTCGAGGGGGCCTTGCCGCGCAGCACTGCGGTGATCGAGCTGAGCTTCTTGCCCAGGGTGATCTCCAGCGGCAGTCCCTCGAGCGCCTTGAGGACGCGCTGTTGGGTCTGGGGCAGGTCGAGACCGACCTCCGGGATCTGGTGCAGTTCGTGGCGTAGCGCCACCAGCTCGTCCTGGATGGAGACGAGATACGGGTCTGGGCCAAGCGGCATGTGTTGTTCTCCTCGATGATTCCTGACTGTGCCTATTCGAGCACCGACGGGACCCCTGTGGCCCGTTCGCACAGCCTTGATGCGTAGTTACACGGTGTTTACATGCGCCGTTAGGCTATTGCGCCCGCTTCGTGGGATCTGCCGCGTCCATTGTTGGTGCGGGCGGGTGTGGGTCGGCTCGGGTGTGGGTCGGCCGTCGCCCGCTCCGGTCGGTTAGGTGGGCACCTGTGCGGCGTCATTGCCGCACAACTGTCCACTTAGGACCGAACCGCGGTGGGTAGTGGGTGCAATCGGCACTCAGGGAGGGCCTTTGCAGGGCAGATGACGCAAAAGTCCTCCCTGAAGCGCGGTGGACCACCAGGGCCGACCCGAAACCCCACAAAGTGGGCACCTGTGCGGCGTCATTGCCGCACAACTGTCCACTCAGTGGTGGTGGGCCGGTGGTGGCCGACGGCGATGCAGCGGGTGGACGCGGGTCGCCGGCGGGGGATGGCATTTCGCCGACTTGGGATGATGGGTGCCGTGAGGCACTTCCTGTGACCGGTACCGATACGACCGGCTCCCCCGCGGCCGGCACCCCCGCAACCGGACATGTTGCAGCTGGGCGACATCGTGCAGCTGGACAACGTGCAGCCGGAACCCGTCGGGCCCGCTGGTGGGCGACGTTGTGGCCGCACGGCCTGGCGGGTGTGGCACCTGACCAGGACGCCACCCTGATCGACCTTGCGACGCTGCGTTCCAGCGGTGCCGTCCTGCGCGCCATGGTGCGCCGCGATCCACTCAAGTTCAGCCTCGGGGCACTGGGGGCCGCGCTGGTGAGCGTGGCGAATGTGTCCATCCCGCTGGCCATGGGACGCGCCGTGCAGGTGGGCCTGGTGGACCACCGGTTCAGCGGGTTCGCGCTGTGGCTGGGCGTGGTGGCACTGGCCTATCTGTTGCGTGCGGGCGCCACCACCCTGCGCCTGCACTCGAACATGTCCGCGTCGATGCTGCAGCACGACATGCGCGTGCAGGCCCTGGCCCGCACCGTCGATCCCACCGGGCTGGGCTCGGCCCGGCGCCTGCCCGGCGACCTGCTCACCGTGATGATCACCGACGCCCGCACCACCTCGCGCGCGCTGGTGGCGCTCACCGGCGTCCCCGGCCAGCTGGTCACGCTGATCGGCGCGCTGGTGGCCCTGCTGCTCATCGATTGGCGCCTGTCGGTGGCCGTGCTGGTGCTCACCCCCTTATTGGTGCTGATGTCGCTGAAGGGCCTGGCACCGATCCAGGAGCGCACCCGCGCCGAGCGACGCGCCGAGGCCGCCGCTGCCGGCATCGCCGCCGACCTCACCGAGGGCCTGCGCGTGGTGCAGGGGCTCGGGGCGTCGGCCCGCGCGTCGTCACGTTTCCGCACCGCGAGCCAGACCGGCCTGGCCGCCACGCTGCGCACCCGCACCGCCCGCGGCATCTACAACGCCGTGGTGAGTGGTGCGGTCGGCATCTTCACCGCGCTGCTCACCCTGCTGGGGGCCGTGCTCGCCCTCAACGGCCAGATCACCATCGGCGCGCTGGTCACCGTCGTCGGCCTCGGCCAGACGCTCGCCCCTCCGTTGCGCTCGCTGGGCGTGGACACGGCGTCCACCCTGGCGTCGGCACGCGCCTCTGCCGACCGGGTGCGCGAGCTCGTGGCCACCCCACCGGCCCAGCAGTTCGGCACCGCCGACGAACCGCCGGCCGGCCCGGTGCACCTGGAGCTGCGCGGGGTGACCACGCCGACGATCACGGTGCCGCTCAACCTGGCCGTGCCGCCCGGGCGCCAACTGGGCATGGTGGGTCCCGAACCGGTGATCGACGAGCTGGCGGCCCTGGTCGCCCGCGAACGCCGCCCGGCCACCGGACAGCTGCTGGTGGACGCCCGTCCCGCCGCCGAATGGAGCGACGACGGCTACCGCGCCCGGGTGCTGGCCGCTCCCCGCGAGCCCGAACTGTTCGACGGCACCCTGCGCGAGAACCTCACCCTGGCCCCCGACGGCCCGCTGCAGGCCGAGGCCGACAAGGCCCTGGACGCCGCCATCTGGGCGTCGGCAAGCGGCGACACCGTGGCCGGCCTGCCTGCCGGCGTCGACGAGATGATCGGCGAGGGCGGCCAGGAACTGTCGGGTGGGCAACGCCAGCGCATCGCCCTGGCCCGCGCCCTGCTGCACGCCGACGACCTGCTGATGCTCGTGGAACCCACCACCAGCGTCGACCCGATCACCGACCGCGAGATCGCCGAGCGGATGCGTGAGTTCCGCGCCGGACGCACCACCATGGTCGCCTGCTCGTCGGCCAACGAGCTGGCGCAGGCCGACGAGGTGGTCTTCTTCGGCGAGGACGGCGCGATCATCGCCCGCGGCCCCCACGAATCGCTGCTGGCGCTCGACGCCTACCGGGAGGTGTTGTCGTAATGCGCGCCCATGGTCCGGTCTGGCTGCCGCGCGGCCCCGCGAACCGCTGGCTGCCCCTGGCGTCCGGACGCCAGATCGCTGCGCAGGTGCGCTCCCATTCCCACGGCCTGTGGCGGTGGCTCGTGCTGGCCGTGGTGGCCATGACCATCTCGGCGCTCACCTCGCTGGCGCTGCCGGTGGCCACCGGCATGGTGGTTGACCAGGTGCGTACCCACGGTCCGCTGAGCGGGCTGATCGCGCCGGGCGTCATGGTGGTCACGGCCGTGATCATCGGAGCCGTCGCCTCGGGTGCCGGCCAGGCGCTCACCCCGTCGTATTTCGCCGCGGTGCTGGCCCGGCTGCGTGAGGACATGCTGGCCCGCGCGCTCGACCTCGACCAGCAGCTGATCGAGCAGGCCGGCAGCGCCGACCTCGTGGCCCGCGTGGGTGACGACGTGGCGACCGTGCGCGATTCGGTGAACGCCGGACTGCCGCGCATGGTGAACACCTCCATCCTGCTCGTCGTGGCGGCGAGCGGCCTGGCGGCGATGAGCCCACTGTTCCTGCTGCCGCTGGCCGCGGGGGCCGTGGTGTTCACGGCGTCGGTGCGCTGGTTCCTCAAGCGCGCCCCGGCGATCTACCGCAACGAACGCCAGGCGTCGGCCCGCCAGTCGCAGGACATCCTGTCGACGCTGCACGGCCTGGATGCCGTGCGCGCCTTCGGGCTGGCCGGCCTGCGCACCGGCATCGTGGCCCGCAGCTCGTGGCAGGCGGTGCGCTGGGAACTGCGCGGCCGCTTCCTGTCCAACGCCCTGGTGGTGCGCCTGGTGATCGGCGAGGCCGTGGTGATCATCGGCCAACTGCTCGTGAGCTATCCGTTGGTCACCGGCGGGCACGTGAGCGTCGGCCAGGCGTCGGCCGCCGGGCTGTTGCTGCTGTCATTGATGGGTCCGCTGCGCTTCCTGCTGATGTTCATCGACGACCTGCAGGCCGCCTACGCCTCGCTGCAGCGCATCGTGGGCGTGCTGGGTGTGGACGCCCACCACGCGCCACAGGGGGACGATTCCTTTGCTGCTCCGACGGACGGAGCAGGGGCAGGGCAGCCCGGGGCGGGTTCCCCGGCGGGCGCGCGCTCGGGGGTGGGGCCCTCGGACACCGGCCCCGTCGAGAGCCGGCCCGTGGGTGTTGGCCCCATGGACACCGGTGCCATGGAAGCGGGCCCCATCGAAGCAGCGCGCATCGAAGCAGGGCGCATCGAAGCGGGCCCCATGGAAACCGGGCGCATCGAGATCCGCCACCTCGGCTTCGCCTACCGGCCCGACCAGCCGGTGCTGTCCGACATCAACCTGACCATCGCGCCGGGCGAGCATGTGGCGGTGATCGGTGAATCGGGCGCCGGCAAGTCGACGCTGGCGAAGCTGATCGCCGGCACCCTGTCGAGCTCATCGGGTGAGGTCGCGGTGGGCGCGCGTCCGGGCACCCGGGGCCCCGCCGTGGTGCTCGTCTCGCAGGACATCCACACCTTCTCGGGGTCGCTTGCCGACGATGTGACGATGGGTGCCCCCGCCAGCACCGTCGATGACCAGCTGGCCGCCCTGGCCCGCGACGCCCTCGACCGGGTGGGCGCCGACTGGGCCACCGACCTGTCCATGGTCGTCGGACGCCTGGGCACCGCGCTCAGCCCGGCGCAGGCCCAACAAGTCGCCCTGGCCCGCGTGCTGGTGGCCGATCCGGCGATCGTGATCCTCGACGAGGCCACCGCCGAGGCCGGCAGTGCCGGCGCACGGATGCTCGACCGGGCCGCCGACCAGGCGATCGCCGGACGCACCGCGCTGGTGATCGCCCACCGGCTGTCGCAGGCGGCGCACGCCGACCGCATCGTGGTGATGGCCCGCGACCGCATCGCCGAGGTGGGCACCCCCGATGAACTGCTGGCCCGCGACGGCGAGTTCACCCGGTTGTGGAGGGCCTGGCAGGCCGAGCGCTGAGCGGGGAAGGGCCCGGCACGCCCCATCCACAGGCCGGGAGGCCACTTTGACCCCTCCCTGCACATTTGCTATGTCGCGCCCGCGCGTGCGCGCACGTATGTGCACTGCGTGCAGGCTGATCACATGGTTTCCGCCGGCCCTGCCCCCGGCCCAGAACCCGCTGATATACAAGAAACAACCCGGCAACGAAGCCGGAGATTGCTCGTCAAAGGAGAAGAGCATCATGCGTATCGGAGTGCCTACAGAGATCAAGAACAACGAGTTCCGCGTGGCGATTACACCGGCCGGCGTCCACAGCCTGGCGGCGCACGGCCACGAAGTATTCGTCCAGAAGGGGGCCGGTGAGGGCTCGTCGATCACCGACGAGGAGTTCACCAAGGCCGGCGCCACCATCCTCGACACCGCCGAGCAGGTCTGGGACGACGCCGAGATGATCATCAAGGTGAAGGAGCCCATCGCCAGCGAATACGGCCTCATGCGCGAGGGCCAGCTGCTGTTCACCTACCTGCACCTGGCCGCTGACCGTCCGCTCACCGAGGAGCTGCTGCGCCGCAAGGTGACGTCGATCGCCTACGAGACGGTCGAGCTCGCCGATCGCTCCCTGCCGCTGCTGGCCCCCATGTCCGAGGTGGCCGGACGACTGTCGGCCCAGGTGGGCGCCTACAACCTGATGCAGCCCTATGGCGGACGCGGCGTGCTGCTGGGTGGCGCCACCGGCGTCAAGAAGGGACGCGCGGTGGTGCTCGGCGGCGGCACGGCGGGCTTCTGCTCGGCACGCGTGCTCGACGGCATGGGTGCCGACGTCACGATCTTCGACGTCGACGCGGCCCGCATGGAGTACATCGAGGACATCACGAAGGGCGATATCCACACCGAGTACTCCACGCCGTTCGCGGTGGAGGAGGCCTGCGTGCTGGCTGACCTGGTGGTGGGCTCGGTGCTGGTGCCCGGGGCACGCACGCCGAAGCTGGTGAGCCACGAGCTGGTCACCAAGATGAAGAAGGGCTCGGTGCTCGTCGACATCGCCATCGACCAGGGCGGCTGCTTCGAGGACTCGCATCCGACCACGCACGCCGACCCCACCTTCAAGGTGGAGGGGTCGATCTTCTACTGCGTGGCCAATATGCCCGGCGCCGTGCCGTTCACCTCCACCTATGCCCTCACCAATGCCACGTTGCGCTACGCACAGTTGCTGGCTGACAAGGGCTGGGAAGAGGCCATTCGGCTGCGTCACGACCTGGCGCTGGGGCTGAGCACCTACGACGGCCAGCTGTTCACCGGCGGCGTCGGCGAGGCACTCGGCATCGACGTCGAGCCGCTGTCGACCGTGCTGGGCTGAGCCGGGCGCGTTCACGACATGTCTCCTCCACCGGGGGGCCTCCTCGCGGAGGCCTCCTGAGGGGGAGTCCCCTCCACAGCAACAAGCAATCTCGTTCTGGATCAATCTCGTTCCAGATCAATGTTGTTCCAGATACAGTCCCGTGCGGCCCACGCCGACATGGGACGACGGCCGGGGATGGCCCGGCGCGCCACGGATGGTGAGCCATGCGTCGGCCCGTCGGGACCCACCCCTCCGGTGACATCCACCGGCGGCCGCCACGTGGTGAGGTGATGGGTCGGGCGGCCCTCTGGGCAGTCCCCCCGCCATGGCTTCCAGGACCTCTTGTCGCACCGCGATCGGTCAATCCTCAAGGGAGAGGTTTTGTCATGGCACTGGATTGGACTGGTATACCACCTGAGGTGGACCTTCCTGACGGTGAACCTGAACTGAGTCGCGGGCTGAAGAATCGCCATCTCCAGCTCATAGCCATAGGTGGTGCGATCGGAACCGGCCTGTTCCTGGGCGCTGGCCGCACCATCCACCTGGCAGGCCCGTCGATCGTCCTGGTTTATGTGATCATCGGTTTCTTCTTGTTCTTCGTCATGCGCGCGATGGGTGAGCTGCTCCTGTCGAACCTGGCGTACAAGTCGTTCGCGGACTTCGCGACCGACCTGATCGGCCCCTGGGCCGGCTTCTACATCGGCTGGACGTACTGGATGTGCTGGGTGGTGATCGGCATCGCCGACACCACGGCCATCTGTGGATACCTGGCCCTGTGGTTCCCCGATTTACCCAAGTGGATCCCCGCCCTGTGCGTGGTGTTGCTGCTCACCGGGCTCAACATGGTGGCGGTGCGGGTGTTCGGCGAGCTGGAGTTCTGGTTCGCCATGATCAAGATCATCACGATCATCGCGCTGATCCTGGTGGGCGCCTACCTGGCATTCACGGCCTTCCAGCCGCCTGTCGCGGGCGCGCCGCCCGCGTCCATCGCGCACATGTGGGATCGCGGCGGGTTCTTCCCCACGGGCTTCGCCGGATTCATGGCCGGCTTCCAGATCGCGATCTTCTCCTTCCAGGGCATTGAGATGGCCGGCACGGCTGCTGCCGAGACGGCCGATCCCGAGCACAACCTGCCGAAGGCCATCAACTCGATCCCGGCCCGTGTGCTGATCTTCTACGTGCTGGCCCTGATCGTCATCATGTCGGTGCAGCCCTGGGACCTGATTGATCCCAACAACAGCCCGTTCGTCGAGATGTTCAGCTTCATCGGGGTGCTGATCGCCTTCCACGTGATCAACTTCGTGGTGCTCACCTCGGCGGCGTCGTCGGCCAACTCGGGGGTGTTCTCCACCTCGCGCATCATGTACGGACTGGCGCGCGAGAAGAACGCGCCCAAGCGGTTCGCGAAGCTGTCGGGACGCCACATCCCGCGCAATGCGCTGTTCCTCACCGCCCTGTGCATCTCGCCGTCGATCATCCTGGTGATGTTGTCCGATTCGGTGATGGACGCCTTCAGCCTGGTGGCCGGCATCTCGTCGGTGCTCTACCTGTCGGTGTGGGGGCTGATCGTCGCCTGCTACATCGCCTACCTGCGCAAGCACCCCGAGCGGCATGCCGAGTCGATCTTCCCGATGCCGCTGGCGCGCATCATGCCCCGGGCCACGCTGGTGTTCTTCGTGGCGATCCTGGTGGTGCTGGGCTTCGCGGAGGACTCGCGGATCGCGTTGTTCTTCGCGCCGGTGTGGATCCTGTTCATGGCGCTCATGTACCGCTTCCTGCGTTCGACGCGTGCCGAGGCCGAGCCGATCGACTTCGATGCGGAGCGTGATCGGGCCCGGGAGCTGGTTGAGCAGCATGTCACCGAGACCGGCGGCAAGGGTGCCTCCGAGCGGCTCAAGAAGACCGGCCGGCGCACCCTGGACTGATCGCACGCCCGGTGGGCGGCAGGGTTGCGCCCACGACATGTGAGCCCGGTGGGCGGCAGGCTCGCGCCCACCACAAGTGCACACAGCATTCGTCCCCGTCACCTGGCGTTCACCAGGGGCGGGGACAAATGCTGTGTTGTCGGGGAAATTCGTGTTGTCGAGGATGGGTGTGGGGCCCGGGTTGCCTCAGTCCGGGCCGTCCCAGATCCCGCTGCCTCAGACCAGGGCGCTGCGCTGCTGCCAGGAATCCCAGTCGTAGACCCAGCAGCCGACTCCGTCGCCGGGCTGGAACGAGGGGCCGCCGCCGGTGAACTCCACCGGGTCGCCCACCTGGGTGAAGCTCATCAGCCAGGCCGCCTCGGTGGGACTCACGTTGACGCAGCCGTGGCTGGAGGGCGTATTGCCCTGCTGGGCCACCGACCAGGGCGCGGCATGGATGAACTCGCCGCTCCACGTGACCCGCTGGCAGCTGTCGACCTTGAGCTTGTAGCCCTCGGCACTGGTGGCCGGCACGCCGTAGGTGGACGAATCCATGATCATCGAGGTGAGCTTCTCCATGATCACCTTGGTGCCCGACAGCGTCGGATGTGCCGCGGTGCCGGTGCTCACCGGCAGGTTCTTCACCAGGTTGTCGTTCTGGTAGACGCCCATGTACTGGCTCGAGTTGTTGCAACGCAGCACGTGGGCCTCGCCGAAGCTGATCGAGTAGTTCGTGTCGTCAGCAAGGTAGAGGCCGTCACCCACCACGAGTCCGGCGAACGCCAGTGACACCTTCGCGGTGCTGCCGGCCTGCCAATAGGTCTTGGGACGCCACATGAGGATGCGGTTCTCCACCCAACCCCACGAGCCCTCCTGCACCGGCGCCGTGGTGACGGTGGCGTGACGCTCGATGTCGGCGCGGATCGCCTTGTCGGTGATCGGGCTGTTGAACTGGATGTACACCGGCATGCCCACGCCCAGACCCTGCTGCACGTACACCGGCGAATAGACGATGGTCTCGACCTTCGCGGTGGTGAACGACGCGGTGAGCGTGTGCGGGCCGTCCTTGGCGTCGGTGGCCTCGACGGTCACGTTGTAGCTCGCCGCCGGCCAGAAGGCGCGGTCGCAGGTCCAGGTGCTGCCGTTGAGCTGGCCGCTGTAGGCGTTGCCGTTGCTGTCGGCCACCACGATGGACTTCAGGGTGCCGTCATTGACGGCCACGGTGAGCGCGTCCTGCGGTAACACGGCGTCGAGGCCGTGGGGGGCGGTCAGCGACAGCGTGGGGGTGGCGGGCCCCTTGCTCGACGCCGATGCGCCGGTTGAGCCGGGGCGCGCCTTGGAACAGGCGGCCAGCCCCACCGCGCCAGCACCCACCGCGACGGCGGCAAGTGCCCCTCGCCGGCTGAACCGGCTGGTGGGGTGAAGGCGACGTGGCATCGGAACTCCCGAACATGTTGCGCCGGCGGGCCGGCTTGGAGATGGACGATTCTGCGGGGGTGATCGGCTTGGCGGGTCCGACCACACAGGTGCGGGGCTGGACCTTTCGCATCCCGGTGAATGCAGTGCGGCGGGAGATGTCACCCGCCTGAGCAATCAAGCCAAGAGTGTAGCTCGTGGCACTTCCATTTCTGAGACGCCAGCGGCTTGTTCGCCACAGGCTGTTATTGAGGCAGGTCGCCGGCGTGCTGGGCCAGGGATCGGTGGGTGGCCGCCGCAGGCCCCACAATGGAGCCATGTCAAGGGGTGTGGAAAACCTGCGTGCGGTGCGGCTTGTGGCGTCCGGACGCGTGCAGGGCGTCGGCTTCCGGTGGCAGGCCCGTCAGCAGGCCCGCGCGCTGGGTATCGACGGCTGGGTGAAGAACCGCGGCGACGGGCGTGTCGAGATGGTGGCCCAGGGCGAGCGCACAGCCGTCGGACGGTTCATCGCCTGGGCGCGCAGCGGCCCCGGTTACGGATACGTGGAGCACCTCGAGGTCACCGACGAGCCCGTCCGGGGCATGACCGGCTTCGACGTCCGCTGAGTTCGGACGCACCGGGTTCGGGTGCGGGGTTCACACCGCCCGTCGCTCACAGCGCGCGGGTGGTCCACTCGCTGCCGGCGTCGGTGAGGCGTGCCAGGCCGCCGGTCAACGCCGCGACCGCCTCGCGGGTCAGGTCGTCCTCGCCGGGGACGTGCGCCACCTGCACGATGCCCTCGGTGGACGTCCAGCGCGTCGCCACGACGTGCAGCGACGAGTTGCGCAGGGCGGCCTCGATGGCGCCGGCCTCGGCCAGCGGCAGGTGCACGTCAACCAGCTGCATGCGCTGGCGCACCACGAAGCTGGCCCGCGTCAGTGCCTCACTCACCGCGCCGCCATATGCCCTTGTCAGGCCGCCGGCGCCCAGCTTGATGCCGCCGAAATAGCGCACCACCACCGCGAGCACGTCCGACAGGTCCCGCCGTCCCGGCGCCGTCTGGTGTGCCACGAGCGCCTGCAGCATCGGTGCGCCCGCGGTGCCGGCCGGCTCCCCGTCGTCGCTGGTGCGCGCCTCGGTGTGCCCGGCGCCGAGCACGAAGGCGCTCGGGCGGTGCCGTGCGCCGTAGAACTCCTTGCGCAGCTCGGCGATGTGCTCGCGGGCCTGCTGCGAACTGGACACCGGATACAGGCAGGCGATGAACCGGGACCGCTTGATCTCCTGTTCATTGCGCATCGGTGCGCGCAGCGTCACGAAGTGGTCGCCCGACGACGCGGACTCCACCGACTGCGACATGACACCTCCACGACGACAACTCCCGGCCACCACGGAACGTCTCCCCGGACCTGATGGGAGGTCCGGCGTCCACAGATCCGGCATCCACACACATCGTGTCATGCCCTCCCCGGGGCGTTAGCGTGGACGCATGGCAGACATCACCCCACTGTTGGCAGACCGCTGGAGCCCCCACGCATTCGACAAGACCCACGTGATCTCCGAGGACCAGGTGCAACTGTTGCTCGAGGCGGCCCGCTGGGCACCGTCGGCAATGAACCGCCAGCCCTGGTCGTTCGTGGTCGGCGTGCGCGACGACGACGTCTTCGCCCGCCTGCGCCCCGCCATCGAGGGCTTCTCCGACTGGGCGCTGGACGCGTCGGCAATCATCCTCGGCGCCTATCAGAACGCCGGAAGTGAGCCTGACTACGCCCTTTACGACCTCGGGCAGTCGATGGCCCACCTGACCGTGCAGGCCGAGGCACTGGGCCTGCACGTGCGCCAGTTCGCCACCTTCGACCGCCCCATGGCCGGACGCGCCTTCAACATCGCCGCGCCGTGGGAGCCGATCATCATGGCTGCGGTGGGCCTGCCGGCACCCGGCCAGAAGCCCGAGGGGCGCGCCCGCAAGCCGCTCAGCGAGCTGACCGCCTGGCAGTGAGCTGATCCTCGGCCGGCACCCGCCGGTCACCTGCCACACGCCTGCCCACGGGCCTGCGTGGGCTCCGAACACGCCCGGCCAGCGACCGCCCCTGCGGACGACGGGATGCCACAATGGGCGGCCGGGGTCGCGTCCGGCCCCGATCGAGGATGCACGGCATCGAGGGTGGTCGGCCTGTTGGGAGAAGAGCGCGTATGAGTGGTGGGACTGCTGTTGGTTCCCAAGAATTTCCCCCGGTGGGCACGTTCCCACAGGAGGACGAACTCCCCCCATCGGGCACGACCCGCAGGACGCGCGATGCGTCGTCAGCGGACCTCGTGGCCAATGGTTCCGCAACCACTGACCCCTCACCGGCCCCTCGCCACCGCATCCGGCGTCGGCTGATCCCGCTCGACGGGCACGGCGACATCCGGTTGGGCGTCCTCGCCGCACTGCTGTGCATGATCGGCTCGTGGTACGTGTCGACGTGGCTCGACGAGTCGGCCACCGCGCACATCATCAGCTATCCCCCCGCGCAGATGAATGGGCTGTTCACCTGGACCGACCTTGTGTACGCGCCCTACTACTACCTGATGCACTACTGGACGGCGCTGGTGGGCATCAATCCGTTCACCCTGCGCCTGCCCAGCGTGCTGGCGGTCGGCGTCGGCACGGCCGCCATGGCCGCCACTGGCCGGGTGCTGGTGGCACGTCGTGTGTGTTGGGTCGGCACATAGGTGACAGGTGATGGGTGACACCTGAGTCGGCACA
>OLOA01000731.1_pt1 | contig 34871 bp, 31 predicted proteins | sample 1672201 | NCBI WGS metagenome assembly OLOA01 (sample SAMEA3136658, study PRJEB25190) | human gut metagenome
TCTCCTCGAGGCCGGAGGATTCAGACCCCAACTACACCCTCAATCGTGAAGAGCCCGTTATCGTCGCCGGCCGGGCCACGCGCAGGGGCGCCGCCGTGTCGGCGTCGCCGACTCGTTCACCTTTTGTTCATCTCGAAAATGTGAGATGAATTGCGTGATTGAACAATAACAAGCTAATGTCATTCCCATGAATCGCACCGACATCTGGGCCAGGACATCGTCCGCCCATGCCATCGTGCGTTGTAGTGCGCTTTGTACTGTGCATCAGCACCGCACGCCCTGTTGTCCGTAGCAAGCATCGGGTCCCCCAAGAGACCCCTGTCGACCGTGACAACCTCGCTCACTTCTCCTCAGTGACCGTGCCCCCGCATCCCATGACCGGTTGGATCCGGATGGCCTGACTCACCCTCTGACAAGGGGAGTCACACATCTTCCGCTGCGGCGGGACCTTGCCCGCCCATCGCCGGCACCTGCCGTCATGCCTGTTGGGAACGCTCCTGCGAACGATTGACGCAATCGTTCGGAATTGCCTTCCAGCCATCACTGTCGCATTACCCGTGCGCGACGCCGATGCCGGTTTGCCCGCATCACCACATTCATTGATTCGACGCGCCCCTGCGCCTTCGATTCACACCCCATTACAGGAATCCTCCATGCACAAAAAGCGACTGTTCCATATTCCGCTGGCATTGCTCAGCGCCCTGCTCCTCGTGCTCACCTCCGCCTGCTCCGCGTCCACCGACGACGGCTCGGGCACCCGGGCCAATGCGGGTGCCAGCGCCAGCACGCAGCTGCAGACCGTCAAGATCGGCGCCGTGCCCACGCTCATCCTGGGCTTCCTGCAGGTTGGTGAACAGCAGGGCTACTTCGCCAAGCAGGGCCTCAAGCTCGACATCACCCCGGCCGACAGCGGACCGAACATCATCTCCAGCCTGGCCGCCGGGCAGTACGACCTGGCCTACACCGCCTACGCCCCCGCGCTCGTGGCGGTGGCCGGTGGGCAGGACCTGCGGCTGGTCGACCACCTCGACAATGTGTCCGCGGCCGGTCACAACGCCGGGCTGCTGGTGAAGTCCGATTCCCCGATCACCCGCTGGAAGGACCTCGAGGGCAAGAAGATCGGCGCGAATGCGCCCCGCTCGCAGCTGGTGTTGTGGATCCAGGCGGCCATCAAGGCCGACGGTGGCGACCCGGGCACGTTGCAGATCGTGCCGCTGCCGCTCAACCAGATCGCCGACAATGTGGCCCAGGGCAAGCTCGACGCCGGCTCGGTGACCGAGCCCTATCTCACCCAGGCCCACAACTCGCCGGCGCTGCGCGACCTGGGCGACCCCGCCACCGCGGGATTCAGTCAGGGCACCCCGTCGGGTGGCGTGTTCACCAGCGAGAAGACCCTGCAGGCCAAGTCCGATGTGATCACCAAGTACCGCGCCGCCTTCGCCCAGACCATCGACTACGCCAACGGCCATGTTGATGAGGTGCGCGCCCAGGGCGCCAAGCTCGTGGGCCTGTCCGACGCCGCCGCGAAGACGATCACGATCGATCCGATCTCCACCGATGTGAAGGCCCAGGACTTCGGACCCTTCGTGAAGGCCCTCACCGAGCTCGGCTGGACCAAGACCGACGTCGATATCGAAAGGTTCCTGTCGCGATGAGCAGCCAAGTGACAACGCGCGCGCTGACCCCCGTGGAGGGCGAGTTGCTCGGTGAGCTGGCCGATCCGGGCTCTCCGGGAGCCTCCCGGGCCGCGGCCTCCCGCCCCGGGGCCACCACGGAAGGGGACGCATCGGCCGGGACGACCGCATCCTCCGACGTCCCTCCTCGACGCACCGGCATCCGCGCCCTGCTCGACGGCGGGCCCCGCGGGTTCATCCGCGGCCTGACAAGGCCGGGAGCCCTGGGTCGGCATCGGGCACTCATACTCGGGACGGCCGGGATCGTCGCCCTCGGCGCGGTCTGGCAGACCGCGGTGGGGCTGCGCATCCTCAACCCCGAGATCGTGCCCGGGGTTGGCGCCACACTGGCCGAGCTGGTGCGGCTGGTGGGCCTACCGGGCTTCTATGTGACCCTGGGCCAGACGCTGCTCTCCGCGGGCGTCGGCCTGGTGCTGGCCCTGGTGATCGCCGTGCCCGTGGGGCTCGCCCTGGCGAGCAGCGCGTGGTTGCGTCGCCTGCTCAACGCCACCATCGACGCCCTGCGCCCGATTCCCCCGATCGTGCTGCTGCCGCTGGCGATCCTCGCGATCGGCGGCGGGCTCGGCTTCAAGGTGACGCTGGTGTTGCAGGGGGCCCTGTGGCCCCTGCTGTTGCAGACCAGCTATGGCCTGCGCGCGGTGGACCCATTGCAGACCGACGTGGCCGCCAGCTTCCGCATCGACCCGCTGCGTCGCCTGTTCCTGTTCCGCATCCCTGCCGCCGCGCCGGTGATCTTCAGCGGGCTGCGCCTGGCCGCGAGCACTGCGTTCGGGGTGTCGGTGATGACCGAGCTGGTGGGCGGCGAGCGGGGCCTGGGGTCGATCCTGGCCATCGCGCAGAGCGGCAACAACGTGCCCCGCGTCTACGCGATCACCATCATCACCGGCCTGGTGGGACTGGCGATCGCCTTCTTCTTCGGACGCCTGGAGCGGCTGCTCCTGCCTTGGCAGGAGGCCACCCGATGAGCGCGACACTCGCCGGCCGTCTCACGACGCCGCTGGTGCCGGTGGCCGACCGCCGCTGGGCCCGCTACCTCGTTCCCGTGCTGGTGCCGGCGCTGTTGGTGGCCATCTACCAGCTGATCAGTGGGTCAAGCCCCTACCTGCCCGGTATCGGCGAGATCGCCGCCGCCAGTCGCCAGATGTGGACCGGTGCCGGGTTCAGCGCCAATGTGGTGCCGAGCCTGACCAATCTTGCGGTGGGCTACCTGGCCGGGCTGGTGCTCGGACTGGCCGTGGGCGTCGCCCTGGGTCGCGCGGTGGTGCTGCGCGAGCTGCTGGCGCCGGTGATCGCCTTCGGGCTCAACCTGCCCGGCGTCGCCATGCTGCCGGTGTTCCTGATCGCCTTCGGCATCGGGCCGCGCATGCAGCAGGGCGTGATCGCCTTCGCGGTGTTCTTCGTGGTGGTGATCAACACCACCGCCGGCGTGCGCAACACCGATCCGCTGCTGGTCGACATGGCGCGGGTCTACCGGCTGCCGCGCTGGCGTCGGATCTGTCAGGTGATCCTGCCCGCCGCCTCGGTGTCGGTGCTTGCCGGCGCCCGGGTGGGGCTGTCCGCGGCCCTGCTCGTGATGGTGGTCGGCGAGATGGTGGGCGCGTCGAACGGAATCGGCGCACAAACCCTGCTCGCCCAACAGAACTTCGACTACGCGCAGATGTGGGCCGGCATCGTGCTGCTCGCTGCGCTGGGCATCGTGCTCAATCTCGGCTTCCTTGCTGCGGAACGCCGACTCACACATCGTCTGCGGCTACCGGCCGCGAACCTGCAGGAGACATCATGACCGAACCCATTGTGAAGGTTCAGGGAATCAAGAAGACCTATATATCCGACAAGGGCGACCACATTGCCCTGGCCGGCGTCGACTTCGACGTGGCACGCGGCGAGGTGGTGTCGATCGTCGGGCCCTCGGGCGCCGGCAAGACCACCGTGCTGCGCATCATCGCCGGGCTGTTGAGCCCGAGCGCCGGACGCGTGGAGGTGGCCGGCCAACCGGTGTCGGGGCAACCGCCCGAGCAGGTGGGGCTGGTGTTCCAGGACTACGGACGCTCGCTGCTGCCGTGGCTGTCGATCACCGGCAACGTGGCGCTGCCGTTGCGCTCCAAGGGCGTCGACCGGGCCGGTGCCCGCACGCTGGCACTCGGTGCCCTGGACGCGGTGGGACTCGCCGGCCGCGGCAAGGCACATCCCCGCGAACTGTCGGGCGGCATGCAACAGCGCGTCGCGATTGCCCGGGCGCTCGCCTATGAGCCGCAGCTGCTGTTGATGGACGAGCCCTTCGCCTCCGTGGACGCCCAGACCCGCATGGACCTGGAGGACCTGGTGCTGCCCCTGCGCGACCAGTTCGGCATCACGGTGGTGATCGTCACCCACGACGTGGACGAGGCGGTGTACCTCAGCGACCGGGTGATCGTGCTGACGCCGCCCCCGTCGGTGGTGAGCCGCATCGTGGAGGTCGACCTGCCCAAGCCCCGCGACCAGCAGCGCACGAAGGATGATGTGCGCTTCGCGCGGCTGCGCGGCGAGGTGCTCGACCTGGTGCGTGGACGCGAGCCGGAAGCGCGGGCGGCATGAGCGCGCCGAGCCGGAATCCGACGGAGCCACACCCGGTGACGCAGGGTCCGCGAGCACAGGACCCGGTGACCCCGGTCCCGGGAGCACAGGACCCGCGAGCACAGGGCCCGGCGACACAGGACCCGCCCCCGACGGCACTGTTCGACCGCCGCACCCGCGACGCGGCCGCGGAGCGTCCCTTCCGGGGATCGGGCCGCACGGCGGGGCGTCCGAACATCGTGTTCATTCTGGCCGACGACCTGGGCTGGGGCGACCTGGGATGCTTCGGGTCGCTGCACAACCGGACGCCCTCGCTCGACGCCCTGGCGTCGCAGGGGCTGCGCTTCACCCACGGCTATGCCACCTCGGCCACCTGCTCACCCACCCGGCTGGGCCTGTACACCGGGCGCTATCCGGGACGGTTGACCGCGGGCCTCGAGGAGCCGCTGGGCACCCGCGACGAGCACCACGGCATCCCGGCCGACCACCCGACCCTGCCGTCCCTGCTGGTTGACGTGGGCTATCGCACCGCGATGTGAATCGCCCCGAGTTTACTAGAGGCTCGCAAGTGCCGCCTCGGCGGGTGCCGATGCGGGGTGATTGTGATGGTAGGTGTCCTCGAGCTCGACGGGCGGGATCATGCCGATCTCGCCGTGCAGCCGCCGGTGGTTGAACCAATCGATGTATTCTGCGGTCGCGATCTCGAGGTCGTCGATGTTCTTCCAGGGCCCGCGGTTGCGGACCAGTTCGGCCTTGAACAGCGAGTTGAAGGCCTCTGCCAGGGCATTGTCATACGAGTCGCCGGTGGAGCCGACCGAGGCGGCCGCGCCGGCCTCGGCAAGACGCTCGGTGTAGCGGATGGCGACGTATTGAACGCCCTTGTCACTGTGGTGCGTGAGCCCGGTGACGGCCTGGCCTGCGTGATCGCGGGTCCAGATGCCCATCTCGAGCGCGTCCAGCGCGAGGTCCGTCCGCAGCGATTTCGACAGCTGCCAGCCGACCACGCGGCGGGAGAACACGTCGATGATGAACGCGGCATAGACCCAGCCGGCGAAGGTGCGGCAGTAGGTGATGTCCGCGACCCACAACTGGTTCGGAGCGGTCGCGGTGAAGTCACGTTCGACCAGGTCAGGACGATCATCCGGGCCACGACCGGAGATCGTGGTGCGCGGGCCCTTGGCCCGGCTGACCCCTCGCAACCCCGCGACGCGCATGAGCCGCTCGACCGTGCAACGCGCGACGGCGACGCCCTCGCGGCGCAGCTGGGCGTGGACCTTCTTCGCCCCGTAGACGCCGAAGTTCGCCGCATGGACGCGGTGGATCTCGACCAGCAGTTCCTCGTCGCGTAGTGCTCGCTTCGAGGGTGGGCGGGTCTTGAACGCGTAGTACGTGCTCGGCGCGATCTGCGTGCCCGCTGCGGTCAGCGTTCGACAGATCGGCTCGACGCCGAACTCATGCCTGTACTGGTCGATGTACTCCACGATCAACGCTGTGGGCGGTCGAGCTCCGCCGCGAAAAAAGCCGAGGCTGAACGCAGGATCGAGTTCGCCCTGCGCAGCTCACGCACTTCCTTCTCCAGCTCGACCAGGCGCTGGGACTCGCTGGTCGTGGTCCCGGGACGGTGCCCCTCGTCGACCTCGGCCTGCACGACCCAGTTCCTCAGAGTCTCGGGATTGATCCCGAGCTGCTCGCCCACACGGCGAAACGTGCCCGACCTCGTCGATGGATCGCGCCGTGACTGAACTGCCATCCTCGTGGCTCTCTCCCGAAGCTCGTCGGGGTACTTCCTCGGTGCTGCCATGCTCCTCATCCTCCCGTGGATTCAGAGCCTCCACCAGACCCGGGGCTATTCAATGATCGGCAAGTGGCATTGCGGATGGCTGCCCTGGTTCAGCCCGTTGAAGGCCGGCTTCCAGACCTTCTACGGCAACCTCGACGGCGCCGTGGACTATTTCGGCCACTTCGACACCTCGGGCCAGCCCGACCTGTGGGACGGCGAGGAGCCGGTGACCGAGCAGGGCTACTACACCGAGATCATCGGACGCCATGCCGCGGCCTATATCCGCGAGGCGGGCGATGACCCCTTCTACCTGCAGGTGAACTTCACCGGTGCCCACTGGCCGTGGGAGGGCCCCGACGACGAGGAGCTGTCGCGCCACATTGCCGACGAGCCGGCCGACACGCATGAGGAATCGCTCAGGCGGTTGTTCCATGCCGATGGCGGTTCGCTGGCCAAGTACGGCGAGATGGTTGCCGCGCTGGATGCGTCGATCGGCGAGGTGTTGGCGGCCCTGGACGCCAAGGGGATGCGCGACAACACGATCGTGGTGTTCGCCTCCGACAACGGCGGCGAGCGCTGGGCGTTCATGTGGCCCTTCGTCGGCGAGAAGGGCGACCTGGAGGAGGGCGGCATCCGCGTGCCGTTGATCGTGCGCTGGCCGGCGGTGATCGATGCCGGGCAGGTGAGCGACCTGCCCAATGCCACCTTCGACTGGACCGCCACCCTGCTTGACGCGGCGGGTGCGACGCCCGATGCGGACCATCCATTGGACGGCACCTCGTTGCTGGGGTGGCTCACCGGCACCCAGGGTGCGCCGCAGCGTGACCTGTTGTGGCGCACCCGCGAGCAGGGCGCGGTCAGGCGCGGCCACTACAAGCTGCTGGTCGACCGACACGGGCATTCCGTGTGGCACAACCTGTTCGGCACCGATGGGCGCCCCAGCTACCGACTGTTCGACCTGTCGGCCGATGGACGCGAGAAGGCCGATGTGGCCGATCAGCGTCCCGGGTTGGTGGCCGAGTTGAAGGCCGTGTGGCGCAGCTTCGACGAGGAGCTGTTGCCCTATCCGGACGCGTCGGCCTGGGATGCGTCAGCAGATGGTGCGTCATCCCGGGGCGCGTCCACATCCGGCCGATCAACACCCGGCCAATCAACACTGGGCCGATCAACACCGGGCCGATCAACGACAGGGGGTCAGTGTCCGGGGCTTCCCGACTGAGCAACGCAGCCAGCGTTGCCGCAGCAGCAGCACCGTCACAAGACACTCACACACAAGACCCTGAAGGAACAGACCAATGACCGAGATTGATATTCATACCCACACCGCCCTGTCAGATGCCGAGGCCGTGGTGCGCCATGCCGATGGTGGGCTGGACGACGCCACGAAGCCGGCCACCGGTTTCACGCGCCAGCTCAATGCGGGCGTGGCCGAGCGGCTGGGAATCGACCTGGACGACGCCTCGAACTCCGAATATGAGGTGGCCCGCGCACACCTGGTACGTCCGGCTGACACGCTGGAGATCCTGGACGACCAGGGGCGACAGGTGTGGAATGTGCGCAAGTTCGATTTCCTGAAAGATCCGCAAGTTCCCGCGACGGTGAATCCGAGCCTGTGGGTACATGCGAAGTCTGATCGACTGGCCGGATTGTTCGAGGTGGTTCCCGACACGATCTACCAGGTGCGCGGATTCGATATCTCCAATCTGACGCTGGTGAAGTCGAAGACCGGGTGGATCGTGCTTGACGTGCTCACCACCACCGAAACGGCGCGCGCCGCGCTGAAGTTTGCCGAGGAGGGATTGAACGCCGATATTGCGAACAACATCCGGGCAATCCTGATCAGCCATTCGCATGCCGATCACTTCGGGGGCATCGAGGGCATCATCGCGTCGGAGCGCATCGGGCGCACCGAGGACGGGCTGGTGCCGATCTATGCACCGGCGGGCTTCCTGGAGGAGGCCGTCAGCGAGAACGTCTATGCCGGAACGGCCATGTCAAGGCGCTCCGACTACCAGTTCGGCACTGCTGCTGCGGCGCGGGCCCATCAGGGATCGCTGCCGGGGTTGTCGCAGATCACGCCGAAGGGCACGGTGAACCTGCCGCGTCCCACCCATGTGATCGAGCACGATCAGACGATCGTGCTCGACGGGGTGGAGGTGTTCTTCCAGTTAACCCCCGGCACCGAGGCGCCGGCCGAGATGAACAACTACTTCCCGCAATTCCGGGCGCTGTGGTTGGCCGACAACACCCTGGCCACCCTGCACAACCTGTATCCGATTCGTGGGGCGCAGGTGCGCGACGCGAAGGCGTGGGTGAACTACATCCTCGACCTGGTGCATCGTTTCGGGGCGCAGGCCACGGTGGCGTTCCAGGCCCATGAGTGGCCCCACGAGAACACCGCCGAGCAGCCGAATGCGGTGCGTGAATACCTGTTGAACACGGCGGCGGTGTACAAGTACATCCACGACCAGACCCTGCACCTTGCCAATCAGGGATATACCGCCGATGAGATCGGGCGGCGCATCGAGGTGCCGGATCAGCTGTTGAAGCATTGGTACATCCGGCCCTATTACGGTTCGGTGGAGATCAATGCCCATGCGGTGTACAACCGCTACCTGGGGTATTTCAATGGGAATCCGATCAACTTGTTCCCGTTGGCCGAGGAGCAGTTTGCCCGCAAGTTCGTGGAATATGGGGGCTCAGCCGATCAGGTGCTCCAGCGGGCGCAGGCCGATTTCGATGCCGGCGACTACCAGTGGGCGGCCTATGCGGCCAACCAGGTGGTGTTCACCGATCCGGACAATCAGCGCGCTCGTTACCTGGCGGCTGACGCCCTGGAGCAGTTGGGCTACCAGTCGGAGCCGTCGATCTGGCGCAATGCCTATCTGCAGGGAGCCGAGGAGTTGCGTCACGGCGTGGACAGCTCCCAGCAGCTGATCGGCAACAAGGGGGCACTGCTCAGTCACGTGTCGGTGGAGTCGGTGCTGGACTACCTGGCGATCTCGTTGGACGGCCAGAAGGCGGCCAGTGACGACTTCGAGCTCGAGCTGACGGTGGAGCATCCCGATACCGGGCAGGACGCGGAGAGCTATCTGCTCTACCTGCGCGGTGGGGCGCTGCTGTATCACCGCATCGAGGGTTCGGACGGCACGCGTCCCCATGCCACCCTGCTGCGGTCCCAGCTCGGTGCGCTGATTGCCGGCCGTCCGGTGCCGGTGGGCATTGAGCGCGACGCCCACGACCTACTGGGACGCCTGCAGGGCTATCTGGTGAACCTGGCCGCTTCCTCGCGGTTCAACATCATCGAGCCGTAGCACCGCCCGCTCCCTGCTCAACCCCCAGCGCCCCGCGGCCCGCGGCTCACGCCCCGCGCTGACGGTGGAGGCCCCAAGGGCGGAGCCCCGGGATCCGGAGTCATACGACCTCGGACCCCGGGGCTTTCGGGCGCGTGGGGGCTCCCGGAACCACTGGGGCCTTCGGAACCACCAGAACCACCGGGCGTGCCCGGACTTCGGGCCTGCGGACCGCGAGGATGGCAGCAACTGGAAAGCGGGGGCTTCGGTGCTCGCCGGTGCTGTCGTGTCGGGCTCCCAGTCCCGACGCTTGAACCGGCACCACCATCGGGGCAGACCCCCATACCTTCGCGCCGGAGAATGCGTACGCCGCACCCATTTTTTACATGGTGCCGCGATGGGACAGTCCCAAACGGACACGGTGGTGTTCGTTTCGTACCGAAGGACACCATCTCGGCGAAGCACGCGCCCGAGTGCGTCACGAATGGACGTCCACAAGGCACAGCGTGGACGTCCGCCGCGTACGCAATGGACCGAATAAGTGTGACGTACGCACTTCCTGAAGGGATGAATGCCCCGGATCGGGCCTGCGGGCGCGAAGTGGATCGTGCCCGGGAGCACGGACCAAACGGGCCGCCGGAGACAAATGGGCCCGTCGGAGACAAGCTGGGTCGTCGAAGACAAAGGGGGCCGTCGGAGACAAGCTGGGCCGTCCCCGGGGGCACACACCGGATGGCGCTGCGACCGCATGTGGACAACGCCCCACGTCCATCCCCAGACGGCACGCGCAGCGAGAATCCGCGCTGTTCCAACACACACTGTGGGCATGCCAGTAACCGTGAGAAACATCACCACCCGCGAGTTCCGCGACAACCTGTCGGAGCAGCTCAGCCGCGCCGCCTACTCGGGCGACCGCATCCAGATCTTGCGCAATGGGCAGCCCATCGCCATGGTCGTGTCGATGGACGACGCCGAGGAGCTCAGGGAGCTCGATTACTACAAGGACGCCGCCGATTACCGCCGCGCCGTGGCCGAACGCAATGGCGACCCCTTGGCCATGCCCACCCGCAACGACGTGATCGTCGCGGATGGCGCCAGCGCCCGGAACGACCTGGCCAGGCGGTTGGGGTTCGAATGAGGCCCGGCATCACGCGCCAGCCCGATCCAGACGCGCCTGGCGCGCAAACACCACCACCATCACGACCGTCGCCGCGGCCGTGATCGCCATCGCAAGGCGGAAGCCATCGGTGAAGTCGGGCACCACGGCCACCGCCCACACCAGCACGGTGTTCGACAGGGCGCCGGCCACCTGGCGCAGGCTGTTCAACAGCGCACTGGCGTGGCTGATGTCCTCACCGGTGAGCCCCTTCAGCGCTCGTGCGGTCGGCAGGGCACTCATCACCGAGGTGCCCACCACCCGCAACAGGTACGCGCCGGCGATCGCCCACGGCGCCGAGGCGGGTGACACCGCCAGCAGGGCCACGGCCGACACCACGGTGATCCCCGAACCCCACGCCCAGATGGTGCGCAGGCCCCGGGCATCGAACACCCGCCCCGTCAACGGCGAGGCGATCACATTCGACACCGCCCCGGGAAGCATCACCAACGCCGTGGCGAACCCCGAGCGTCCGGCATGCGACTCGAGCAACACCGGGATGATCGTCTCGGTGCCCAGGAAGACGCCGAAGGCAAGCATCACGCCCACGGTCATGCGACGGAAGGTGGCCCCCTTCAGCAGCCGCAGGTTCAGCAGCGGTTGGGCGCTGGACCACTGGCGTCGCGCGAACCACGCCACGAACAGCAGGCCGGCCACCATCATCGACACGCCCACCAACGGCGCCTCCTGCACCGTGGAGATGCCCGCCAGGAACAGTCCCATGCCCACGAACGACAACACGAACGACGGCCAATCGATGGCGATCTTCCGGGCCGCCTTGATGTTGGGCAGCGTGAACACCGCCGCGGCGAACACCACCGCCATCATCAGCACGCCGGCACCGAACAGGGCATGCCAGCTGAGGTATTCGAGTATCACGCCCGACATCACCGGGCCGATGGCCGGACCGGCCGACACCACCATCATGTACAGCCCCAGCACGGTGCCCATCCGCCGCGGCGAGGTGATGCGCAGCAGCGCGATCTGGGCGAACGACATGATGATGCCGCTGGCCACCGCCTGCAGCAGACGCGCCGCCAGCACCGGCCAGAAGTTGTCGGCCACGAAGCCCAGCACCGAAGCGGCAATGAACAGCCCGGTGGACCACAGGAACAATGCCCGGGTGCTGAACCGCTCGTACAGCATCGCCGACACGGGAGTGACCACCCCCACCACCAGCACATTGCCGGTGGTGAGCCACTGCGCCAGGCTCAGCGATATGCCGAAGTCGTGCATCATCATCGGCATCGCGGTGACCATCAGCGTCTGGTTGAGCAGGCCGGTGAATGCCGCCGCCAACAACACCGCCGCAACCACCAGTCGCGTGGTCCAATTCAGCTCCATGCCACTCCCCATCACACCGCGACCTGCGAAATGGCACGTCACACGATTCATCCGCCACAAGGCCCCACGTCACAGGGCCACATCACGCGACTCATGGGCCCGACGGCTCATGGTTCCCGCTGCTCGGGATCCCGTGGGCAGCGGTCCCGATCAATCCCGGGGACCCGAGAAAACGCAACCCGCGAGATCCAAGAACACGGGCAATCCAAGAACCCAAGCAATCCAAGAACCCGAGCATTCCAAGAACACAGGCGACCCAACGCCACAGTGTGCGCCCGATCACATGCCCCGCCGGATCATTTCGCACACTGGCCACCTGGCGCATCCCGCGAGCAGGCGAGCAGACAGGCCAGCGGGCAGCTCAGCTGATCACCAGCGCGATCGCGGCCACGAAGGTGAGCGCCACCACGACCGTGCGGAAGAACGACGGGTTGATGCGGTGGGCGAGCCAGCGTCCGAACAGCACGGTGGCAAGGATCACCGGCACCATCGCCGCCACCAGCGGCAGGCTCGAGGTCTGCAGCATGCCCAGGCTCAGCGAGATCGGCAGCTTGATCAGGTTGACCACCAGGAAGAACCAGGCGGTCGTCCCCAGGAAGGCCGTGACGCTCAGGCCCTCCGCCAGGAAGTACATGGTGGTCACCGGCCCGCCGGCATTGGCCACCATGGTGGTGAACCCGGTCAGTCCGCCGAATCCGAAGCCGCGCCACGAGAATCGCGCCCGGGTGCGCGCCCACCAGCCCTCCGAGGACGTTCCGCCGGAACGCGCCGACACGAAACCTGCCGGTTGGGACTCGCCACCCCCTGCAGCTCCGCCATCCCCGGCAAGCTCGCCATCCCCACCCGCAGATGCCGCAGCCCCCCGATCCCCGGGCGACGACACCGCCGGCGGCTCCGCGGGCACCGAGCCCGCCGTGGCAGCGCCCGACACCCCATAGCCCGCCAAACCACCACCCAGCGCCGCGCGCCGACGCTTGCGTGCCATGGCAAGCAGGTTCCAGATGATGAAGACCAGCAGGATCACCCCGATCGTGCGTCCGGTGGCCGTGTCGTCGGCAAGCGCCAGGAAGACGGCCCCCACGCCGATGCCGACCACCACATTGGGCAGCAACCGACGCAGCACGCCCCAGTCGACGTCCTTGCGATAGGCCCAGATGGCACACCAGTCGGCCACGATGATCAACGCCAGCGACAGCCCCGACGCCTGCCGCGCCGGGATCACATTGGCCAGGATGCCGATCGCCAACGTGCCGGCCCCCGGCAGCAACGACTTGTCGATGCCGACGATCACCGCCACGGCGATCACCGCTGCAAGTTCCATGTCCATGCCCGTCTCCTCCAGCCGTCCTCGCCCGCTGCGTGCGTACAACCTGCGTGCCCACAACCTGTCGGCGCACAGACCTGCGTGCATCCGCCTACGCCCGCACACCTGCGCCAGCCACGATCCAGCACGATTCTTGCAGTGATCCCGCCAAATGTCTTTACAAATGGCGTCCATCTCGTTTAGTCTTTTGGCACGCTCCAACACAGGGGCGGAGAGCACGGCGACCCAGCGGCCGCACACGCCCAGCAACACCGACAGCACCAGCACCACGGGCAACACCAGCAGCACCGGCAACCGCCAACACCAACAATCGGCAGCACCGAATTGATCCCCTCACCGGCGATGGGGATTCTCAACGAGGAGAACGCATCATGTCCCAGACAACGACTCCGGCCACCCAGAAGGCCCGCAACACCAACGATCCCAAGTACTCCAAGCTGGCCATCGGCGTGTGCCCCGACCAGTGGGGCGTGTGGTTCCCCGACGACCCCAAGCAGATGGCCCCGCGCCAGGCGATGCAGGAGATGGCCGAGGCAGGCTTCGAGATCCTCGAGACCGGCCCCTACGGCTACTTCCCCACCGACCCGAAGGAACTGAAGTCGTGGACTGACGAGTTCGGGCTCAAGGTGGTGGCCGGCACCGGCTGGGGCATCCTGCACAAGGCCGAGGCCTGGGCCGAGACCGAACGCCACTTCCGCCAGATCGCCGAGACCCACGCCGCCGTCGGCGCCGAGTACATCGTGCACCTGCCGCCGCTCTACCGCGACGACAAGACCTGGGAGTTCACCGACGACCGCGTGCTCAGCCCCGAGGCATGGCACCTGTACGTCGACAACGCCAACAAGCTCGGCCAGATCATGCTCGACGACTACGGCCTCAAGATGGTGCTGCACCCCCACGGCGACTCGCACATCGAGACCCCCGACGAGATCGCCCGCATCTTCGACGCCACCGACCCGCGCTATGTGAACCTGTGCCTCGACTCGGGACACGTCGTCTACGGCGGCGGCGACCCGGTGGAGCTGGTGCACAAGTACCCCGAGCGCATCACCTATGTGCACATCAAGGCCTTCGATCCGAAGATCACCAAGGAGGCCCACGACAAGGACTGGCCCTTCGGCGAGGCCGTCACCAAGGGCGCCTCGGTGCGTCCGCCGGCCGGACTGCCCGAGATGCACGCCTTCATCGACGCGCTGGCCGAGCTCGACAAGGACATCTACTGCATCTGCGAGCAGGACTGCTACCCCTGCCCGCCCGATTTCCCCAAGCCCAACGCCATCAAGATGCGCGACTACCTGGCCGAGTGCGGCCTGGGCCTGAAGTGAACCGGCCCTGACCCGAGCCAGCCATCCCAAGCACAAGACCTGAGGACACCACAATGACTGTACGAATTGGACTCATTGGCGCCGGCGGCATGGGCCGCGCCCATGTCGAGCGCATCCAGAACGAGCTGGCAGGCGGCGAGGTGGTCGCCGTGGCCGACGTCAACCCCGACGCCGCCGGCTATGCCGAGAGCATCGGCGCCCGCTACTTCCCCACCGGGCCGGAACTGATCGCCGACCCGGGCGTGGACGCCGTGATCATCGCCACCTTCGGCAAGGTGCACGCCCCCGACGTCATCGCGGCCATCAGGGCCGGCAAGCCGGTGCTGTGTGAGAAGCCGCTGGCCACCACCGCCCAGGACTGCTTGGACATCCTGGCCGCCGAGCAGGAGGCCGGACGCAAGCTGGTGACCGTCGGCTTCATGCGTCGCTTCGACAAGGGCTACAACGAGATGCGCGCCCAGCTCACCGAGGGCCAGCACGGCTACGCCACCATGGTGCACTGCCGCCACCGCAATCCCTCGGTGCCGGGAACCCTGTACACCACCCGCAACATGATCGATGACACCGCGATCCACGAGATCGACATCTGCCGCTTCCTGCTCGACGAGGAGATCACCACGGTGCGCGTCGACACGCCGCGGCGCAGCTCGAACGCACCGCAGGGCCTGCAGGATCCGCTGGTGCTGGTGGCCAACACCGCGTCGGGCGTGCGCATCGACGACGAGATCAATGTGAACATCAAGTTCGGCTATGCCATCGAGTGCGAGCTGGTGATGGAGTCGGGCACCGTGCGGCTGGCCGACCAGGACCACACCATCCTGCGCGACATCGAGGGCGACCGCCATGCGATCTGCCGCAGCCACATCGACCGCTTCCATGACGCGTTCAACGCCGAGGTGCAGCAGTGGATCCGCGCCGTGGAGCGTGGCGAGCACGCCGGCTCAACCTCCTGGGACGGCTATGCGGCCACCTGCGTGGTGGACGCCGCCATCGAATCGTTGGAGCACCAGGGCCGCGAAGTGGCCGTGCAGATGATCGATCAGCCGGCCTTCTACGCCGGCTGATCCCACCGCCGACCGCCCACTGCGCATCCGCAGGAACCAACCCGATCCCCCGACGGATGGGGCGGGCCAGCCCCATGATGGCCGGCCCGCCCCATTCACCATTTCCTTCCAATCCATTCCATTCCCCCACCCCATTCCCCATCGACGCATTTCCCACCGGCGCATTCCCCGACCCGTCCCATTCATCGTCAGGACAACCACGCAAGGAGACGTCCACCATGGTTGATATCGCACTTGATCCGAATATGTACTACGCCTCGATGTCGACGGCGCAGACCCTGTTCAAGGCCGCCGAACTCGGCTTCGATTACGTGGAGCTTTCACCGAACACCGAATTCCATTTCTGGCACCGCTGTCCCAAGGCCGACGATGATTTCGTAGCGGGGCTCAACAAGGCCCAGAAGGACAGCGGTGTCACCGTGCGCACGCTCAATCCGGTGTTCAACTGGTCGTCCCCCGACGAGCAGGAGCGCGCCGCCCAGGTGCGCAACTGGCGTCGCCTGCTGGAGCTGGCCGACCAGATCAACGTGCGCGAGATCGTCTCGGAATTCTCCGGGAACCCGAATACCCCGGTGCGCTGCGAGGAGCAGTGGTACAAGTCGATCTTCGAGCTGGCCCCTGATTTCGAGAAATACGGGATCACGCTGAGCATGGAGGCGCATCCCTATGATTTCGTCGAACGCCATGACGACGCCTATTCGATCGTGCGCGGCACGAACCTTGACTGGATCGGCTACGAATTCTGCTGCCCGCACACCTTCCACCTCGACGACGGCGTGGGCGATGTGGAGCGCATGATCACCAGCTGCGCGCCCAAGCTGCGCGAGGTGCACGTGGCCGACACGCTGAACCATCGCGCCAACGACGGCAACCGCTACATCGTCAACCCGCCCGGCGTCGACGCCCGGGTGCACCAGCACAGTGAGATCGGCAAGGGCGAGGTGCCCTTCGACAAGGTCTTCGAGACGCTGCGCGCCGTGGGCTTCGACGGGGTGCTGTCACTGTGCGTCTTCGGCTTCCACGAGCATGCCGACGAGATCAACCGCCGCATGCTCGAGCGCGTCCGGTCAGAGTTCGGGGCCTGATATCGCGTCCCGGCCTGCGCACCCTGCCCTAGCCTGACATCGGACCCGGCCACGCAGGCGCCGGGACGATTCACCACCTCCCTTGATCCGAACCCCCGTGGTCAAGGACGAAGCGACAGCGGCAAGGAGACCTCCATGGCGGGCGGATCACGACCGACCCAGGCCGACGTGGCACGCCTGGCCGGGGTGTCACGTCAGACCGTGTCGTTGGTGGTGCTCGACGATCCCCGGGTCTCGCCGCGTTCGCGAGCGGCGGTGACCAGCGCGATGGCCCAGCTCAACTACCGTCCCAATGTGGCGGCCCGGGCCCTGGTCTCGCATCACACGGGGTTCCTGGGGATCGTCTTCAGCGACCTGGCCAACCCCTTCCACGCCGAGTTGGCCGAGGCCCTGCGCGCCGCGGCCGACCGGCTCGGCTTCGTGCCGTTCATCTCGCCGGTGGGCCAGAGCGCCGACGAGGAGAAGGTGGCCATCAACCGCTTCACCGAGATGGCGGTCGACGGGCTCATCCTCGTGTCACCACTGTCCGACAACACGACGCTCGAGGCCCTGGGCGCGCAGGTGCCCACGGTGATCGTCACCCGCAACTCGGGGCCCGCCAATGTCGACCTGGTGCATGCCGACGACCGCGCCAGCGCCGCCCAGGTCACCCAGCACCTGCTGGCGGCCGGCTACGACCCGGTGGTCTTCCTCGGCTATGAGCGCCGCATCGAGGGCGACTCGTCGCTGGCCCGCATCGACGGCTACCGCGCCGCGATGCGCCGGGCCGCGCGCCCCGAACAGGTGCAGATCGTCACCCAGGGAGGCGTGCCGCAGATCGTCGGCGGACTGGCGGCCTCCCTGACGCGCGGCTTCGGCCTGGTCTGCCACAACGACCTGATCGCGCTCGAGGCCTGGGCGGCACTGGCGGAACTCGGCCTGGAACCCGGACCCGACGTGGGCGTGGCCGGGTTCGATGACACCGGCATGGCCCGTTTCCCGGGCGTCGGCCTCACCAGCGTGAACAATGGCACCACCGGGTTCGCCGACACCGCGGTGGAGATGATCTCGCAACGCCTTGCCGGACGCACCGCACGCCGCGAGGTGGTCCTGCCGACGCATCTGATCGTGCGTCGCTCCACGCTGCGCGACCAGCCGGACAGGCCACCGCGTCCGGCGCAGCAGAGATAACCCCCGGGGCAATTGGAATTGATTATCATTTTCATGTCGCACCGACTATGAGGCACCCCCCAACCCGCCTGTGACCAGCCATGATGGCGCCGACGGGCCGCCCGTCCAGCATCAGCCACGCACCTGTCCCCGGCCAGCCCCATGCTAATGAAATTAATTCGCATTTGTATTTGCAAGAATTATCCGGAACATCATTGATTTCACACGTATTTCGTCGCACAATGATTCCAAGGTCCCCCGCCCACATATCGCTCCCCTGGTCGATGCATCCCGTATCGATGCTCCCCTGATCGATGCGACCCCGAAAGGAACAATCATGGCTGAACAGGACGCACGCGCAGAGCACACCATCGCCGAACACCAGCACGGCCCGGGCTGCGGCCACGCGACCGTGCAGCACGGCGACCACGTCGACTACATCCATGGCGATCACCGCCATGCGCTGCACGGCGACCACTACGACGAGCACGGCTCCGATCCGGACACGCCCGCCGAGCACACCATCGCCGAGCACCAGCACGGCCCGGGCTGCGGCCACGAGACCCTCGAGCATGGTGACCACTACGACGAGCACTGATACCGCACCACCCGGTGGGCCCGTCCTCCAGCAGATCCGGAGGGCGGGCCCACTGCCCTGCCCCGGATCAGCTGACAGCGATTCCACCCGCCCCCTCCCGGCGTCGCCACGATGGCAAGCTGGAGGAAAGCAGTCCGCGTCGCGTGAGGTCGCGGAGCATCCCGGCAGGAGAACAGCATGGCCATCCAGGAAGTCACCTTCCCATCGTCCAACGGGCGCGACACCATCTACGGCTGGATCTACGAGCCAACCCAGCCCGCGCGCGGCGTCGTGCAGATCGTGCACGGCCTGGGCGAGCATTCGCGCCGCTATCTGCACATGATCACCGCGCTGCTCGACGCCGGATTCGTGGTGGCCGCCGACGACCATGCCGGGCACGGCAAGACCTCCACCGAATCGGGGGTGTGGGGCGACACCGGCGAGAACGGCGTCACCACCGTGATCAGCGACGAATACTCACTGCACAAGCTGGTGCGCGACGACCACCCCGACCTGCCGTTCTTCATGTTCGGCCACTCCTGGGGCTCGATGATCGCCCGCGGCTTCGCCTCGGCCCATGGGGCCACGCTGTCGGGACTGGCCCTGTGCGGCGTGGCCGCGCAGATCGACGGCGTCGAGACCAAGCTTGACCGGGTGGGCCTGGACGCCGCCCTGGCTGCCGGCCCCGGCACCGCGTCGGGTGAGGAGTTCGTGGGCCAGATCTTCGAGGACTTCGTCTCGCGCTACACCGATGTGCGCACGCCGAACGACTGGATCGCACTGGACCCCGATGTGGTGGCCGACCATGCGCGCGACCCGTTCAACAACTACTACAAGCCGATGAGCCTGCGCTTCGTGCACGACTTCGTCACCCTGTACGACCAGGTGAACGCCCCCGACTGGTACACCTCGATCCGCGCCGACCTGCCGGTGCTCGTGCTCGCCGGCGACCAGGACCCGGTGGCCAACTACGGCGAGGGCGCCTATCACGTGGCCAACCAGCTCGAGGCGTCCGGACACCGCGATGTGCGCACCCACGTGTACACCGGATACCGCCACGAGGTACACAACGAGCCCCAGACGCGCGCCGACGTCGAGAGTGAGCTCACGGTGTTCATCGACGGCCACCTGCAGTAGGCGATCGTCCGGATCGGGCCACCCTCGACCGGAACGCATCTCACCGAAGCAATTCACGCGTTACCGGTGGATTGCATCATTACTCGTTGCGGTGCAGCTGTGCAACGCAAGATGTTGCACGGTTGCATCGCAACAGCCGAAACTCCTTGCAGCGTGGGCGCGTGTGCCCGGCTTCGTGATCTCGGGGACTTTTCAGGGGACCCCCTGAGGTGGCATGCTGACGGCCGGAAACCACACGCCGGACAAGGAAGTCACCATGGCAGCAACCCGGGCCACCCAGCACGTCCCCACCTTCAACTCAACAATCTTCGCCCACCGCGGGCTGCCCAGCCGGGCACCCGAGAACACGCTGGCCGCCTTCGACCTGGCAGCTGACGAGGGCGCCACCTGGATTGAGACCGACGTCGACATCATCGCCGACGGCACACCGATCATCATCCACGACACCGCCCTGGACCGCACCACCGACCACCGGGGCAAGCTCTACGACATCGCGACCGCCGAAGAGCTGGCCGGCATCGACGCCGGATCGTGGTTTGCACCTGAGTTCGCCAGCGAACGCGTCATCACCCTGGATGCCCTGGTCGACCTGCTCAACCGCCGCAAGCTCAATGCCAACATCGAGATCAAGGCCAACGAGCAGGGCGCCGAGCGCACCATCGTGCTGGTCGACGCCATCGCCAGCTCACTGGCCCGGCTCGATCCCGAGCGCGAGATCATCATCTCGTCGTTCTCGCAGCCGGTCCTGATGACCTTCCACGCCCGCCATCCCGAGTACGCAATCGGCGTGTTGTACGAAACCGCCGCACTGTACGACGACTGGCTCTCGGTGCTGGAACTGTGCGGTGCGAGCTACATCCACCCCGAGGACGCCGGGCTCACCCGCGAGCGCGTGCAGGCCTTCCGCGACGCCGGCTACGGCGTGAACGTGTGGACCGTCGACGCCCGCGACCGCGCCAACGAGCTGCTCAACTGGGGCGCCACGGGCGTCTTCACCAATATCGCCGACCAGCTCATCCGCTGACCCGACGCCCCCGGGCGTCCGATCACGATCCCGTCCCCTCGGTACCCCTGCCGGCACCCCCCAGTCGGCACTCTGCCCCACTGGCACCCCCGGCCCAACCCCGGCCGCACTTCCGCATCACCGTCCGCGCCATCCATTGGAGCGCGTCACCGCATCACCTGCTGGAACGCGCCGCCTACTGAAAGAGCCTGCTCATGGCCACGTCCACGTCGTCCACGCGACGCTTCTCACTACCCGTCTTCCTGCGCAAGGGGCGTATCGGCCCCTTCCTCGCCGTCGTGATGTCGGGCCAGATCATCTATTCGGCATTCGAGGCCTTCAAGGGCTCGCTGATGATCCCGCTGCAGCAGATGCTGGGCATCACGCAGACCCAGTTCGGCATCCTCATGAGCTACATCGGCATCGCCATGTTCCTGTACGTGCCGGCCGGGTGGATCAACAACCGCTTCAAGGTGCGCACCATCATCCTGTGGTCGCTGGGTTGGCGACTGGCCACCTACCTGGTGCTGTTCCTCCTGACCCCACCCTTTGCGGTGATGAGCGTGATCGCCGTCTCGTGGGGCGTGTTGGACGCGATCGTCTGGCCAGCGGTGGTCAATGGCGTGTCGATCCTGTCGCAGGACCAGGACAAGGAGGGCAAGGGCCTGGCAATGGGCCTGCTGGAGTCGATCCGGCGCCTCACCGAGTTCCTGATGAACGGCCTGGTGATCGTGATCCTGATGGTCTGGTCTGATCACACCGTGGGCATCATGCGCATTGCCGCCATCGTGTACGCCCTGCTCATCGTGCCCATGATGATCGCCGTGGCACGCCTGGTGCCCGACACCAAGATCGCCCAGGAACAGGGCAAGTCTGATTCGTTGGCCGCCCTCACCGGCCTGTTCAAGGTGATCGCACGCCCGCGCGTCTGGTTGGCCGGCATCGCAGCCCTGACCGTGTACTGGTCGTACATCAACCTGATGTACACCTCGGCTCCCTATCTGACGCAGGTGTTCGGCGTCTCCGCCGGGCTGGCCGGTGCGTTCGGCATCTTCAACACCGGCCTGGTGGGTATCTTCGCGGGACTCCTGTCGGGGCTGTTGGCCGACTATGTGTTCAAATCGTCCACCAAGATGATGGCGATCTCGTTGGGTGCGGTCGCGGTGGCCTGCGTCATCGTCATGGCGCTACCGGTGCGCTCGTCCATGATCTGGCCGATCATGATCATGCTCATCGTGGTGGCCATCGCCACCTTCCTGGGCAAGGCCGTGATCCTGGCGCCGGTGGCCGAGCTGAACCTGCCCGAGGGCATCTCGGGGTCGGCCATGTCCGTCGGCTCGTTCCTGGCCTACGCCTCGGTGTTCTGGGCATACACCCTCAACGGACACCTGATCGACGCCAACGCCGGCAACCCGCAGGCCGGTTACCGCCTGATCTTCGTGATCACCGCCGTGGTGGCCGTGATCGGCTGCGTGGCCGCCGGCCTTCTGACCGTGATCAACCGACGCGTCAAGGCCCACCAGCAGGTGGCTGCCGCCGAGGGCGGGACGGACGCCGCACCGGCACCCCGGGCCGAGTAACGGCCGTCCGGACCCGGGATGGGGCACTGCCCCCAGAACGGGTCCGGGCGTGCAGCGCCAGGAATGCGCAGATGGGGAGGACCTTTACAGGGCAGACGACATAAAGGTCCTCCCCATCCAGCATCCACCCGCCTGGCACGGGTCCGGACGGCACCCCAGTGGTCAGAGCGGCTCCCCAGTGGGCCCTGGACCCCCGGCCCCCGGCCAATACCTCCACTAGATGGTCAACTGTGCGGCGTCATTGCCGCACAACTGCCCATCCAGCCAAGGAACGCCGCCGCCGGGGCTGGACCGTGAGGTTAGGCTTACCTTTGTGACTGGGACGAGCGCAGCGGCGCGCAGTAGCCGGGAAAGCACGACCACCCGGATGCCCCGCGTCCAGGACTTCACACTCCAGGTGTGCGCGACGCACGAGGCCGGGCCCTACACGCGATTGCGCGTCCGTTGCCCCGAACTACTCAACCCACGCAAGTCCGACGAGCTGTTGCCCACCGCATGGCTGCGCCTGCTGGTTCCCGACGGCGGACGCCAGCACCAGCGCGGTTACACGCTGGTGGAGTGTGACCATCGCACCGGTGAGGCCAGCATCTACATGCTGCACCACGATCCGGCCGGGCCCGGGTCGCGGTGGGCGCGCTCCGCCCGCCCCGGTGACCGCATCGACGCCCAACTATTGGCCGGTCAGCTGTACCTGCAGCCACCACCGGACGCCGGCGCCCTGTACGTGGGCGACCTGGCATCCGCCCCGGCCATTGCCGGTGCCATCGCCGCGGCACCCGCCTCGTGCGACATCGCGGTGGTGCTGCAGGCCGAACAGGGCAGCTGGTCACCCGTGCCACACACCGCGTGCACGCTGACCATCGTGTCGCCCGATGCCGGTGAGGACGCGCTCATCGAGGCCGTCACCACCATCCCGGGCCGCGACTACGCCTGGCTGGCCCTGGAAGCATCAGCTGCCCAACCGCTGCGGGCCGCGCTCATCGCGGCGGGCCTGCCCCGCGATGCCGTGCAGTACCAGGGCTATTGGCGTCGCGGCACGCCCATGGGACGCACCGTCGAGACGTCGGCACGTGCTGCCGCCTAACCGCTGACTGCCCGGGCACGGATAGGGGCGGATAAAGCACGGTCTACGGTGCTTTATCCGCCCCTATCTTCCGTTGGTCCATCGACGCCGGCCCGTTCGGGCACTAAGTGGACACCTGTGCGGCGTCATTCCCGCACAACTGCCCACTCAGCGGGCGTCAGCCGCCGCAATCAGGTTCTTGGCGCCGAGCTCAACACCCTCGAGCTGACCGAAGGCGGCGTCCTCATGCTCGATGTTGATGTTCACCTGCGGGTCGATCTCGACCAGTGCCTTGAGGAACTCGGTCCACCAGGGCACATCGTGGCCCTCGCCGACGGTGACGAAGCGCCACGCGGGATCGGCCGGCCAGGTCGACACATAGTGGTCGAAGCCGGTGGGGGTGCGCAGCGCCGGATCGGCAGGCACCGGCCCGAAGCTGGAGTCGAGCACGCCGCGGGTGCCGACGCCCGGGAAGAGCTTGGTGTCCTTGGCGTGCACGTGCTTGATGTGCGAACCCAGCAGCCTGATCGACTCCACGATGTCCATGCCCTGCCACATCAGGTGCGAGGGGTCCATGTTGACGCCGACGTTCTTGGCGTCGATGCGGTCGGCGAACTCGAGGAAGTTCACCGGGGTGAACACCACATTGTGCGGATGCAGTTCCAGGGCGAGCTGCACCCCGGCGTCCTGGGCGCGCAGGTCCATCTCGCGCCAGAAGGGGTCGAGCACGCTCTTCTGGTACTCGAGCACCTCGAGCTGCGTACCGTCCCAGGGGTTCACCACCCACGCCGGGTACTTTCCGTCGGGGTCGGTGCCGGGGGTGCCCGACATGCAGACGATCTCGCCGACGCCCAACTTGCCGGCCAGCTCAATGGCCCGACGCAGGTCGTAGGCGTGCTTGGGCCCCTGATCGGGCAGGGGGCTGAGCACATTGCCCGAGGTGTTCAGCCCGGCCAGACGCATGCCGTGCGCCTCGAACGTGGCCAGGTAGTCGTCGCGTGCCGTCTGCGACCCGATCAACAGGTCAACCGGGCAGTGCGGCGAGGGGATGAAGCCGCCGACGTTCACCTCGGCGCCGGTGAGCCCATCGGCGGCCAGGATGTCGAGGGCCTCCTCGAGCGTGTAGTTGTGCAGGCAGGCGGTGTAGGCGCCCAGGTTGAGCGGGCTGGGGGCGGACGCATTGGTCGTGGTTGAGCTGGTCATGGTGCTTTCTCCTGATGAGTGCTGGGTTGGGACGAGTCCTGGGTTGGGACGCGCGCTGGGTTTAGACGCGTGCCGAGCTGGGACCGGTACTGGATTGGGACCGACGCCGAACAGCGCCGTCGACTACTTGATCTCGACGCTGGCGCCGCCCCTGCCGGCCGATGTGGCCACGGCGTCCTGGATGCGCATCGCGCGGTAGCCGTGCGCGAAGCTGGGCACGGGCGGAAGCCCCTCGTCCAGCCCGATCACCTGGTCAAGGAAGGCGCGCGCCTGGTAGGTGAACTGCTCGATCTGGGTATTGCCGACACCGGCGAAGTCCATCGACGAGCCGCCCTTGTAATAGGGGAAGCTCGGGTTGGTGAGCACCTGCTTGGGGCCGCGCAGGCCGGCGGGCGAGTTGGTGTCGTCGAGCTTGATCTCGCCCGACCGGGCAAGGTCGAACGAGGCGCGCCCCTGGGTGCCGAGGACGTGAAAGCACAGCGCATTGGGCATGCCGAAGGCGACCCGCGACACCGAGATCGATCCGATGGCGCCCGAGGCGAAGTGCATGTTGAACTCGGCAATGTCGTCATTCTCGACGGTCTCGGTGGCCTCGGCGTCACCGGCCGCGCCGCGTCCGCCGGCCAGGCCCTCGACCGCGGGGGGACGCTTGGCGATCACGGTGGCGAAGCTGCCGCCGCTCACCGAGGCGATCGGCCCGGCCACGAACTCCGCCAGGTCGGTGATGTGCGAGCCGACGTCGCCCAGCGCGCCGGAACCCATCGGACCGCGGTAGCGCCATGCGATCGGCACCTGCGGGTCGGCCCCGTAGTCGCACCAATAGCGTCCGTCGAAGTGCAGGATCTCGCCGAGCGCCCCGCTGTTGGCCAGCTCCGCGATCTCGGCGATCGCCGGGTGGCGACGGTAACCGAAGCCGATGCCCGAGACCACGGACGCGTCGGCGGCCGCGGCAGCCATGGCGGCGGCGTCGTCGAGGTTGTCACTCAACGGCTTCTCGCACAGCACGTGCTTGCCGGCGGCCATCAGGGCCAGGGCGATCTCGCGGTGCAGCTTGTTGGCCACCACGATCGAGACGATGTCGATGTCGTCGGCCTCGACGATCTCATGCCAGTCGGAGGTGGCGCGCTCGTAGCCGTAGCTGTTGGCGGCATCGGTGGCGAAGGGTAGGTAGGCGTCGCAGATGGCCGCCAGTCGCACCTGCGGCACGCCGCGGGTGCCGAAGACGGTGCGCACCTGGCGCCAGGCGTTGGCGTGCGTGCGCCCCGCCATACCGGCGCCGATCACGGCTACTGACAGTGTGTTCTCAGGCATTCCTGTGTCTCCCTTGACTGGACCTGCGATGGTCCGGGGTCCGTGACCCGGACGATTTAACGCGCGTTAAACGCGATGTGTCCAGTGTCACAGCACGACATTTGTCCTGTCAAGGAGTTGTCCGGGATTGCTCAGGACGAGCTGCGCACCGACAACGCCGGCGCCACGATGAACTCGCGCCCACGCAGCGGCTCGTCATCGCCCTCGGCGGCGTCGGGATGGCGCCGCAGCGCACGGGCACCCATCCATTCGGCACGACCCTGCAGGGCCACCATCGCCAGCCGGGCGAGCTCCCCGGTGTTCTGCGACACCGAGGTGATGTCGAATTCCGGACGCCGGGCCATGTGCGTGTCATCGAAGCCGATCACCGCCAGGTCGTGCCCCGGACGCAATCCGCGGGCGCGCACGAAGGCGAGCACGTCGGCGGCGGTCAGGTCGTTGTGGGTGACCACGGCCACCCGCTGGTCGGCCTGCGCTGCCAGCACCCCGCCGAGCTGGGGGGCCAGCGCCTCGCCGCGCGGCACCTCGACGCGCTCCAGCGGCATCCCCGCCGCCGCGGCGGCACGGGCCAGGGCGCGATGGCGATGGGCCACCCACACCTCGCCCAGTCCACTGACGAACGAGACGGCCACGATGCGGCGCCACCCATGGCTCCGCAGGTGCTCCACGATCAGGGCGGCCGCGGCGTCCTCGTCGACATGCACCGAATCGAAGCCGTCGCCGGCCAGGGCCGCGCCGATGAGCACCAGTGGAAGCTGCGAGCCGATGCGGGTGAACGCCTCGGGGCCCTCCACCGGTGAGACCATCACGATGCCAGCGGCGCGCAACTCGCGGAAGCGTTGCAGCACCGTGGTCTCGCGCGAGCGGTCGTCGGCCGAGGTCGCCACCAGCGGCAGCAGCCCCAACCCGTCGGCCTCATGCTGCAGGTTGTCCACGACGCTCTCGAAGAACGGATTGCGCAGGTCGGGCAGCACCACGCCCACCACGGGCGAGCGCTTCGACGCCAACGACGCGGCCCCCAGGTTGCGGGTGTAGCCGAGCTCGTGGGCCACCTGCACGATGCGCTCGCGGGTGTCGTCGGCCACCAGCGAGGAGCCCGACAGGGCCAGCGAGACCAGGCCGCGCGAGACGCCGGCTGCCCGGGCGACATCGCGCTGGGTGGGATCAGCGGCCATCGTCACAGCCCCCGCCCACGGTGTGGCTAGCCGCGCTCAACGGGCCGGGAGTCGTCGGAGATCCAGTCGCTCCACGAGCCGGGGTAGGGCTTCACGCCGTTGATGCCGGCGACGTGCATCGCCAGCAGCGCCTGCGAGGCGGTGATGCCCGAGCCGCAGTAGACGGCGTCGCCGGGCTTGACCGCAGCGAACACCTTCTTCAGCTCATCGGGTGACTTGAAGGTGCCATCCGGCTCCTGGGCCTCGGTGGCGGGCAGGTTGCGTGCGCCGGGGATGTGACCCGCCTTCGGGTCGATCGGCTCCTCGTCGCCGCGGTAGCGCTGCGGTGAGCGCACGTCCCACAGCGTGCCGCCATTGGCCAGCACGTGCTGGGCGTCCACGCGCTCGAGGTGGCCGGCGCGCAGCATGATGTCGCCCACCTTCGACGACCAGGTGGGCCCGGTCTCGACGGGATATCCGGCGGCCTTCCACGCGGCGAAGCCCCCGTTGAGCACCTGCACATCGGTGAGGCCGCCGTCGGTGAGCAGCCACCACAGGCGTCCGGCGGCCAGGGAGTTGCCGCCGTCGAGCACCACCACGGAGCTGTCCTCGTTGAGTCCCTTGCGGCGCATCTCGGCCTCGAAGGCACCCGGGTCGGGCAGCGGATGGCGTCCGCCCGGCACGTCGGGGTTCGACATCTCCTTGTTCATGCTCACCCACAGCGAGCCGGGGATGTGCCCGGCCTCGAAGTCCTTGTGGCCTTCATCCACCGTGGCGGCGGGGCCCGACCAACGGGCGTCCAGCACGACGGGGGGATTGTCTGAGGCGAGCTTCGCCCTGAGGGTGGCGGGGTCGATAAGTGTCATGGACTGCTCCCTTCCTTGGTTCCAGCTTGTCATGCGCCACCCCCAACCGACGCCCGGGGATCACCCGCCGGCCTGTGCCAACCATGGTGCGGCCACCCTCGGCACTGCATATGGTTGCGTTGCCATACATCCTGTGTGCACGCCCTTCGAATGTTTGGTCCGGTGATCGCTACGCCAGATCGCACTGCTACCGTCGAAGGCGACAACAAAATCGTGTCAGGTGGCGCTCCGCGACCGTAGTTCCTTTCGCGGCCGCAGCCATGCCGAACCATCTCGCCAGAATCGCCCATCCACTCGGACGGGTGCTGGCTTGCAGATCAGAATCCGGCAGCGAATCCCCCTCCGCAGCCCCCTCGGGCCGCACCGTTCCCCTGACCGCGATCACGCATCGATTCAATCCCTGGAGGATATTTTGAACGATCCGGCCCGTCATCCCGCATACTCAATCGATCGCTCGCAGCTTGGCGCTGTGGAGATCAACCCGGTGTTCGCCCGCCCCGCGGAGGCCACCGAATTCTCGAAGTTCCGCCTGCCGGCGTCCGAGAGCCTGCCCGAGACCGCCTACCAGGTGGTGCACGACGAGGCCATGCTCGACGGCAACGCCCGCCTCAACCTGGCCACCTTCGTGGGCACCTGGATGGACGACTATGCCAACCGTCTCTATGCCGAGTCGGCTGACAAGAACATGATCGACAAGGACGAATACCCCAAGACCGCCGAGATCGAAACCCGTTGCTGGACGATGCTCGCCGACCTGTGGCACGCGCCCGACCCCGACAACACCATCGGCACGTCGACCATCGGCTCGTCCGAGGCCTGCATGCTGGGTGGCCTGGCGCTCAAGCGCCGCTGGCAGCACGCCCGCAAGGCCGCCGGAAAGCCCACCGACCACCCGAACATGGTGATGTCGTCGGCCGTGCAGGTGTGCTGGGAGAAGTTCTGCAACTACTGGGACATCGAGCCCCGCTATGTGCCGATCTCGGAGGACCACAAGGTGCTCGACGGCACCAACCTGGCCGATTACGTCGACGAGAACACCATCGGCGTGGTGGCCATCATGGGCGTCACCTACACCGGCATGTACGAGCCGGTGAAGCAGATCGCTGCCGCGCTCGACGAGATTCAGGAACGCACCGGCCTCGACGTGAAGATCCACGTTGACGCGGCGTCGGGCGGCATGATCGCCCCGTTCATCCAGCCCGACCTCGAATGGGACTTCCGCATCGAGCGCGTGGCATCGATCAACACCTCGGGCCACAAGTACGGGCTGGTCTACCCCGGCCTGGGCTGGGTTGTCTGGCGCAGCGTCGACGACCTGCCCGCAGACCTCATCTTCAAGGTCAGCTACCTGGGCGGCGACATGCCCACCTTCGCGCTGAACTTCTCGCGTCCCGGCGCGCAGGTGCTGCTGCAGTACTACATGTTCCTGCGCCTGGGCATGGACGGCTTCCGCCGCGTGCAAGCCAACTCGCATGACGTGGCCAAGTTCCTGTCGAGCCAGATCGGCGCCATGGACGACTTCGAGCTGTGGAACGACGGCTCCGACATCCCGGTGTTCGCCTGGCGGCTGAAGGATCGTCCGAACCGCAAGTGGGACCTCTACGACCTGTCGGAGCGCCTGCGCACGCGTGGCTGGTTGGTGCCCGCCTACCCGATGCCGGCCGACCTCACCGATGTCACCGTGCAGCGCATCGTGGTGCGCAATGGGTTGAGCCATGACCTGGCCGACGCCTTCCTGGAGAGCATGCGCGCCGAGGTGGCCTACCTGGACGCCCTGCCGGCCCCGATGCCCTCGCAGCACAAGCAGTCGGGCTTCCACCACTGAGTGCCCCTTCGGCAAATCACACCCCACCCGTGAAGGAAGCACTTCGTGAGCAGTACTGACAGTCATGCGAACACGCCATCGCGGCGCGCCGCGCCATCCAACCAGGCAGCACCATCGCCGCAGGCCGCCCCATCCCGGACAGCGGCACCCGAGGTGCCGGCGCATCCACCGCGCTTCATGAGCGCCACCCGGATGGCCATGCTGACGCTGGTGACCGTCGCGTCGTTGCGCTCACTGCCGGCCATGGCCGAATACGGGCTGGCGTCGGTGGCGCTGTTCATCATTCCGGCGGTGCTGTTCCTGGTGCCGACGGCGCTGGTCGCGGCCGAACTCGCGACCGGCTGGAAGGGCGGCATCTACACCTGGGTGCGTGAGGCCTTCGGCAACCGCTGGGGCTTCGTGGCCATCTGGCTGCAATGGATCCAGAACGTGGTGTGGTACCCGATGCAGCTGGCGTTCATCGCGGTCTGCCTCACCTATGTGTTCGGGGTGAACATCGGCAACAACGGCTTCTACGTGGCTGCCGTGATCATCGTGTTCTACTGGGCCTCGACGCTGCTTTCGCTGGCCGGCAAGGGGCTGTTCGCCAAGGTCGGTTCGTGGAGCGGCATCGTCGGCACGATCTTCCCCGCCGTGCTGCTCATCGTGCTGGGCGCGCTGTGGCTCACTACGGGGGCGCCGGTGCAGACCGACATGCATGCCTCGGCGATGCTGCCGCCGTGGACCGGCATCGCGTCGATCGTGCTCATCGTGTCGAATGTGCTGGCCTATGCCGGCATGGAGGTGAACGCGGTGCACGCCGAGACGATGCGCGATCCCGGACGCGAATTCCCCCGCGCCACCGCGCTTGCCACGGTGCTGATCCTGTTGGTGTTCATCCTTCCGACGATGGCCATCGCCATCGCGGTGCCGCACAGCAAGCTGGGACTGATGGACAGCGTCAACCTGGCCTTCCAGGAGTTCTTCAACCACTGGCACATCGCATGGGCCACGCCCCTGATCTCGCTGCTCATCGCCGCGGGTGCGATCGCCTCGGTGATCGCCTGGATCTCGGGCCCGTCGAAGGGCCTGCTGGCCGCGGCCCGCACCGGACTCATGCCGGTGGCGCTCCAGAAGCGCAACAAGGAGGGCGTGCAGTCGCACATCCTGTTCGCCCAGGCGGGCATCGTCACCGTATTGGCGCTGTTGTTCGTGGTGATCCCCAATGGGGACACCGCCTTCGCGACGCTCATCGGCATGGCGTCGGCGCTGTACCTGATCATGTACATGCTGATGTTCGCCGCGGCGATCCGGCTGCGTCACACCAAGCCTGACGTGAAGCGCACCTACCGCACGCCGGCGATGAACCTGGTGGCCGGCGTCGGCTTCGTGGCCTGTGCGGCGGCCTTCGTGCTGTCGTTCATCCGCCCGGCCGGGTTCACCGGCATCAGCGGTGTGGGCTATCCGTTGCTGGTGGCCGTTGTCGTGGTGGTGCTCGGCGTGCCGCCTCTGATCCTCTATGCGTTGCGGCGCCCCGGTTGGGACGTGCGCTCCGATGAGGAGAAGGCCGACGACCAGGCGATCCTGGTGAATCCCGCGCCGAAGGACTGATAGCACGCGCCATGTTCAACCGCCGTGCCTGACCTGCCGCTGTCACACGTTGTCAGGGCCCCCTGTGGGGCTCCCGGCACCGGAGGCAGCGGCAGGTTTGCGTCCGGCCGGCGAGACCAGTGCGCAGCGCTCAGTGCGCCGGGAAGTAGTCGGGGCCGGCGAGGTCGTCGAGTAACCCCGGACCGGCACCACCGGGGTCGCTCGAAGCTGGGCACCAGCGCAATCGGCCATGCCCTTGACCCCGGCCCGCCGTCGGCATGACGATGGCAACTCAGCAACCAACCTGGGGGCGCAATGCAGCGCACGGTGCGCAGGGACTACCTGCTGTGGCTCACGGCCACCACATCGGACATGTTGTCGCGCTCGGTGTGGAGCCTGGCACTGCCCTTCGTGATCTTCGGGCTCACCAGGTCAACGGCCACCGCCGGAGTGGTGCAATCGGTGGGCCAGGCCGCCTATCTGTGCGTCATGTTGTTGGGCGGGGCACTCGTTGACCGGATCAACCGCCGCACCGGCATGGTCGTCCGCGGCATCACCGGCATGGTGTTGTGGATCGGGCTCGGGCTCCTCCTGTACGCCCATGCGCTGAGCCTGTGGCTACTGGTTGCGATCTTCGTGGCGGCCCAGCTGTGTGACGGCCTGTTCGGCATGGCCGACAATGCTGCGCTGCGCTTGATCGTGCGCGACGACGAGCAGTTCGTGCAGGTGACCGGCATCAACCAGGGACGCGAGGCGGCGGTGCGCGTCGGGGGCGGCCCGATCGGGGGCCTGCTCTACGCCGTCGGTGCGGCGATCCCCTTCCTGGTGTCGGGTGCGCTGCTGGGCCTGCTGATCGCCTCCGCCCGGGCGATCAGGGCTGATCTGCGTCCACCGGCTGCCCCGAAGACGTCGGAGCCGCGGCGTGGGATCGTCCGCTCGGTGGGCCAATCGGTGGCCCAGGGCGTCACATTCCTGTGGGGGCACCACATCCTGCGCACCCTGGCGATCGCGGCGCTGTTCATCAACGCCGCCTTCTCGGTGGTGATCTCCACCGCCCTGCTCGGGCTGTTGGGCGATGGGTATTCCGCGCTCCAGCTGTCGTATCTGGAGGCTGTGTATGGAGCGGTGATGCTGGTGACGGCGCTCGTTGCCGCGAAGGTGGTGGGCCGTCTGCCCACGGGCCGGCTCCTGATGGGGGCCCAGGTGTTCATAGTGTGCGTGGCCGTGGGGGCGGCCGGCTGGCACAGCTATGCGATGTTGTTCGTGTGGCTGTCGCTGTATGGGCTTGTCACGCCGCTGTTCGCCACGAGCCTGTCGGGTTATACGTTCGCGCGCACCCCCGACCGCCTGCAGGGGCGGGTGCATTCGGCGGCGGCGCTGTTGGAGTTGAGCGCCACGATGGTGATCCCCGCCCTGGCCGGATGGATGGTGCACGCCGGATGCGCCACCCAGTCGTATCTGGTGGGGGCCGTGCTCGCCCTGGTGGGGGTGGGTGTCGTGGCCGCCGACCGGGGTGCCCGCCGGCTGGGGCCCACGCGCACCTGGCGCGACGGCGAGGCTGATCCCGGCTCAGCGCACCCACAACGTGACGGTGCGTCCGAGTGCCCACCCGAGCATGACGCCGGCAGTTCGTTTCTCCTCCGGGGGGCTGGGCAACCGGCCCACTCACCGACGACGGTGGCGCGGCGCCTTCCCGCGTGCGAAGGCGTCGACCCAGTCGGCGAACTCGTTGACGTCGAGGAGGGTCCTGTCCATCCAGTGGTCGAGCTGTTCATCGGAGATGCCGCCGCGCACGGTGATCGTGGAGCGAAGACCCGCGGCAGTGATGACGCGACGGGGCGGCACGAACCAGACGAAGGCCCGGCCGATCCGTGGCACGGAATTCCAGTTGTTCACCATCGCGAGCCCGCGCGACGTCGCCTTCTCGGTCATCGGCGTGCCCGCGAACATCGTCTTCATGATGACGTTGTCATTGGCGTAGATGAACTGCACCTGCGTGCCCTCATCGCGTTGATGGCCGAACCCGCGCTCCGGCGTCCACGTGAGCGCGTGGGTCACGTCGTCGCGAGCGCCGCCTTCGGGCGCACGGTGAGATTCGATGAGTGCCCTCAGGCGACTGGGGAGCATGGGACGCACGGCGCCCGCATTGTTGGTTACGCCCACGATCAATCAGCCTTCCGCGCCCATGCCGCACTTGTCTTCGGCGACATCTTCACCACCTTGGTCAGCGAATCGACCGCGCCACGCATGGCTGCGATCAATTGCCCTTCATCCAGCCCGTCTGCCGTCATGATGAACGAGTCGGCGCTCACATTCCACGATGTACCCCGCGGTGGTGTCATAGCGTCGAAGCAACACTCCCGGTCGGCGGGGGTCTGATCGGTGGAGTGTGCGGATGGCGCGGGTGGGGTTGTCGTTCAGTGACAGGTCGGAGATCTCGACGGCCTCGAAAGCGGGCTGGTCGGTGCGGAGGATCGCCCGTCACCTGGGGCGTTGCCCGTCGGTGATCTTGCGGGAGCTTCACCGGAACTCGACGAAGACCCGCGGCTACCAGGCCGTGACCGCAGACGTCAGAGCGCAGCGTCGGCGGGCTCGCCCGCAGCAGCGGAAGGTCGCGGGGGATCCGGTGCTGCAGGCGAGGGTGGAGGCGGATCTGGCCGCGTCGTGGACGCCGAACGAGATAGCGGGCCGGTTGCGTCTGGAGGCGACAGACCCGACCGTTGAACGCATGGCGAACTCTGCTGACGCACGCGGCCGAACCGTCTCCGGTGAGGCTATCTACCAGTACATCTACGCAATCCCGAAGGGTGAGCTCGCCCGCAAGGGCATCTTCCTGCAGTCCAAGCGGACCAAGCGCCGACCACGTACGACCGGGCGGACGCGCGGTGGCCCAATCGTAGGTATGGTCCCGATCGCGGAGCGAGGTGAGGACGCCGCCCAGCGTCGGGTGCCGGGCACTGGGAGGGTGACCTGATCATCGGGAAGAACGGCACCTCGTGCGCGGCGACGCTGGTGGAGCGGATGAGCGGGTTCACCGGGCTGCTGGCCCTGTCCTCGAAACACGCCGAGCCAACCGCTGACGCGGTCATCGAGTTTTTCAACGACTTGCCCGAGATGATGAAGGCATCGTTGGCGTGGGACCAGGGCAGCGAGATGGCCCAGCACGCGAAGGTCTCCCTGGCCACGGCGATGCCGGTCTACTTCGCCGATCCCCACTCGCCCTGGCAGAGGCCCAGCAACGAGAACACGAACCGGCTCTACCGGGAGTATCTGCCCAAGGGCACGGTGATCCCCGATCACCAGCCCTACCTCACCACCATCGCCGAGGAGATCAACAATCGACCCCGCCGCCGACTGGGCTATCTCACGCCCACCGAGGCATTCGCTCGACTGCTCGCCGGCGAGCCCCATGTTGCTTCGACGCCTTGACATCGCCCGCGGCACCTTTGTCATATAGAGGGTGGCGTCGGTCGACTTCATGTTGAACTCGTTGAAGACCATCAGAACCGTCGGATAGTCCTTCTGGGCGATCTTCACCGGGCTCACCACGGCGACACGTAGCAGGCCGTTGTCGCTGGGCGGCTCGAACCGAATCACAGCGTTGCTTTCCGCCGGCACCTCCCAGCCGCCATCCACCTCGGCTGGCACCTGTTCGGTGACCTGAACGATTGCAGCCTGCATTCGCTCAGCGGTGACGCCAGGTAATGTCATTGTCTTCCTCTCATTCCACGATGGAGTTATCGCTGTGGAAGCGTCCTAGGTGTACTTCCCCGTGACGTTGTGAACGCGGGCTGAGGGAGTCTGGCCGCCGATCCC
>OLOA01000761.1_pt1 | contig 34274 bp, 43 predicted proteins | sample 1672201 | NCBI WGS metagenome assembly OLOA01 (sample SAMEA3136658, study PRJEB25190) | human gut metagenome
GCCTTACACTACTCTATGCACTGAGTGAGCTTAGGAAATTCTATCCTAAGAAATTTGAAATCTATGCATTGACGGTGCATTTAGGGATAGATGGAATGGATTTTTCCGAGGTAAAAAAGCTGTGCCATGAACTAGATATCCCATATTATATAATTGATACCGAAATAAATGATATAGTATTCAACATAAGAAAAGAGACTAATCCATGTGCTCTATGTGCAAAGTTGAGAAAAGGTGCATTCAATAATAAGGCGTTGGAGCTTGGCTGCAATAAGATAGCTTATGCACACCACAGAGATGATATAAATGAAACTTTCCTGATGTCACTTATATATGAAGGAAGAATACATACGTTTTCACCTATGAGCCATCTGGACAAGACGAAGCTCACCCTGATACGCCCTCTTATATATGTACCGGAGGCTGATATTATAGGATTTACCAATAAATATAGGCTTCCGGTGGTTAAGAATATGTGCCCTGCTGATGGCATAACCAAGCGCGAGGAAACAAAGGAGCTGATAAAAAAAATAAATTCAGAAGCTCCGGGCTTTCATACAAGACTGTTCACCGCCATTGTCAGCGGTAACCTGAAGGACTGGCCTGAAAAAACGGAACATATTGGAGGGAAACGTAGTCTATAAATAATCAGGCGCAGTGTATACAGGAATCATAAGCTTCGAACCCGCATATATGGAATCACCGGTAAGGCCGTTCAAGGTCATGACTTCGCGGATATACTGGTATACGGAGGAATAATGTTCATCTGAATATTCACATGCAATACTCCAAAGAGTGTCATTCCGGGATACAGTTATGTATGTGTAGCCTTTCACAGAATTATCGGCTGCATGCTCATCACCGGCGTGGACTATATTGCTGAATATGATTATGGTAAATACGGCTATGAGCACCAGAATAAATGATATAATGCTAATCTTCTTTATTCTTTTTCTACGTGCTACCGCCTGGCGGCTCTTTCTTAAAATCTCATTGACAGATAAACCGCCTTCAACTACTGTGAAATTTCTGGCTGTGGTTATTTTCATAATGATTCCTCCTATGCAATGTATCGAACATATATTTGTTAGCCTGTGAGTACAATATAACATCCGAACACGCGTTTGTCAATATATAAATCGAACATTTATTCGGAACATTTATTTTGAACATTTGTTTGCATTTCTGATAGGTTTATGATATAATATACAAAACAGTTTTAACTAATTTAACTAACGGCAATTTTAAATGTAGTGCTTTTAGAAAAAACATAAGATAATCAGCCTATAGCTGTAGAGTTATAAGGTATCATTACGGTTAATTGGATTTATCGATTACATAGAGGAGGATTTTATATGCCAAGTGGAAGAATTACACCTAAACAACAGGAAATATTAGATTTTCTTAAGAAGGAGATACTTATGAAGGGATATCCGCCGGCAGTGCGCGAGATTTGTGAGGCAGTGCATCTTAAGTCGACTTCCAGCGTCCACTCCCATCTTGAGACACTTGAGAAGAACGGATATATAAGAAGAGACCCGACTAAGCCGCGTGCAATTGAGATTATGGATGATTCATTTAATTATCTCAGAACAGAGACGGAGATCGCAAGTATTCCGGTTATAGGAACTGTGGCTGCCGGACAGCCGCTGCTTGCAGTCGAGAATATTACCGACTACTTCCCTTTCCCGGCGAATCTGCTTCCTAATAAGGAGACATTTATACTTCGTGTCAAGGGAGACAGCATGATTAATATGGGAATTCTTGACGGGGATTATATCATTGTTGAGCAGACTAATACGGCACAGAATGGCGAGGTTATCGTTGCTCTTGTTGATGATTCTGCGACGGTCAAGAGATTCTATGCGGAAGACGGACATTTCAGACTTCAGCCTGAGAACGACTTCATGGAGCCGATTATTGTTGATCATGTGGAGATACTCGGAAAGGTTATACGTCTTATAAGAACACTGGTAGATTAAACATACGTATATTATAAGCCATGAGAATGAAATTACTGCTCACTTTTTTGAGCAGACCAGCTTCGTTCTCATGGCTTTTTGCTTAAAAGATAATCATTGCTTTTCCTATATTGATTCGGGTGTCAAAACATGCTGTATATAGCTAGCTGTGCATAAATATAATACGTTATACACTCATAAACTAAATTGACATGTTTTGACACCCGAATCATATATTATAATTAAGATGTGGGTAGTATCTTGAAGAGGATTTCACTTATTTACCTATTTTATCCTGCTCAAGTTCTGCAAGAAGCTCCTGCACCACAGCACGCTTGACCGGGTGGTATGCGTAAGGCGCAATATCGCTGAGCGGCTTAAGCACGAACATGCGGTTGTGCATGTCGATATGTGGAATACAGAGTCTTTCTGTATGCATAATCAGGTCATCATACAGAAGAATATCTATATCAAGTGTCCTTGGCCCCCAGTGGATTTCACGGGTACGGTCGTTCACGGCTTCAACAGCGTTAAGAAAATCCAGCAGCTCATTCGGTTCGAGAATTGTATCGACAGCGGCACAGCAGTTCAAAAAGCTCTGCTGCTCTACTCCGCCGTATGGCTCAGTTTCGTATATAGGTGATACTTTATTCAGACGGATACAGGAATGGTTCTGCAGGGCATTAAGTGCGTTCTGCAGGTATATTTCACGCTCTCCCATATTGGAGCCAAGTGATAAATATACACGATGCCAGCCTCTTGTAAGTTCAACAGATACAGTTTCCATTGGCAGCTTTACAGGAGCCCAAGGCTTCTTTATTTCAAGGTGTATTTTGTGTAAGTGCGGTATTGTTATGAGCAGATATTCCGCAAGCCTGCTTGCAGCCGTCTCAATAAGCTCATAAGTATCATTTGTCAGAAATTCTGCAATTTTTTCAGATGCCATTCCATAGTCTATGGAAGAATCAAGGTCTTCCGGTGTGTAGCCGGCTTGCTGAAAGTCCTCTGTGAATACACGATGTCCAACGGAATCCCTAAAATCAGTATACAGGTCAGCGTTTATTATAAATTTCTGCCCAAGACGATTCTCCTCCTCAAATACACCATGATTGGCAAATACTTCAAGATTTTTTATATGAATTATGTCCATTTGTAGTACTCCTTCTGTGAAGAATATATTTCTATAGAATGATGTAGGGGTCAAAACATGCTAACTTAATGTACGAGTGTATAACGTATTATATTTATGGATATTATGCATTAAAGCTTTTTCCAATAACTGCTGCTGCCATCTTAAGTGCGCGGAAGTTCTCCTTAACATCATGTACCCTGAATATTGAGGCGCCGCGCATAAGCCCGATAACACTTGTGGCGATGGTTCCCTCCACGCGCTCATCCCTTGGAAGGTCGAGTGTGAGCCCGACTACGGATTTTCTTGAGGTTCCAAGAAGAACAGGGTAACCCAGTGCACAGAGCTTGTCAAGCGTATTTATTGCAATCAGGTTTTGTTCCAGCGATTTGGCAAAGCCGACGCCCGGGTCAAGGATAATATTTTCCTTAGATATGCCGTGCTTTAACGCACAGTCGATGATAAGTCTGTTATCATCAAGATAATCGGTGATAAAGTCATTGTATTTATCTGATTTCCTGTTATGCATAAGACAGCATGGAAGACCGGATTTTGCGAGCAGCACAGCCATTGGCGATACAATGCTGCCGTCATCGGAGGTGCTTGTGTTGTGCATAAGCCCCCATATATCATTTATAAGGTCTGCACCTGCCTCAATTCCCGCTGCCGCAACACCTGCCTTGTATGTATCAAGTGATACAGGTATGTCAAAACGTACTTTTACAGCTCTGATAACAGGCACAACGCGCTCAATCTCCTCATCATCAGATATCATCGTGTAACCAGCACGTGTGGATTCCCCACCGATATCTATAAGAGCAGCTCCATCCTTTATCATTTCCTCCGTATGAAAAAGAGCAGCATCAATATTATTGTAACGTCCTCCGTCTGAAAATGAATCGGGTGTTACGTTTAAAATGCCACACACATAGGCACTGTTTTCAAGGTCAAAATTCTTATTTCCGATAAGCATAAATATTCTCCTTAATGATTTATGAGACAAAAGAAATTAATTGTGCTCAGTATTTTATCATATTCAGTACTCTGTCCACAGCCGCACTATTGTTCTCAAAGGAACCTCTACATACATAGGTCATTGTCCTGCTGCCCGGTTTTTTCACACCGCGCATGGTCATACACATATGTTCGGCTTCGATAACAACCATGACTCCATCTGCATGAAGATATTTCATAATGGCATCAGCAATCTGTGCGGTCAGGCGCTCTTGAAGCTGCGGGCGCTTGGCGTACTCCTCCACCGTTCTTGCAAGCTTGCTAAGACCTGCTACCCTGCCGTTTGAAATGTAGGCAATATGTGCCTTTCCGTAAAAAGGAAGCAGATGGTGTTCGCACATTGAGTAAAAGGTGATGTCCTTCTCGAGTATGAGCTGCCCCTTCTGTGCCGCAAAGGTTTTTGAAAGGATGTCGCGGACAATTATCTCATCATTATCCTTAGAAGCACTCTCATTTTTATCCGGAATATCCGGATATGAAGCCGATGCTCTGTATTGTGCGGTTCTGTCCTTGTCTATCCCGGCAAATATTTCCTCATACATACGCGCGATTCTGCCAGGTGTTTCAAGCAGCCCTTCGCGTGATATATCCTCACCGATTCCTTCAAGAATCAGCTTAACCCCATCCTTTATCTTTTCCTTATCCATTCGTTGTATGCCTCTCTTATCCGGTTAAGATGCGAAAGTGAGCCAAATGCAAGCACCGCCACATCACCGTTATTATAAGTAACTGCTCTTTCGACTGCTGCTTCGATATTACAGCATGCCTCGGCAATATTTTTCTTTTTGTTTATATGCTCCGCAAGCTCCTCTGCCGGCATAGCCCGGACATTGCCGGGAGTGGCTATTGTAAAAATATGGTCAGCCATAGGGAGCATAAGTTCAATTATTTTCTCATAGTCCTTGTCTGCGAACACACCCATTATGTATACCAGCCTGCGGCAGCCAAGGCGTTCGGTTGTAAAATATTCAAGAACAGATGTTCTAAGCTGCCTTGCGGCGGGCTCATTGTGTGCTCCGTCAACAAAGAATGGCGGCTGGCTGCCGATAAGACTTAAGCGTCCAAACCACTGCGTAGCATAAATACCGGCCCTGATGTCTGAATAGGAAATATTATACCCCATGTCCATAAGTGCCTCAACACATGATATTGCAAGGCATGAATTGATAATCTGGTAAGTTCCGCGTAGTCTAAGCTTGATAAGTCCTGCCCTTCTGTGGGCGTAGCATGTACAATCATCATCCCAGGGACATGAGGCGTAGCTTATGTTCATGGCGTCTGTCATATAATCTGATATTATAAGCCTGCTGCCGGTATCTGAACACTTGTTCCTAATAACATTCATCGCCTCACTTTCCTGTGTGGTGGTGATGACTGTTGTCCCAGGCATGATGATTCCTGCCTTGACTGAGGCAATCTCATTCAATGTATTCCCAAGTATACCCATGTGGTCTAAGCCGATTGACGTAAATACACAGCACAGCGGATTTGAACATACGTTAGTTGCGTCACATTCACCGCCAAGACCGGTCTCTAACACAACGAAATCCACCTTCTGTCTGTAAAAATACAGAAATGCCGCCGCAGTCTCAAGCTCAAAAGCGGTCGGTAGCCTTGAAGCAGACGGCTTCATAGCCTCAACTGCATCCGCAAGCTCTCCCATGATACCGGCAAAAGCATTTTCTGAAATATATTCACCATCAATCTGTATCCGTTCGAGATATGCGACAAGGGTTGGTGAGATATACCGTCCGACTTTATACCCGGCCGTGGTGAGGATTATCGAAAGCATCGCAAGAGTCGAACCCTTTCCGTTCGTTCCGGCAATGTGTATCACCCTTAGCTTGTCCTGAGGATTGCCAAGATGATTCATAAGCTCACGCATGGTATCCACACCCATGATGCTGCCCGCCATTTCTGCATTGTGGATAAGCTTCATGGCATCTTCGTAGCTTAATCTCATAGATCCTTAACCTCTATTTCCCTGCCGTCACGCCATATTCTCTCAAGGTCATAGAAAAATCGGTCATCCCTGGAGAACACATGCACTATAACGTCCGTATAGTCAAGTAGAATCCATGAGGCACTGCGGTATCCCTCCACGTTCTTAGGCTCCAGTCCAAGCTTATACAGCTCTTCCTTGACATTGTCTGCAAGAGCCTGTACCTGATTGATATTGCTGCCGTTAGCTATCACAAAATAATCTGCGATAACGGATACCTTGCTGATATCAAGTATCTTTATATTTTCACCCTTCTTATCATCAAGGGCGCTGTAAATTATTTTCGTCAATTCCTTTGAATCCATAAATTACCTCCGGATAAATGTATTATTTAGCCTTGTAAATTATATTTTGGCTTTTAGGCTTTCATATGCCTTAACTGTTGTATCATCTATTGTGCCGTTTTTGGAGCGCACATATTCAATAGTGCTTTCAAGAATCTCGTAGGTGCACTGCCTTAAGTCCTTGAAGGCAAGCTCACGATAATAAGGAAGCCTCGGTGCCTTGTCGCGGTTCGGCTCTATATAATCAGCCACATACACTATCATATCAAGCAGATTCATATCGGGGCAGCCTGTTGTATGGCAGCGGATGGCGTGACATATCTCCGGGTCCGTAACACCATGCCTGTATTCGGCATAATAGGCACCAACCTTCGCGTGCAGCAGATCTGGCTGACGTTTTTCTGCCTCACTTACCTCAATACCGAACCTGGCACATTTTTCTAAAAGACGTTCTCCGGAAAGATATTTTGCGCAGTCGTGCAGAAGTCCTGCCATAAAAGCCTTGTCCATGTCATAGCCGTATCTCATGGAAAGTGCGGCACTCGTATATGCTACACCCAGTGTATGCTCGTACCTTGAAGGGGTGAGCTTCTTAATAAGGTTTTTCTTTATAAGTGTAATCTGTTCGTTGTCCATTTTTGTCCTCGATTCTAATTTCTATTTATAATTACATATCAAACCCATTTCTTTTGCCAGTTCCTCATTGAGAACTTTAATCTTTATTTTACAGATTTTACGATATTGAAGTAAACGATTGTTTAGTTCAGCCAATGGTCCGGCAAGCCAGGCAATCTTCAACTTTATTTCACTCCAATCTCTTCTTTGTAAAGCTGGCGGAATGTATCCATTATTGTGTTGTGTTCAAGTAACTCAAATTCATCCGATGTCTCACACTGAATTTTATTTTCACCGTCTTTATATAAAGAAATATATTGTATTGCACTTTCTTTAGTACGTTTTATTTCAATATATTTGGATAAGAAATAATCATGTGTGGAGACAAAAATCTGCACTCCTTCACTTTCAAGCATAATCAATAGCTCGGCTAATACAGGGATATATTTGGGATTAATATTTGCCTCAGGCTCATCCCAAAAAAGGACAGCACCATTTTCCAAAGTTCCATTCTTTATTAATTGCCATAGAAGTGCAATTTTTCGCAGACCTTCTGCTACGAGATTAAACTCTAACTTTGCCTGTGTTCCGGGTTGAAGATAAAAACGCTCATCCTAATTCTGGCTGTATTATTGCCATTTTTATTTCTGTTTACCAAGCGCCCTATGCTGGATTGATCCGGACGGAAAAGCATTGCAGTTTTATATGGAAAAGAAACATCATGCTTGGATGCCTGACATGCGGCATAAGCCAATTTCATAATATGGGTTTTTCCCATACCGTTTTCTCCTACTAAAATATTAAGTCCTTTGCTGAAAGGAATTGTAATATTTTCAAACACTGTAAAATTTTCAGCCTGAAATCTGGTCAATGGCATTATACTCACCTCACACATTTATTTTGAACCTGTTCCTTATTATACTACAAGATGACAGTTCTGTGAAGCAGATTTCTTTAATAATGTAAAAACCCATACAAAAAGGATGTCTCAAGTGTCATCAACTTTTCCAAAGGTACTAAATCACCTGTATTGTCTTCTTTATCAAGGGTAATACCCTTGATATTCGCCGGCGCTTTGCCCTCTTTCATAACCGGAACATAAAACTTAAAGGATATATTCTTAATCCAATTACCGTCCTCACGTCTTTCTGGAAAGATATCTATGCGGTCGATGAACGTCTGCATAAATTGCTTTCTCTCTACCTCTGATGCCATAGAATATAATTCATCAAAGTGTAAAAGAAATTCATAAATACTCTCGCTTGAAATCTGATCTCTACGCAAATCACGTATCTGAGAATGTATTTCTTCTACAGCGTTTTCAGCCTCCTTGATTATATCATATTGGGCGTCTAAACGCTTCTGTAAATCATTTATTTTTCTTTCATAATGAGGATCTGTAACATCCAAGGTATCCATCTGTTTTTCAAGCCTTGTTTTAATGGTCTCTGCCTGATTAAGATTTGCAAGATTCACAGATAGCTCTTTTTCCATATCAGATGTATCTGCTACACTTCCAATTTTAGCCTGTATAGCTTCTTTAAGCTTACCCTCTTTTGTCATACCGGAAATAATCCTTGCCAGCACATCATTTATCTGAGACTGCTCAATATTAAGTCTAAAGGTACATTTATGGCCTGTGGCATTAACAGTATTTTTACAATAATAGTAATACCTTGTTTTATTATCATTCTTATGTGCCTTGGCTATATTTCCATACATTCCCTTACCGCAGCAAGGACACTTAATAATGCCAGATAGGATATGTAATAGCGGTGGATACACGGGTATATATGTAACATTTTGTTTTATTATTCAATCTTTTCACTCTCCTACTTTGGCAATACTAAAGGTGGATTCTTAAGTAATGAAGCAATCATAGGTTTATATTTCGCTGTTCCATAGTCTTCCACGATTGCCGTTATTTTTGCTCCGGCATCTTTGGACGAGGCACCACAAATGAAAACTCTTTCATCAGCAGTTCCATAATCTATTACAATAAATCTGTCATGAAATATTCCACCGGTCTTTTGCATTTTTATCTGCACAGTTGGATATTCTTTACAAAAATCGGAAAATTCTATGCTATGAAGTTTATTAGCACCAACATTATCACTAAATATTATGCTCTGAACCCCCACCGGAGTATTCTTAAGATGTACCAACGTTCTGAGGCCTATATAATTATCAACGACATAGATTGTCGACTTGGCTTTTCTGTAAATTGACTCAAACACTTCATCTGTGGCTAAATCAGCATCTAGCAGAACTCTTTTACCTCTAATCATATATAGTCTATCTTTAAGGTATTCCTCTGTAACTTCAATGACCGCTATTTCATTTTCGTTCTTCTTATCTTCTGCCATAAACTCCTCCATCTATCTTGAGGTCAAAATTTTTGACCTCAAGATACTTCTTTATGATTTGCTGACGAAAAATCATTCGCAAACTTTCTTCCCAACTTGAGGTCGAAAATTTCGACCTCAAATCTTCAAGGTGTAAATAATTCACCTTGAATAAATTTTGTGGTGCAATTTTTTCTCCGCAAATTTCTATCCCATCGAATTCAACGGGATAAAATTAATTACCTGCATCATTATCAGCAACTTCTCTTAACTTGTCATAATACGCCTTATACCTATAAATGCTACGCTCACTGATATTGTTACGCTTAACTTCTCTAAAATGGATCCCTATGAATTCAAAACCTTTACGGATATTCTTCAAAGATATTCTGATGCTTTTAAGACTCCTAAAGGCAATGGCAGGGGCAAGAAGAAATGATAAAAAACAAAGGCACATTATACCTACTGTTGTAGATAAAATGTGCCTTTATAAAATCAAATAACAATTTCTATTCAGCAACATCAACAAACAATATCACCGGTGGAACTGGCTTTTCATAACCTTTCAAGAATAATCCACGCTCCCTCGCCTCATAAATCAAGGCGCTTGGAAAGTAACAGCAGGTATTTATGTATCGCAGAAAATCCGGCACATCGGCCTGTATCTGTTTTGGAACCATCACAGGATTTTTTATCATAGTAATGAATGAATCGTGGAATTCTGTACATAATACATCAGAATAAGCCCCCATAAGTTCATAGAACTGTTTCTTTTCATCCATACTAAGTATCGGAACGTTCAAGATCAATTTTCCGGTTGCTGATCTTTCTACAAAATCCAATTCAATAAATGTATCAATATTTGTAAGAAGTTTTTGAGATATACTTGGCAAGAAGCTTTCATTGTCACAATATACCGCATATAAGAATTTCATTACTGACTCTCTTGCATCACTCCAATTTCCTACACAATGATAAGCAGAATGCGTTTTTCCCAAAGCTTTCGTATCATAATCATACAAGCCAATCATACGCGCTCCAAGCAGATTCTCATAGTTTCCACCTGCCTCACCGCTAATACCATATTCACTTTGAGGACTCTTGTCATAATCATAATTTGCAGGATAACGGGTTCCCATAGCATACCATCTGCCACCATTTTTTCTGTCCGGATAATCATACTTCGAACCGTTTCCGGCAACCTCATCCCTGACTTTTATCACAGCTCTGTAAACAGAATGTAAGACAAAATATCCCTCCAATTTCATAGCTTGTGATGAATTCTGCTTCTTATAATAGGCCGATAATCTTAATTCTCTTAGTCCTTCTTCAACATGCTTCCAAATCTCTCCACATAAGTCACCAGCCAGTTTCTTTTGCAATTCTAGTGTATTTGTCGAGTCCTTTTGATTGTAAATAATAAAATCTGTAAATACCTTATCTCCAACCTTCTTCATCAGTTCGCCTTCAACAAGGCGCTCTACAACAGGTTCAATATATGCAGTAGATATTCCGATTGCATCCGAAAGTTCCGGTATCGTAACCGGCTTTTCATATGCTAAAATCAATAAGTTCATTGCAATTTTATCATTGTTAACCAACGAGTGCGGCTGGTCGTCCAATCCAATATAACCAGTGCTTGAAATCCACAAATCCTCTGGTTCAAAACTCTGCTTTTCATATTTTTCCATAGCTAATTCCTTTCTCAATTTATCCCTGCCTAGTCTAAGGCGGCTTTTTACCGTGTTCTCAGGCAGTGATAATTCATCCGCGATTTTCTTTACTTCCTGTCCATGAAAATAATGTCTTACAACGATTTCACGGTATAGCTTTGTCAGATGTGCAACGGAGCGTCTGAGATTTTCCTCTTCCGTCAATCCATCTTCATCTACATCTGTTGCCTGATTATTTACTTCTTCCATCGCGACATCGAAATCCATCCCATAAAATTCTAATGGTTTACGGTATTTTTCACGTAACAGGTCATAATATTTTCTGTTTAGAACTGTGCACAGCCAATTTCTGGCATTATTAATATCCACGCCTTTCCTTATGGCATGTAATCCGTCCAATATTGTCTCTTGTACAAGATCCTGCGCATCCTCCCAGGAATCACATTTACTGACGGCTATATGCATCAAGTAATCAGCTTGTGCCAACATTTCTTCTATTTCCATTAGAGTCCCCCAATGCTGTATTATTATCACAGATAAAAATATCTGTTTTGAAGCTTCACCCTATAGTCGCGTGAAATCGAAAAAGGTTCACTGCTTTTTATAAAATAATTTACGGCAGCTTGATTTACAGGCCGCCGCTATATCAAAAAGCTACTACTTAGTGACAATATGAATATGCTGAAACTTTTGATAACTATTGCTTAACATTAATATCATTAATTATGTTAAGCATTTTTCTTTGCGCTTCGCTGATATCGTCAACATTCCCCTGCACATTTTGCAAAGTTTCAGCAATAACACCAATCAATCTGTCTGATAGATTCTGCAATAAACGAACTCGTATTTCTTTGGATGTACCAGCCAAAGCTTGGAGGAATTCATCGTTTTCCATCTGCCTAAGCATCATCTGAATATGATAATCATCTGTATTAAGCAGAGAATCTAATACCCCTGTATCCTCTACTCCGATATCCATGAGCGCTATTTTTTCTATTTGCTCATCTCTCGTTAACTGTGCCTTCTTCAGAATAAGCCCGGCATATTTTCTGCCTAGGAATGAACTGATAACGTCCTTCACTATCTCTTCGTTCTCTCCGGAAAAAATCAGTACAATCACCTCGCAAATCATGTTCGCTGTTCTTGAATCCTTTTCAGCTTCTGCATAACGTACAAGATACGGCTTGCAGTCCATAGGCGTTATCTGCTTGTAAAATCCATCCAATAGGAAATAAACAGCAAATTTGCAGTAAATAACTGCCATCTTTATGTATTAAGCATAATACAGTTAGTTCTACTTGTTCTGTACGCATAATTTGCCGCTGTCCTCCTCTACTATTTGTTTTATTTCATATCTGATCTATCAGAATACCATTTAGGGACAGTATTTTTAAAATCATTGAAATTAGTCATAGAATTTCTTGCTCTTCTTACCATTCCATCAATTTCATCCTGTCCAAACTTCTCGGCCCACTTAATGGAAAATAATGATGCCTGCGCCACATATACCGCATTCGCCGTCCAGAAATCTTCAGGAACATCGTCATTAAAATAAGAATCAATCTGTCCTATGCAATACGGAACACTTATCTCTACACCAAAGCTTTCAAGCTTGTAAAACTCCTCATAGGGATCTCCCACTTCCCATCTGTTGAAATCTATTACACCAATATTCCCGTCAGGCATATAAATCAAATTCCCCGGATGGAAATCCCCATGCATATACACTGGCGTTTTATTCCAAATAGAATTGATATTATCTTTTACATATGCTACAGCTATCTCGTCACCGGATATTCTCACATCCGATTCTTCATAGCGTGCCAACTGCATCAGCTTTTTCTCGCGCTTCGTTGTTGCAGGAACATCTGCCGAATCAAGAGGTATTGAGTGTATCTTTCTGAGAATTATTCCCGCTTGACGACCAAGCTTATACTGTTCCTGTTCTGATAGCTCCGGCAGCACTTCTTCCAAGTCACGACCTTCTATCCAACTAAGCAGCATATATACATTCTTATCTTCGTTACAGGTTCCGAATTCTATCGGCATAGACATACTGATACCAAGCTGAGAATATTTTGTAATAATTTCATATTCTTTCTTTTTTGTTTCATATTCCTCAATGTCTGAAATTCGCAGAAGCTGAAATTCTCCGTTAGCCGTTTCGACCAAATATTTTTTATCACTGGACCAGCCCTTAGAAATCAGGGTGATATTCTTCCAGTCTTTGCTTATTGCAATATTCATAAACATAAATTTCACCTCCAATTGTCGCGTTACAAGAGCTTCTATAGCGTTAATCACGTTATTCACCGCGCGCTCCAGGAAACCCTCATATTCTCCTCTGGAGAAGCCCACAAAAGGATATCTTCCCTCTTCCAATGTTGGCATGTAATACATCATCTTAACCTTCATGGGTATAGCCCCTTTGGGAAGATAATCAATATAATCCGGAAACTCTTCAAGTCCTTTTATTTCAGTAAAGTATCCGGAATCAGGATGTTCATCCAAATATTCACGTTCAATCACGAAGAAGTTCATTCTCTCCTCACGATTCGGCATAAGTTTCTTAAAGCAATCCCAGTTTTCTTCTAGTCCATCTGCCAGGTCACATAATTCCGGTATTTCTTTAGCACGTTTCCACGCAGCTGCAACGCGCTCATCATCTCTTATTGTCCTTTGAAGCTCTGCATCTGTTATTAAATGGGCATAATATCCTAATAAAAACGAGAGTTCTTCTTTTGTTTTTATCGAACCCAAGCGAGCTATTATGTATTCATCGTAAAATCTGACACAATCGGTTGCTTTCTTTCTATTGTCCTGCATCCAATGTGTCACTGCTCTGGGTGGTGTAAACTCTGTCCAATCTTCATTCGGAATATTTGCCCCTAAGCTCAGTCAAATCCATATCCTCCAAAGAGAAATCCACTTTCACTTTTCTGAAATTATCCTTGTCGACCACTCCCTTGGAAAGTAAAACAACCGTCTCCACGCTCATAGTGAAAACATCCCATCAGATATTATTAAAGCTGTCTTAAATCATTCTCTATATTTATGAATGTTTACATATACAGCCTATTTTCAACAATATACTTATATACCGCCTCAGGAACCATGTAACGCGCGGAGGCTGGTTCATTGGCAAGCCGTCTCCTTATATCGCTGGAGCTGATTTCAAGCTGCGGGGTATCGACAAGGTATATTCTTGCACCGAAGCTGTCCTCAAGCTGCCTTTTGACCATCTCAAGCTTATCATCAGGAATATTGTTCCTGTCGGCACATACAAGGGCTGTGTGCTCACAGATAATCTCCGGATGATACCATTTGTCAAAATTGATGAGTGAATCGGCACCCATGATAAAGAAAAATTCATGTTCGGGGTACAGCTTGTCAAGCTCCGTCATTGTTATGGCGGAATAGCTAGGTCTCTCCTTTTCAAGCTCATAAGTGAACAGCTCAAAATCAGGATTGTTCTGTATTGCAAGCTCTACCATGCGCTTCCGGTTGTCCTTATCTAATATCCTGTTATTCTTGTGCGGTGGGTCACCTGCCGGCATGAACCATATCTTATCAAGCTTCAGCATTGTGAGTGCCTGCTGTGCAATGATAAGGTGACCTGTGTGTATCGGGTTGAAGGTTCCACCCATTATTCCTATACGTGACATACTATAATCTCCCCTGCTGCTGTTCATGGCATTTCAGCATAGTTGAACAGTGCCTAAGCTATACTGAACAATAGCCAGGCAATGTTGAGCTATTGTAAAAAATGATAATTATGTATCGCTGTAATAATATCGGCATGCCAGAATATATACATTGCCGCTATCAACTTTATATATCAGTCTCTCCTTATCATTTATGCGTCTGCTCCAGAAACCGACAAGATTTCCGGTTAAGGGTTCAGGCTTTCCTATTCCCACATTGCCGTTTCTGCAAATATCTTCTATAAGATTATTTATCTTTTTTAATGTCTTTCGATCCTCTGTCTGCCAGTAGACATAATCCTTCCATCCGTTATCCGTAAATATTTTATTCATCAGTATTAACCTCTGAAAGATTATGAGCAGATATTTTTCCGTTCTCCAACTGGGCTTTAGATTCCATGAGCCAGTCGTAGTTAGCCTTATTTCCCATGACATAGGCATTTTCCATCAGGTTATTATAGGCTTCCTCCGAAAGGATGACAACATTCTTATTATCTTTTCTTGTGACAATCATTGTTTCGCAATCATCGGTGACCTTATCCATGTAGGTTTTCATATTATCACGAAGATTCGTATAGTTTACAGCCAGCATAACAAACACCTCCATTCTCAATTGACTACTTTTGACAGTATATACATTCTATTGCTTACATAGCTATCTCTTATATTTATAGTATAAAGTACAGAAAACTGTACGTCAAGTAGCGGCTGAAAAATTAAATATTATTTACGAGATTACAGCCAATAGAGTTACAGGCAGCGGTTAAGTTGACTGCAAATATCCGTTTTAATTTATTATATGAAATCAGGGGCAAAAAATACTTTGCCCCCGGATTGATTCATTATATATAATTATAATTTTTCCTGTAAACCACCAAAAATATCACCGAAATGATAAGCGCGAACACCTCAGCAATCGTAACCGACCACCATATTCCGTCAAGCTCCCAGATTAATGGCATAATAAGCACTGCCGCCATCTTGAAGATGAAGGTACGCAGAAATGATATCGCCGCGGATACACCGCCGTTGTTCAGAGCGGTGAAGAAGGATGAGGCAAATATCGTAAAGCCGCTGAAGATGAACGCAAGCGAGAATATTCTGAAAGCATGCTTTGTCATGGCGAACAGTTCCGGGTCATAGCCGACAAATATCTTTGAAAGCGTTCCGGCAAGTGTAAATGCAAGCACAGCCATGATGACACCGGCAATTCCCATGATTATATTGCTCTTTTTGAACATGTTCCTGAGCTCATCTGTGTTGCCGGCACCATAGTGGTAGCTGATAATAGGCGCCCCGCCCATGGCATATCCGATAAACATTGCAATAAAGATGAACTGGACATACATAAGGACACCATTTGCGGCAACACCGTCTGAGCCGGCATATTTAAGAAGCTGGAAATTATATACAATTCCGACAATGGATGAAGCTGTGTTTGACACAAATTCAGAGGCACCATTCCAGCAGGCGCGGGCAATGCTCTTTATCTCAAGCTTTGTGCGCACCATTTTGAGCAGACTGTTGTTAGGAAGTATAAAATATATCAACGGGATAATACCGCCTACAACCTGGCATAAGCCTGTAGCAATTGCGGCACCGGCAACACCCCATTTTAACACACCGACCAGCAGCGCATCGAGCACCATGTTCGTAAGACCGGCAGCGACGGTGGTCACAAGACCAAGGTGCGGCTTCTCAGCGGTTATAAAGAACCCCTGAAAGGCATTCTGTAACATGAATGCAATATTAAATATCATCATTATTCTGCCGTATATCACACAGTCGGTGATGATTTCACCTTCCGCACCGAGCCATATTGATACCGGGCGCATGATAAAACAGGCTATGAGTGAGATTATGGCACCGACAATGGCAGTTCCCGCTACTATCATTGTAAAGTACTCATTGGCTCTTTCCTTCTTTTTTTCACCCAGAGTCATGGCGACAAGCGCGCTTCCACCGGTTCCGAACATGAAGCCGACACCGCCGAATATCATAAGAAACGGCATTATAAGGTTGATGGCTGCAAAGGCATCCTTGCCTACGAAATTAGAGACAAACAGACCATCCACAACACCGTATATAGATGTGAATACCATCATCACTATCGATGGAAACACGAAGCGCAGGAGCCTCCTGTATGTGAAATGGTCGGATAACTGGATTTTCATGGTTTTAACTCCTTTTTAACTAAAAATACTTAATAAAATTTCTTATTGTGAATATAAATTACTCTCTGATAATATGTGTTGCCTCATTTAAAAGACGAGTGAATTTATCGAGCGCCGATATGAGAGCTTCCTTCTCCTCGTCCGTCATACCGTTGAGCGCGGCATACTCTGCATGTCGAACCTTTACGATGGTTCTGCTTATTAGTTCCTTTCCGGAAGCTGAGAGCATTATCTTCTTACTCCGCCCGTCACTGCCGGGAACAAGGCTGATAATGCCGTCTGCTTCAAGCTTTTTGAGTGATGAGTTGATTGTCTGCTTTGGAAAGCAGGACATTGAGCAGATTTCACTCTGGGTTATTCCATCAGAATAATCGTACAGCATATATAATATCCAGAAAGCGCTGTCGGACATTCCAAGAAGCTTGCCAGCCTGCTGGTACCAGTCATCGTTTTCCTTTAATCTGTGGTTCAGAAGCCAGAGATATTTATCATTGTCCATGGAAAAAGTTCCTCCTTTTATTTCAAAATTCGAATATGCAGGTTCTATACATCAGGTAATGGAATGATTTTATATAAAACAAAAGTCCGAAATCAGACCTTGAACAGTATAGTCCTATTTCGGATGGTTGTCAAGTTGGGAAAATAAAAAATGCCGAAGCATTTGGCTAAGGCATTTTTAGGAACGGTTATTTTAGTTGCTTTCTGAATAGAGAATAATATAAATTCAAATCATTTTGTTCAAATTGAATATTTTTTGGAAGAAGAGAGAGTAATTTATCTTTCTGTGATTCAATCTCAGGATATTTCTCATATGAAATGTAATTGATATCCAGAAACTCTTTAATCATTTTTAGGGCTTTTGCAGCCTTGTCGCGTTCAACGAAAAAATCCATGTTATATCTTGTCTGGGCTTCCCATGCTGTTAGTTTTTCTGTGTTGTCATCAATCCATTCGGTGATTGTAATGCAGGCACCATTGTTCTTGCACATTCGCACCAATTTGGAAATATCGTGAGTTGATGGCACGGTGACACCCACAAATTCAAGATGGCATTTTAAAACCAGTTCCACAACCTGTTGTAAGCTGTATGCCACAGTGTTCATTGTGTATTCATCAGCCTGCCCTGCCTGATATTCGCGTACAGCAGTCTTGTATAAAGACAATGCCCTTTTAAAATATCTGATATCACACATGTTTATCTGTCCTCCTTGCTATCTTCTATCGAACAAAATAATGCCGTCCCTGTCTATCGACCTATATATTCCGGATGTTTTGGAGATATCATATATTAAATCGACATCTGAAAGTACGTTATCAGGAATAGCCGGAATATTATTGTAATCTCTTAGTTCAACATAGATATCAATATCACTATTGGAATGGCACACCATATTGACTGTGCTTCCGAATATCACAAGAAGGAGCACGTTGTCATCATGTATCATGCTGTCATAGATAATCTGGATGTCCAACTGCTTTAATGGGTGCGTATATTTGGCAAGAGGATAAGTCACTCCTGCTTTTACAGGTAACTGCGCATGATTTTCAAGGTCATTCATAGAAAGCTCCCCTTTTGATAATATTATGCACTTATAATTTTAGTACTGTGGGGCTGGAACGTCAAGACAGTAAATGGGATGAATTTATATCTGTAAACAATTTAACCCCTGTGACTTCCTGTAGGCGTCCTTGAGGCTGATATTATTTTTTGAAACTGTTGTTCATCCATGTACAATTCTTCCGCATTGTCACAGTAGAAATATTCGGCTTCATAAATGACATTTACGTCTCACTTCTGTTAGGCAAACGTCGTTCATTTAGCAAACTTAGCGGCATTAAAGGTGATCTTAGAATCATTCTTAAGAATATACAAGAGATAATATATGATTTGACAAACTGCAAATAAAAAAGCTGTAAAACAAATGTAATCTTGTTTTACAGCTTTTTAGCTATATTATAGCAATATTTTATTTATTGAAGTTTTTTGAGGTATTCCTCCACATTTATATATGTGACGCCGCAAGTGTCACTTGTACTGTTCTTTACATTTGCAGGAGGTGTGGCTGCGCCGCGATAGATAACATATTTCCCGGTTATATCGCCGTAGCGGAAGGAGGCTTCAGAACATTTCTTTTCATCTATAAGATGTCGGAACTGTTCCTTTGTCCGCTCTGTGCTGTGCTTTATTTCGTATAGCTCACAATTTCCTTCGTCCGGATTAAAAACAACCATGTCAAATTCTCCGACGGCAAACTGCAGCTTGAAAACTTCACAGTTTTTCCTGCTTAGCTTAGTCTCAAGGAGAACGATATCCTCCATCATGCGACCTTTTATCTCATCAAGTATGCGTTCAGTGACATGGTTTCTCTCCGGCAGGGACAGATTGCGGAAGCGCTCATCCTGCATGAGGGATTTAATCAGGGCTTCCGCCTGCGAGTATCTTATTCCCGGCTGTGAAAATACGGTTCGCGTATCTTTTCTGTTGAAATCCGTCATCCAGCGGGTTTCAATCTCAACGGTGAGGTCAAGCAAATCTAAATACTCCTTTATCTCAACGCGGTGTTCGTCAAGAAGCTCAACGCTCTGCTCATCCTTGTTCTTGATTTCCAACAGGTTCTTGAGGATGTCATTAACCCTTGCGATATCTATGTTGTCCAAGATATCGTTAGGATTCTGCCTGTCCTTTCTCAGATTTCTTGCGGAAATGCCAAGGTCATTTGACTTAAAATCCCTTGTTAGAACTTCGAGCGTGAAGCGGTGGTTGATGTCCTCAACTATCCGGTTGATGGCACTTGTCAGCTCATTCTTATCATATAATTCCTTAAGTGACCGGAAATGTCCTTCATTCTGGTAGTTTTTAAGGGAGTGTTGTATGTTGCGTGCAATTGCACTGTCAATATATTCATCGGTACTCTTTTTGGTGGCAAAAATCATTGAGTCATCATTATAATAAGTCCCACCGCGGCTCATGGTTCCGCCGTATCGAATGTAATTGTCTATCCCAGCAATGCCCAGTACCGTTTCAAATTCACGGTATGGAATGAAGGTTGTATGTGACATAATGCAACGGTCATACAACTCTTCATCCTCCGTGAAGATAAAACCCAGAGAATCCGTTCCGGACAGGACAATTTTCATTCCGCTGGCAGCATATATATCTGAGAACAATGCGGCACCTTCTATGAAATCATCAAGTAGGGTCACTTCATCGATAAATACATATCGGTATCCGCCATCTTCAAGACATTTTAAATCATGGTTCAAATCGCTCAAATGCTTGTTGTCCTGTATCTGCAAAAAAGCAGTCCGGCTGCGCATTGCTTCGTCCATCTCTGAGATAATCTGCCGGATTAGTGTTGTCTTGCCGGTGCGTCTCAGCCCATACAAAATATATACCCTGTCGCAGGTATCACCGTATACATAATCCTGTAACTGTCTATAACATTCCCTTTTCTTATATGTTGAAACAGGCTTGACAAAATCGTCCAGCTCACGTCCGGTTCTGGCGATACAGCGGAATGAGCCAGAGGTGTTGTTGATGCTGCTATGCGTGCCGTATCCTGCCTGGGCTTCCTTAAGAATACTCTGATAGCCTTTGCGGAGCGCAATCTGTTCGGACAGTGCGTCAAGTTCATCTGCCTTTACACGCCTTGAGCGCTGTCTGCCATCTTCACGCCACTGGTAATATGCATATTTTTTACCATTTATCTTCTTGTAAGTGATACCGCCTGATGGCAGAGAAGCGATTTTCTCCTTCAGTCTGCTGTAATTCTCATCAGTCATTGATAGCACCTCCTCAAAATAGTATTCCCTCGACAATTACATTTTAACTTTTTTAACTTCTAATGTAAAGATAAAAAGTTAAATAATAACTATTTGATAATGCAGTTTAAAATCTCATCCGCCGTCTGTCTCCACTGCTTCTCCTGGGAAATCGTCGCTTCCCCATCCCCTGCCTGTGCGCCGTAGGAGCCGAAGCCTGCGTGGTTTCCGCCTTCGATAACAAGCTCATTGAAATCTGCCGGCATATATTTGAGGCTGTCATTGTACTTATCGCGGTTGAGCACGCTGTCCTCACTGCCGTTTATTTCTTTCAGTATTTTTAATTTTACATTTTATGCAAGTAAATCCCCGATTATATTGCTGACACAATATAAGCGGGGATTTACTAAAAATATATAGTTATTAAACGTATTCAGTTAAAAATTATTCAGTAAAATTATCTAGGAAGCTCAATCTTCCTGTTCTTCTTGTCCGGTGCCTGCTTGTAGAGCACAATCTTCTTGCCGATAACCTGTACGATCTCGGAATGTGTGCGCTCGGATACAATCTGTGCAATCTCGTTAGGGTCGTCAAGACAGTTCTTGAGAACGCTGACCTTGATTAGCTCTCTCTTGTTGAGAGCCTCATTTAGAGCTTCGGTAAGCTCAGGTGTGAGGGAGGACTTGCCAATCTGGAAAATAGGGTCAAGATTCATCGCTAAGCCCTTTAAAAAAGCGCGCTGCTTGGTTGTCATCATATCTATGGTTCCTTTCCTTTTAAATTATTTTATAACACTGGTAATATTTTTAAATATATCGGTAATTATATAATTTCTTCATATTGCAGAAACTGACATATTAACATGCCGATATACGCATAGTTTTACGAAATATAAAGGCATAAAATAAAATATCTGTCTTTGAAGAAATTTTAAATATAAACAAATTATTAGAAGTAGAAATCAAACTCCATATACTCTCCGAGTCGGACCGTATCGCCCTCCTCTATGCCCATCGCCGTGAGCTGGTCGATAATGCCGTTCTCCTTCAGGAAGCGCTGGAAGAAGGCGAAGCCCTTCTCGTCATCAAGGTTCGTGTAGCCGAGCATTCTGTCAATCTTCTCACCCTCGACAACGAATACATGGTTGGTCTCCTTATATACGTTGAGCGAAGCTTCCTTGTCATACATCTCCTCAGGGAAGTACTCTCTCTCGAACACAACCGGCTCCTTGTCAAGGCTGTCGAGCATCTTCTTGACCTTGTATAAGAGCTCCTTGACGCCCTTTCCGGTGACTGCCGATATAGGGTATACTTCTATGCCCTGAGGCTCGAATTCGTCCTTGAGACGCTGCACAGGATCCTCTGAGCCGTCACCTGTGTAGATTGCATCAATCTTGTTGGCTGCGATAATCTGTGGACGTGATAGAAGCTCAGGATTGTAGGCCTCAAGCTCTGCGTTGATTGTCTTGATGTCCTCAACAGGGTCACGTCCCTCAGTGCCTGCTGCGTCCACAATATGGATGATAACCTTGGTTCGCTCTATATGGCGGAGAAACTCATGTCCTAAGCCGATGCCCTCCGAGGCGCCCTCGATAAGTCCCGGAATATCCGCTATAACGAAGCCGTCCGTACCCTCAAGGTCAACAACACCAAGGTTAGGGTTCAGTGTTGTGAAATGATAGTTGGCAATCTTAGGCTTTGCGTTGGAAACGCGGGAGAGAAATGTCGATTTACCCACGTTAGGGAAGCCGACAAGGCCTACGTCAGCGATTACCTTGAGCTCAAGGCGCACCGTAAGCTCCTTAGCCTCCTGTCCCGGCTGTGCGTACTTAGGAACCTGCATGGTAGGTGTTGCGTACCACTTGTTGCCTCTGCCGCCTCTGCCGCCCTTTAAGATGATCTCGCGGTCATTGCCGTTGCTCATGTCGGCTATTACCTTGCCTGACACGTCATCGTATATTACGGTGCCCTCAGGAACCTTTATTATAAGGTCAGCACCGTCCTTGCCGTGGCATAATGCCTTGCCGCCCTCGGCTCCGCTCTCAGCCACGTACTTTCTTATATGTCTAAACTCATTCAGAGTATTAAGTCCTCTGTCAACCTCGAATATTATATCGCCGCCTCTGCCGCCGTCTCCGCCGTCAGGACCGCCCGCCGCAACGAAAAGCTCACGTCTGAAGCTTACATGGCCGTCGCCGCCCTTGCCTGATTTAATAAAAATTGTTGCTCTGTCTGCGAACATATATTACACCTCTTTCCTCTGGTATCTGTCTTGTATCGGAATATAACTGATATTAAAAATCTATTCCTTTTCAATTAATGCTAAGCTTGTCAAATATGAAGCCGGATATGAGATATCATGCTATTCCGTACAAAATAAAACATCTGTCTTTGAAGAAAAAAGGCTTCAAACCAAAATGATTTGAAGCCTAAAGTTACTAGTTGTTTGACTCAACCGGATATACAGAAACCTGCTTTTTGTCTCTGCCCTTTCTCTCGAACTTAACAACGCCGTCAACAAGAGCGAATAATGTGTCATCACCGCCGATGCCTACGTTGTTGCCTGGATGAATCTTGGTACCACGCTGTCTGTAGAGAATGTTACCGGCTAAAACGAACTGTCCGTCAGCTCTCTTAGCACCTAATCTCTTAGACTCGGAATCTCTTCCGTTCTTTGTAGAACCAACACCCTTTTTATGAGCGAAAAACTGAAGGTTCATTCTTAACATGCTTACACCTCCTCGAATGTAATGGATATATACTTCTTATTCTCATTTCTTATGTTGGTTATGCCTAACACGAAGGAATTCAGCAGAAGCTGTGACTCCCTGCCGTAGCCCGGCTCCAACGAAAATGTAATCACGGCATTCTTCTCATCCTGCGTCCCCGAGAAATCATCCTCGGTGAGCTGCTCAATGGAATTGATGGTGTTAAACACCAGTGCCGAAATTGCTGCACAGACAATATCTCTTCCTGCCCTTGCAAAGCCCGCATGGTCCTCGCATCGAAAGCCTGTGATATCGCCCGTCTTATTCTTATAGACTGTTATCTTAGTCATCGGATATTCCTAATTAAGCGTTGATCTTCTCAATCTTAACCTTAGTGAATAACTGTCTGTGACCGTTCTTCTTATGGTATCCGGTCTTTCTCTTGTACTTGTAAACGATAACCTTTCTGTCCTTGCCCTCAGCAACAACGCTTGCTGTAACTGTAGCTCCGGCAACTGTTGGATTACCAACCTTAACATCAGCATCATTTACTAAGAGTACCTGGTCAAATGTAACTGTCTCGCCAACTGCGTTGCCGAGCTTCTCAACCTTAATTACATCGCCCTCAGATACCTTGTACTGCTTTCCACCTGTTGCAATAATTGCGTACATTAGTGTTCCTCCTATATCATTACTCGCCAGTTATGGTGCGTTCGGATAAAATCCGGACAAACTTATAACCTCACTGTGCGGCACACTTGATTATGATAATATTTTACCTGCGTTTTGTCAATACTTATTTTGAAGTTTTTTACAGTTTTTTCTTAAATGTATTTTATGCCTGCAGCCTTTTTCTGAAAAAATATCTTCCTATTTAATATTAAATCTTCCTGCCTGGTTATTGTTTACACCTCAATAACCGGATTCATTCTGAAATATTCCATGAGAAGCTCAACCATCTCAATGTTGATTTCCTTTGCGATGGTACATTCCTTGTACATCGGGTACTCGCCTGCCCCGCTTGCGCGGTAGTTGTTAAGACATAGTGTGAGCATCTGTTCATCCGTCACGGGCTTTCCCTGATATTCAAGCTTCACTATTCTGCTGCCGATTGGTTTTGACGGGTCGATTTTATAATCTACACCCGCAAAATAATCGTAGTTGTAATGTTCAACCTTAGGACTTAAAAACTTGTCCGATATTGTGAGCTTTCCGTCAGAATCGTAGGCAAAGTATTCAGCACTTCGTTCCATGGCAAGCTTAAGGTTCTTACCTGATATATTAAATACAACCAGTGTGTTCGGGAAAGGATATGTTGCGATAATATCCCTTGTGCTTACCTTCTCCTTAAAGCCAGCGATGTCGTTGGCAAGCCCTACAGCGGACACCTGTGCTCCCGAGAAATAGAGCTGGACTCTGTTGATGAAATCCGCTATCGGAGTCCCGTTATAAGCCATGTCAAGCTTATCTGACGGAAGAAGTGCACGGCTGAGAGTTCCGATAGGCTGGTTTAACCAGTCCTGAACCTTGTTCTCGTAGAACATATATTTTTCATAGAGAGGTTCAACCTTTTCTATGCTGTCAGTATTATTTTCGTCTTTTGAGACAGTAACGGTTACTGCTGTTTTTGCAAGCTTATAATCTGCCTTGATTTTCTCAGAAGTTACCATAATATTGTTATTGTCAACTACATCTATCTCTATAAGATGGTACTCCTTGGCGGCGTCGAGCGGCTGGACAACATAAGTTTTATGACCTGTCCTGGAGGTTATAAATCGTCCGTCGACCGACATGTGCTGATGACCTGTGAGCAGTATGTCAAATTCAAGCTCCTCACATATCTTATACCCCACATTCTCGGTAGACTCGGTAAGTCTTCTGCCGGTGTCAAGGTCAGCCTCAAAACCGCCGTGATATATGCATATATTAATGTCGGTCTTTCCCTTAAGCTCTGAGAGTGCCTTTTGTGCTTCGATGAATGGGTCAACAACCTGTACACCCACAAGATTCTCCTTCTTTTCCCACACGTTCACATAATCGGTCACAATACCGACAATACCTACGCGGAGCCCGTTAGGCATAACCTTAATTTCGTAAGGATACAGATGGTTTCCTGCGTCATCGAGCACATTCTGGCATACACAGTGCCCATTATGATTGTCGCGGTACTCCTTCTGGTATTCAAGACCGTAGTTAAAGTCGTGATTTCCGAGTGTGTAATAGTCGTATCCGCAGTCGTTCATAATGTCTGCGAGAATCTTCGAGCTCTTCGGCACATGGTTCGTAAAGTATGAAAAGGCATTGCCCTGAAGCACGTCTCCTCCGTCAATTATGAGTGTGTTCTCGTCCTTTTCCCAGTTGGGAATACATGAGAACAGACCGACATTCTTCGGAAGCACATCGCCATAGGTTGTCGGGTAAAAATAACCATGTGTGTCAGATGTAAAATATATTTTAAGCTTTTTGTTATCCATTATTAACCTCGTTTCTGTATTGCATTACTTTATGATATGGCTCTTTATCTTTCCAATCGAGATATATCTGTCGAGCACATAGCGGATGTCGGTATTCTCTGGGGCATCCGTCACGGGAAGTCCGGCAGCAGTAAGCGAAAATGAGCCGTCCTCATAATCCTCCCTTATATAGTGGTCGGAATAGTACTCCATCTGTGCAGGCTTCGCATCCCAGATAATTCCCTTAACCTCGTCAAGCGTACAGCCCGGAAAATTGACGTTCCATATCTCGCTCGTCGCAGGCATATTGTCTAAAAGCTCCTTTGTTATCGGAAGTATGTACTCATCAACGACATCGTATATATCATTCATTTCCTTTGAGAAGGCGATGGCAGGAATTCCGGCAGAGAGAGCCTCCATTGCCGCTCCGACCGTTCCCGAGTAAAGTATGTCATAGCCGCAGTTATAGCCGTAATTGATTCCTGAAAATACAATGTCGGGTCTTTCAGGCATAAGGTGATAAAGCGCAGCCTTTACACAGTCCGCAGGTGTTCCGCCCACGCTGTAAGCCTGCACCGCCGGTACGGGAAAATCGATGCGCTTAACCTTCATATCGCCGCGCACGGTGATTTTCTGTGACATGGCACTGCACTGGTCATCGGGTGCGACAACCCACACCTCACCGAACCTGGCGGCGAGCTGTGCGAGCCTCTTTATTCCTTCGGATGTGATTCCGTCATCATTTACAACTAAAATTCTCATATTAATCCTCCACGTCACTGCTTTTGCAGTGACCAAAATACTATCCTGATTTCTAATTTTTACATATTGCCGTTAATTGTACAATATTTTGGGAACAAATTCAACTAATCCAATTAATAACTTCTCGTTCCGTCCGTTCAAAATATTCCGTCATAAAAAAACAGAAGCAGTTGTCCAAAATTTTGAGACAACTACAAAAGGTTTATCGGAAAGTGAGCCTCATCTGGTGCCACACGGCATTTCCGTGGGTGGACTTGTCGGACACGCCCTCATCCACAAAACCGAATCTGGCATAGAACGGAATGAGCTTTTTCTTGCAGGTCAATACAAGTCCCGCCCTTCCCTGATTTTTCGCATCATTGATGGCATATCGGATTAGTTCACCTGCGTACCCGTGCCTGCGGTACTCAGGTAGAGTATTTACGCCGAATATCATTTGCCATGCCCCGTTTTCATTGTGCATGTATGCCTTTTCGTACATCTCATCCGTCAGATCGGGCTCATCCGTGACAAATCCGTCGACGAACGCAATCAGCTTATCTTTATCAAAGATAAGCCAGAAATGATTGCCATAATATTTTATTCTTTCCTCAAACGATTCTCTTGCTGCGGCTTCGGCAGCAGGGAAGCATTCGGCTTCCACCGCCGAGACGGCATCAAGGTCTTTTATTGTTGCATATCTTATTTCCATGATAGTGCTCCTTTGTCAATGATATTCGCAATCCGCTTCGCGGCCTGCTCACATAACCTCATATACGATATATTCATGGTCAAATTCATAACCCAGCTTTTTGGCAAGATGGACGGAATTTATGTTTTGCGCATCCCAGCTAGGGTAAAGTCCCTCGTCCAGACAATTTAATATCAGTGCCGAGCAGGCTATGGTCGCAAGGTGCTTTCTTCTTTCGGCTTCGATGGTATCGACCTCAATTTCTATGCCCTCGTTGTAGCAGGTATATGATGACGCACCGGACACGATTTTTCCGTCTTTTAGGATAACCATGCCTCTGCCTAAACGCAGATATTTTTCCCTGCTCCCGAAAGCCGACACAAAATCCTCCGTAGCAGGGCTTTCCAGACATTGCTCGTAAATATCCGCATCTATTTTTCTCAATTCATAGCCGGCTGGCAGCTTCAGTATTTCATTTTTTAACATTGTTATATCAAATGTGGTTCCTTTTTTTATTGCATATCGCGTGGCTTTTTTAGCCGAAGGATAACATTCCTCTATCAACGCCGCCCACTCATTATTCTGTGGTGTCATAATCACAAAGCCTTCGGGCTTATTCAAAACCAGCTCACGGTCAGGTACTCCCGCATAAAATCCGAAGCAGCCCACGAATGCCAATGCGGATTTCGGCAGTTCGGGATTCGTGACATAAATCTTTCCCATCACATTTTGGAGACATGAAAAAATCAATGTCTCATTCCATCCGTCAAACAATTTTTTTACTTTCGATGTGTCTTTAAGTTCGTATAACATTAATGCCGCCTTTCTGATGTTTCGCATGTATTACCTGCTTAGCGAAGCAGAATATCCATCCACTCTTCCTTAGTAAATGCCTTACGACCATTCTTTACCTCATCCATATCCACATGTGGCATTTGAATTGGTGTCAGCTTTCTGATGCGGATAGGCTGTATATTCTTCTTGTCTTCCTCGATAAACTCATAGTCAAGCTGGAGAATACACCAGATACCGCCACAATGCAGGCGGTCATAATCCTTTACATAGTCAGCACTCATAGTAATATTCTTAATGCCGAGGTTAGAGAAACGCAATATCAATTGTCTGTGCATTGTAATGTTCAATTCCAAGTTCCTTGAACTTCTCAATTCGATGTTTATTTTTCCAGAAATTGCCATACTGCGATAAATGCTCCTTAAAGCGATTATCAATGCCAATCTCCTGTGACATCTGCGATACTCTATCTGTATAATAAGGTGATGAGTAATAATACATATCTGCAAGAGGATTCTCTGCATCACTTGGCTTTGCAAAGGCTGCATAGACAAGATATTTACTCTCTTTATCCTCTTCGTTTAATAGATACTTTGAATAGAGCCAGTTTGTACCATCAAGAATGTGTAGCTTTACATCACCAAGCTGCAGTTCCGATATCTCATCCTCATATTCACCTTTATCATCAAACCAGAATATGATTCTTGTCTCTGACTTGGCAAATTCTGTATTTAATTGATCCTGTATGTTCTGTAAATCCATATTTCACCTTCTAATCCATTTGCGCAGATAGTCTGCACAAATTACATTTGATATTGATAATGGTGGTCACTCAATGAACGCCAGTGACCATCTACTGGTCACTGAGTGGTCATTTTATTTTAAAAGTGACCATCTACCAGTCACTCTTTCATTTCAAGTGACCAGTAACCTATTCTTTAATTTTATAAATCGTCTTGTTTCCTTCTCCCATTTTTTCTATCAAATCCACTTTTATCATTTTATCTATTAACTTTCTTGCTCCGGTTCTAGAGCTATAGTTACAGGTTTCCATTACTTTTTGCATTGAAATACTTCCATTTTGCCGAATATAAGCAAGCACTTTGTACTCCTTCGACATAGCTGTTATTGTCTCTGCTTTATCAATCTTTGTCGTATCCCTTATATCAGCAGCGCACTGCTTTATCATCACATTCCTCACGATAATCCAGAAAGTAATTTGGGAAAACTTCCGTAATATGATAAGCCTCTCCAAAGAATAAAAGTCCTGCTATCGTTGGAGATAATGTACCATTCTTATTCTTCGCTGCTGCTCTTAATTTCATAAGGAACTCATCATTTTCCAAAGCATTCCACGGATGTCCACTATGGAGTTGTTCAAAAATAATTCTATAACCTTTTATAGTATCCTGATTCAGCACATCCAATCCAAACTCATCCAGCACTTCCACATCCCCAGATACATCTCTCTGATCTGAAAACATCGCACGGACTGCCTCTTCGGTGCAAAGAAAATCACCTTCATAATCTCTTTTATAAGTACCTTTCATCGGATCTGTCCCAATGTATACCGGCTTATCATGTCTGTCTGCCGCAGGAACATCAATTCTTAATATTTTCTTTTCTCCGACAGCCACAGGTCTGACATGATGATTCAGTAAGATGTTCTTTGACACCTTATTTCTATCATTCAATGTACTCCAGAAATCCTTCTGATATTTAACAATCTGCTTGTCTGTTAAGCCTTCAACTGTAAAAGAATCTCTGTGTTCCCTAATTCCAAGCAGAATCGTGCCACCATTTGTATTTGCAAAAGAAGAATATGTCTCCCATATACTCTCAGGAAGTCCACCAGTTGCCAGTTTACATTCTCGCTCATGATTTTCGACAAGAATGAACTGTTTGCCCTTCTTCATCACGGCAGCTTTATCGGCAATTCCGCGCTTTTGAGCCTCGTCGATGTATTCCTTCGGATAGAAAAACAGACAATTAATCCCGTCGTTCTTTACCGCGAGCTTTACAAGTAAAATATACAGCCGACAGTACAGTGCGATTTGTAATAAAAGTAACATATAACAGTACCTCATTAAATTATTATGATTTTATCAATTCAGCCACAGGTTTGTTGGACTGTCTTTTACTTTCCCACTCAAGAACCCTCATAATTGTTGAGCGCGATTGACAGATAATTATTCTCCATGCAACTCTTCAACCACAACATTCGCATAATATTTACCACTTCTCGGATTGATTGATAATCCTCTTTGGAAAGCGTCTAACATCTCTATTTTCTTTTCATATCCTTCTAACATATTATCCAAATATACTACCGAATAAGGATCTTCGCTGTAGAGTGCTCTTATCTTTGATACACTTGGCAGCAGTTCGAGATTCAGAGCCTTCCTATTAAACACCTGGTCTAACATTTTCTCCTCTGTTTTATAGAAAGATGTTAATGGAATATTCGTAATTGTATCTTTATTATAGATACCATTATAGAACATTGAGTTTCCGGTATCAAATAGAGGTGCAGGCTTAACAAATTGCAAGGTTTTTACATCCCGTAAGACACCTAAATTTAATAAATGCCTGTCAGTATTCGTAAATAAAAAATCTGACAGAACCATATAGTCCATAGCCTCCTGCATAGTGTCCCTGTCAATACCATAAGCTGCACACGCATCTATATACTTTTGATACACAGATTTACCATTATCCTTGTCTGATATAAAGGTAACATCGTAAGCAGGAATAAATTCATAGTCTATGTTTGTAAAGCTTTCAGAGATACAACCTATCCCTTCACCCATAGTAGTAGGAAGATGTATTAATTTGTAATCCACGGCATCTTTTCCTTGTTCTTTATGAACTAAAGTTGCAAACACTTCGTTAATACTCTGTCTGTACATGCTCCCATAATTCCCTTTAACAAGGCATCTTTTTCCATCTTTTATTATCCATCTTTTTTGTAACTCTCCCTGTGTAGTGGCACTTGGCTTAAATGGGCTTATATTTTCTAAATCAACATATGAAAAATCGACCTCTGCAAAATCATTCTCATATAGATTTACGCTTTCCCATGTATAGTCATTATCGTCATCCACAGGCTTTATCCAATAATTGTCAATCAATGACAAACTTAAATTATTCATCATATATACCATATTAGTGTTTCCGCTAATTAGTACTCGTGAATTATTCTGGTTCTTAGGGACCGCTCTTCTTTCCCACCAATTATTGAAAGCCTTTTTATCCTCACACATATATGGCGAATGTTCTTTATTGATTATATTATACGATAATAAATATCCTGTATCAGCATCCAGTTCCAACAACATAGCAGGAGTGGTGCCATGATATAATATATACTTTTTGCTTTGTAACATAGAGCCTCCTTCAAAATCAGCTATAGAGTGACTGGTTTTATATTAACATACTTTACCATCCGATACAAATATAATATCCGCTTGTTTATGAGTTTAATTTTTTGTGGAATAGGAACGAAGCTTCCTATTGCACAAAAAACAAGTCCGTGAATATTGTAAATATCCACAGACCTGTCTGAAAGCGTATATCGAATTATTTCATACCATGTGCTCAAACAATTTATAGCTTCGTCACTACTCCATCCTTAAGCTCATACACATCCCCGTACTCAGGAAGAATACGCGTTCCTGCCTTTGCGGTGTTGACCTGCTCCGGGCGGAAGCTGTGAAGAGGTATGAGCGTCTTAGGTGCTATCGTGTCAAGCATTGTTCTTAAATAATATGGCTTAGCGTGTCCGCCAAGTCCCTTGAAATCATAAGCTATGCCGCACACCTCGAGGAATTCCTTCATTTTGGCAAATGACGGATCGTAAGCTCCGAGAGGGGCACCGTCCATGTGAATGTATCTTGATACCACATCCTTAAGGTCGGTCAGCTCATACATATCTGCATAGTCAAGCTGGAGGGCATACTTGGAAGGATTCTTTATAAGTTCCTCACGGCTTACTGTTTTCCAGCCGGCAGGGATACCCTCGCGGCAGATTCTAGGCTTGTTCTCAGTTACAACGGAGCTGTCGCTGCAAGCCTCGTTGTAGGTCTGCTCGTATACGGCAATCTCATCCTCAGGATAGAATGCAGCTACATAGTCTGCCTGTACAGGGTCAAGAACAAGAGTTCTTCCGCCGTTCTTAAAGGTATTGATCATGCGGTGTACGCGCTCAACATTTCTGTTGTACGGATTTACAACTATAAGACCATTATCCTCTTGGGCTGCAGCATGAAGCTCTTCCTGTAAGCCCTCCTCTGTTCTGTCAGGCTCGGCTGGCTTCTCAAGTGAGAGCATGTCGATATCCTCGAAGCTTGCGGTAACGCCCTCTGTGATTACCACATCTGCTCCGTGGCAGGTCTTTCCGAACTCCTCGGAATATGACGGATGGAAGCCGTGAAAGCGGTAATCTCCTGTGTAGCATACATTTCCGTCAGGTGTTGTGATTAAGAAACCGCATGCGCCGACTACATCGTGGTCAACAGGAACACACTTTACCGTGATGTCGCCGACAGTGAACTCAGCACCGTAGTCAACTCCAATGCAGTTAGGGTGCTCTCTGTGCTCAACGTCACCGTTCTTGGCAAGCTGACGGTATAGCTTAAGTGAATCGGTGCTCATGTATACGGGAATATCAGGATGGAGACATCCAAGACCGCCCATGTGGTCAATGTGCATATGGGAAATCACAAAAAAACATTCCTTGCCAAGTTCGCCGTAAGGCACAAGGCCGGTTTTTTCGGCAGTATACTTGTCATAGATTCCGTCGGCAGGTGTGAGCATGCCAAGACGAATATAGTCTACGGCAAAATCATCCTTTCTTTTGCGGATTTTTGCGTCCATGCGTCCTGCAACTGCAAATCCGAAGTCGAACATGCACTTGGTGTTCTCTGTCTCTATGGCAACGAATGTACCACCGATTTCCTTTAAACCATTAAAAAATGATATTTTTGTCATCTTCCATAACCTCCATATATTTCAAAATAGTATATTATTTTAACATAGATAGCATGTTTTGTAAATGCATATTTTGAACACTTATTTCGATTACAGATAACATATAAAAACAGGGAGCTCCAACAGAACCTCCTGCTTATATAAAAAATAAGAGGGCATCCATACGGACACCCTCTTTGGTTTTCAGAATAAATCTTAAATTACTTCTGAAGAATATCGTTAACTGCCTTTACTAAAGCATCAAGTGTAGTCTGTGCGTCGGACTCAAGGAGAATCTGCTCCTCCAAGGTGTTGTTGACAGCTATCATTACATCATAGCTTCCCTTGAATGCAGGCTGGCTGATGAAGTAAGCAGACTGTGAGTAAGCTGCTACAGATGTAGGGTCAGTTGCCATGAACTGCTGATATGTCTCAGACTCATAAGCGGATGTTCTTACAGGAAGGTAGCCTGTTGTCATAGCCCACTCTGTTGTTGCATCAGCGCTTGTTAAGAACTTGAGGTACTCCCAAGCTGCCTTCTGCTTGTTGGCATCCTGTGAGAACATAACAATGTTAGTACCTGCTGCGTTAGCTGCCATCTCTGTATTGCTTACAAGTGGAGCAACACCAAGCTCCCAGCCATCGGCTGTGATGTAGGAAGCACCTGTTGATGAACCAACGTAGGAAGCGATTAACTGGTTGCTGATTACGTTGGAGAAGTACTTATCCTCACCGACAAGACGTGCATAACCATTGTTGTAAAGGTTCATGATGAACTCTACTGTCTCAAGACCCTTCTCATTGTCGAATAATGCACCGTTCTCATCAATGTAACCGCATCCGTTCTGGGCAAGCATAGCCTGGAACATTCCGGCAAGGTCATCCCAGCCGATAGTCTCTATGCCCTTCTCCTCCTTGATTATCTTAGCCTGCTCAAGAAGCTCATTCCAGGTAAGAGGAGCTGTTAAGTCAAGCTCATCGAACATAGTCTTGTTATAGAAAAGAACATAAGTACTCTTGTTGAATGGAACACCGCTGATAAATCCGAACTGGCTGTTCTCATCTCTGTAACCGGCAAGGAATTCTATGAACTTACCTGTACCGATTGCAACTGCTGTCATTGGATCCTCAGCAGTAACTGTATTAATACCTGTCTTTGCCTCAATTAAATCTTCAAGTCCTGAAAGAAGACTTCCACCGCCTGTAAGAACAATTCCTCTGTCGGCTATATCTGATGCAAGTTCCGGAGGTGTCTTTTC
>OLOA01000762.1_pt1 | contig 34270 bp, 28 predicted proteins | sample 1672201 | NCBI WGS metagenome assembly OLOA01 (sample SAMEA3136658, study PRJEB25190) | human gut metagenome
GCACGCCGCCAGCGTTCATCCTGAGCCAGGATCAAACTCTCTGATAAAATGTTTGATTCACTCAAGATAACAACTAGCTATCTCTCGTTTTACTGTTTTTGGTTTTTCAAACCGTTCTTAAAAATGTAAAGAATTTTCGAGAATCGTATGTGTTTCACTGTTTAGTTATCAAGGTTGTCTGTCTTCGTCTCTCGGTTGACAGCTCATTCATTATATCACTTGCTTTTTGCTTTGTCAAGAACTTTTTTATTTTATTTTTTAAGTTCTTTTTTCATCTGCATCAGCAACTCTGATATAATATCATGTCTTCAGTTTCCTGTCAACACTTTTTTTATATTTTTTTCAACTTTGTTCAACCAAATCTCTGTTGTCTGTCAAAAAAAATCCGCCTCACTCAGAAGCGGATTTATCATATCATTATTTTCTTTTTACGTCAAGTATTATTTTACATTTTTTTACATATTTTTTACACCATCTCCGATATCGCTATAATATCCTCATTTTTAACGCCCCAATATCAAAGTAAAGATTCAGAAATCGTTCGCATTTGCGCAGGAAGACATTTGGATCTGATACCTACGGTCCACAGATACCAAACCTTTCTAATAGAAGATACTCATAAATATCCTGATCAGGATATCTCTGTCATATATGAAACTCAGGATGCAATCTTTCTTAATGATCTGAAGGGCCGCCTCACCAGCCTTTGTATTGCACACAATGGTGAGAACCAGAAGGATAATCCATATTACTATAAGAAATTTAACTGCCCCCAGCAACGCTCCTGCCACCTTGTTCATACCATGAAGCACAGGTAATCTCGCTGCAAGATTCAGCATCCATGTGATACTCCTCACCATAATCGTCGACATCAGCAGAGAAATCAGGAAAGAAATTCCGTTCACTGCCATTCTCGCCAGATATTGGGCAATATAATCCGAAAATGTAGTTACAGCCAGATACTGGTAACTGTCAGAATTATTATTCTGAACCAGTCCATTCCTCAGCAGCTCCGGGAGATTCATTTCATTTATAAATTCAGCTTGGCTTTCTCCACTGTCTGTCCATGTGCTGTATTCCTCTCCTACAAACTCCCGGCAGCTTTCCTGTACTTTTTCATAAATTGATGTATTTTCCCGAATAAACTCATTTACATAAGGATTTATAAACCACACGATCGCCATCGACAGAAAAACGCATACAAGCGAAACCAGTTCTTTTATCAATCCCCGCCTATAACCTCTGACACATGCAGCTGCCAGAAAAAGTATCGTAATGACTCCGGCCCATGTTAAAGCCATTTTCATCCTCCTAACTAAGTTTTATTACCTCTACACCGCTGTCCAATACCAGAAGGTATCTGTTCATTCCGATTTTGAAGAAATCTTTAATTGTTCCATCCACACTGCCAAGATATTTCTGTACTCCCCTGCTGTTCATTACACACATCTGGGAGCTGTTGTACATCAGAATATTTCCACCGCTTAACTTAATCGTCGTATATGGAATATTGAAGTTTTCTTTGAATTTCAATTTGCCATCTGTAGTATAAACTTCCATTGTATACTGTTTGTCTTTACTGTCATTCTTAAACACAAGACCGATCATATCATTATCATAAAAAGTACTGACGATTTCTTTATCTACTTTTACTGTTTTTACTTCCTTCGGAATCTGGCTTCCCTGATAAATTGTAAATCCATTATCTTTAAGTGCTACAGACCGGTTATTATCAAGATACTGGATCTGCGGAACTACCACGCTTTCATATTTATATCCACTGACAATTCTGTCATCCTCATTCTGTCCTACATCTCCGAAATTGTAAAACGCCACATAACTGGTCGTATCACTTCCATCTACGAACTGATAAGTTACCATCATGATTACTCCGTCTTCAGATATGGCAATATCAAGGGGATATCCCGGATCATCTATCTTCGTCTGATTTTCAGCGATCAGACTTCCATCCGTACCATAAAAATCAATCCATGTATCATCTCCACCATCCAGGATTGCCGCAACAAGACCGCTTTTGGATACTTTTGCTTTGACAATACTGTAGGAAGTAGTTACACTGCCTGTTTTTCCGGATTTATCATAAATCTCCAAAGTTGTTCCATCTTTATCCGCAATCACCGCATGAGTTCCGTTAACATCTGCCACAGGATTCTGCATCTGATAGGTTTCGCTCCAGAGTGTACTCATCTTATCAGAAACAAGGGAAACCCCGTCCGGACTGTATCGAAGAATATTTCCATCCATTTCAACATAATTTGTAGAAACAATATCCTCCTGCTCACTTGTCTGGATTACTTTATAAGTATGATAGCTTCTCTTCTCTATGTAAAACCCCACAGCCGTTACAGCAGCAGCTATCGCCACCACTGTAATAACTGTCTTTTTCACTACATTTCTTTTGTGTTGGGACAATCTGCGTTCATAATCATCTGCATATTCCTCTTCAGCTCTCTCCCGGACTTTCGCTTTTCTGTTTCTCTCTGCCTGAAGCTTTTTCTTTTTATGTTTTTTTATTATTTTCTTAAATGTATTTGCCATTTTAGCCTTTACCTTATTTCTCACTTTCATTTTGTTGATTATCAGGTTTCAGTTTTTGCCATTTATTATAGCACAGTTTTCTAAGGTAATACAATTACTTGTCCCGGATAAATGATTTCGTCCGCTGACATCCCATTCAATTTGCAGATCTGGCTTATGGCTTCGATACTTCCGTATCTGTCCATACTTATCTGAAAAAGAGTATCGCCGGGCTGAATCACATATGACTCATGGGCTTTTCCCGCTGCTTCGCTGTTTTCCTTCTGCACAGCTTCCCTGACACGTTTCTGTGCTTTACGTTCATCTGCTTCCTGCTGGTAGATCTGTTCGGTTTTATCTGCTTTTTCTGTTTTTACATCCGGAAGCTGTTCTGTTTTGTCCGATTTTTGTTCTGTATCTGTCTGCTCTGCTGATATTTTTTTCTCTGAAGTATTGTTTTTCTTTTCAGAATTTTCTTTTTCACTGGTGCTTTGATTATTCTCTTCATCATTCTTTTTCCCTGCATCATTTTGTATAGTATCTGTCCGGTATTGTTTATGCTGCCTGACAGCTTCATTGTTCGAAGTCCCGACAACAGGAGACGGCGTTATCTCCTCAACGATCACTGAAGAAACCGTCGCGCTCTCCTTTTCGTTCTGTTTTACATTCTGGTAACTTCTGTAAAAATTAACACCCACTGTCAGTACTGCAATTGCCAGACATGCAGTTAATCCATATGAAAAAACAGAAGGAGCTGCCGGCTCCTTCCTGGTTTCCTTTTTATCTGCAATTATTTTGCGAAAATCCTTCACAGCCTGATCTTCATATTTTTCCTGAGGTTCCGGCTGAAGTTCTTCGTTTTTGTCAATCATATACGCCTGCATACCGGGATTTTTTTCATAATAAAGATAATACCCTCCCAGACGCACCATTTCATTGTTTTCATAACGGAAGAAAGCATCTTCCCTTTCCTGAGGTTCCATAAGCATCAGAACTTTTTCTCCTCCAAAATGTTTCATGTGTACTTTGGACATCACTTCCGATACTTTCAGTAGAAGCTGAGGCTGCGAAAAGAACCATCCCACAATCTCCTGATCTTCGAAGTACTCCTTCTGGGCTTCCTGTATCTGCTTCCATTGATTTTCCGAAAAATCGATATGATCAGGTGCTGCCTCCATCCCCTCCGCCATAATAGCACCTTTGATAAACAGATAAGCTGTCTGAGAACGCCATTTAAGATTTCCTGTAAGAACTGCCACTCTGGTTTTTGCTTCTCCCAAAGAGTCCTCTGTTCTGGCAAGTCTTACCAGAAATGTGTACACATAGTCCTCCATATAAATCCTGTAATCTTCGGCTGCCAGGCCGATCTGGCGTATATTTCTGGGTAATCCAAACGGTTCCTCACCATTTTGTCCTTCCTGAGATTCGTCCTTATAGATTACTTCTATCATCTCTCATCACCCCTTCGGGTATCAGGATAACACAGATAAATTGCAGATTTTATCACATTGTAAGAGGAATTTACCATAATTTGGCGACAGATTTTGCACAGTGCATATTTTTATCCCGGTAAGGATATGATGTTATCAGAAGCCTCTTCGCAGCTTGTTGTTATGAAGCAAAGGGACTATAGCAATTAAAAGATATAATCAATAATGTGCTCTCGAAATCTTTTTGTGCAGGTACAATAGAGACTCTGCGAGTACATAATACGATCAGGGAGGTTTTATGGTATTTTATGTGGACTCACAGAAAAGCAGTTCTGCTGAAGAAATCGCTTTTCTTTTAAATAAATGTATTCTTCAATATCCCGGCAGATGGTCGGAACTGGTTTTTCTGTGTATCGGAAGCGACCGCGTGACAGGAGACTGTCTCGGTCCCTATATCGGACACCAGTTACTTGAACATCTGAATACGGACACTCATGGCGTTTATGTTTACGGTACCCTGAAAAGCCCCGTACATGCTTTAAATCTTTCCAGAATTTCCCGCCAGATCAAAATTCTGCATCCCGAAGGTCTGGTTATTGCAGTGGATGCCTCTCTTGGACAAAAAAAGCACCTGGGGTATGTGACCATCGCAGATGGTGCACTTTACCCAGGTGCTGCAGTTCAGAAAGAACTTCCTCCTGTTGGTGATATCCATATCACAGGGATTGTAAACATCGCAGGTGTACTGGAACAGCTAACCCTTCAGACTACCCGCCTGTCTACGGTAATCTCTCTGGCAGATACCATCACACAGGGAATCGTAAATTATACAAATTCTTTGATCTGTTTATAGATGCCTTCTGCATCAAGACCATATTTCTCAAGAAGAGCTGTGGCAGGACCGGATTCTCCGAATACATCATTTACACCGATACGTTTTACAGGTACAGGTGCTTTCTCAGACAGGCATTCGCATACTGCTCCGCCAAGTCCGCCGATTACTGAATGCTCTTCTACAGTTACAACCTTGCCTGTTTCTTTGGCTGCTGCAACTACAAGTTCTTCATCCAGAGGTTTAATCGTATGGATATTGATTACTTTTGCATCTACGCCGTCTGCCGCAAGCTTCTCTGCAGCTTCAAGAGCAGGAGCTACACAGAGACCGTTTGCAATGATGGTAAGGTCTTTTCCTTCACGAAGGACAATACCTTTGCCTAATTCAAATTTATAATCCGGTCTGTCATTGATAACCGGAACTGCCAGACGTCCAAATCTCATATATACAGGACCAACATGCTCATAAGCTGCTTCTACCATAGCTTTTGCTTCAATATCATCAGAAGGGCAGGCAACAACCATTCCCGGAATCACTCTCATAAGAGCGAAATCCTCACAGCACTGATGGGTAGCACCATCTTCACCTACAGAAATTCCGCCATGAGTAGCGCCAATTTTTACATTGATCTTCGGATATGCAATAGAGTTACGAACCTGCTCAAAAGCACGTCCTGCTGCAAACATTGCAAATGTGCTGGCAAATGGAACTTTTCCTGTAGTAGCCAGACCTGCGGCAATACCCATCATATTACACTCAGCAATACCGCAGTCAATATGACGCTCCGGAAATTCTTTTTTGAATACGCCAGTCTGAGTAGCTGCAGCAAGGTCAGCGTCCAGAACGACCAGGTTCTCATGTTTCTTACCTAATTCAACCAGTGCAGCACCATAGCTTGCTCTTGTTGCGATCTTCTTTACTTCTGACATAATGCTTCACCTGCCTTTTCTAACTCTTCCATTGCCTGTGCGTACTGCTCGTCATTCGGAGCTTTTCCATGCCATCCAACCTGATTTTCCATAAAGGAAACACCTTTTCCTTTTACAGTTTTCATAATGATAGCTGTAGGCATTCCCTTAGTAGCTTTTGCTTCATCAAAAGCAGCTCTTAACTGATCCATATCATTTCCGTCTGCAACGTTAATTACATGGAAGTTAAATGCCTCAAATTTCTTATCAATCGGGTATGGAGAACATACTTCGTCAACCTTACCGTCGATCTGAAGTCCATTATTATCCACGATTACTACAAGATTGTCCAGTTTTCTGAAGCCTGCAAACATAGCAGCTTCCCAAACCTGGCCTTCCTGAATTTCACCGTCGCCTAATAAGGTATATACACGATAGCTTTCATTGCTTAATTTGGCAGAAAGTGCCATACCAACTGCTGCAGAGATTCCCTGTCCCAGAGAACCGCTGGACATATCAACACCCGGGATATGTTTCATATCCGGATGTCCCTGTAAATAGGAACCCAGATGGCGAAGAGTCTTCAGATCTTCTTTTGGGAAAAAGCCTCTTTCTGCAAGTGCAGAGTAGTATCCCGGTGCTGTGTGGCCTTTGGAAAGTACGAAACGGTCACGATCAGCCTTCTTAGGATCCTTTGGATCAATATTCATTTCTTCAAAATATAAATAAGTGAATACATCTGCTGCAGACAGAGATCCGCCCGGATGTCCTGCTTTTGCAGAATGTAATGCAGTAACGATGTCTTTACGGACTTCGTTTGCAATTTTCTGAAGTTCTAATTTTTCCATTGTGGTAAATTCTCCTTATTCGCCGAATACTGCTTTATAATCTTTCTGGAATTTCTCAATACCTGCATCTGTCAGAGGATGTTTTGTCATCTGTACGATTACATTGTACGGAACAGTTGCAATGTCAGCACCTGCAAGTGCACAGTCTGTTACATGGATCGGATTTCTTACGCTTGCTGCGATGATTTCTGTCTCGATTCCTGCCACTTCAAAAATCTCAGCAATCTCGCGGATCAGATCAACACCTCTTGTAGAAATGTCATCCAGTCTTCCAAGGAACGGAGATACATAAGTAGCACCTGCTCTTGCAGCCAGAAGTGCCTGGTTAGCAGTGAAGATCAGAGTAACGTTTGTCTTGATTCCTTCTGCATGAAGAACCTTAACTGCTTTCAGACCTTCTACTGTCATAGGAATCTTAACAACCATGTTCGGATGGATGGCTGCAATCTCACGTCCCTCTTTAATCATTCCTTCTGCATCTGTTGTAGTAGCTTTTACTTCACCGCTGATTGGTCCGTCTACGATAGATGTGATCTCTTTGATTACTTCCTTGAAATCTCTTCCTTCTTTTGCGATAAGAGACGGATTTGTAGTAACACCACAGATTACACCCATATCATTAGCTGCCTTAATATCCTCTACTTTTGCTGTGTCAATAAAAAATTTCATGTTCTTAACCCTCCTGATTTTTGCTTGTCATAATCGTTCATTGATCTGATGGTTTCATTATAACAGACTTTATATTCAGGTCAAGCGCCGCAAAATATTATTAATAATTTTCTTATTAATAATCATGTGTTTTATTAATTCTTTATTTTTCTGTCACAACATACATTCCGCAACTGATTTCTTTTCCTTTTTCGTAACTGTTCAGTACTTTTGCAGTTACAGGTAAAAATCCTTTACAAACCGTCTCTGATACCGGATTTCAGCCTGCACATCCCGGGATTTACAGCAATTCCAGAGGATGCCTTCAAAATTATTATTAATAATTTTCATTCGACGTATTTAATTATTTTTTTTGGTTCTGACATACCCCGTAGTGCGTCTCGCTATCAGCTTGGGGGTATATTCAATATTATAGAGACTGACAGGAGCAGAATCTGTAAGAAAACGGTACTGCTCATCGATTTTGCGCAGTATAATATCACAGGCATCTCTGCCTTTAAGGGCTACGAAATGATCGATCGTAGTAAGAGAGATCTTCCGTATTCCCGAATAAAAGATATTATCGCACCCGATCACCGATACATCCTTGGGTACATGAATCCTTGCTTCATGGAGAGCATCCAGCGCACCAATAGCCATCATATCATTCTGGCCTGCAATGGCTGTAAATTCCCTGCCTTCATCCAGAAGTTCCATAGTAAGCTTATAACCCATGGAATATTCCGAATCCATCCGCGGGATCTGCATATCGATAGCTTCATCCGCAGCCTTAATGATCACATGATCCTTCAGACCTTCTTTCTCAAACTCTTTCACAAAACCATTTACACGTTTTGTTCTCTGCCATTGTCTCCTTGTCAGGGGCGGAGTGATAAACGCTACATCTCTGTGCCCCAGATCAAGCAGATGTCTTGCCATCATCCTTCCCACAACTGTATTATCCTGATTAATGGCATCTATAGTTGTAGTTTTCTCTTTATTACTGATGATAACCAGTGGGATTGTCTGCGCCAGTTCCTCTACCTGCTGCTGAAAATCCGGATTTGGATTACAGCAGTAGATAATGCCAAGCGGCTCTATTGTACCCATCATGCGCAGATACTTCTCCTCCAGACGGGGATCTCTCTGTGTATTACAGATAAAGACACCATATCCCTGTTTGTTCGCCACTGCCTCAATTCCCTGCAGAAGCAATACATAATACGGGCTTGTAAGCGTAGGGCAAAAAACAACGATCAGCTTCTCTTTCCGGCTTTCTTTTCTGTTCTTTCGTCCGGGAAGACGATAGCCTAATTCTCTGGCTGCCTGCTCTACCTTCTCTACTGTTTCTCTGGAAAAAGAAACATTATATTTCTTATTCAGGACCATGGAAACAGTTGCCTGGGAGACTCCTGCCCTCTTTGCCACGTCAGAAGAAGTTGCTTTCTTTTTAGACAAAGTGATGCCTCCTTTTCCGATGATCTTTTGTCAGAACAGTAACCTTAAAGCTCCACACGCCCCTCAAGAGCACGTAAAAGAGTCACTTCGTCAATATATTCCAGATCTCCTCCTACCGGAACTCCGCTTGCGATCCTGCTGACTTTGATCCCGGTAGGTTTGATCAGCTTACTGATATACATTGCCGTTGTTTCCCCCTCCAGACTGGAATTGGTAGCAATAATCACTTCCTTTACCTCATCCTTTGCCAGACGCTGCATGAGTTCTTTCAGTTTGATATCATCCGGCCCGATTCCAAGCATTGGAGAGATTGCACCATGAAGAACATGATAAACGCCATCAAACTTGCCTGTTTTTTCATAAGCTGCAAGATCTCTTGTATTCTCTACCACCATGATCACTGAATGATCACGCTTATCATTGCTGCAGATGGGACAGATCTCTCTGTCTGTCAGAGTACAGCAGCACTTGCAATACTGTACATTCTCTCTGGCACCGGTAATGGAAGAGGTAAGCTGCTCTACCTGATCCTTTGGCATATTCATGATGTGAAATGCCAGTCTCTGTGCTGATTTCGCACCGATTCCCGGAAGATGGGAAAGCTGCTCGATCAGCTTATTGATATGACTGCTGTAGTATTCCATCAGAATGGAAGACCTCCGCCAAGTCCGCCCAGGCCACCTGTCAGTTTAGACATAACAGCCGTAGATTCTTCTTCCACTTTGCGAAGTGCTTCGTTTGTAGCTGCAACGATGAGATCTTCCAGCATTTCGATGTCATCCGGATCTACAACTTCCTCCTGAAGCTTTACTTTTGTCACCTCTCTCTTACCGGAGATAGTTACCTCTACAGCTCCGCCTCCTGCAGTAGCCGTAAATTCTTTCTCTTCCAGAGCTTTCTGGTTCTCTTCCATCTGGCGCTGCATTTTCTGCGCCTGTTTCATAAGATTATTCATATTTCCCGGCATACCCATTCCCGGGAATCCTCCACGTTTTGCCATTTGTGGTATCCTCCTTGCTATTTATTGCCTTATTGTTTACTGCCTTTTCCTATCCGGAGAATATTTATTCTCCTTTTTCCTCATCAGGATCCTCCTCTATCACAACATCCATGTGGATATTATTCTTTATCGCCTGGTCCACTGTGATATTTGCCAGATTTGTATGCTGATGCTTATCTACCACCAGCATCTGGATCTCTACTGTTTTTCCTGTCTGGGCAGTGATGATATCCTGAAGCTCTTTCTTCGCTTCCGGATTGTCCACATAGGACTGCCCAAGGAAATCCTGAAATTCCACATAAAGGACAGGTTCTCCTGTCTCACTGTTATACTTCGGAACAGATTTCTGAAGCATCTGCTTGAACATCCCTGTCGTCTGTCCTGTGATCACTCTCCAGCCTGCCACGATCTTCTGCAAATCTTCCGGTGCAGCTTTCGCCGGTGCTTTGTTTCCCGCCGGTTCCTGAACTGCTCCGGTTTCTGCCGGCATTTTCCCTAAACCCTGCTGCACGATCACCTGCTGTACCGGGCGTTCATCCATCCGCTGTTCCAGCACACGCAGTCTGTCCAGAACAGAATCCAGATTAGTCTCCATTGCAGGACGGCACAGCTTGATCAGTGCAATCTCCACAAGGACCCTTTTCTGGGTTGCATATCGGATCTGATTGGACAAATCCGAAAAAATACGGATATACCGCATCAGCGTCTCCACATCCAGCATGGTGCTCTCTTCTTTCAGAAGCTTCATGTTGTCGGATGAGACATCGATCGCTTCCTCCGGATTCTCAGAAGTCTTAACGAGAAGAAGATTTCTCATATACCAGGTAAAATCTCCCACAAACTGGCTCAGTTCCCTGCCTCCTACGATCAGTTCCTCCAGGATATGAATGGAACCTGTCACATCTCCCCGGATTACTTTTCGCAAAAGCTTGCTAAACACTTCGGTGTCAACGGCTCCCAGAACCTCCAGAACTTTATCATAGGTAAGTTCCTGTCCAAGATAAAAAGCAATACACTGGTCGAGAAGGCTGAGCGCATCTCGCATGGAACCATCTCCCGCTTTCGCTACATATCGGACTGCTTTTTCCTCAGCTTCTACACCTTCAACTTTGAGCAGTTCATCCAGTCTGGCCGCGATAGTGTCTATGGTGATCCTGTGGAAATCATATCTCTGGCATCTGGATAAAATCGTAATCGGAATCTTGTGCGCCTCTGTAGTTGCCAGGATAAACATAACATAAGACGGTGGTTCCTCCAGTGTTTTCAGCAGGGCATTAAAGGCACCTGTGGAAAGCATATGAACCTCATCAATAATATATACTTTATATTTACCTTCTGTAGGGCGGTAAGAAACCTCTTCTCTGATCTCACGTATATTATCCACACCATTGTTGGATGCAGCATCGATCTCGATCACATTCATTGCAGTTCCTGCCTGGATTGCCTTGCACATGGCACATTCATTACAGGGGCTGCCATTTACGGGATGCTCACAGTTGACTGCCTTCGCCAGAATTTTGGCTACTGTTGTTTTACCGGTTCCTCTGGTGCCGCAGAACAGATACGCATGGCCGATACGGTTATGCTTAATCTGATTTGTCAGAGTAGTCACTATGTGATCCTGACCTTTGACATCCGCGAAATTATCCGGTCTGAACTTTCTGTAAAGAGCAGTGTAACTCATGAGTAAACTCCTATCGTAACTATTCAGCACCCCCACTGTCAGCAGCGCGCCAAATAGTTATCTCTATCTTATTATCACAGCCGCCGCGGAAAAAATTCCCGCGGCGGTCTTTTTTACATCCATATCTTATATGAAAAAGTATCTGTCAGTCAAGTACTGTTTCACTTAATCAGTCACCAAAGCTGATACCGATCTGTTTGGCAGCAACTACAAGCTGATCTTTCGGTGATACCATCTTAAGCTTACCTGCACACTCTTCAAGAGGTACACGTTTAATTTTGCCGTTTACCACGCCGATCATGATGCCATATTCACCATCCATGATCGCCTGCGCTGCACCTGCACCGATTCTTGTGGAAAGAACGCGGTCATACGGACATGGTTCTCCGCCTCTCTGTGTATGTCCCGGAACTGTAACGCGGACTTCGCTTCCGATCTCTTTGTAGATCTGGTCGGCAATCTCATAGGAAACGGACGGATATTTCTTTGCTCGGGCTTCCAGTTTCTCTTTGTATTTCTTTTTAGGAAGTTCTGCGTCTTCTTTGGAAATCGCACCTTCTGCAACTGCAAGGATTGTGAAACGCTTGCCTGCTTTGGCACGTTTCTGGATCGCTGCGGTAACTTTTTTGATATCATATGGGATCTCAGGAATCAGGATGATATCCGCACCGCCTGCAACACCTGCATGAAGTGTCAGACTTCCTACCTTGTGTCCCATGATCTCTACGATAAATACACGTCCATGTGAAGATGCTGTCGTATGGATACAGTCAATGGCATTTGTGGCAATGTTTACCGCACTCTGGAAACCAAAGGTCATGTCTGTGCCATAGATGTCATTATCAATAGTCTTTGGAAGATGGATAATATTCAGTCCTTCTTCTCTCAGAAGGTTTGCTGTCTTCTGTGTACCATTTCCGCCAAGGATCACAAGGCAGTCCAGGCAGAGTTTATAATAAGTCTGCTTCATTGCTTCAACCTTGTCCAGGCCATTCTCATCCGGGACACGCATCAGTTTGAATGGCTGTCTGGATGTTCCGAGGATTGTGCCGCCCTGTGTAAGGATTCCGGAAAAATCTTTGGATGTGAGCATACGGTATTTACCATAGATCAGTCCTTTATATCCATCATCAAATCCATAAACTTCCAGTTCATCCAAATTGTTACTCAGTCCCTTTACTACTCCTCGCATGGTAGCGTTAAGAGCCTGACAGTCACCGCCACTGGTAAGCATACCTATTCTTTTAATCATGATAGTATCCTCCATTTCTGTGTTTTAAGAATTATCCATATCCATACATACAAGACATGTTGTGTACTCTGGCATATCCATTTCCAGAATAAAGATAGTTTATTTCTGTTTATTATATAATATTTATCGTTTTCATACAATAGTGTTAGAAAAGTTTTAGTTACTATTCACGCACTACGTTCGTTACTGTTCACTCCGTTCGTTACTGTTCACTCCGTTCCCAGTAATAAGTTTTACTATAATGATTCACTATTGACAAAACAGCCTCCTGCCTATATAATCAGAAATGCGCAGCCGGGGAGATAGCGGTGCCCTGTACCTGCAATCCGCTACAGCAGGGGTGATGCCAATCTGAGGCTTGTATCTTGTGGAGCAGCCCTCTATAAGTGGCGTTGACGTTTGGGTCTTACGCAACAGGAATCTGTGAACCGTGTCAGGACAGGAATGTAGCAGCACTAAGCAGAAGCTCTTGTGTGCCGTAAGGGTGCCTGGGCTGAGTTAACTGTAGAGGTAACGTCTGTGGGACCATTCCGAAGTGCGGCGCGCAAAAAAGAATATTCATGATGCAGGTCATCATATAAAAAAGCATTCAGAATTTTATCTATTGATAATTTCCTGAATGCTTTTCTTATTTTTGTAATTTGCAAAAAGTCCATATATTAACAGAAGCAGGAAAGAGCCTTATACAATTTCCATCAGATAAAAAAATGATTAATCTTCCACTGCCTGTACCTGACTTTTGTTCTTATATTTCTTCATCACATGAAAATAATAAGGAATCAGCGGGATCAGTGCAGCGATCCATGCGGTCGGGTCAGCCATACAGACACCGGCAAAGGAAGTATGTCCCGCAATCAATACGACAATTCCGGTTCTCGCCACCAATTCAAATACCCCGCCAAGCATTGGCACAAGTCCATATCCCATTCCCTGCAGAGTATTTCGATAGAGGAAAATACTTCCGAGAAACGGATATGCCCAGAATACTGTCCGGAAATAAGTAACAGACACATTTACTACGTCCTGTTCCGATGGATCTACGAAAAGATATGTCAGATATTTTCCGAAGAAAAACATCAGGAACATAACAAAAACGCTCCATCCCAGGACCATCATCTGCGTGTAACGGACTCCCTGTTTCACACGATCCATTTTTCCTGCGCCCCTGTTCTGACCTACATAGGTTGCAATGGTTGCACCGAAGGCTGTAAATACTGTGGCAAAAATATTCTGGATCTTACCGGCAGCAGAGAATCCGGCCATATGTACAGGTCCGTAAATATTGACCGCACTCTGTACAATAATGGTTCCGATTGCTGTAATCGAAAACTGCAGTCCCATAGGAATTCCAAGCTTCAGAAGTCTGCCGAAACTGTCCCAGCATATCTCAAAATCCTTCCGCTTCAGATGAAGAATTGGAAATCTTTTTACAATATAAATCAGGCAGCACACTGCCGAAATTCCCTGTGCGATCACTGTGGCATATCCGCATCCTTCTACGCCCATTCCAAAGACTACAATAAAAACTACATCCAGAATAACATTGATCACAGCCGAAATGATCAGGAAATACAGTGGCGACTTGGAGTCACCCAACGCACGCAGGAAAGCCGCAAGTGCATTGTATGCACCTGTGATAATAAGACCTGCATAAATAATTCCCATATATGCAGTTACATCACCAAATACCTCTTCCGGCGAATTCATCAGATGCAGAATTGGTTTGTTCGCAAGACTGAATCCTATTGTCATGACAATGGAAAATGCAGCCATAAGGTAAATGGACATGGCAACATAATGGCGCATCCTGTCAAACTTTTTCGCTCCGAACATCTGGGCTACGATAATCGCAAATCCGCTGCTGAGTCCATTCAGCCAGCCAGTCACAAAAAACATCAGTGAACCGGTGCTTCCGATAGCTGCAAGAGCATTTACTCCGATAAATTTTCCGGCAACAATGGAATCTGCAATATTATAAAACTGCTGAAAAAGATTTCCCAGGCACATTGGGATCATAAATTTTATTATCAGACTCACCGGACTGCCGACGGTCATGTCGTTTGTTGTATCTTTTTTCATTTTTTTATTCGCCTCTTTTTATTTCTGCCTGTAACATTAATCCTGTTACTTCTATTACTTTTATTACTCTTATTGCCTTTAAGATTTTTCCTGTTTTTGTTTTTCCGTTTTTTACTTTTATTGTTCCGGTTCTCTCTTGAAATTCTCCTGTGCAGCTTTAAGGGCTGCCTTTTCCTGCTTCTTTTTTTCACGAAGCTTTCTGAAAAACTCAGACAACATAGAAGAACATTCCTCTTCCAGAACTCCCTGTATAATCTTTACCTGATGATTAAATCCATCCACCTGCAAAAGATTCATCACAGAACCCGCGCAACCCGCTTTGGCATTCATACAGCCGATCACTACTTCATCTATTCTGGACTGGACAAGTGCCCCGGAGCACATCTGACATGGTTCCAGCGTCACATACATAGTGCATCCCTCCAGCCGCCAGTCTCCAAGTTTTTTACTGGCTTTGCGGATTGCATTCAGTTCTGCATGGGAAAGTGTGTTTTTATCTGTGTTTCTTCTGTTATATCCACGTGCGATGATCTTACCCTCATGCACGATCACACAGCCGATTGGCACTTCTTCCAGAGCTTCTGCCTTCTTCGCCTGACGGATAGCTTCTTTCATAAAACGTTCCTGATCTGTCAACTTTTCTTTTCCTTTCTGCTGTTGCATCACTACCAGAATAGCAAAAAGAAAGCCTGAAAACCAATTGGTTTCAGACTTCCTATGCGTAGTCGAAGCGACGGGATTCGAACCCACGACCTCTGCGTCCCGAACGCAGCGCTCTACCAAACTGAGCCACGCTTCGTCAATGCAAGTGCTATTATATTAATAAAATTGCAGTTTGTCAATAGATTTTTTCAAATTTTTTAATTTTTTTGAATATTTTTGTTATTGAGAGCGGAATGAACAGTGGCATATTTTTTTTTAACGGTCATATACATTATTGAATCTGGTTTTACGGAGGAAGGATTTTGTCTGGATATCGGCGTTTTATCGCATATGTATATGACTATGAAAACGGAAAGAAAGGCAGCAACTGCGGATTTATTAAAGTTGAAGTAAAAGATCAGCAATGTTCTGTTGAGATTCATCTGCATTGTCCGGAGCTGCCTGAAAATGTAAAATGCAATATTTATGGATTTACACGAAAGGATGGCCTGATCAACGGAATTCTTCTGGATACCTGCGAGACAGAGAAAGAAACTGTAGAATGCCTGATCATAACAGATGCAACAGATATGAATGACTCCGGCATTGCAATTGGTAAGATGGGTGGAATGATCATTACTTCAGATACCGGCGGATTCTTTGGTACTGAATGGGACGATCAGCCTATACGTCCGGAGAATTTCCATGAAATAAAAGCTATGCCTGCCGCAGATATTCCTGACTCTGCGAAAATCACTTCACAGAAACCCAAAGTTCCGGCAGGTATAGTATTGCAGGAAATTCTGCCCTCTCAGGGGGCGCCCGAAGAACCAAAAGATATTTCAGAAAAACCTGAAGACATCTCACTTACAAAAGTTCCTGACGATGCTTTATCAGTTGAACCGTCTGCCAACATTCCAGCTCAGAGAACATCTGATAACAATCCAGAAACAGAATCATCCGATATCTCAGATAATACTGTTGAAGATACCAATAGTTCTGAAAATGCCGGCACTCCTGTCCCGGAAAGAAATATAGAAAACAGAAAAACCTCTGCCGAATTTTCCCCCTTCTCCGATGGCGAACTGATCGCTGCATGGAAGATACACCTTGATGATCTGAAGCGTTTTCCGCGGCATTACTGTGCACTGCGCAATAACCGATTTCTCCAGTACGGGCATTATAATTTCGGATATTTGCTTTTAGGACAAAGAAATAACGGACAGTATATCCTCGGCGTTCCCGGCGTTTATAATCAGCAGGAACGCTTTATGGCAAATATGTTTGGCTTTCCTTACTTCAAAGAAAGCAGCTATATAGAGATTCCAAAAATGCGCGGCGGTTACTGGTATCGTTTAATCGATGCCCCGGATTCCCACAGATAAAATCGTCTTTTGAAGAATCTTCTGAAAATTCTGAAGTTCTTCAAAAGTATAGCTTCCATATCCAGGCCTGAGGACTCCATCTGAGTCCTTATAAGCCTGCAGATAATATTCTTTCGCTCCTGCCAGCCACCCGGCGATTTCTTCAAAATCCTTCTGCGTATGCAGTTCCCGTACTACTGTTGTTCTGAATTCATAGTCCAGATTCCCATGCAGCAGAAAATCTGCTGTCTCAAAAATACTGTCCATATCAGGCTTTTCTATTCCGGTCAGATTTCCATAGTTATCCGGACAGGCTTTGATATCCATAGCTACTTTATCGATCAGTCCGGCTTCTGCCAGATGTTTTACAATCTTCGGACGTGAGCCATTGGTGTCCAGTTTAACAGCATAGCCCAGCTCTTTGATTTTTCCCAGAAATTCCTCCAGACCATCTGACAGTGTAGGTTCCCCTCCTGAAATGCAGACCCCGTCCAGAATCCCCTTTCTTTTTTTCAAAAAAGTCAAAAGTTCCTCCTGACTGTAATCCGGCTGTTCTCCGGGAGCCACAACCAATATACCATTCTGACAGAACGGACAGCGGAAATTGCATCCACCCAGAAATATAGTACTGGCTACCTTTCCCGGATAGTCCAGCAATGTCGTTTTATTAAAGCCACAGATTCTCATTGTTTATCTCCATTCCAATTATATTTTACCGTATATAAATCTGATATATCATTTTATCATCAGGCATCTGAATCCTCAAGTTAAACCACCTATGTTATAGCAATCCGGACAAAAATTCGAAAAAAAGAACCCTGTTTTACCAGAGTTCTTAATCACATTATTGTTTTGTTATCAGTTCAACTGATAAACCTCAGCAGACTGAAGTCCGAAGCTTAATGCTTCTGAATGGCTGTCACAATAAATATCAACATGTCCATAAGGTGTTCCCAGATCCTCTACTGTGTATACATTTCCGTTGATCAGAAGCTGTGTTCCAAAGGGTACTCCCGCCATAGCCACAGTACGTCCTGCTGTCGGAACTGTTCCGCTGGCTGTCAGGTTACCTGCTGTACCGCAGCACTGTGCGCAGTTGCAATATGCAGTCAATGTAAAGTTGCCAAGGTATTTTCCCTGACCGGAAGAACTGTCTGAGGATGCCTGGCTGTCAGATGTATCTTCTGATTCGCTACCGTCAGAGTCTCCCTCATAGGAATCTGCATCGTTCTCTTCGTATATATCTTCATCAGCAGAATCCCCTGAATCTTCAGAATAGGAATCTTCAGAATTATCATCAGATCCTTCAGTCTCCGAAGAATCCTGACTGTCCGAAGAGTCTTCCTCATAGGAATCTGTATCTTCTTCATAATCATCAGAACTCTCTTCTGCATCCTGTTCCTGTGCCGCTGCCGCCTCTGCTTCGGCCTGTGCCTGCGCTGCCTCTCTGGCTGCTTTTTCCTCTTCTGCCTGCTGCACAAGCTGAGCAATGCTGTTATCTGCATTGTTGATTTCTGCAGTCAGTGCTGCTGCTTCTTCCTGGCTTGCGCTAATCTGGCTTACATAGGAAGAGATGTTATCACTTGTGCTTGCTGCAAGATTCTGAACCTCCTGCTGTTTGGCCGCTCTCTCTTCAAGAAGCTGATCAATAGCAGCCTTCTCTTCCTCAGCAGTTGTTTCCTGATCTTTGATAGTGTTCTGAAGGTTCTCGCATTTCTCCAGCATAGTCCTGTCATACTGGGAAATCTTCGCAACACTCTCTGCATTGTTGAGGAACTCAGAAAGATCCTTAGATGACAGCAAAGTCTCTAATGCAGATGTACCGCCATTCTCATACATATACTGGATGCGGAGCTTCATATCATCATATTGTTTATTTAATGCCTTCTTGGCTTTCTTTAATTCTGTGTGAAGCTGTTTCAGCTCATTCTCTTTCTCTCCGGCCTGTATGCTGAGTTCAGAAATTGCATTAGTCAGGTCTTCATACTGTGTATTCAAATCAGACAGATAGTTCTCCAGCTCCTGCTTCTTGCTCTGAAGGCTATCAATATTCGCCTGTGTCTGGGCAAGTCCGGCTTCTGCCTGCTGTTTCTGAGCCTGCATATCAGCAATCGCATCTTCTGTTGCATATGCAGTTGTTCCCATAGAAAAAGTAAGCATTCCGGCCAGCAGTAATGAAAAAACTTTTTTCTTCATAAATCAATCACCTTTCTCGTTAATCTGAAACCCAGTATATCATATTTCGTAAAAAAATCAACACTTTTTATTAACTTATGTAATAATTATGTAACATTTTGCGTTTTCACCAATGCTAACAAAAAACAGGCACTGCCCTTTTTCAGAGACAGTGCCTGTGCTTCTTCTTATTTGTTTACAGTTCTTTATTCACCGGTTATTCCGCTTCTGCAGCTTCTTCCGATTCCGCATCCATAACTTCCTGGAACTTGTCCAGAATAATTGTCTGGATCCTGTCACGTGTTGCAGAATTGATCGGATGTGCAATATCACGATATTCTCCGTCTGTTGCCTTACGGCTTGGCATAGCAATAAATAACCCTTTTTCTCCTTCAATCACCTTAATATCATGTACTACAAATTCATCATCGATCGTTATGGAAACAACCGCCTTCATCTTTCCTTCTTTTGCTACCTTCCTCACACGCACGTCAGTAATATTCATGATACAAATTTACTCCTTTCGATTTACCGAATCTATCCGGCTGTTTTATTTACAGTATATATCTGTCATTTTTCTCTACGACGATCTTCACTTCACCGTCGCCGCAGTAATACGAATTTGCACGAATAGTATCCCGGCTTTCAACAATGCAGTTCTCAATATGAGTATTATCTCCCAGATATACATTGTTCAAAATCACAGAGTTCTTGATCACACAGTTATTTCCTACAAATACGTCTTTAAAAAGGACGGAATTCTCCACCGTACCATTAATAATACATCCGCTGGCAACCAGGCTGTTCTTCACCTGTGCTCCCGGATTGTATTTTGCAGGAGGCAGATCATCAATCTTTGTCTTAATTGTCGGTTCCTGTTTGAAGAAATAGTTTCTGATCTCCGGTTTCAGGAAATCCATATTTGTCTTATAATATGCTTCCGCTGTAGAAATATTGCTCCAGTATGTGTCAATCTTATATCCATAGATTCTCTTAAGATTCTTGTAGCGGATCAGAATATCCTTTACAAAATCATGTCTGCCTTCCAGTGCAGCTCTCTCGATCAGTTCGATCAACTGTCTTCTTCGGATAACATAGATACCTGTTGAAATTGTATTATAAGAAGAAACCATTGGCTTCTCTTCAAATTCCTCAATCCTGCAGTCCTCATTCATACGGAGAACACCAAATCTCTCAATCTCACTGGGATCATCGCAGGTAGTGCATACTACCGTAACATCTGCACGTTTCGCAATATGATATTCAAGAACCTTGTTGTAATCCATCTTATAAACACAGTCGCCGGATGCGATCACTACATATGGTTCATGACTGCTTTTAAGGAATTCCAGATTCTGATAAATAGCATCTGCTGTTCCCTGATACCACAGACTGTTCTCTTTTGTAATCGTAGGTGTAAATACAAAGAGACCACCCTGTTTTCTTCCGAAATCCCACCATTTGGAAGAGCTTAAATGTTCATTCAGAGAACGGGCATTGTACTGTGTCAGAACAGCAACTCTCTGAATATGGGAGCTTGCCATGTTGCTCAGTGCGAAGTCGATACTTCTGTAGCTTCCGGCGATCGGCATTGCTGCGATTGCCCTCTTATTTGATAATTCTCTCATGCGGTTATTATTACCGCCAGCCAAAATAATACCTATCGCTCTCATTATTCGTCACCGTCCTTTGCTGTAATCACCTGTCCGCCAGCCAGCTCACCATCAGGATAATCCTCAGGAACAGTTATGCCTGAGATTGCTGTATTCTTTCCAACCCTTACATTATCCGGGATCACGCTGCGTTCACCAACCGTAGCAATTCCAAATGCATAAACTGCAGGTTTCAGCACATTCGGTGCTTCCTCACCACATCCCAGTACAACATTGTTTCCAATAGTAACATCCTCGGCAATAATAGCCTTATCCATCTGTACGCCCTCACCAATGGTAGAATTGCGCATGATAATGGAATCACGGATCACGCTGCCTTTTCCGATCACAACATTTGGTCCGATCACAGAATTATGTATTTCCCCATAAATTTCTGCACCCTCACCGATCAGACATCTGTCTGTAACCGCATCTGCCGAAATATACTGAGGCGGGATAATATCTCCCTTTGTGTAAATCTTCCAGAATTCTTCATAGAGATTAAATTCCGGAATAATATCGATCAGTTCCATATTGGCTTCCCAATAAGAACCCAGTGTTCCTACATCCTTCCAGTATCCATTGTATTCGTAGGCGAAAAGTCTCTCACCTTTCTCCTTGCAGTATGGAAGAACATGTTTGCCAAAATCACAGCTGTTCTGATCCTTCAGAGACATCAGTGCTTCCTTTAAAGCAGGCCAGCTGAAAATATAAATTCCCATGGACGCCAGATTGCTGCTTGGATGCTCCGGTTTCTCCTCAAACTCCGTAATGCGTCCTATATCATCTGTTACCATGATACCAAAACGGCTTGCTTCCTCAATAGGTACCGGCATACAGGCAATCGTCACATCCGCTTTATTCGCTTTATGGAAATCAAGCATTACTTCATAATCCATCTTATAGATATGGTCACCGGATAAGATCAGGACATAATCCGGATTATACTGTTCCATGTAATCCATATTCTGGAATATTGCATTGGCTGTTCCTGTGTACCACTCACTGCTGGTGCTCTTCTCGTAAGGCGGAAGTACTGTTACACCACCTTCGTTTCTGTCAAGATCCCATGGAATACCAATTCCGATATGTGTATTAAGTCGCAATGGCTGATACTGTGTCAATACACCCACTGTATCGATGCCTGAATTAATACAGTTACTTAAGGGAAAATCTATGATACGATATTTCCCGCCAAAAGCAACTGCAGGTTTCGCTACTTTTTCTGTCAGTACACCCAGTCTGCTGCCCTGACCGCCGGCCAGAAGCATAGCTATCATTTCTTTCTTAATCATGCAATCACCTCTTGTTGTAGTTATGGTAACTATTCGTCAGTCTGCTGTTTCGCGAGGCACTGAACAGTTACAGGTTATGATTATTTGATTATAACACACTTTCATCTGTTAGTGAACATTATTTACAATTTTTGTTTCTCATTTTTTGTTTTTTTATGATTTTTGCACACGTTTTTTATTCGGTCTGTATTTCCGCCGATATATTATTAGGCATTTTTTATATATCCAATGTCGTTTTTTGTGATTTTTTATCAACAAAAAGAAGTCCTTTTCATTTTAAGGTACAGGGAGTATAATAAACAGACAGACAAAACAGTTCCAGTAACTGTGCTAATATTTCACAGTTACCGGATTTATAAAGATTTGTAAATAATTGATCAAGGAGAACATACTATGTATCAGATAGATTTTCACAAACCACTTCATATACATTTTATCGGTATCGGCGGCATCAGCATGAGCGGACTGGCCGAGATTCTTCTCGGCGAGGATTTTGTCATTTCCGGTTCCGATTCCAAATCCAGTCCTCTTACTCAGGCACTGGAGAAAAAGGGAGCCACCATCTATTACGGACAGCGTGCCACAAACATTACCGATGACGTAGATGTTGTGGTATATACCGCAGCTATCCATCCCGACAACCCGGAATTTGCCTGCGCAAAGGAAAAAGGCCTTCCAATGCTCACACGTGCAGAACTTCTCGGACAGATCATGAGGAATTATGATACTCCTGTTGCCATTTCCGGAACTCATGGAAAAACAACCACAACATCTATGGTATCTCACATTCTTCTTGCAGGAGACTGTGACCCGACCATCAGTGTGGGAGGTATTCTTCCTGCTATCGGCGGAAACATCCGTGTGGGCAATTCTGAGACTTTTGTCACAGAAGCCTGTGAATACACCAACAGCTTTCTGAGCTTTTTCCCGAAGATCAGTATTATCCTGAATATGGATGCAGACCATCTGGATTTCTTTAAGGATATTGACGATATCCGTCATTCCTTCCGCCGCTTTGCAGAGCTTCTTCCTGCTGACGGTACACTGATCATTAATGCAGATACTCCGAAATATGAAGATATCATCCGGGATCTTCCATGTAATGTGATTACTTATGGTCTGGAACATGATGCAGATTATCAGGCAGCAGATATCACTTATGACAAATATGGACATGCTTCCTTCACTGTTCTGCGCAACGGCGTTAAGGTTGGCAGCTATTATCTGAAAGTGCCGGGCATCCACAATGTTTCCAATGCACTGGCAGCAATTGCCCTTGGCCATCTTCTTGGTCTTTCCGAAGACGTAATCATCAAGGGACTTGGAAGCTTCACAGGTACAGACCGCCGTTTCCAGTATAAAGGAGAAGTTGCAGGGGTTACGATCGTAGACGATTATGCACATCATCCTACAGAGATTGAAGCAACTCTTCATGCCGCACACAATTATCCACATAAAAAATTATGGTGTGTATTCCAGCCACATACATATACCCGTACCAAAGCTCTGCTTCCGGAATTTGCCAAAGCACTCAGCCTGGCAGATCATGTGGTAGTTGCAGATATTTATGCTGCAAGAGAAACCGATACTCTGGGAATTTCTTCAGAGGATCTGCAGAAGCGTATCCAGGAACTTGGAACACCCTGCGAATATTTCCCGACCTTTGATGAGATTGAGAATTATCTTCTCGCAAACTGTCAGGAGGGAGATCTGCTCATCACCATGGGAGCCGGCGATGTTGTTAATATCGGAGAACATCTGCTGGGTAAATAATGTTTCTGACGGATAACCTCCTATTATAATAGGCAGTTGTCAGACAGTTATTTGCAATCCGCTGCCTGACATAGATATCAACAATTTACACAGGACAATTCGGAAAATATTTTTTCTGGATTGTCCTGTTTTTTACAACCGCCCAACTTATAGCACTTATAGCAATAGAAGACACTGAACCCTTGTGTCTCTGTCGACAATTTTCTCCAAAAAGTTATAAACATTTTATCCCCCTCAGTTCTTCCTTTATTTAAAGTAGTCCAGAGTACTTATCCACATTTTCCACATTGTTATACACATTTTCATCTGTCTGCCTGTGTGGATGTATATGTGCATAAATCACTTAACATAATTCGACATTATTCGTCCCCTGTAATACTCTGTTTTTCCCTGAAATTCAACATTTTTCAGGTTTCCAATAATATATACTGAATTTTATCTTTCCACATTATCCACATTATCCACATTCAAATGTGGATGAAATCTTCGACAAAAATCCCCTATTCTCTTTTAAAAAATGTTGTGCTATAATTCATAGATATCAAGTCAGGGACTAACTTCCTTTTATTCCTGACATCTTATTATGAAAGAGAGTGGAGATTCATGGCTATGATCACTTTACAGAATTCCCGCAATGCGGAGGTCACTGTATTAACCAACAATTTCATAGACAACTATATGCCCGAAGCCAACGGAGAATTTGTAAAAGTCTATATCTATCTTCTGAGGCTTCTTTCTGACGCTTCTGTACCTTTCAGTCTGGAGCAGATGGCAGATCATTTCTTCTGTACGGAACGTGACATCATCCGCGCTCTGAAATACTGGGAGAAGGAGAAACTCCTTACTTTAACCTACAGAAGTAATGAAGATCTTGCAGATATTACACTTAATGTACCACCCATAAAAGCAGAATCTCCCGGCGCACCTGTTCAGACAGCACCTGTTGCCCAAACAGAGGCACAGGCTTCGTCTGCGCCGGCACAGCCCGTGAAACAGACTGCCAGGACAACCTCTTCGCTCTCTCCTGACCGTGTAAAAGAATTAAAGCAAAATGATGAGATCGTACAGCTCCTTTATATTGCAGAACAGTATCTCGGCAAAACCCTTACCCCTACTGAAATGAAAAAGATTCTGTTTTTCTATGATGAGCTGAAATTCTCACCTGATCTGATCGAATATCTGATTGAATACAGCGTCAGCCGCGGACATAAGAGTATGCGTTACATAGAAACCGTCGCTCTTGCCTGGGCAGATGAGGGAATCACCACTGTCACTATGGCAAAAGAAGCAAATTCCCGTTATGCAAAGGAATATTTTACCATTTTCAGGTCAATGGGGATCAGCGGACGAAATCCTGTAGATACAGAGGTTTCTCTTATGAACACCTGGCTGAATGACTATGGCTTTACCATGGATATTATCCAGGAAGCCTGCAGCCGCACAGTTCTCTCCACAGGACAGCCCAGTTTCCAGTATGCGGATAAGATTCTCTCCGGATGGAAAGATAAAAATGTCCGCACACTTGCAGATGTCCGGCTTCTCGATGCCCAACATCAGCGCCAGAAGCTGGAAAAGAATACCCAGCGAAAAACAGCCCAAAAACCAACTGCTTCAAACAGGTTTAACAATTTTCATCAGAGACAGTACGACTTTAATGAATATGAGAAGAAATTACTGAATCAGTAACAGCAGTGATATAGCAGTCTGAAAACCACTGAACAGCTACAAAAAACAAACGAAAGGGTGTGAGGTTATGCCTTTACAGAATTATCAGTATGATACGATCATGCGGGAATACAGCAAGACCCAGTCTCAGAACAGACGTATTCTGGAGGAGCGTACTCAGGAGATTTATAAAAAAATCCCACGCATCCGCGAAATAGATGAAGAGGTTGCCACTCTGAGCGCCAAAAAAGCAAGAGCACTCTTAAGCGGAGAATCATCAGGTCTTGAGGACCTTAAAGCTGCAATTTCTCTTTTGTCTCAGGAGCGCAATGCCCTGCTGGTATGTAATTCGTATCCGGAGAATTATCTGGAACTTCCATATAAGTGTCCGGTCTGTCAGGATACCGGTTACGTCGGAAGCCAAAAATGTACCTGTTTTAAAAAAGCAGAGATAGAACTGCTCTATACGCAGTCCAATTTAAAAGAAATTCTCAAAAAAGAAAACTTTGACCACTTTTCTTTTGATTATTATTCTGATACAATGAAGAACGAAGCTACCGGACTGACAGAAAGAGAAACGGCCCGGAGAGCTTATGATATTGCCAGAGGTTTCGTGAGAAATTTTGACGGTTCCTTTGAGAATCTGTTTCTTTACGGTGATACCGGCGTGGGTAAGACTTTTCTTTCTCACTGTATTGCTCATGATCTTCTGGAATCAGCACATTGCGTTATGTACTTTTCCGCATTTGATCTGTTTGAACTGCTGGCAGACTCCAAATTCTCCAGAGATAAGACAGAAGGATCGGAATTTGTATTTGACAGCGATTTACTGATCATCGATGACCTGGGAACCGAACTTACAAACAGCTTTGTCTCTTCCCAGTTGTTTTTGTGCATAAACGAGCGTATCATGCGCAGGAAGTCTACGATCATATCAACAAATCTGAAACTGGAAAATTTCTCGGATACTTATTCCGAACGAACCTTTTCGAGAATTGCCAGCAACTACCGTATGGTAAAGCTGGAGGGAAAAGATATCCGTATACAGAAAATTTTTTTAGGAGGAAAATAAAACATGGCACAGGCAACAACTAAAGATTTAACTACACTTCCGGTGGGCAGACTTGGTCTGATCCCTCTGATCAGCTGTAAGGATCTGGGTGAGAAGGTAAATGAATGGCTGATACAGTGGCGTAAAGAGCGCAGCCACGAGGAGCTTGATTCTTTTGCATTTGAGGGTTATCAGAGAGATTCTTATCTGATCCCGGTCCAGACAGCACGTTTCGGTTCCGGCGAGGCGAAATGTACGATCATGGAATCTGTACGTGGTGACGATATCTATTTGATGGTTGATGTATGTAACTACAGTCTTACCTACAGCATCGGACCATACGAGAATCTTATGTCCCCTGATGACCATTTTCAGGATCTGAAGCGTGTAATCGGCGCGATTGGCGGTAAAGCCCGAAGAGTAAACGTAATCATGCCTTATCTGTACGAAAGTCGCCAGAATATCCGCAGCGGCAGAGAATCCCTTGACTGTGCAACAGCACTTCAGGAACTTGTAAGTATGGGTGTGGAGAATATCATCACTTTTGACGCACATGATGCACGTGTACAGAACGCCACTCCACTGCACGGATTTGAAACCGTACAGCCATCCTATCAGTTTATCAAGGCACTTCTCAATCATGAGAAGGGACTTCACATTGATAATGATCACTTCATGATCATCAGCCCTGATGAGGGAAGCATGAACCGTGCGATCTATCTTGCCAATATCCTCGGTGTTGATATGGGTATGTATTACAAACGTCTGGATTACTCCAAACGGATTAACGGACGTCACCCGATCGCAGCTTACGAATTCCTCGGTCCAAACCTTAAGGGCAAAGATATGATCCTGATCGATGATATGATTTCTTCCGGTGATACAGTTCTTAAGATTTCTTCTCTCCTCAAGGAAAGAGGAGCAGGCAGAATTTATATCTGCTCTACTTTCGGACTGTTTACAAACGGACTCGAGAAATTTGATGAGGCTCATAAGGCAGGAGTGTTTGACAAACTGCTCACTACAAACCTGATCTATCAGTCTCCTGAGCTTCTTGCAAAAGATTACTACATCTCCTGTGATATGAGTAAATATATCGCCCTGATCATTGATACTCTTAATCATGATCAGTCCGTAAGCTATCTGCTCAACCCGGTTGACAGGATCAACCGCTGCGTAAGCAATTACATGGCTCAGTATGATGAGAAATAAACAAGCTCTGTAACATTAAAAAGAGATTTCATGTCCTGCTCCGATTATTTTATCCGGAATTCCTGCAGTGCATGAAATCTCTCTTTTTGTTATATTATAATGACAGATGTCAGACAGACATTCACAATCTGCTCTGCCCTACTATAGTTTCTGAATGCCTGAAAGTTCAGGAAAGAATCAGTTTCTGACAGGGGATTTCTTCCCTGTCCAGAAGTTCCATCTCACGTTTGCTGCATGTACTGATGATTATCTGCCTTTTCTCCTTATACATCCATCTGAAAACTGCCGCAAGATCTTCTTCCTCATACATCCCAAAGATGTTATCCAGTATCATCGGCAGGCTTTCTTCCTGACATAAAAGCTCACCTGCCGCCATGCGCATGGCAAAATAAATCAATTCCAGGGTACCACGGCTCAGATGCTCCAACGCAACTGTTCCATCCCCGGCAGTTACAGTCATATGGCACGCTGCATCCATCAGTACATCCTGATACTTGCCGCCCGTAACCTCCCTCAGAATCTGCGAAGTACGCGTCTGAAGCCTTCGTCCAAACTGAAGATGAATATTTCCTGACAATCTCTCTATGGTTTCCATAGCCATATTTAAAGCCTGCAGCTCCCTCTCCTCAGATGTAGGCAGGCAGGAATTTTCCTCATATTCCCTGTATTCTTCCTGAATATTACGAAGTTCTGTTTCTTTCTCATCACAATCCTGTCTGAGGCTTTCTTTACTGCACTTAAGTTTCTCCTGTCTGGAGATCCAGCGTTTCTTCATCCGAATTCTCTTCTGAAATTCCCTTGCATACTTCATCTGCTTTTTTCCACAAAGTCCCACCAGTCCGGCAGCAGCTACAGCCACAGTCAGGCTTACCGCAATACTGTCTGCTATGATCGCAGACAAAATCAGTCCGAAAATGCCGGCAAAAGCTGATATCAGCATTCCCATCGCAAATCCGTTTCTTCTGGCCTTCGCTTCTGCCATTCTCTCATCCAGAATAATTTCTCCACTTTCATCTCCGGGACGCATCCTTAATGAGCCTTCTTTCTCATCAATCTGAACCAGCTCTTTCTGAATCTCGTTCAGTTCGTTTCTGATATCATCCATCTTTGTGAGAAGTTTCTGACGTTCCTGTTCTGTCTCTTTCTGTTTTCTTTCTGCCTGAACCTGATAACCCTTTCTGGACATTTTAAGCATCTGCATGGCACGCCCCAGATCCATGGCACCGTCTCCGGTTCCCTGACAGCCAGCCATAAATTTTTGCAGTTCCCTGATCAGATCCTGCTCTGTCGCACTCTTTAACGGCCCAACAAAAACTGCATTATCACTGATTACTTCACTGATATCTTTGAAAAACATACTTTTAATATACGTATGGATTGTTGTTCTTTCGTTTTCATTCTCCCCATACAGAACGTTAATTCCCGGAGAAAACTCCAGGGTTCTGTCATTGATCGTTCCAAAATTTTTGATATTTAAATGTCTGATAATCATATTCTACCTGTCACCTGCTTGTCTCCAGTAGAGCCTGAAGGCCATAATATAATGCCTTTTCCTCCACCGCATTTCTGTCTTTTTCAGAAAAATAGCTGATATAGTCACCGATCAGTGTTCCACTGTATTTTTTCTGAAGTGCTTCCAGATCATAGGCAGGCTTTGATTCATCCAGAATCTCTGTCACATAGCCAAAAGACTTCAGTCTCTCAGGAAGCAACAGAAGTTCCGGTGCCCTGGTTCCCCGGATCACAATCCTGTAGATATTCATGCGTCCTTTATTTGCCAGATCTGCCTTCAGCATCTCTTCCAGCGATGCCTGAGTGGAGTCCTCACGCAGCATCAGAAGAATCTGTTCATAAGAACGGCAGGCAAAAGGAACAAAATTTATCCTCAGTCTTCCTTTTTCCAGATGGCCTTCTATGTATCCGTGATCACCCAGATCATTTCTGTCAACAGGCTCCAGTGCACCTGCGTAGGCTGCATTATCCCGGATCAGTATCTGGGGTTTATGAATATGTCCCAGAGCAACATAGTCAAATCCTGATGCAGCAATCGATCGGATGTTCATGGGGATGTGTCTTTCGTCTCCTCCATGAGCCAGCAAAATATGAAGTCCCTCTCCCTCTGCAGGGTGTACAGAATCATAAAGAGGATCCTCTATTTCCTGATGTTCATAGCTCAGTCCATATACATAAACATCCAGTTTCTCATCTTTCACGCAGGTAATCTGTTCATTCTTAAAAAATGTCACGTTCTTTTCCCACTGAAAATCCCGGTAAAAAGAATCCACCCTGATATAGTCATGGTCTCCTGCCATCAGATAAATCCGGGTATCCAAAATAGTGGAAAACAGGTCATTTACTTCTTTCAGTTCCCGTAGAAGAGGCTGACGGTGGAACAAATCTCCTGTTATAAACAACAAATCCACCGGATTTTCGCGGATACCCGCAATAACCCGGCGGAAAGTTTCCCAGATTTCTTCCTCCCGCCTGCTGCTCCATGGACAGCCCCTGTCCGGGACCGCTCCAAGGTTTACATCTGCAAGATGAATAAATCTCATGCCAATCTCTCTTTCTATAATATTTTTGATATCTGCGGATTGTTCTACAGCTTCAATGCTCCCACAATACTGATATCAGTCAAATTATAAATCACAGTTCTTAACAGTTCTTGGGAATGGGATTACGTCGCGGATATTGCCCATGCCGGTAAGGTACATTACGCAACGTTCAAATCCAAGACCAAATCCTGAATGGCGTGTGGAACCATATTTACGAAGATCAAGATAGAAGTCATAATCCTCTTTCTTCAGTCCCAGCTCGTCCATACGTTTCTCAAGTTTTTCAATATCATCCTCTCTCTGGCTTCCACCGATGATCTCACCGATTCCAGGCACCAGACAGTCCATAGCTGCAACAGTCTTGTTATCCTCATTCATCTTCATGTAGAATGCTTTGATTTCCTTCGGATAATCTGTTACAAATACAGGTTTCTTAAAGATCTCCTCTGTAAGATAGCGCTCATGCTCTGTCTGCAGATCGCATCCCCAGAATACTTTGTAGTCAAATTTATCGTTGTTCTTCTCCAGGAGCTCCACTGCTTCTGTGTAAGTAACATGTCCAAACTCAGAATTGATCACATGGTTCAATCTGTCCAGAAGTCCCTTATCAACGAAAGAATTGAAGAAATTCATCTCTTCCGGTGCATTCTCCAGTACATAACGGATCACATATTTCAGCATTGCCTCTGCAAGATCCATGTTATCGTTCAGATCTGCAAATGCGCATTCCGGCTCGATCATCCAGAACTCTGCTGCATGGCGGGTTGTGTTGGAATTCTCAGCACGGAAAGTTGGGCCGAAAGTATAAACATTACGGAATGCCTGTGCAAAAGTCTCACAGTTTAACTGTCCGCTTACTGTCAGATTGGTTTCTTTTCCAAAGAAATCCTGAGAGTAATCTACAGCACCCTTGTCATCAGTCGGAACATTATTCATATCCAGAGTAGTTACCTGGAACATCTCACCTGCACCTTCACAGTCGCTTCCTGTGATCAGTGGAGTATGCACATAAACAAATCCCTGTTCCTGAAAGAAACGATGGATTGCATAGGCACACAGAGAACGTACACGAAATACTGCCTGGAATGTATTTGTTCTCGGGCGGAGATGTGTGATGGTTCTTAAGTATTCAAGACTGTGGCGTTTCTTCTGAAGTGGATAGTCTGGTGCAGAATTACCCTCTACTGTAACTTCTGCTGCCTGGATCTCAAATGGCTGTTTTGCCTGTGGAGTTGCTACCAGTGTACCTTTGACAATAATCGCTGCACCTACGTTTAATTTGCTGATCTCAGCAAAGTTCTCCATTGTATCGTGATAAACTACCTGAAGAGTCTCAAAAAAGCTTCCGTCGTGAAGCACGATAAATCCAAATGTCTTGGAGTCACGTACGCTTCGTACCCATCCGCCTACTGTAACCTCTTTATCCAGGTATTTTTCTCTCTCTTTGTAAATCTCTTTTACTGTTGTTAACTTCATATCTATGTTTCCTCTTTCTCCTCATCGTTCTGGTCTTACACAAAAAGACGAAACGCTGTTTCTGATAACAGCCATCTCGTCTTTTAGTATAGACTATTCCCTGTTTTCACGCAAGGAGTAATCTGGTATTTAACCGTGTTTTTTCTTTCTTAAGCCGGCACTCTCAACGAATCCATACATTTTGCATAAATACGCTTATATGTCTTTACAGTATAGTGCAGTCCGTCATCTATAGTACCGCTTCCGTACTTATCACTTGCAAAGCTGTATCCTGTTGATTTCAGATAAGAATACATGTCAATATAAGTGTAATCAGAAGACAAATTTGACTTCATATACTCATTGAAAGATCTGACTGCCGCCTCACTTCTGTCCCCTCTCCCCGTATTGGAAAGCATCAGACGGTTCACCGGATTTACAGACATAAAATACAGCTCACATCCTTTGCTTTTAAGCTGTGGTGCAATCCAGTTATAATATTCCACATAACCTGCATATTTTGCCAGATCATTTACACCAAAGTTAAAGATCACTGCTGTTTTTCTTGAAAGAATACTGTTGGTATCATGTTGTACCATAGAATAAAGCTGTGCCCAGCCTGTAGTGGTAAACCAATCCAGTCCCTTTCCGGCAGAGCAGACAAACTTCACGTTTTTAATTGCGGATTCTCCCATTCCTTTCAGGACATTTGACATATATTCCGTACGGGAATCACCTACAAAAATCACCTGTTTATATTTATAGATATCTACCTGCGGAAGCTGATCCTCTGTCAGATCCGTTTCCGTTGCCCTGTTAAATACCACTGCATAGAGATCCATATTTTTATCTACTGTGATTTTCTCCTCTGCTTCATATTCCGGAGAGGTACTCTGCATGGATTTTGTGGACCATCCCATAAAAGTATAGCCTTCTGCATCTCTTACCCCCGGAAGAGAATAGGAGGTTCCCTTCGCCAGTGTTGTTTTCTGCCATGTACTGCCGTCATACCTGTGTAATGTCAGCAATACCGCCTTCTTCTGTACAGCATACAGTGTAATATTCTTTTTTACCGTATATGTTGTCTTCACATTTACCTTCTCGGAATTCTTCTTAGTAGACCATCCCAGGTTAACATAGCCAGTTCTTGCCGGTACTTTGGCAAAAGTAACCAATGTTCCCTCTTCTACTGTCTGTGTAAGTTTTTTGTAAGCTGAGTTTGTCTTTCCATTTCCCAGATAATAGCTGATCGTATAATAATTACTCTTTCTGCGCACTGCAAAAAACTGAGTTGATTTTTTTATCTTTACTGTCTCACCTGCTGAATATTCCGGTTCTGTCTCTCCCTTTACAGTCGTCCAGCCCAGATTTACATAACCTTTTGCTTTCGGAACCTGGGGGAGTGTTACCTTCTGATTTTTTCCTGCATACATAGTAAGAGAAGTATAGACTTTGCTGGTACTTGTTCCACTGTTATTATTGAAAGCAACCTTATAGGGCAATTTCTTATATACTGCGTAGAGATTTAATGATTTTGATACTGTTATCTTCTGATTCACCTGATAATCAGCTTTGGAAGCTTTTTTGCTTTTTGACCATCCCAGAGACTGATAGCCTGCTTTGGTAGGTACCGACGGCATTGTGATCGTAAGCCCTTTTCCGATTTTCTGATTAAGACCGGCAAAAGTACTGTTGCTTGCTCCGGTATTGTTCATAAACTTCACCTGAAGCACCGTACGGCGTACAATATAGAAATCTGTGTCGTCAGTCACTGTAAATTCTGAATTCAGTGCATACTTTGCATCAGAACCTTTCTTTATATCTGTCCATCCATAATTAATATATTTGGAAGATGGCATATCCGGAAGTATGACCTTCTTTGTCTCATACACTTTCAAAGTACCATTGGAAAATATACCGGTTCCTGAGTTATTATAAAGAGAAACTGTACATTTCTTTGGCATATAGAAATTTAATACGCCTTCTTTGAGAAATATATTCCAGCTTTCACTTTTCTTCAGTGTAAGGATATCTCCCCCCTTCAGACTGATCGCATCTCCCAGCTTCTCATCTTTCTCCAGTTTCCACATATTCGGAGCACTTTCATCCGGTACATTCGGCAGGATCAGGGATTCTCCCCATGTCATTACCGTCCTCAGATGTTCACATTCCTTACCCTCTCCATCTATAAACCGGAGCATGATTTCTTTTTCCGGATTAATTGTCGGTGTTGGCGTAATCGACGGGGTCGGTGTCGAAGATGGTCCCGGTGTAACTGACGGAGTCGGTATGACTGATGGTTCTGGTGTGACTGATGGCGTCGGAGTCTCTGTAGGCACCGGAGATGGTGTTGGTGTGCCATCTGGTACAGGAGTCACTGTTGGTGCGGGCGTTTCTTCCGGATCAGAACCTGCCGACAAAATATCCCCATTATCAGCAATGTATGAATTTTCCTCACCGGAACTGAAAATCTGTTCAAAACTGTCCGGAGTGCTGAATTCTGCTGCCTGTGCCGGAACTGCGGCAGTAATCATCGCCACAGTCAGAAACACACTTGCCAGACGTTTTCCTCTTTTGTGTCTTTTTCTGTACATATTTACCTCCATTTTGCAAAACGTCCCGACATACAATATGCGGGACGTTCTCTATGCATTCCCAATCACTCAAAAACATTACCAGACCTTTACAGCCTGCTTATATGTAAATAATACCAGATTTGTCATCCTGCTATGTAAACACTGTTTTCTTATG
>OLOA01000768.1_pt1 | contig 34142 bp, 27 predicted proteins | sample 1672201 | NCBI WGS metagenome assembly OLOA01 (sample SAMEA3136658, study PRJEB25190) | human gut metagenome
ACTTTTATTTTCGTCATTTTCTTCGTCGTCTGTCTCCGTCCCGTTCCCGGTGTCTTCTTCCGGGATTTCCCGATTGTCCGCATCGGGAGTGTCCGGTTCATCCGTTGCGGGAAGATCATCACAGTACAATGCGCCGCACGATTCTGCGCATTCGCCTTCCGCATGATTTTCCGCCGTTTCGGCAGACATCCGATTATCCGGGAACATCGAATTTTCTTTTTCTGAATCCGAATACATTTTGTTTTCTCCTTATCTTTTTTAATTCCGGTAAGATTTCCGCGTTTCAATTGTATCATATACGGATATATTATAATATCAAAAAGTGTCGCCTAATCGCCGTAAATAAAATTTGCACGCGGATGAACGAGAAAATACCAACATTTTATTAACAAATTATAAATTTCCATTCATAATAACGAAATGACTGTCGATAATAATAGCAGAGCACGCAAGAGCGTACTCGATTAATATAGATTAACCCGTAAAAGAAATAAGAACGGAGATTTTGAAAAATGGCATCTAATAAGACTCTTGTCCCCGAAGCAAAGGCAGCTCTCGATCAGTTTAAAATGGAGGCTGCAAGCGAAGTAGGCGTAAACCTCAAGCAGGGATACAACGGTGAACTCACCTCCCGTCAGGCCGGCTCTATCGGCGGTCAGATGGTAAAGAAGATGGTTGAGAAGTACGAGAACGAGATCAAGGCTTCCAAATAACCTCTCCTACGCACAATTCATTCAAAGAAAAACGCCGGTCACCCGGCGTTTTTCTTTGGTGAAAAATATTATTATTTTTCCCGAAGCGGTTGAAATAAGGGGCTCTTTATGATAAAATATTCGATAAAGTAATTTTTACAGGGAAAGCGGAAATAATGGAAGTACGTCGTATTCCGACCTACGGAATGGCATCAAACTGTTATGTTATCTCCGACGGACGCGAGTCTGCGGTCGTTGACCCGTCCGCCAAGCTCGAATACATTACGGCTGCGCTTGCCGACGCCGGAACGGAGCTGAAATATATCCTCCTCACTCACGGGCATTTTGACCATACAAAAACGCTCACAAAGCTTCGGGAGGCAACCGGAGCCGAGGTGTGTGTCCATGCGGACGATGACGAAATGCTGTCCGATTCGGATAAGAACGCATACAGCCTTTTCAACGTGGGAACGCAGAATGCCGAAAGCGCCGATATATTACTTCATGACGGCGACAGGCTGAAAGTAGGCAGCGCAACCGTCACCGTAATACATACGCCCGGTCATTCCAAGGGTTCCGTGTGCTATCAGACGGGGCGCGATCTGTTTACCGGAGATACGCTTTTCCTCGATTCCGTGGGAAGAACGGACTTCTACGGTTCAAGCTCCGAAGCGCTTTCTCATTCGCTGAAACGGCTTACCGATCTTCCCGGAGACTATACGGTTTATCCCGGACACGGAGAAAGCACCTCACTTGAACGTGAAAGACAGCATAATCCTTATCTGAAATGTATCGATTGAATTGAAAGGTGAACTTTATGGATTACAACAGACTTGCGGAGCTTCTTTTTCCCGATGTTACGCTCACACCGGAGGATCTTGAGAAAAGATATCCCGAAAGAAATCTTCCCGAAGGTGCAAAGGTCACACGTCTGGCGCCGAGCCCGACAGGCTTTATGCATTTCGGAACGCTTTTTCCGGCGCTGACAAACGAACGTCTTGCGCATCAGTCGGACGGAGTATTCTTCCTCAGAATCGAGGATACGGACTCAAAAAGGGAAGTCGCCGGTGCGGAGAAGGACCTTATAGATACTCTTGCGTATTACAAAATAAACTTTGACGAAGGCGCGACCGAAAGCGGAGAGATTGGCGATTACGGTCCGTACCGCCAGAGCGAGAGAGCGGATATTTACCACGTTTACGCAAAAAAGCTTGTCGCCGAAGGGAAAGCATACCCGTGCTTCACGACCGAGGAAGAGCTTGAAGCGCTCAACGCAGTTGATAAAAAGGCCGAGATAAAGAGCAAGGATTGGAATACCGAAGCGCAGAAGCAGCATAAGCAGATGCTCAGACAGCGCGAATTTACAATAGAAGAGGTCGAAGAAAACCTGAAAAACGGCAACCCGTTTGTTTTGAGAATACTTGCTTCGGGAGACGGAGAAAAAAAGGTGTTCTGTACGGATCTTGTGCGCGGAAAGCTTGAACTTCCCGAGAATGAAGAGGACTTCGTTCTTCTGAAATCGGACGGTATTCCGACGTATCATTTCGCGCATGCGGTTGACGACCATCTCATGCGGACGACCCACGTTATCCGCGGCGAGGAATGGCTGCCGAGCCTCTCTAAGCATATTCAGCTTTTCTCGTATCTCGGATTCAAAATGCCGAAGTACCTCCACCTTTCGCAGCTCATGAAGATGGACGGCACATCGAAGAAAAAGCTTTCGAAGCGCGACAACGGCGCGGCGCTTTCCGATTATAAGGCAAGCGGATATCCTCCGGCGGCGGTGAGTGAATATGTAATGACGCTTCTGAATTCGAATTTCGAGGATTGGCGGCGCGCAAATCCCGGCGAGGATATCGACGCATTCCCGTTTTCAGTAAAGAAAATGAGCTCTTCCGGCTGCCTCTTTGATTTCGATAAGCTGAATGATGTTTCGAAAAACGTAATTTCCGCGATGAGCGCGGATGAGGTGTACAGCGGAGTCTGCGGATGGGCAAAGGAGTACGATCCGGAATTTGCCGATCTGCTCGCCGACCGCGAATTTGCCGTATCGGTCTTTTCGATCGGACGCGGCGGCAAAAAGCCCCGTAAGGACATCACAAATTGGAGCGGCGTTAAAGCATACGCGGGCTTCTTCTACGATAAGTATTTCGAAATTGAAGACGCATACCCCGAGAATTTCTCCCGTGATGACATAAGAGCGATACTCAATATGTTTATTTCCTCGTTTGATCCGTCGGATTCACGCGACGATTGGTTTGCAAAGATCAAATCCGCAGCTGCCGCAAACGGCTTTGCCGCCGATACCAAGGAATATAAGGCGGAGCCCGAAAAATTCAAGGGAAGTATCGCGGACGTAAGCATGTTTATCCGCGTCGCGGTCACGGGAAAAGTCAATTCTCCCGATCTTTACGACGTAATGCAGATTCTCGGCCGCGGCAAAGTCGAGGCAAGGGTAAATTCTATGATAAAGGAGCTGTAACATGGCGGAGAAAAGTAATTTTATTCATGATTTTATAGATGAGGAGATCGCCGAAGGAAAGTACAAATACGGCGATATCCAGACACGTTTTCCCCCCGAACCCAACGGATATCCTCATATAGGACATGCCAAGGCTTTGTTTATCGATTTTTCCACCGCGGAAAAGTACGGCGGAAAGTGCAATCTCCGCTTTGACGACACAAACCCCACCAAAGAGGATACCGAGTATGTCGATGCGATCAAGGAAGACATCCGCTGGCTCGGATTCGAATGGGACAAATGCTGCTACGGATCATCGTATTTCGGAATATGCTACTATTTGGCGGTAAAACTTATCAAAAAAGGACTCGCTTATGTATGCGAGCTTTCAAAGGATGAAATGCGCGAATATCGCGGCACCCTGACCGAACCCGGCAAAAACAGTCCCTACCGCGACCGCTCCGTTGAAGAAAACCTCGATTTGTTTGAGAGAATGAAAAAAGGAGAATTCAACGACGGTGAAAAGACACTGCGTGCAAAGATCGATATGACGTCTCCGAATCTGAATATGCGTGATCCGGTTATTTACAGAATAATCAAGAATATTCCGCATCACCAGACCGGTCACGAATGGTGCATCTACCCAATGTACGATTTTGCGCATCCGATACAGGATGCCGTTGAAGGGGTCACGCACTCGCTCTGCTCCCTCGAATATGAGGCTCACAGACCCCTTTACAATTGGGTCGTCGATAACTGCGAATTCGAGCACAAGCCCCGTCAGATAGAATTCGCCCGCCTGAATCTCACGAATACCGTCATGTCGAAGCGAAAGCTCCGCGAGCTTGTGGAAAACGGTCTTGTTGACGGCTGGGACGATCCCCGTATGCCTACTCTCTGCGCACTCCGCAGACGCGGATACACTCCGCAGTCGATAAAGAACTTTCTCACACGCGCGGGAATCGCAAAGACGGATTCCATGATAGATTACGCTCTTCTTGAATACTGCATCCGCGAAGAGCTTAACGAAAATGCGCCTCGCCGCATAGCGGTTCTTGATCCTGTAAAAGTGATCGTGGACAATTATCCGGAGGATAAGACCGAATTCTTTACTCTTCTGAATCACCCCGCAAAGCCCGAAATGGGAACTCGTCAGGTGGCGTTCACACGGGAAATCTATATTGACCGCGACGATTTTGCTCTTGTTCCGCCGCCTAAGTTCTTCCGCCTCAAGCCCGACGGAGAAGTGCGCCTTATGGGAGCGTATATCATAAAGTGCGGCGATATCGTAACCGATGCCGAGGGCAACGTGACGGAAATCCACGTCACAGCCGATCTTGAAACGGGAACGGGAATGCCCGCGGACGGACGAAAGATAAAGGGAACCATTCATTGGGTCTCCGCTTCAAACTGCGACGATATAACCGTGATGCTTTACGATAAGCTGTTTACCGTAAAAAATCCCGACGATATCCCCGAGGACAAAACATATAAGGATTATATAAATCCCGAAAGCCTCAAAGTGCTTTCGGATGCCAAAGCGGAAAAAGGAATCCTCGAAGAAAATGAAAAGAGCTTTCAGTTTGTCAGATGCGGATATTTCGTGAAAGATTCGAAGAATCCGTCTGTGTTCAACAGAACGGTTTCTCTCAAGGACGGATACCGCCCGGAATAATGCCCGCAATGCGCCGGGAGCCGGATAAAAACTTCGGCTTCCGGCTGATTTTTGAGTTAATAAAACTTTTGGACGCTGATATTTTTTCGATAATCGGGAAAAATAATTTTTGAAAAGAAAAATTATTTGACCGAAAAATATTGACATTTCACAGCGAATGTGATATCATATTTAGGCGCGTTAAGCAATATGATCCATTAGCTCAGTAGGTAGAGCACATGACTTTTAATCATGGTGTCCGGAGTTCGACTCTCCGATGGATCACCAAAACCCACAGAAACGAACACATCAGTTTCGTTGTGTGGCATAATGTATTTGCCGTATCGATCGTTGCTGCGGTAAATGAAGGCAGGCACTGCATTTAAGTATGCAGTGCCTGCCTTTTCTCACCACACTTTCTCGCTCACGCCGAAGACCTCGTACAGCGCATAGCGCAGGCGTGTGCCGCGCGCGACGCGGTCGATCGCCTTCTTGTACGCATACGATTTCCCGAGCGTCTCGCCCTTCGTATATGTCGCCTTGCCGACGGCGGCAAGCGCCTTCAGATACGTCTCCGCACTGCCGCCCGCATCCTCGATCTTCTCGAGCGCCTCCTCCTTCTTCGCCCGGTTCGACTCCGTGCATACGCGCTCGAGGAACACCGTCCGCTTCTCATATACCGTCAGGCCCGAAGAATCAACGAGCACCTGCGCCTTCTCCCCCTGCTTCCCGCAGTCCCGGAGCCGGCTCAGCGTGTCCGCGATCTCGCCCATGTCGAAATCGCCGCCCACCTTGTCCATGAACTCCCGATCCTTCGCCGAAGCCGCAAGAAGATAGTACGCCTCCGCCTTGCCCTTCTTCGAAATCTCCGATTCCCGAATCACGCGCCGCGCTTTTTCGAAGCGCTCCTCGTCGGCCTCGTTCTTCCGAAGCTCCGTGCAGCTGTCGAGCATCTCCCATACGTCCGCACTGTTCTCTCCGAGATCGTCAAGCTCCTTCTGCACCTGCCGCTCCTTCTTTGAGGCGGCAAGCGCATAGTATGCGATCGCCTTCTGCTCACCCGTCAGCGCACTGTCCCTGATGAGATGCGCAACCGCGCGCGGCTCCTCATCCGTGTTCTTCGTCGCGGCGATCGAGGAGATGAGACGGTATATCTCGCCCCGCTCGGCACCCGACTCGTCAAGCGCCGCCATAACGTCGGCAGCCTTGGAGGACGCGCAGACCTCCGAGAACACCCGGTACTTCTGTTCGTCGGTAAGATCGTACTTCTCCGAATTGATGATCTCGATCTGACGGTTTATCACCCGGCGCGACAGATCCTCCGCCTCCTCGTCCTCGTCCCCTTCGCCGAAATACTTCGCCGCAAGCGTGTCGAAATCGTTCGCCCCCGACGCACCTTCCGTCTCGTCGTTCGTGAAGTACCGCGCCGCGAGAGCGTCAAAGCCGTCCATGCCCGATACGTCAACCTCTTCCTTCTCCGCACGGTCCGCCTTCTGCGAGACAAGCTCCTTCACAAGGCGGTACGCCTCGACCTGGCTCATGCCGTATTTGAGCATCAGCTTGTACGCCTCGGTCGCTTCCTCGCTGAGCGCGCGGGAGCCGCCCGCCCAGAAGTCCGCATTCGAGTTGAACGCGCTCTTTCCGAAGAGCACCGCCGCACCCTTTTCAAAGACGCTGTCGCCCGCCGGATACTGAAGCCGTCCCGAATAGTCGTAGCTGCCCTTGCGCGCGATCGCATAGATTCCGCGAATGCTCTTGTTCAGCTGATTACCGAACGGGAACCACGTTGCTGCGTTCGAAAGCGCCGCCGAGCCGAACTGACGCCACCCCTTCGCCGCCACGTCCGCATCTCCCGAAGTTATCTTCTCGAGAGCCGAGCTTGCGGAATCGCTCCACAAACGCGGAACCGGAAGCCGCGCATCGCTCAGCCCGAGCATGCCGAACGCATTCTGCACGACCGGCATATCCCCGACGACATCCTCGCCGAGCGCCGTGAGCGCACTGTGCGCGTTGAATCCGCCCTCGCCCTTCTCGGTCCCGAGCGGACGTATCTTCAGAAGCTTTTCGAGCGTGTTGTCGAGCGCAGTGCGGAGGTACGTGTTCGTGCTCATACCCGAACCCGCGGCAGCCGCGTCAAGCGCATACCCCGCAAAATCAAACGGCACCGGAGTCTGACCGTAAAGCTCGTCCGTGAGACGGTTGAGAAGAAAAGCCCCGAGAAGATACTTCACAATGACAGCCGCCGTGTACTTTGCTGCCGCGTTCTTCCCCTGCGTCCGGCTTATCTTCCGGACGTCGGCGGGAATGTCCTGATCGACGTGCGCCCATATGTTCGCCACCTCAAGCTGGAACGTCGTGAGAAGCTTCCACACAAAATTCTTGTTGCAGAACGCGATCGGCTTCGCGCCCTTCATTCTCGAGCCGACCACGCTGTCCGCATACTCGTCCGCAAGCGCAAGCGCCGAATCGCTGTTCACACCCTCATTCACAAGCTGAAGGTATTTCGCGCGCACGATCACACGGGAAGCGACATCGTCCACGGTCTCGAAAAGGAACGCGCCGACCTTGTTTACCGCAATGTCAGCAGCTTTGTTCTTTCCGGTCAGCTCGGTCGAAAGACGGCTCGTGCCGCGCTTTCCGGTGATGAATACGCTGCGGCTGTCAAAGTCCGTCTTTTTGTTCAGCTCCCGGGTGAAAATGTCCCTCATTGCACGAAGAAGATTAGAATTGCCGCATTCCGCCGCCACCATCGGAAGCTGCACAAACTGCGCAAAGGCGGAGGAGACGTTTCCGACTATCGCCGCCGCGGAGAAGCGCCGTTCGAGCTTTTCGCCGATGTTGAGCGTGCGGCGTCCGAGATCGGACTCCATTCCGCGGTCTCCGGCTGTCTGCTTTCCCGCGATGATGTTCGTGTAATTGTCAAGCGCAGCAACATACGGCGAAAGATTCCGGTTGACCGCCTTTCCGGTGAGCCGCTCGATCTCGGCATTGCCCGCATCCTCCTCCATGGTACCCTTGCGCATCGCCTCGCGGACATCTTCAATGCGGTTTTTGATCTCATCCGAAGCAAAGTACGTCCGGATCGCCTGGTTGAACTGCCGCAGCTTCTGTATGTCGTCCGTGTGGTAGAACATCTCCGACATGTACCGCACATACCTGTCGTATCCCGCAACGGCATCGTATACCGTGTTCTTTCCCGTGCGGCGCTGATGGAACGGATTCCACTTTTTCCCCGGCTTGAAATCCTTCGTCCGTCCCGCGATCTCGGTCGGAAGCTCGAATACCTCGTCGGTCAGACCGAAGCGCTTCAGAATCTCCGTCAGCTCCGTCATCTGCTTCTCCTGCATGTGCGGCGCGTAATTCTTTATAAAGCCGATCGGACGGTACCCGTGTACCACGAGAAAATCGTTCGTCGCTTCGTAAAATTCCGCATACTTCCCGCGAAGATAGTCCGAAATCGAGAGCACGCGCCGAAAATCCACCCCGGCGGACACGGCTTCGGAGAACGCCGCAAGCTGTGCTTCGATCTGTGCCGAGTGCTCCTTCGCGTCGGAAAGCTTTTTGCGCTTTCTGTTCCGCGCTTCCCGCGACTGCTCCTTTGCGGCAGCCTCCGCTTCAAGAGCTTCGATCTTCTCATCCGTCCGGCGCTTTTCGTCCGTCTTGCTCTCGATGAGCTTGTCAACCGTGGGGAATTTGCCCGCCTCCTCGGCATCCGTACCCGCCTCGATAAGCTTCTGTGCGATTGCGCTTTCAGCCTCCGTCACCTTGCCGAAGGTTCGCGTGAATTCGTCGAACTGCCCGTTCACAAACCTCATGCGCTCCGCCTCGTTCAGCTGTATCGGCCTGAAGAGAAGCGCATTTATCTTCGCACCCTTTTCCTCGCCGAATACCGCAAGATTGTTTCTCGTCATAGTGTTCGCCGTCAGTCTCAGGGGAGAGCGGCGGTGCGCATACTCGATCCCGTCGATGATCGGCTCAAGCTCTTTCGCAAATCTCTCGACCGTCGCCGCCCTCTGCTGAGGAATGCCCGCCTTTGACAGCGAATCGACGAGAGCATATGCATCGGCAAGCTCGGATATTGCAAAGCGCTTGAAATTCGAATATTCTCTGAAATCCTCGATTCCGTGATATCCGTCGGCGATCGAACGCGCGTCCGCGATCTCTTTGGGCTCAAGCTCGTACTTGCTTATGATCTCCGAGGTGCTGCTCTTCGCGCGGTAGTAATCCCGATCCCATGCACGGAGCAACGGAGCGTCACGGTAGTCGTTTACAAGCGGGGATGCGATCCGTATCCCGAGCCGCTGAAGGGCGGTCGGAGGCTCGCCCGCATTCATCCTCTTTATGATCATGTACTCCCATGCAAGATGAACGACGCGGTCGGCATCCATGGTTGAAGGAATGTTTGCTGCATACTGAGTGCCGTCGGCGATCTTTTCGGCAAACGCCTTTTCCTCGGCTGTAATACCGCTCTTTTCCACGATCTCCCCGATCATCCTGTTCGTGCGGCGCATGGCGTCCAGCCTCTCCTGCGGATCGTTTTCGAAGATGAGACGGTCGGCGGTGCGGTCGATCTTCTTCGCATCGCGCACGGCCTCCGCCTCCGTCTCGATGCGCTTCTTCTGACGTTCGCGCTTCTCCTCGATCTTTCTTTGAAGGTCAGCCGACTGCCTGTCGATCTCCGTGCGCACATCCTCTTTCAGAAAAGCTTCAAGCTCGGGATCGAGTCCCTCGGAGGCAGGCGCTCCGTCCCATATCTCGCGAACGGCAGCCTCGGCAAAGTCAGTCGCACTCACATCGCGCGAGTCCGTTCCGTGCTCCGTTATGTATCTGCGGAGCTTGCTGCTTCGCCTGTTGTTTTCGGACATGACCCACTCTGCGACCGAGCCGGACTTTTTCACACTGTCAAACCAAGCCGGAACCTCGGGGGCACGGTCGCTCTCGTTTTTGCCTTCCTCTTCCGCCGCGGCATATTCCTGCTCCGCGCGGCGAAGGGCTTCCTCCTCCCGTGACGCACGGCGCGCCTCCTCCTCGGCGGCTGCGCGCTCCTCTGCACGCTCCTCGCGGCGCGCACGCTCGGCGGCTGAGGTGTTCGACTCAAGCTCCTCCTGATTCCGCCTGTGGTAAGCGTCCCACCCCGAATCCTCGATGGAATAGCGTGTGTCGTCGTTTCCCCGGTCAAACGTCCCGATGTTGTCCGTCGCGGATTTGATCTGATTCGGCGAGAACACGACGTAGAATGTCTCCGCCTCGATGTCCGAATCCGTGTCGTTCTCGATGATCACACCGTCGTATCCGCCGCTTTTGGCTTTGTCAATAATCGGCTTTTCATATCCGGGATCGGTGAACTGTCCGGGTGGCAGCTTTGCCCGGTACGGATTCTTCATGTCAAGATAGAACGCCCCGACTCTGCCGTTCTTCCCGGCGCGCTCCTCCGCCATGGCTTCCGCATAGTCGGTGCTTTCCGAGAACCAATACGTCCCGTTTTCCGACTTAAACACCGTGAAATTTGCGCCCGTCCCGTGATAGAACACCTTCGGCGTGCCGTCCTCGTTGAGAAGCTCGGGAGAAACATCGTGCGCGGCAGTAAAATCTTTGTCGTAGGTCTTGACAAGGGAAAGAATATCTGCTACAGTATAGGTGGTAGCGATATCGTCATTTGTGGATACGCCGGGCAGGCTTTGACCTGCGGTGCGCCCGCCGACGGTCGCTACTTTTTCTATATACTTGAGATTGTGGAACCTTCTTTCGTTTGTGTTCTTGTGATCATGATATGCTTCTTCTACCGTGATTTTGTAAAGCGCAACATTTCCTGATGTATCACGTCCGACTGCATAGAGCTTGTGGTCAAAAGCGATCATATCATTCTTTGCATTATTCGTGTGGTGCTCGTGCACTTCACTGTCGAGCAGAACTCCGTTCTCGGTCAGACCGCGTATTCCCGCAAGACCGTATTCCGAAAGCTTGTCTCCGCCTGCATGGGAGATAGTGTTCGTCTCGCCGTCGCGCGAAATTCGGATATCCCACCCCGTGTCATTGTTCCGGACGGTTCCGCGGTTCGCCTTTCGCGCCTCGTTGGTTGCAGCATATTCGGGTATCTCCGCAACCTTCACCTCACCCGTGTCATGCGCACGCCAATCGCCGAACCATGCCCGGAAGAAAGGCGACTTCGTGCCGAGCTCGCGGTAGAACTTGTGCGCCCACTTCTGAGTTTTCCGAATCTCCTCGCTCGTGAAAGCGTTTATGCTCTTTCGGCCGATAGACTGCACTGCCTCCACGTCGCGCGGAGTGATAGGCTTCTCGTAGTCGGAATCCTCGATAGAATAGCTCACACCGTCATTCGCAAATACGACATCCGACCGATCGATATCGGGACGGGTGTTTTTTCTCTGCTCCGCGGTGTACTCCGATCTGCCGGAAGCACCGCGCGCCTTCGCTTCGCGCACCGCACGGCCCCACAGCTCTCTCGCGTACTGCACATCCTTCAGGATGCGGGAGCTGACCGCACGGACGCGCCCCGTCAGACGGCGGATGATCTCATCGAGAAACGCAATGATCTTCCGACCGAGCGACGGCTTGTAATCCACCGCCGCGCGTATCTGCGCAACATCGCCGAAGAGATACCGCCCCACATACTCCTCGCACAGCTCGAAGTCCACACCGTCCGCGTCGAGGTTCTCACCGTGCGCGGCATACGTCTCCTTCTTCTGCGCCCGAAGCTCGTCGAGGCTCATCCCCTTTTCACGCGAAAGCTCGCGCAGCGCAAGCTCACGCAGCGCGCCGTAGTCCGACGTGGTCTCGATCGCATGAGTCATCTCCGAGGCAATGATCGACGCGACGGTGCGCCCCGACGCGGCGTTCACATGGATCGTGCCGTTTTTGTAATATCCGTTTACCGTCGGATCGTCGCTGCGGAAGAAGATCACCCGCCGGTCGAGTATGTGCGAAAGCTCCTCGGCGGCTGCCTGCTGAGCCGGAGACGCACCGTATTCGCGCCCCGTCCTCGTCGCTTCGTTCATCGCAATAACTCTCGTCTGCTCCGTCGGAGTGTATCCCTCGCGGTCAAGCGCTTCGTCGCTGAACGCAGCGCTGTCGTCCGAGTTTTCGCGGTCAACTGCAAAATCGCCTTCGTCCGCGCCGTTTTCCGCCGTGTCCGCGCCGTTTTCTGCCGTGTCCGCAGCATCATTTTCGCTTTCCTGCGTATACTGACTGTTGACAGCGGCGTTATTTTTTGATATACTGTTGTCGGTGGTTGCTGGGCCTGATTTGATGGGTCCCTCCACCTTAGAGGACTTCCCGTAGTCTCCGGTCATCCCGGCTTCGCCGCGACCCGGTTGGCGGGAGGTCCTCTCTTTTACGGAAAATGTGTCCGGCTTGAAGTTCACAATGTCGTACAGAAGCATTTCTCCGTTTTTCGTATACCCGACGACGACCTCGGCATTGTAGTCGTTCTGCCCGACGCGCATGAGCACGCGGCCGCGCGCAAATTCCTTAATGTTGTCCTTTCGCGGATGCTTTATCTCCTCGTTTACATAGTCCGTCGAGGCGCGCACGGCTTCGTCGAGATTTCCCGCCGCGCGAAGCTTGTCATTGTAAACCTGACCGTCGTTTCTTTCGATGTACTGCGAGTATCCGGATCGCGTATACTCCTTCCCGGTCTTTCCGGTGACCTCGATAACACCGTTTCCCACACGGATGCCGTTCGGATAATTCTGAGATATGAATTTTCTGACGGCGTTCTTTTTGTCCGCATCGGATACATCGTTCAGAATGTCCGTGTCGATCACAACGACGGGCTTGCCCCTGTCGGTCTGTTCTATCGAATACCTCGCCCCGTCCGCCTCGGGCGTGTACTTTCCGTCCACCGATGCGCCGAAGTACGTTCCGTCTATTCCGAAGCGGTCACGCAGCTTCATCTCCGCCTCGAGCAGCTTGCGGTCCTCATACCGCGCGGTGAATCCCGTCCGTCCGAGCTCAGAGATGCGCTGCCTCTGCATCTCAAGCGCCGCGATCGCCTCGGCGGCGCTGTCCGCATCCGCCGCACGGGACGCCGCCTCAAGAGCAAGCTCCACGCTCCCCGCACTGCGCGCATCCGCCGTAAGCGAATCCTTCGCCCTCTCGATCGGATTTCTCTTGTCCTTTACCTCATATCCTCCCTGAGGCGTGATCTCCGCCGCAAGGGAGAATTTTTCTTTCAGCGTCTCCGAAAGCGCCTCGAGCGCCGTGTCGAGATACTTCACGCGCCGCGCCGTGTCCTCGACACCCGTCGTCTCGTCCGTCATCTTCGATAAAGCCGCACGCTGCTTCTCAAGCGCCGCAATCATTCCCTCAGCTTCCGCCGCCGTGCCGATGCTCTCCGCGTTTACCGAAAGCGTGTTCACATAGTCAACGTCCGCCGCGTGTACCTGTCCCGCCGCGCGCAGCCTCTGCTTGAGTCCAAACGAACCGAGTATCGCGCCGGAAAGCGTACCGAGCGCGCCCTCATATGCCACCTCACGCGCGTCAAGCTCGAAGTCCTCTCCGGTGATCGCACTCTTTGCCGCCGCCTCGAGAAAGCTCTGTGCCACTTCCTCAAGACCTTCCTCTCCGGCTTCGGCAAGAAAAACCATAATGCCGCGCACCATGGGATTTGAAATATTCTCGGTCATGGAAAATCCGAGCTTGCGACCGATCACCGGGACCGTTCCGAACGCATCGCCGAGCAGGCTCTCGCCGACGCCCTCAATGAGGAATCCCGCCTTGCCGTACAGATCCGCTTCGGCGCTCGAATACCCCTCCTCGAGCAGCTCGCGGCGGTTCGATACATACGCGGGACTTCCGAACATAATCGCGGTTGCCGCATTAGATGAAAGCCCCGTCAGTCCGAAGCCGTGCGTGAGAAGCATGTTCGGCATCTGATAGCCGAAATTCTCCGCAAGATCGGCGATGACATTTCCCGCCTTGCCGAGCGTCTGGTTCTCGCGTCGGTATAAATAATCCTGCATAACGGTATCTTTTTCCGACCGATCGGTGTAGGTGTCCCCGGACAGAAGATAGTTGTCTGCCGCACGGCTTCCCGCGACTGCCGCATTCTCAAGCCGCTTTGTCAGAGATTTTTCCGCTTCCGGCGCGGCAGGGGAATATTTCTTCAGCTCCGGAATCTGATTCAAACCCGCCAGCCGATCCGCCGTGCCCTTCACGGTTTCGTATGCGGTCCTTGCCGCATCACCGAGATCGGCAATACTGCGGTCTATGCCCGCGCTGAATGCCGACATCGCAAGATCGCCGGCTTCCTTTACCCGGTCGCCCGTTTTGGCGATATTGTTTACGGTATTTACCGCAGGGCGCAGATCGTTTCCGTAGGGGTCCTTGTTATCGTCGGGATTGAAGTTCTCCGACTTCGCCGAGAGCACAGCTTCAACGTCCTGCGCCGGCGACGACGGAACGTGCGAACCGTCCGAGAGCCCGTTTTCCTCGCGCCACTCGGCGATCTCGCTTTCCTGCCGCTCCTTCAGAAGCTGCTCGAGCTCTTTCTTCTTTTCCTTGAGCTGTGCTTTGATTTTGTCGTTTCCATCGATTCCCGCATCGCCGGACATAAGCTGCTCGGGCGAGGGGCCTTTCCCTTTGCTCTTTTCAAGCTGAATCTCAAGCATCTTAATGTTTGCCTGAGTGTCCTGTATCTTTTCCTCGAGAGAGCTCTCCTTTCCGTGATGCGTCTCCGCGACATTCTGCCCGTATACGGGAAGGCTTGACGCGGGAAGCTCAGCCGTCGCCTGCTCCCTCTCCGCACGTCCCGCAGCGAGATCAAGATCACGCCTGTATATGTCGTGTACCCGGTTCCACGAATCGATACCCTCGCCGAGTGCGGTCACGGTGTCGTCGTCGTATAAGCCGGAGTCTTTGATTCTCTTCTTCAGACTCTCGCCCGACGTGCGCAGAGCGTCCGACCTCGCCTTTATAAATTCACCGCTGTGCTCGCCGTAGGAGCGCGCAAGCTTCTTGTTTTCTTCATTCCATGCTTCAATGGACTGCCGGATGCCGTCGGCGCGGTTCTGCCTGAAGCGGTTGTACCGCTCCGTGAATGCCCCCGGCACGACCTCGGCAGCGGGGACGGAGGAGGGAGTCTCCTCCTCCGCAAGCTCCGCCGCACGCACGGGAGAAGCCTGAGATATGCCCGAAGTGCCGACAAGCCCCGCCTCTTTCATGCGGTTGTACCGTTCCGTGAACGCGCCCGGCTTTGCCGCAGCACTTTCATTTTCCGTAAAGGAATCGCCGCGGATTTCGTCCGATGAGGTCCCGCCGACAAGCCCCGCTTCCTTCATCCTGCTGTATCTGTCCATGAACTTGCTCATTTGCTCATACCTACCTTCGTCCCGCGATATGTTCCGGCGCTTCTCAGTCCGGCAGAATTCTCCGAAGAGCCGCCCGATACCGAAGGCTCTTCGTATGACCTTCCTTTTTCAACCTGATTTTCGAGATATTCCGCATATGTGTTTCCGTATGCTCCGGATGAGTACTTGAGCCCGCCCGAATTCTTCGCACGGTTCCACTCGTTTTCCGTCAGCGTGTCCTCGGGCGCGCCCGCCTTGAGCGCTTCCTTGCGCGTCGTGTATGTGCCCTTGTACTTCTGGAAGAGCTCCTCCGCCTGCGCCTCCGTGATATCGCCCGACCCGAGCGCAGAATAAAGATAGTCCATCAGATCCCCGTTCTTGCCCTTCAGGTTCTTCGCACTGTACTCGACCACGTTCGGTATCTTCGCCGAGGAGGACGCGCCCGACGCTGCGGACTTGCCCGATGCGCCGGACACTCCCGACACACCCGACGACGTGCCGGATGAACCGGACGATGCGCTGCCCGATGAGCCGATCAGCGTCTGAAGCTCACCCACACTCATGCCCCACAGGGACGCAAGCGGAGCGAGATTTCCGAGAGATGCCGCCTTGTACGCATTGTCAAGCGCCGTGCTCTGCGCCGTGCGCTCCTCGCTGCGGCGGTATACGTCGCCGACACCCGTGCCGTAAAGCTCGTCGAACAGCGCCGCGTCTCCCGCACTCATCGCCGCTTCCGCCGCCGCGCGTCTCTGCGCATCACGCTGCGCCGCTCCCGTCTGCGCCCCCGTCAGAGCGTCGAACTTCGTGTAATCCCCGAGCTGCGCCGCCGCAAGCGCTTCGTCCATCGCACGCGAGTACTCCTCGTCCGCGAGGTACCGGGATACATCGATCCCGAGCGCGGACAGCTTCGACGTGTCCTTGTACTTCGCCGCCGTCTCCGCTTCGGCAAGCGCCTGTTCTTTCGCCGATGCGAGAGCGGACAAACGCCCCGCACGCTCGCTCCTCAGCGCGTCGTATATCTCCGGCACACGGTCCGCAAGCTGCGACGCATAATAATTGCGCTGCTGAGATGCCGCACTCTGCGCATATGAGGGAAGGGCACCGCCGTTCAGCCCCGCATACTGCCCGAGCACGTCGGCGGCGGCACGCTCCCCCTCACGGCGGTACTGCTTCGCATATGCGTTCCAGAGGTCCGTGTCGTATACCTCGTTCGCATCGGTCGCAAGATAGTCCCCGAGCGCGCGGGCGTATTCCTTATCGTACATGTCCGGCGTCACCGCGTAATTCTGCCGTCTCGTGTATTCGTTGTACCCTCTCCCGGCGGAGATGTTCCGGAGAATCCGCACGGCATCGCGCATGTTCGTCTTTCCGTCTCCGTCCGTGTCGAGGTCGGAGAGATCGCCGACGCCCGACTCCCCCATGCTCTTTTCGAATATGCGCTGAACGTCGCGGTTCGAGTATTCCCTCGGGGAAGCCGGCACTGCCGAGGATCGCGCCGACTGCGCTGCCGGGGCGCTTGGGGCGCTTTTTGTTTCCTCGGTGCCGAACGAGTTCGGCGCGGACTGCGCCGCCGCAGACGCGCTCACCGCCGATGAGCCAACCGGAGCATACCCGCGGCGCAGAGCATCTATGCCGGAGCGCGCAAGCACGGCTGCGCTGTCGTTTCCCGACGAGAGCGCCGAGGAAAGATCCTTCTTGTACGAAAGAAGGGTCATCGCCGTGTCCGGATTGCGCCGCGCCGCGTCGAGATCGGCACCGTCGAAATCGCCGATCATGCCCGACGCGGTCGCACTTTTCACAAAATCTTCGTATGTGTATTTTGATCTTGCCATATTAAATCCTTTCTTCAGTGGCGGTCGCTGCCCTCGTATGCTTCATAGGAGAGCGCAAGAAGCTTCCATGACCCCGCCGCCGTAAGCTTTACCGAAAAGCTGTCGCACCGACGTGGTATCACCGGAAGCGATACCGTGCGCTTCGCCGTCGAGGAGGCACTCGCCTCCCCCGCCTTCATCCATTCGCCCGTACCGTTTAAGCGGAGGTACGCCGTCACCGACGAGCCCGCCTCAAGCACGACGCGGAAGAGAAGCTTCGATATCCCCTTGCGCGAGACACTGCCCGACGTGAAGTCGGTGAATACGATCTCCGACACCTGCGGGGCTTCGTCCGCCTCAAGCACGCCGAGCGTGTCCCCGACGCTCACGCCCATCAGATAAATGTCGCCGTAGTTGCTCATGCCCCACAGATTCCCGTCCCAGGAGAAGCGCTGGTACGCGAGCGTGTCGTAGCAGTACCATTGACCGAGCTCCGTGTCGTACATGTAAGTCACGCTCGGTGATGCGCCGGAGCTGTTCGACAGACGGACATAGTAGCGCATGCCGTCCGAGCCGCCCCACGAATGGAGAAAGCGAAGAGCGCCGAAATCGCGGTAGACCGGGGACGGCATGCCGCCCGAATAGCGCATGATGCCGTTTTTCGAGTGGTAGAAGAGATACCCTCCCGCCTGCGCGAGTGAAAGCTCGCCGCCCTCGCGCACACCCGGACACTGCGTGCTCACTACGCGGAATTCCGACGCATCCGAGCCGTAGACGCGGTATATCCCGTCCTCTTTGAAGAACGTCGGATAGCCGAGGTACGCACAGCCCGCACTCAGCTTTCCGCCGCCCGGGCACTCGACAGCCCACGAATCCGAGGTCAGACCGTCGAATACGTTCCAGTTGTACACATCGTCAACCTTTGATGCGTATATGTATCCGCCGCCCCACGCCCAGACGCGCCCGCCGCACTCAAACGCACCCTCGATCGCACTGTCCGCCGGCAGCGTCCGCGCGACCGTCACTTCGCCCGTCTCCGTGTATGACCCGTCCGTGCCGACCGTGAACGTGTTGTCGTAGAATGAAAGATATGTGTACCCCGCCTTCTCGCTCACCTCGCGGAGCACAAGCGACATGTTGTTCTCGGGATGAACCGTGCAGCCCGATATCGTCACCCCGTCCCCCGCGCGGAAGCCGAGCGACACACCCGATATCTTCACCGTGTTCGCCGTCGCGCTCACTCCCGCATACGAGCCGTCGAGAAAGACCGCGCCCGTGACCGTCACGCTGCATTCAACGGTGTCCACCGTGCCCGATGCGCGGTCGTAGACCACACCGTCGGGGAAGATTATAAGGCGGTCGGAGAGCTTTACCCACGTCCGGAGCGAGACCGCAAGCGTCTCACTCTCGGAGGACGTGAGGCGGCGGCGGGAAAGGAGCCGCCCCACATGTTTTTCATGTCGAATATAACGCCGTCGCCCGCCTCGGGACGGTGGCAGTATCCGCCGAATTTCTCCTGCACGACGCGGCGGATGCCGTCGCGCGAAACGGGATACGGAAGAATTCCCACTTCTTTGCCTCCTTTACGTCGCCGATCTCCAGTACGGATCGTCGTCTCCGCCCGACCTCGGCGCGCATACATCGCTTTTTTTGCACCTGACCGCACACACGAAGAAGCGCCCGCCGTAAATCACGAAAGAGCCGACCGGGATTATCTCCCCCGAGGGAATCGCGCTCCACAGCCGTACGGAGAGCACACCGACCTTCACCGCCGCCGAAGCTTCCGCGGCGATCTCCTTCACACACGCGTCGGTCAGATTTCCCCGTCCGAGTGAGGAGAGCCGGAAGGTCAGCTCGCTCCCGAGCTTCATCATCGCATCGCACAGTATGCCGATCTGCTCCGGCACGGACGCCCCCTCGGGCATGTCCGGATAAAATACCGAAGCGTCGATGAATCCCGTGCTCATGACAGCGCACGCATGAGAAGGATCACATCCTTCACGCTGACCTTGCCGTCCTTGTCGAGATCGGCCTGTCCTTCGTCAATGCCGACCTTCCATCCGGCTGCCGCGCGCATCATGCGTATCACATCCGCCATGTCGACGTTTCCGTCGCCGTCCGCGTCCCCGATGATCGAGTACGCCACGTTCATGTCCACATTTCCGTTTATGCCGCCGACCTTGCCCGTCGAGGTGTACTGCCACATTCTCGCACGCGAGGGACGCGCGGACGCGCTCCAATTCGCTTCCCATATCGGAACACCCGCAGGGGATTCAAAGCGGCTCTCAAGCCACCACGAATTCGCGTACACCATCGGACGAAAACCCGCCGCGCGTACAAGATCGCAGAAGAGCTTCACCCTCGCCGTCAGCGCCGCACGGTCTCCCGTGAGGTGCGAATCCTCGACATCGACCGCCGCCCACAGCTGATGATTGAACTTGTACTTGCGAAGCAGCGCGATGTAGTACGCCGCCTCCTCGCGCACTTCGGCTTCGCTGTTCGCCATGAAGTACCAGTACGAGCCGACATACAGTCCCGCCGCATCCGCTGCCTTGATGTAGCGCTCGAAATACGGATCGGTGAACGGAGCGTTCCACTCGCCGGGGATGCGCCCCTGTCCCGCTTTCAGCATCACGAAATCGATTCCCGCCGCCTTTATCGCCGGGAAGTCCGCCCCCGGCTGAAAGAGCGATATGTCAATGCCCTTGTAAATCTTATTCTTCGCCATCTTCGCCGCCCTCCTTCGCCTGCTTGTTGATGTTCATCAGAACCGCGATCGCTACCGTGCACGCAAACTGCACGCACGCTGCCGCGACCGCCTCGCGCCTCCAATCGGCACTGACCGCCGTGATAAGCGCGATCCCCGCGCCGCTTGCGCTCTGTACCGCCGTTCTCGCTATCCTTGCCCAATTAAGCTTCATCTTTCGTTCCTCCTTTATTTTTCCCCGTTCCTCGAAATCTTGTCCTCGAGACTGTCAAGCCTGTGATGCGCCTGCTTCGCCGATGCCTCAACCGCAGTCAGACGCGATACCACCTGCACATGCCTCTCGTCTTCCTTCTCCTGCTTGCGCTTGATGTCGTCCACACCGCTTTTGATGTAGCCGATCTCCGTAAGCAGTACACCGTCCTTCTTTCCCTCGGCTGTGTCGTCCGTCTTCGAATTCCTGCGGAACGCAAGATACCCGAACACGATCGCACACGCCGTCCCGACGATGCCGAACACCGTCGTGAAAAATGTAAATCCGCTCATGTGCCTACCACCTCGACATAAATCCCCTCAAGCTCGGCAAGCGGCTTAAATACGGCGTTCCCCGTGCCGCGGGTGCAGCGGTAGACCACACCGTCCTGTGCGTAATATCTGCCGTCCTCGAGCGCCATGTTCCCGCCGTAGGGGATGGGATCGTACTTCGTGCCGTCGTGCACCTCGTCGATGCGCACATAGATGCTCTCCGTGCCTGTGCCCGGTAGCCATGCCTCCTGCGAGGTGTGCGCCTGAAGCACGCGGTAAAACTCACCGCCGTATACAAGATACACCCCGGCTGCGTACGCATGCCCCGCCTCCCACTCCGGGTAGAATTCCTTCATCCGATAGGCGGTCGCATCGTCCGCGGCGAGATCGTTGATCAGCGCGCGGATGACCATCTCCGTAATTTCGGCTATCCCACGCCGCAAAGTCGCGCTTTCCGACATAGTCCTCAACCTCGCCCTCGCCCATGCCGCATTTCTCGCGGAACCGATCGTAGAGCAGAGGATCTCGGCGAAGTCTTTCGACATTCATCCGATGGACCCTCGGACAGGTGAATTCCCCGATCACCGTGCCCGCGCCCGGCTTTGCCTTCGTGCCCTTCGTCTCGTAGACATACACCTTCATCGGAAACTGCCTTTCGTTTTCAATGTGCGGCGCCGTCCGGCGTACCTCGATCACCTTTTCCCAGGCGAATATCTTCTCCGTCCACTCCGGGCGGATGCTCATCAGTATCCGGAGCCCCTCCGGACATCCCTCGCGTCTCTTCAGGTTCATTTTTTCTCATTCCTTTCTCACGCATTCGCGTGCATTCGACTGCAAAATCAGCGTCCCGAAGGTCGCCGACCGTCGCGGATCAGATCAAGCGAGATCACGGTCTTGCCGCACTTCTTCGCCGTTTCCGCATCCGCAGGGTAGAGCGCCATGCGGGAGCCGCCCAGGTAGAATCCGTAATAGTACCGCCAGTCGTATGCGCACGCGCGCGGATCGTCCGGCCTTATGTATGATACGATTTTCTTCGCCCCGCGCCTGCGCGGATGCGCACCGCAGTCCTCGTAGACCCTCTCCATGACCTCTCCTCCTTTTTCTAAGCTCTCTTGTTCCAAATGTCGGCACATTCTTTTTTGCTTCGGAGCAGGCGGGTACCGACACACCTGTTCTCGCACACGACCGCAAAGCGCCCCGTCAGCAGCTTCATTTCAGCCGGTCCTCCGCAGAAGGGGCAGAGCTTCAGCGCATAATTCTCTTCCGCCTCTTTCATCTCATCCCCCGTATGACTTCGCACACGCCGCCGCGAAGAACTCGCCCGTGTCAAAGCTTCCCGCCGCAGCCGCCGCAGTGCCGTTCGCATATACTCCCTCGAGCACCTTCACCGCGTTCGACGGCTTCATCAGCCAGTCAAAGCAGCACGCTTTCCAGCGTCCGGATCGCCCCGAAAGAAAGTCCGATGCCTCCGCGAGCGCGAAGAACTCGCCCCAGGACTTCCCGCCGAGCACCTTGCCGACCGTGCGGATCGCCACACGCCGCCTGTCCGTCACCGTCCGGCACTGCGGAAGCGAAGGACAGGCGCGGTTGTACTCCTCCATCACCTCGCGCACATCCGCATCCGACGTCCGCGCAGCCTCGCTCCCGCGCAGCTCGCGGTATTTCCGTATCAGAGTGCGCACCTGCCCCGGCGTCAGACCGATCCTCTCGTAGTCGTTCAGCCGCTCCACACAGCTTTTGATCTTCTCAACTTCATTCTCCGCATTGCATCCTTCGATCCGGACGCCCCCGACTTCATCCCTGTACGTCAGCATCTTCTTTTCCTCCCCTCAGTATGACGCCGTATACCTCCCCGCCGGGGAAGAATACCTCGACCGTGGCGATCTCGCCTCCGGCAAGTATGCGCACATTCTTCGGCGCGCGCCGCTTCGCCGCCGCAACCTCCTCCGCCGCCGCCAAGGCAGCGGTGAGATCGCTCCTCCAATCCCCGCCGATCGCCTCTTTCGGCGCCTCTCTCTTTTTCGCCTTCGCCGGAGCTGCTTTCTCCGCCTTCACCGCCGCACGTGCACGCCTGAAGGAAAGCCCGAGCGCCTTCGCACGCATGTACACGGCGTTCTTCGTCCGTCCGATCGCTTCGGCGCATTCCGCCGCAGTCTTTCCCTCGGCGCACAGTCTCCGAAGCGTCGAGACCTCGGCCTGTATCCACCCGTTCGGCGCATGCCTCTCGCGCGGCACACCCGGTACGGCGGCATTCGACCGCGCAAAGGAAAGCTTCAGCATGTTCCCCCTGTCCATCACGGCGGTCTTCGTCCGCCCGAGCGCTTCGGCACATTCCGCCGGAGTCTTTCCCTCGGCTGCCATGCGCCGCAGGGAGTCAAGCTCCCCCGTCGTCCACTTCTTGTTCGTCCGCTTCTTTCCGACGTCCTCGCCGGGGAGCACGTCCTCGCAGAACGCAAGCCCCAGAGAGACGCCCTTGCGGTGCACGGCGTGCCTCGTTCTCCCGAGAGACGCCGATATCTCGCCGAGCCCGCGCCCCTCCGCACACATGCGCCGGAGAGAGTCAAGCTCTTCGGCCCGCCATACGTTCGGCGGCTCGCGCCGGGTCTTCTTCGCTTCTCCGACCTCTTTTACACCCGCCGCGCGGAGTATCTCGCGCACCTGCTCGACAGTCATAAGATTCAGATCGGCAAGTATGCCGAGCTGCTCCCGCTTGTTCTTCGCCTGCCTGTACGATGTCACGACCTCCCCGTCGGTCATCGTCCTTAATCTTTCACTCATTGTCTGTTTTCCCCTTTACAAATCCGACCGCATGTGGTACAATAGTGTCGGTTCAATTTTTTCTCATGCGGCGCACGCCCTCCCCGGCGTGTGCTGCTTCTTTTTTTGTCCTCCGCGCGCCTCAGCGACGCGCCCACCGCCCGGATGACCTCCGCCGATACTACGTTCGATATGACCTCCTCCGTGTACAGCGCATCCGCAGCCAGATGAAAAGCAGCCGCCGAAAGCGCAAGTATGCCCGCAGCCGCGAAATGCAGGAGCGCCCTCTCGAGACTCTCCGACAGCCATATGAACCCGACGGTCATCGGAAAGAGCGCCGCAATGCACAAGCCCTCGCAGATCACCTCATAAGCCGCCGCCCGTGCGGCTTTTCTTTTCGCCCGGTTTTTGTTCATCTTCCCGTACCTCCTCTCTTTTTTTCAACTCTTTTGCATACCGATCGAGCCGCTCACGGTTCTCCGGTACCTCGTAGAATTTCATGAAGCATTCGCAGAGCTTGCGCGCCATGATCTCCTTTTCGATCCCCGTCGGAAACGAATCAAATCTGATCGGATCGCGCGCGTTCCTCACCTGCGGCATTACTTCTCACCTCCCCGCAGAAGCTCGTCCACCGTGCACCCGAGTATGTCCGCAAGCTTTGATAATGTCCCGGAACGTGGTCTTGTCTGACCGGACTCCCATTGTGACACCGCACCTTGAGTCACTTCCATGCGTTTTGCCAACTCGCCTTGTGTAATTCCCGCCCTTTCACGAGCCGCACTAATATTCATATGATATTCCCTCCTTGCCAATATTAGCGTCACTATTACAATATCACAAAAATACGCCGTTGTCAATAGAAATCCTAATATTTTTTCTTAAAAAATCGTTGCTATTCATTAGCAAATCTAATATAATATATTTGAGAGGTGTCATAGAATGAACAGAGTAAAAGAATTACGAAAACTGAACGGGTATTCGCAGGTGAAATTGGCAAACAAATTAAATGTTCATCAAACAGCCATCTCGCAGTGGGAGACCGGGAGAACTTCGCCTGACATGGACGTAGCAGCAGAGATGGCACAGTTGTTTGACGTATCCCTTGAATATCTTTTGGGCTTTTCCGATGAAAAATCCGCTCCCGATCCTACATGGATAAACGTTCTCGGCAGAGTTGCGGCAGGAATTCCGATTGAAGCAATAGAAGAAATTATCGACCGCGAACAGATCACGGGGGATATGGCTCGGTGCGGTAAATACATAGGTCTGCGGATTCACGGCACATCCATGGAGCCGCGCATGAAGGAAGGCGACACCGTCATCGTCCGGCTTCAGGACGACTGTGACTCCGGCGACACCGTCATCGCAATGGTAAACGGCGAAGAAGCAACGTGCAAGATAATAAAAAAGATGCCCGAAGGCATCATGCTTATTTCTACAAACCCCGCCTATCCCCCTATGTTCTTTTCCAACCGTGAAATCGAGGAGAAGCCCGTGCGCATCCTCGGCAAAGTGGTGGAACTCAGGGCAAAATTCTGAACAGGAAAGCTCTTCAATATCGTGTCATAAGGGAGGAAGGACATTGAATACGGCTGTAATCGTTCTGCTCGCTGTCGTGATCGTTGTTCTTTATCTCGCGCTTGTTCTGAAAAAGGACGATATAAAGAATCTTCGCGGGCAAATCGAGAGAATGAACTCGGAGAAGGCTTCGCTTTCCGAAGAAAAAGACCGTGCCGACGAGCGCTTTTCAAAGCTCTTGAGAGCGCATGAGGACGAAACCTTTGAGGCAAATCGACGGATCAGGACCCTTTCCGCAGAGAATGCCGAGCTGAAGGAACGTCTTTCAAAATACATTTCTTTGTACAACCGAGATATCGCAACTCCCTTCAGCAAATACATTTGGAAAAAGTACGTCCTTACCGATCAATTGATAGACTATTTCAGCGACAAGCCGGGGAAAGCCTGCGATATTTTCGACGGCATATCTCTTAAAGACGTTATCTCCTTCTCCTGTGAAATAAACGGTTCCGAAGGAGATATCTACTGTACAACGCTCGATTCATGTTCCTGCCCCTATTTTACAAAGCTGGGGAAGCCGTGCAAGCATATGTTTTTCCTTGCGATACAGCTCGGAGTTGCCTGTATGGAGGACAAACATTCTTATGAACTGCGTACTGCGCTGAGCAGGTATTCCGACAGTATACGCAAAATAGAATCCGAAAATACTTTTCTTTCGAATGCGCGTGAAGACCTGAAGCGTGAGAGCGAAGGTCTCAAACGAGAAATTGCGAGTGAAGAAGAAATGCTCGGGATGCTGAAGAGAAAGTCAGAGAAGTACCGTAAAATTATAAACAGCCGGAGCATTACTTTCCCGTGGATAAGCCGGATTTACGCCGATTGTTTGTATGCCGAAGCTATGGCGCTGTCACAGAAGCTGAGATATAAGTCTCCGCCTGCCGTCAAGGCCGCAGAAGCAGTGGCAGCAGCTGCCCGCGAAAAAAGAAAGCTGATTGAAAGGCTGAAATGCGCGGAGCATATTATCACCATATACGAATCTGTCGCTCCGTGGCTGTCGGAATTCAACGATACTCCGCCGAAAGAGATCTTCGAACACCGCATTGAGGATTGTGACGGAAAGACAGAATACGAAAGCATGAGAAGATGGCTGTCCCGTAAGGAGTACGATTCTCTTCCGCCTGCGGAAAAATATCAGCTTGCACTTGATCGTTATTCCGAACGTGCGAAAAGCACATGGGAGATCGGTATAGACTACGAAAGATATATCGGCTATCTTTATGAAGCAAAAGATTACAGCGTTATATACCACGGCGCCGTGATGGGCTTTGGCGATCTCGGGCGCGACCTGATAATTAAGAACCGCGAGGAAACGCTCATCGTTCAATGTAAGCGGTGGGTAGAAGGCAAAGTAATTCACGAGAATCACATTTGTCAGCTTTACGGCAGCGTAGTCGCATATTCGATAGAACATCCGGACGAGCAGGTTCGGGGGACGCTTGTGTGCACATGTTCTTTGTCGGAAACGGCAAAAAAGTTTGCCGACTATCTCGGGATACAGGTCGAGTACATACAATACGAATCGCACCCGCTGATAAAATGCAACATAAACAAAAATACAAAAGAAAAAATCTATCATCTGCCGTTTGATCAGCAGTATGACCGTATCGCTATTGATGCCGGAAAAGGCGAGTGCTATACGGCGACCGTCAAAGAGGCGGAAAAACTCGGCTTCCGACGGGCTTTCCGCCACAGAGCGTCCGAGAAGGCTTGAAGAAAAATAAGCAGCTTTCAAGCCCACACGAGGGAATAAGAAATGAAAAAAGAAAAGGCGAAGACGCCCGAAAATAACAGAGCAGCCGTGTATGCTCGGTACTCAAGCCGGAAGCAGGGGGAACAGTCCATAGAAGGACAGCTTTCCGAGGCTTATAAATACGCCGAGACACACGGCTATAATATAATTCATGAATACATTGACCGTGCGAAAAGCGGACGCACGGATAACCGCGAAGCCTTTCAGGAAATGCTGCGCGACACGGCAAAAGGAACCTTCTCCACGATTATACTTTGGAAGCTTGACCGATTCGGCAGAAACCGCGAGGAAATAGCAGCAAATAAATACCGCTGCAAGAAGAACGGCGTGAAGGTAGTGTATGTCGCCGAGAACGTCCCCGACTCCCCCGAAGGTGTAATTCTCGAAAGTGTCCTTGAGGGCATGGCGGAATATTACAGCTTGCAGCTCAGTCAGAATGTGCGCCGCGGTATGCATGCAAACGCAGAAAAATGTCAAAGTACCGGAGGAACGACCCCTCTCGGATATGCCGTCGATCCTGCAACAAAGAAGTTTGTAATCGATCCGAACACCGCACCGACAGTGCGGCGGATATTCGATATGTATGCGGGCGGTACGAAAATTTCGGAAATTGTGAGAACTCTCAACGATTCCGGAATTCGGACTGCAAGAGGGTCGCGTTTCAAAGTTGACAGCCTATACACAGTTTTAAGAAACGTGAAGTATACGGGAATATACACATATAACGGGAGCGTCAGAATCGAAAACGGCATTCCCGCGATCGTGGATCGAGCCACTTTCGAAAAAGTGCAGGAGATGCTGAAGGTGAACAAACGAAAGCCGTCGAAGCTGTGGGATACTTTCGATTATATTTTGACCGATAAACTCTTCTGCGGGATGTGCGGTTCAAAAATGGTAGGCGAAAGCGGTACAAGCAAAAACGGAACAAAGCACAGTTATTACACATGCGTTAAGAAGCGAAGAGACCATGCTTGTAAAAAGAAGGCAGTGCGACAGTATTATATCGAAACACTTGTCCTTGATCGGATAGCCGCAATTCTCGACGACGACAGCCTTCTTGCCTTTATCGCCGACAATGTTTATTCCTACTATGTGAAACTGCAAAACGATGATGACATGACCGATGCGCTGAAGAAAAGACTGCGAGAGGTTGAAAAAGCGCAGATTAATATACTTCGCGCGATTGAAGCCGGAGTGTTCAACGACATGACAAAAGCGCGAATGGACGAACTCGACGAACAAAAATCCGAGCTGCAAGCACAAATCGCCGAGGAAGAATACGCAAAGACGGGCTTGGCAACAAGGGATACCATCCTTGCATGGCTTTATTCTCAAAGGGAAAAGGACTTGAGCGACAGAGCCTCACAGCGGCAGCTCATAGAAACATTCGTCAATGCAATTTATGTATTCGATGACAGAATCGAAATCCTGTTCAATTACTCAAGAGACCGCCGCTCTATTAAGTTTGAAGAGCTATCGGACCTTTATGAATACGGTGATGTGTTCGTATCTTCTGCGTTATCGTTCACCAGCCCGGAAGCCGGGCAGCCGAGAATCATGGAGGCAGGCTTAAGTTTGTTTCCTTATCGCCCGATGGGTGTTGGTTTTGACTGTTTTGCTTTCACTAAGGTCTCCCGCACAAAAGTGCGGGGGATTTTTTGTGTTATTTTGCAGGCGTGCCGCGCACGTCCCGTACTTCACCTTATGTGTGTCTCTCCGTCCGGCAGCTCGTCCGCCGCCGCGTATGAGCGGGATTTCTCCGCCGGCCTTGACAAGGGAAAGAATATCTGATACAGTATAAATGAAAAGGTGTTCTCCATAATGGGCGTGTGTCTTTTGCCTATCCCCACGGAGGACACCTGTTCTCTTTCCGGCACCCGAACATGACGGAATTTCTTTCTTGCCTTATCCTGCACCGTAAAACAGTCTTTATCCGCTTTTGCTTCGGCATGTGAATTTTGCCGGAAGCCGCAGCCCGTTTCCTGCCGACAGCCGTCCGGCTTTTTTCGCTCCGTGCTTCCGAGGCATTTTCGCCGAACGGATTATATTATAATTTTTTCATAAAACCTGAACCTTTTGATCTTTTATTCCGACTGTATAGGTGAAATCGATTTCAAAACCGTTTACCGGGAGGTAATAATGTGAACGAATTTGAAAAGCTGCTGCAGGAAAAACTGATCCCGCTTCAGCGCTATGTGAATTTCAAGATCGCCGACAGGCATGATGCGGAAGATGTCATTCAGGACGTATGCCTTTGCGCCGCGCTGAAATTCGACACGCTGAGCGATCACGCATTTTTCAAGGCTTGGCTGATCGGCATTGCCAAACACAAGTGCACCGACTATTACAGACTGAAGGCGGCAAGTTCGGAGGTTCCTTTGGATTCGCTGTCCGAATCGGCGTTGGGCGCCGCAGGAATCGGAATCACGGAGCACAGCGCCGTACGCGATACCCTGGACGCACTCGGGGGCAAAGAAAAGCAGATCCTATATCTGTATTTTTTCGAAGATCTGTCTCAGGAAGACATTTCGAAAAGACTCGATATTCCCGTCGGGACAGTGAAAAGCCGCCTTCATTATGCAAAAAATCAATTCCGTTCCGTGTGTACTCCCGAACAGATTCTGATGTTTGAGAAAGGAAGAAAGATCATGCCGAAAAAAGACTATACCCGCGGATTTTCCGAGAACGTGCCGACGCTCATTATCAAAAAAAGCTCACGTCCGTTTTTCGAGGTCAAATGTGCCGACGAATCGTTTATTGTTCCGGTGATCGGAAATAAAAATGCGGAGGGAACATATCGCTATCCGTCCGGAAAGCTGGCGCTTGTGTCCTCCTGCTATGTCCCGAAGGCAGCTGTGATACACGGTGTTGAAGGCGTTAAAATATGCAGGGATACCTACAATGTCAAAGCCGGTAAGCTTTACAAAAACGAGTGCATCTGGTTTTCGCAGCTGACCGACGAATATGTTCGTGACCTTGCAACCGTCGCCTGTGACAGCGACGCGGATGATGATTATCCTACAGCCATGCACACATTTTTGGAAGAAGATTACGATGTCAAAGTAAACGGAAATGACCGTGTTCACGGCAGACCGCTGCTTATCAAAGAAAATCCGCCCGAGGTTGTCGACGGAAAGATCGTTGTCAATGAGTATAATGTCCGATACACCATGGGTACGTTTGATGTAACCGTAGGCGAAAGAGCTTTTGAGACCGTTAAGTTTATCAATGTTCAAAACGGCACCTTGGTCACGGAGAATTATGTCGATGCAAACGGCAGGCTGGTACTCATGCGTTGGTATGAGTCGGTGGCTTCTGTCGAGCAGACCGAATGGTATACCGATGAATATAAGAACGCGATCATAAATGAGAATCCGAGACTGACCGTCAATGATGTTGAATACTGCCTGCTCGAAGACCGCATCAGCGAATATGCGCTCTGAGCCTTGCCCCGCTTCGGCGGGGCTTTTCTTTTGCTTTGGATTTCGGCGGATGCGGAGGATGCCCGTGTTTTACATTCGTATGCTCGGCGGATATTCTCTGAATTTTCGCTGCAGTGTATCTGTCGCACGGCTGCGAGTGCATTTCACTCGGACGGCTGCGTTTTCAGTCGAATATGGTTTTCCACGCGCTGTCGCGGTATGCGCGAAAGCACATGCGGATCTGTTCTTCGCTGCATTTTTCTTCGGCGAGCGGCGGCAGATTGTCCTCGTCAAAGCAGCCGATCCCGACGGTCTCCGAGTTTTCGGCAAATTCTCCGCCGAGCTCGTCGCAGAGGTAGAATATCTTGACCACGCCGTATGCGTAAGGCGGAAGATTGTGAAAATCGCGGTTCTGCACGGCGATGACCGACTTCACCGCGACGTCGAGCCCCGCTTCCTCCTTCGTTTCCTTGACGGCATTTTCCGCCGGAGACATCGTGACCTCGCACCAGCCGCCGGGGAGCGACCATGTGCCGTTCGCCTCGTGTACGAGCAGAATTTTCCCGTCTCTGAATATCGCGGAGCGGGTATCGACCTTCGGCGTCTGATATCCGCTGTCGGAGCAGAACAACCCCGTTACCGTGTCGAGCGGAAGCTCGGTTTTCATCGAGATGATCTCCGCCGCGATCTCGCGGATGCGTTCGTACCGCTCGCGGTCGTAAATGTCCTTTCCGTAGTGAAGCCCCGCCTGAGCGAGGCTCTGAAGCTCGATCGCGTATTCCGTCAGCAGGTCTCTTTTCATAAATCCTCCTTTTTGCGGCGAGAAGCGCCGCCGTCCGCCGCACGGCTTTTGCCGATGCGGACGTTTACTTTTAATATTATCTTTCTCTGATGCCGCGATGCGGAAATATCCGCGCTGCCGCGTGAGGTTCACCCGGAACGCATACCGCCGCGCGGCTTATATTCCGCCGAATCCGCCGGGCGCATCCGAGGTCGGACGTGTCCTGCGGAATATAGCTCTCAGAGCAGCGCGCGCAGCCGTTCGGCGGCTTCGGCGGTATCGCTCCGCTTTCCGAATGAGGTGATTCGGAAATACCCGCGCCCCGCGCTGCCGAAACCCTCGCCGGGCGTTCCGACTATCTGCGCTTTTTCGAGAAGCAGGTCGAAAAAATCCCACGATCTCATGCCGCCGGGGCACCTCATCCAAATGTACGGTGACGATCTGCCGCCCGTGTAGAAAATTCCCTTTTCGTCAAGCGGCGCGGACAGAATGTGCGCGTTTTCCCTGTAAATTCGGATCGCTTCCGCGCACTGCGCGCGTCCCTCGTCGGAGAGTGCGGCTTCGGCGGCGCGCTGAATAATGTATGCGACGCCGTTGAATTTCGTCGCCTGCCGCCGCGCCCAAAGCGCGTTCAGCGACACATCTCCCGCGAAAAGTCCGGACGGCACGACCGTCCATGCGCACCGCATTCCGGTAAAGCCCGCCGATTTTGACAGGCTGCATATTTCGACCGCGCATTGTTTTGCTCCGTCGATCTCGTATATCGAATGAGGAAAGTCCCCGTCGATGAACGATTCGTATGCGGAATCGTATATGATGAGCGATCCCGTATCGCGGGCGAAATCCACCCACTTTTCAAGCTGCTTGCGCGAGTAGACCGCGCCCGTCGGATTGTTCGGCGAACAGATGAAGAACACCGCGCCGCTTTCCACGATCCCGTCCGGCATCGGAAGAAATAAGTTTTCCCGCGTTCCTTCGATCATGCGGACACGCCGCCCCGCGAGTATGCTTGAATCCGCGTAGACGGGGTAGACGGGATCGGGAATGTATACGGGGCTGTCGCCGAGGATGTCGGCGATGTTGCCCGCATCGGATTTCGCACCGTCCGATATGAATATTTCGTCCTCGTCGAGCGATACACCGAGCGAGGCATACCGCCGCGCGACTGCCTCAAGGAGAAAAGCGTATCCGCGCTCGGGCGCGTACCCGCGAAAGGTTTCGCTTTCGCCCATCTCCGCGGCGGCGCGCCGCGCCGCTGCGACGACGCACGGCGCAAGCGGAAGCGTGACATCGCCGATCCCGAGGCGAATGAGCCGTTTTTCCTCTTCGGGATGGGCGCTGCCGTAATCCCGTACCCGCCGCGCGACCTCGGAAAACAGATAATTATCCTTCAGTCCGAGAAAGCCTTCGTTGATCTTTATTTTCATGCCCGCTCCCTTCTCCGACGGCGTTATCCGCGAAAATCATAGATTCCGTCGTATACCCGCACCGCATCCCCCTCCATCGTGATCCGGCGGTCTGCGCCGACGCGGACCGTCAGTTCGCCGCCGCGCAGGCGAACACGCACATCGGTTTCGGCGTCGCAGAGGGAGTTTTCGACCGCGGCGCATACCGCGGCGCACGCTCCCGTGCCGCATGCCCACGTCTCGCCGGAGCCGCGCTCCCAGACGCGCATTTTGATCCCGGTGCGGCTGACTATGCGCACGAATTCCGTGTTCACGCGCTCGGGAAAGAGCGGATGATGCTCAAAAGCGGGACCGATTTTCTCGAGATCGAGAGAGGCGATATCATCGCAGAACACGACCGCGTGCGGATTTCCCACGGAAAGCGCCGTCACGCGCACGCGCATTCCGCCGACCGCGATCTCACTGCCGATCATCTTTTCACTTGAAAGAACGGGAATTTTCTCCGGGTCAAATTCGGCATACCCCATATCGACGGAGACGGACGAGGCGGCATCGCCGTCCGTGCGGAGCGTCAGCGTCTTTACCTCGGAGAGCGTCTCGACCGTGATGACCGTTTTTCTCACGGCTCGGCTGTCCCACAGGTACTTCCCGACGCAGCGTATCGCGTTTCCGCACATTTTTCCCTCGCTGCCGTCGGCGTTGAATATCCGCATCGCGGCGTCGGCTTTTTGCGACGGGCATATCAGAACGATGCCGTCGGCACCGACCGACAGGCGGCGCGGGCACATCACGGATGCAAGGGCGGCGGGGTCGAACGGAATTTTGTCCGCGCAGCTTATATATATATAGTCGTTTCCGGTGCCCTGCATCTTCGTGAAGTGAATTTTCATTATTATATGCTTTCCTCTTTCGTGATCGACGATATTTCATCCTCCGTGAGGTACCGCCATTCGCCGCGCCCGAGCGACGGGTCAAGCTTCAGCGGTCCGAAGGATATTCTCTCGAGCGATACCACCTTGCATCCGACGGCGGCGAACATTCTCTTTATCTGATGGAATTTGCCCTCGGAGATCGTGATCTCTCCCGAAAGAGCGCCGTCCGGCGCGATCTGCGCCGGAGATGTCACATATCCGCCGATGTCCACTCCGCGCTCGAGCGTGTACTGCCCTTCATCGTCCAAAGGAAGATCGAGACCGTAACGGTATGTTTTCATGACGTGCTTCTTCGGCGAGAGAAGCTCGTGTGCCGTCTGACCGTCGTTTGTGATCAGAAGAAGCCCGAGCGTGTCGCGGTCGAGCCTCCCGCACGGAAAGAATCCTCGCTTGGAATAAGACGGCGGCAGAAGCGTCATCACCGTCGCGCCGCCCTCCTCCGTGGATGAGATCAGCCCGGCGGGCTTGTTAAGCATAATGTATTCGAATCTGCTCCATTTTATGACCTGACCCGAGAGGCATACGGTGTCGGCATTCTCGTCGATGTGAATCGCGGCGGAACGCACCGCGGTTCCGTTTACCGTGATACCGCCTTTTTTTGCGAGTTTTGCGGCTTCGCTTCTGGAGCAGGCGCCGCTTTCACTAAGATATTTATCGAGTCTCATTGAATTTCCGCCTTTTTAAAATCGTATATATAATATATTGTAGCATAATTACGAAAAGAAGTAAATCCGAAAAAAGATAAAAAAGATTGAAAAAAGGTGTTGACAAGGGAGAGAGGATGTGATATAATAACAAAGCTGCCCGCGAGAGGCGGCAAGCTCCTTGAAAATTGAACAACAACAAGCACAAGAGCGAACCTGAAGAGGTAAGCTCGAGGCTCTGAAGAATTCTAAAGAATTTCAAAAGATGCTCTTAAAACAATAGAGCGGAATCAACTCTGATGTATAGCCTCTGCGGAGGATATATATACAAACATTAGAGAGTTTGATCCTGGCTCAGGATGAACGCTGGCGGCGTGCATAACACATTCAAGTCGAACGGACGACTCGGAGCTTGCTCCGGGAAGTTAGTGGCGGACGGGTGAGTAACGCGTGAGCAACCTGCCTGTGTGAGCGGAATAACGTCCGGAAACAGACGCTAATACCGCATGACTCACGGACTTCGCATGGAGACCGTGGCAAAGATTTATCGCACACAGATGGGCTCGCGTCCGATTAGGTAGTTGGTGAGGTAACGGCTCACCAAACCGACGATCGGTAGCCGGACTGAGAGGTTGAACGGCCACATTGGAACTGAGAAACGGTCCAGACTCCTACGGGAGGCAGCAGTGGGGAATATTGGGCAATGGGGGAAACCCTG
>OLOA01000778.1_pt1 | contig 33949 bp, 29 predicted proteins | sample 1672201 | NCBI WGS metagenome assembly OLOA01 (sample SAMEA3136658, study PRJEB25190) | human gut metagenome
GCTCTTCCGATCTCAAAAGTATACTTTTGTGATATCCCGTCCGATTTCTGCCGCATAATTGGAACTGTATCCATTGGCAATACGGACTGTGATCGCGATCTGAGGATCATCCGCAGGTGCATATCCTGCAAACAGAACGTGATCCGGATGCACTTTACTCTGCTGTGCAGTACCGGTCTTTCCTCCCATCGCAATCTCCATTTTTGAAAATACCGATGAATTTTTCACCATGCTTTCCATACCGTTATGAACCAGATCCCATGTGGAGGAGCTTACTTCATCCATCTGGTTTACGACTTCCGGTTCATACTCTTTGATCAGCTTTCCATCAGCATCTGTCGTCTTTCCTACCAGAGAGAGCTTATATACGGTTCCCCGGTTTGCTACAGCCGTCACATAACGGTTAAGCTGGCTTACTGTGTAGTTGTTCGTACCCTGTCCGATTGCAGAACGAACTGCATCTGTATCAGAGATCTGTGGATCGGACTCCGGGATTTCCACCCCTGAAGTCTCATCCAGTCCGAACATGCTTGCGTATTTTTCAAGTTTTTCCAGTCCGACACTGCTATCATAATTCCCATTTTCGTCCTGTCCGAGTCTGTAACCCACTTCATAGAAGAAATCATTACAGGAATGCTGAATTGCTCCCACTACATTCAGACTGCCGTGGGCACTTGGATAGATCCAGCATTTCGGACTCGGCGTGATCTTGTCAAATTCACCCGTACATGGCAGATACGTTCCACCACCGATCACACCTTCTGTCAGACCTGCTACGGAAGACATCATCTTATAGGTTGATCCGGGTGCTGTCTTTTCCTGCGTTGCCCTGTTGTAGAAAGTACGTGAAAGCCCGGTACTTAACTGTACATAATAATCTGTATCCATCACATTGGATAACCGGTTATTATCATATCCCGGATAAGAAACACATGCCAGCACTTTTCCGGTCTTCGGATCGGTAACGACTGCCCCTGCAGAACACGGCTCCAGAGCCAATTGCCCCGGTGTGATCTCCAGATTCTGAATCTTTCCTGTCAGCCAGGAAAAAGCACCGATACTGCCGCTTAAAAGACCGTTATATGCAGACTCATCCATCGGAAGTACCCCCTGTTCGTAAAGGATCGCACAAACCTGATTTCCTGTAACACTTCCTGATTTTATAAGATTTTCATAGAGAAGTTTGTCGAAACTGCTGTCATTTTTCAAATAATCCTGCAGATAGTTCAAAATCTCCTGATAAATCTCCTCTGAACTCGAATAAGAATTTTCTCCCAGCTTTGTCGTATCGATCCAGTTCTTTGAAATTGCATAATTCAAATACGTATAAACATTAATAGATTCTTCATCTTTCCAGGCTTTATACGTAGCATCTTTAGTATCAATGGATTTTGACATCAAGACGCCTGTACCGTTAGTCAGTATATCAGATACCAGGTATGTCAGATACGCCTGGACTTCTTTTGGCTGATCTTTGTATGCGGCAGCTTTTGAATCATTCAGCACTTTTGTCAGTGTATTTTTAACTTCTTCTTTTCTTATAGAAAATGCAGAGGCAACTTCTTTTTCAGCTTCTCCGGCATCGGGATCCGTAAAGTGTGTCATGTCAAGCACATCATTATTGATCATTGCGTTATATACATCACCGATCGGGATGATAACGTCACTTCCATCTTCTACCTTATTGCGGTCAAAATCAAGAGAGTTCTGAATTTTGGCGAGAAGAACTCCTGCAAGTTCCTGCTCTAGAATATTGTAGGCAGCTTTCTGCAGATTGGCATCAATCGTCAGATAAAGATCATTCCCGGCTTTCGGATTTGTTCCTTTTACGGTTTTGATAACTTTACCTACGTTGTTAACATAGAGTTTCTCGCTTCCTTTTTTACCCTGAAGCTGAGAATCCATCGCCTTTTCAAGTCCTGCCTTACCTACAGTATCAGTTTTGCTGTATCGTTCCTGATCGGCATCGCTTAAAGCATCATACTCTTCCTGCGAAATCTGACCGGTATATCCGATAATATTTGCAAAACATTTACTGTCAGCATACTTACGAAGTGATTCTTCTTCTACATTGATTCCTGATAATTTGTCCAGATTTTCCATAATATCCGCAACTGTGGCATCGCTGACATCTTCAGCGATTGTGGTTGAGATATATTTCTGATAACTGTTCAGCCAGATCTGATAACGAATATTGATCAGTTTTAGTACAGTAGACTTGTCCATCTCCTTTTCATTAATTCCGAACTTTTGTTTATCCGTACAGAGATAATGAATAAGTTCATCTGCCGTTGTTGCTTTCTGTTTTTTAGAAAGCTGGTCGATGGTTGATTTTCCATATACATCGGCAATAAAACGTAATTTCTGAGTCTCATTTTGCGCAACAAACTGATAATTGTTATTACTGTCCAAAATGATTCCGAAGTTATTGATAACGGTATCTCCGTTCGATTCGACCATTTTAATAACAGAAGAAATCGTCTTGTTCAAAACTTTATTCTGTTGTGCTATGCTGTCATAAGATCCGTTATCTTCGATTGTAACGGAATATGCCAATTCATTATATGCCAGCAGATTACCGTTCCGGTCATAGATATTACCACGGGTACCCTGTATTTCTTTTGTTTTCTGAATCTGCAGTTTATAATCATCAAGATATTCCTGCCCTTTGACAATCTGAAGATAGAATATTCTCTGTACCAGGATTGCCGATGTAATACAAAAGACAATAATTAATACAAATATTCGAGATTGTACGAATTCTGCAATGCCGGATTTGATCCGTTCCCATAAACTATACAAATTTACTTGCACTCCTTTGCTCTTCTGCTTCCAGTTTCTTGTTAATGTGTAATATGATCTGATACAGAATCAGTGTGACCAGGATTGTATATACAAGCTCGGGCATAATGATCTGTCTCAGGTATGCTTCAAAAGCAAAATCCCCCCGCAAAAGATACATACAGAAGTATGTAACTAAACCGTATATCAATTCACTGATCGCAATAAGTGCGATAGGAAGTTTGATATCATCATCGTAAAAGAGTCTTCGAAATGACCCGTTCATGTAACCAATTACCGAAAAAAGCAGGGTGTAAAAACCGAGAGTGTTTCCCCAGAATACATCTGTCAGGAAACCGGACAGAAATCCAACGGCAAGGCCCTCTTTTTTCCCTCTCATAAATCCGAACGAAGAAGTAACGATAATCAACAGATTGGGTTTGATCGTTGCGAATGCCAATCTGTGAAAAACGGTACATTCTAATAAAAAGCAGATAATGATAATGAAAAATGTGATAAGTTTTCTTTTCATATGCTACTCTCCCTTGGTGCTTCCGGATTCCTGTTTGATGAGTTCGCTTTTGGTCGTTGTAATAACAAGAACCTCCTGAAGTTTGCTGAAATCAACAGCAGGTGTAATGTATCCGGAACGTGTCAGGTTATTGGAATCTACTTTTACATCACTGACATATCCGATAAAGAGTCCCTGAAGAAATCTGTCGCTGACATGCGAAGTAACGACTTGTTCTCCAACTTCAATCTTATTATCATTATTAGCAAGCTTTTCAAAACGGATTCTTCCATTTTCCATCTGTTTTAAATCGCCTCTTACCACACAGGTATCTGAAGTAGAAAGAAGCATTGCACTGATATTACTTTCATCATCTATAATAGAACGTACCCGGGCGTAATGAGGTCCGACTTCTGTTACAATTCCCACAAGGCCGCTGCCCGCAAGAACATTACAGTTTTTCTTGATTCCGTCTTTGCTCCCTTTGTCAATCGTAAAGTCGCTGAACCAGTTAGAACCGCTGTTGGAAATTACATGTGCGCCGATTTTTTTATAATCCGAATAATTTTCATCGAGTTTATATAATTCACGGAGTCTTTCCAGTTCATACTGATCCTGTCGGAGTCTGGTGTTGTCTATTGTAAGATCATCTACTTTGGATTGTAATTTTTTGTTTTCCTTTTTCATATCCTGCAGTGTCTCAAAATTATCGGAAAGATCGCTCATATAACGTCCTACATATCCGATACCTTTTTGCATAGGAATTACTGTATAATTTGCAATGAAACTGATTGGTCCGTTCCCTCCGGTAATACGTTCTACCCCCATCAGAATAACACAGATGACGATTACGATGATCAGCCAGTATTTACTTGGAAGGGAAGATTGATTTTTTGTCTTCATTATCTCATCCACCTATAATTATCTTCTATCATTGAAAATGTAAGTTTTCTCAAATCTTTTGACATAATAATACGCTTCAGCCCATTTACCGCACAGGTATCCGGTTCCAGAGCTGTCCTTGATTTGATTCCAACCATCTGCTCGATATATATTTCGAGGCCTGGCATATTTGCAAGTCCACCTGTGAGGAAAATCCCGTTTTCATAAATTGCTTTGCGAACCTCAGGAGGTGTCCTGTCTAAAAGAGAATGTATTGCTTTTACACATTCAAGCAGAGGATCCTTCATTGCCGCACGGACAAGCATAATAGAAATAGGCTTTCGCATCGGTACACCTGTGATCAGATCTCTTCCGGCCACCGATAATATAGAATCGGAATCACCCGTAAATACATTGAAATTTCTTCGAAGTACTTCTGCCGTCTGCCGTCCGATCAAAAAGTCGTGACTGTGTTTTACAAGATTGATGATCCCCTGGTCAAACGTCAGACCGCCGACCTTTACAAGGCGGTTTAAAACCATACCTCCACCGGCCAGTACAGATAACTCGGTTGTTTCGCCTCCAAAATTCGCAATCATGATACCTTTTGTATTCTGAATATCAAGATTCAGACCTACTGCATCAGCAATAGACCGCTCTACAATGTTTACTTCTTTTGCTTTTGCCGTTGAATGGATTACCAGATCAAAGAATGCTTTCTTTTCTACTTCTGTTACATCCGTTGGAACAGCAATCACATATTCAGAACCACGCGAAAACTGACGTCCCCTTTTTAACAGGTTCTGAAGCAGGAACTGCATGTCATTAAATCTGGAAATGACACCTGCCTCCATAGGAAATGTGATTTCTATATTGGATGGTGCTTTTCCATACATACTGAATGCATCATCTCCAACTGCAAAAATATCGCGATCCCGGTTATCTTTAAATGCAATTACATCTTTCTCTTTCCAGATCGTATCTTTTTTCTTATCGTAGACCTTTATATCATAAGAACCAAGGTCCAGCCCGTATACATTTCTTGCCATCTGACAGAATCCTTTCTTCTATCTTGTTTGCAGAATTTACAGCATGCCCTCCTCACGAAAACTCATATAGCAATTATTGCCAATAATAATATGATCTAACAAATCAATTCCTATAAGCGCACCCGCATCCAGAATTCTTTTTGTTGTCAACATATCTTCACGGCTTGGAGTTGGATCACCACTTGGATGATTATGTAAAATTATAATTGATACCGCATTCTTCTGCAATGCTTCTATAAAAAGCTCTCTCGGTGTAATAAGGGATGCATTTACTGTTCCTTTTGAAATATTGGTTTCGCCGAGAAGCTTTGCCTTCGAGTTTAACATCAATAATTTCATATGTTCCTGTTTTTCGTGTCTTAAATCTTCCATATAATATTGTGCAATCGTTTTCGGTTCGGTAAAACATACGGTTTCTTCATATGAGGCTTTGGAAAGCCTTTTTGCAAGTTCCGATATACAGGATATCTGAATTGCTTTTACCTGACCGATTCCCTTGATCTTTTTCAAACGTTCAACATTAAACTGGTGAATCCCGAGGATTCCGTTTTCGCCGGCATGATACAGGACCCTTCTTGCAAGGTCTACTGCATTTTCACCCTGAGTTCCTGTTCTTAATAATACCGCCAATAATTCAACGTCACTTAAACTGTCCGCTCCCAGACGTGCACATTTTTCATATGGCCGCTCGTCTTTCGGCATTTCTCTCATGGTATTAGATTGATTCATATTTTCTTTAGATTCGCACGACGTTCACAGAAGTAAAGTCAGGGACCTACCTTTCTGTAAACTATAAGAAACGATATATGATAATGGAAAGAATCACGCCAATGATACTTGCCATGGTTATCTTTATCGACAGACCAAATGTTATGACTAACACTCCCAGGTCCAGGACGATCGGCTCGTCTATTCCAAAGGATTGTCCATAACTCAGCCAGGATAAGGCCGGCACCCCTTTTGCCAGCGTCCCGATAAAGCCACCAAGAACTACTCCTGCCAGCAGAAGCAGAAATAAAGCCCAGGCGTTTTTACTTCCTGCACCTTTCATATGTACTCCTCCTCGTTTTTCCTATCTAAAAAACTCAATACATTTTATCACATTTCAGAAAAAGTGTATAGGTTTATGATATTAAAAAATTCTTAAACTTCTTTTTGATTTTCTACATAAAGTGAGCATATTTCATAAAAAATTTTTATTTTTTTGTCTCTAACGGGCGATATGTGCCGGCAATCATTTCGGCAATTTTTATTCCATCCATGGCTGCAGATGTAATGCCGCCGGCATAACCCGCGCCTTCTCCACAAGGATAGATTCCGCGGATCTCGCTTTGCAGAGAATCATCTCTTATGATTCTGACCGGCGAAGATGTTCTGCTTTCAACTCCTGAAATGACAGCATCCTTTCTTGCATATCCAGGAAGCTTCTGATCAAATATGCATACCCCTTCCTGTAATGAATCCGCAATGATCTCAGGAAAAATGCGTCTGACATTAGCAAGCTGATACATACCTTTTATCTGTGGAATAATATTACCTAATTTTTGCGAAGGTATATTTTTACAAAAATCACCGAATAACTGTACCGGAACCTTGCCATTTCCTTCCCGATATGCATTTTCTTCTAATTTTCTTTGGAATTCAACGCCGGCAAGTGGATGGCTGCTTCCAAAATCTTCCGGGGTTACGGTAACGATAACGGCGGTATTGGCATTCTGTCCGTCTCGCTTGCTATAACTCATTCCGTTAACAGCAAGGCGATGAGGTTCGGAAGAGGCATTTACTACATATCCACCGGGACACATACAAAATGTATATACACCTCTTCCGTTTTTCAGATTTGCCGTAAGTTTATACGGTGCTGCGGGCAGAAAGTCCGGATAATACTCTCCATATTGATCTTTATTAATCATTTCCTGAGGATGCTCCATGCGGACTCCTACTGCAAATGCTTTTGGCTGCATAGGTACTTCGTGTTGGTGCAGCATGGCAAATGTATCACGGGCACTATGACCGATTGCAAAAACAGCAAGCTCTGTATCGAGAACATATTTTTCCTGCTTTTTGAGATCGTATACTTTTAATTTGCGGAGCACTTTTTTGTTCCCTGTTGTAACGGTCTGGATATCAGTGACCTGTGAATGAAACCGTACTTCTCCGCCATGCGCACAGATACATTCACGCATTTCTTTTACAACCCGGGACAAAATATCTGTTCCTATATGCGGCTTGCTTTGATATGTGATCGCTTCCGGAGCACCATGTCTGGCAAAGATGCGGAGAACTTCGTGGTTCCGCCCTGATTTGTCTTTAACAAGAGTGTTAAGTTTTCCGTCAGAGAATGTTCCAGCACCGCCTTCACCGAATTGAACATTCGATGAAGGGTCTAATGTTCCGGTCTTCCAGAAGGTTTCTACGTCTTTAGTGCGTTGATCGACATCGGCCCCTCTTTCCAGAAGGATTGGCCGGTATCCGTGGATTGCAAGCATATATCCGCAGAATAGTCCCGCAGGTCCGGTTCCGATGATAACAGGACGGTGCTTGAACTCTCTGGTTCCGTTTGCAGGAAAGTTATAAGCATCTTCTTTCGCCTGAAATTGAATCTGATTACTCTTGATGCTTTTTTTGATTTTTGCCTCATCTTTTACCAGGACATCCACGGAATAAACATAATAAAGATCTGGCTTTTTACGTGCGTCAATGGACTGGCGTCTGATCTTGTATCCCTGAAGATATTCTTTTTTCATATGAAGCGTTTTCAAAATCTTTCGTTCCAGATCTGATTGTGTATGTGCAATGTTTAATTTTAACTGATTGATCCGTATCATGTTTTACTCCTTTTTGTTATCTTTGTAAAAATCACTGCGTATCCGCAGCTGCCTTGCCGGCCAGATAGCCGGTTGCCCATGCCCATTGAAGATTATAACCACCGCAGATTCCATCTGCATCCAGAAGTTCGCCTGTAAGATACAGGCCTTTTATATATCTGGATTCCATTGTCCTGGCACTAAGCTCTATAGTGGAAATCCCTCCTGCACACACTTGTGCATTGTCAAAACCGTTAGTAGTATCAATTAGTACTACGTTTCGCTTGACCGCTTGCACAAGGCTTTTGAACTGCGTTTCGGACAACTCTTGAACCAGCGTGTGCATACGGATGCGGGCCTGCTCTAAAAATCTCGGTATTAGTTTCTGGTGGAAGATCCCAAGAAGATAATCCGCACAGGTCATTTGCTCCCGCCCTTCTTTTCTTCCTAAAAGAAAGGATAAAAATTCGTTTTCTGACATCTCAGGCAGAAAGTCAATTTTAACCTTTGCATTTTGCTTGAGATATAAAGCTTTCGCAACATAGCGGCTGATTTGAAATACAGGAATTCCGGAAATTCCATACGCTGTAAGCTGTAATTCTCCGCGGTCAGAAGCAATGGCTTTCCCGTCACAGATTGCGGTTACGGAAGCATCGGTTCGGACACCGGCTGCTTTGGCAAATGGATTTTTCCTGACCTTAAGCTGTACCAGCGCCGGAACCACGGGAACCATTGTATGTCCCAGGCCCTTTGCCAGTGTGTATCCGCTGCCATCAGATCCCAGTTTTGAACTGGCCTTTCCACCACAGGCCAGAATTACAGCATCCGCTTTCTGTTTTCCTGTATTTAGCTTTATCATAAAGCCGGACGATATCGGGGTAATATCCGTTACCTGAACACCGGTAAGAATTTTGATGCCAAGCCGGTGAAGTTCCAGTTTTAATAATTCCAGAACGGTAGATGCCTGATCTGAATGTGGATAGACATAATTTCCTCTTTCTTTGACCATAAGTCCGAGAGATGAGAAAAAGCGTATGGTATCTTCATACCCAAACTGCTCTAACACTTCTTCAACAAATGGAATATTTTCACTGCGGTAATAAGAAGATTTCATATCTTTGTTCGTCAGATTACACCTTCCGTTTCCTGTTGCGAGAATCTTTTTCCCGACAGAATCTTTTTGCTCATATATCGTAATCTGAACTTTTGGGTTTGATCTTGCGGCTGCAATCGCAGCTGCAAGACCGGAAGCACCGCCGCCAATGACTGCTATTTTCTTCATCTGCAAATCCTCTTTTTCTGCATAGATTTTTATAAATTTATAAGGTTACGATTCCTGCGCGGACCAGATATTCTAAAGACATCAGAATTCCCAGTTTTGCATGTGGCCAGGTAAGTCCACCCTGGAAATATACCGCATATGGAGGCTTGATCGGACCATCTGCACTCAATTCAATAGACGATCCCTGGACAAATGCACCGGCGGCCATAATAACATCCGAATCATATCCAGGCATCGGCCACGGTTCAGGTGTAACATAAGAATCCACCGGAGCGGCCGCCTGAATTCCTTTGCAGAATTCAATTACACCTTCGGGAATTCCGAATTCTACTGCCTGAATAATATCATGCCGGCTTTCTGTCCCGTTTGGAATTACAGGGAAACCAAGTTTTTCATAAATATTTGCTGCAAAAATTGCGCCCTTTAATGCGGATGCAGATACTGTCGGCGCAAGGAATAATCCCTGATAGAAATCCTTCATCACACCAAGCGATGCGCCTACTTCTCTTCCGAGTCCAGGAGAAGTCAGGCGATATCCGCAGGCATCAATTAAATCTTCACGTCCTGCAATATATCCACCGATCGGAGCAAGACCGCCGCCCGGATTTTTGATCAGAGATCCAACGGTCATATCTGCTCCGACATCACTTGGCTCAATTGTTTCAACGAATTCGCCATAACAGTTATCAACCATACAGACAAGATCCGGTTTGATCCCTTTTACAAATGTGATCAGTTCTCCAATCTGCTTTACGGAGAAACTTGGCCTGGTCTGGTAACCTTTGGAACGTTGGATTGCTACCATTTTTGTCTTATCATTGATTGCTTTTTTGATGTTTTCATAATCAAAAGTGCCATCTGCCAGAAGGTCTACCTGGGAATATGAGATGCCATATTCAGCAAGCGAACCGTTTGACGGCCGGATACCGATCACTTCTTCCAAAGTATCATACGGTTTTCCGGCAGGTGCCAGAAGTTCATCTCCGGGTCTTAGATTTGCCGCAAGTGCGAGTGACAGAGCATGTGTTCCGCAAGTAATCTGCGGACGCACAAGTGCGCTTTCTGTGTGAAAAATAGACGCATATACTTTTTCAAGTGTATCTCTGCCCTGATCATCATAACCATATCCGCTGGCATAATTAAAACATCCGGCACTGACACGGTTGTCCTGCATGGCTTTTATTACTTTCAACTGATTGTATTCTGCAATCTCATCTATCTTTTCGAATCTGTCTTTCAGATTTTTTTCTATATTTTTTCCAAATGAAAGGACTGTTTCACGGATGCCCATTTCATTATAAATTGTGTTCATTGGTATCATAATTGTCTGTTATCCTTCTTTCTGAAAAATTCATCATCTGTTTATTTTGCATCTAAAATTTTAAACCGCAGGGATTCGCACATCGCATCAAACGTCGGATTGATGGACGGAATGCGGCGAAGCACATTTTCCGCTTCTCGGTATCTTTCCATATCATATAAGAGCGAAGCTCTGTTAAGATCGAACATGGCCCTCTCTCCCTCGTACTTGATCAGCGGTTCCAGTCCGAGAAGTTCGCGATATGCAAATGCTGTATCCTGATTGCGTGAATAAATTTCCATTAATTCATTCATTTTTCGCAAAAACTTTGATTTACCCCTCAGTTTTTTCTTTAGCATATTTTTCCCTCCAGATGTGAAATCATTGCTTCTAAGATTTTTTCTTCGTCATAATCATATTTTTCTTTTTGGATCCATGTGACCTGCCGCTCACGCCGGAACCAGGTAAGCTGTCTCTTGGCGAAATGCCGGGTATCGCGTTTGATTGTATATACTGCTTCGTCAAGAGCATACTCTCCGTCCAGATATGCCAGTATTTCTTTGTATCCTAATCCCTGCATTGAAACCATCTCTTTGGTACAGCCCATCTCTTTCAGCCGTTTTACTTCTTCAACAAGCCCTTCGCTCATCATCTGATCCACACGTCGGTCAATTCTCTGATAAAGCTGTTCCCTTGGTGCGTTGAGAACAAAATAAACAAATTCATACGGAGACTCTTTCTGACGCTCTTCTTCATTGTGTCTGGACATTTTCTGACCGGTCTGATGATAATATTCAAGCGCACGGATCACACGTTTTATATTATTGGCATGAATATCTTCAGCGGACTTTGGATCAATTTCGCGTAACATATTGTGCAGATATTCCGCCCCTTTTTCTTTTGCCAGATTTTCCAGGTCTTGACGATAATTGTCATCCTGTGAAGTGCTGGTAAAATCAATGTCATATAGTAATGCCTGGATATAGAATCCGGTCCCTCCTACAATGATTGGAATGTGACCGTTAGCGTAGATTTGTTCCATAGCTTTTTTTGCCATCTGCTGGAAACGGACTACATGGAATTCGTCCCATGGCTTTAATTCGTCTACCAGATAATGAGGAATCCCCTGCATCTCTTCTGGACGTATCTTCGCGGAACCGATATCCATATATTCATACACCTGCATGGAGTCAGCAGAAATGATTTCTCCTCCGATGGCTTTTGCAAGTCCAATGGAGGCTTTTGTTTTGCCAACGGCCGTAGGCCCTGTTAGTACTACTAATGGTTTCTTCTTCATTTTACACAATCCTCTTGAATTTCTTTTCCAGTTCTCGTTTTGTCATTGCGATAATGGTAGGTCTTCCGTGTGGGCAGTGATACGGGTTGTCCAGTGATAGCAGTTCACCGATCAGCGCATCTACTTCCTGCACCGACAGTTTCATGTTGCCCTTTACGGCAGCTTTGCATGACATCGAAGCAATCTTTTCGTCGATGAGATCCGGAGACTGATTTCTGGTAATTTCATCCGAAAGACTGTCCAACATCTGGATCAGCAGTTCTTTCTTTGCAATACTGAACAGATTATCTGGTACGGCGCGGACGGCATAAGAATCCTGACCAAACTCCTCAATCTCGAATCCAATCCTTGTAAATTGATCCATGTAGGTGTTCAGAAGCTCTGCTTCCTGCATGCTTAAGTTCAGTACGATCGGAGGGCTGATCATCTGTGAGGTGAATTCCCGGGTTTTCATGGATTTTAAAGTCTTTTCATACAGAACACGTTCGTGCGCCGCATGCTGGTCGATGATGTACAGGCTGTTATCATATTCTACCAGCCAGTAGGTTTCAAATACCTGACCAACGACTTTATATTTCTGCATGGCCTCTCTTGTAAGCAGATGATCTTCAAAAAGTTCCATCTGTTTCGGTGTTTCCGTAAGAGACGGTTCTGGTTTAGTTGTTTCGTCTGTATTCGTCGACATTGTTATTTTTGATTTGCTGGATGCATTCTGCATGTAAGGTGTTTTTTCTTCTGCTACGTTTGAAGGTGTTGAAGCAGAAGAAAACGACGGGCTTTCTTTTACCGAAATATTTTCTGCTATATTTTCTGTCGTATGTACTGCTTGCTTTGTTGCAATCTTTTCTTTTCTCTTCTTCTCTTCATGCTCTGCCAGAACCCGTTCTTTCATCCTGGACATGAAGTATTCCAGATCACGCTCCTGCGGAGGCGGCACAATTGCTTTTTTCCGTTGCGGCATCGATGCGGATGTTACACCACCAGTCATTCCTGATGTTGCTCCTGTCTGGACCGCCGCCGGAGTCTGAGAAACAGATCCAGTCTTTGGTTTCGGCGCATATGCCGGTGTATTGGAAACAACCGGCTTTGGTTCCGGCATCTCCACATGCGGGATCAGTTCTTTCTCGTGAAGACCCTGATCAACCGCTGAGTAGATGGCATTATATACTTCCTGCTGGTTATTAAAACGCAGTTCCATTTTAGTTGGATGTACATTGACGTCTACATGTTCACCGTCAATCTCGATATGCAGTACTACGAACGGATACTTGTGCTGCATGGTAAAATCTTTATATGCGTCTTCAATGGCTCTGGAAATGATATTATTCTTGGCATATCTTCCATTGACATAATAATTTTCAAAATTACGGTTTCCTCTGGAAATGATTGGTTTCCCGAGAAATCCTGTGACTTTCAGGCCTTTCGCATCGTATTCTGCTTTTAGAAGATTTGCTGCGATATCACGTCCATAGATATGGTAGATCACATCTTTGAGTTTGCCGTTGCCGGATGTATGCAATTTCGACTGTCCGTTGTTGATAAACTGAAAAGAAATGTGTGGATGCGAAAGTGCAAGTCTTGTCATCAGATCTCCTACATGACTTGCTTCAGTCATAGGTGTCTTTAAAAATTTTCTTCTGGCCGGAGTATTATAGAACAACTGCCTTATAATAAATGTCGTTCCGTCCGGTGCTCCGGTATCTTCAAGGTCTTCCTCTTTGCCGCCTGCGATACGATATAAAGTTCCGAAGGTCTGGTCCCTGGTCTTGGTAATCAGTTCTACCTGTGCAACTGCAGAGATGCTGGATAACGCTTCACCGCGAAAGCCCAGTGAACCGATATGGACCAGATCATCTACAGAACGGATTTTACTCGTTGAATGCCGTAAGAATGCAGAACGGACGTCATCCCGTTCAATCCCGCATCCGTTATCTGTAATGCGCATAAAGGAAATCCCGCCCTCTTTTATCTCTACCACAATTGCCGTAGCACCTGCGTCGATGGCATTTTCTACCAGTTCTTTTACAACAGAAGCAGGTCTTTCAATGACCTCTCCTGCTGCTATCTTATCAATTGTAATCGGGTCTAACACCTGAATTTTACTCATCGTTTACCACCTGTTTTTCAGCTTGTTCTGAAGCTGATATAATGTATTTAATGCGTCGATCGGAGTCAGATTGGCTAGATCCAGATCCTTAATCTCCTTAATTACGTCGTCGTCTTTTACGGTATCAAATAATGACATCTGGGCAAGATCTACCTCATCAAAATGCTTTGTTTTTTGTTTGGAAGATTCCTGTCCCTGCACTTCAATGTCCTTGATACGTCCGGTTACATCTGCCTGCACCAGTTCTTCTACGATTTCTTTCGCCCTGTCCGTAACTGACTGCGGAACTCCGGCAAGTCTTGCGACCTGAATTCCGTAGCTCTTATCAGCACCACCTTTTACTATCTTACGCAGGAAAATGATATCATCACCTTTTTCTTTTACGGCAATGCAGTAATTATTGACATTTTCAATTTTTCCTTCAAGCTCAGTCAGTTCATGATAATGTGTTGCAAATAACGTCTTTGCCCCAAGCAATTTGCTGTTGCTGATATACTCGATCACTGCCCAGGCAATGCTTAAACCGTCAAAAGTACTGGTTCCGCGGCCGATCTCATCAAGGATCAGAAGACTCTTACTTGTCGCATTACGGAGAATATTAGCAACTTCCGTCATCTCGACCATGAAAGTACTCTGGCCGCTTGCAAGGTCATCTGATGCACCCACTCGTGTAAAGATGCGGTCAACCACACCGATGTTAGCGGATGAAGCCGGAACAAATGAACCAATCTGCGCCATCAGGACGATCAGCGCAGTCTGTCTCATGTAGGTTGATTTACCGGCCATATTTGGCCCTGTGATAATGGAAATACGATCCTTTTTATCATTCAGATATGTATCGTTACAAATAAACATGTCATTGGAAATCATCTTTTCTACTACTGGATGTCTTCCGTCTTTGATGTCGATCAGCCCTTTATCGTTCATCTTCGGTCTGACGTAATTATTCTGCTCCGCAACCAGTGCAAGTGAGGCAAATGCATCTAATTTTGCAATAGCTTTGGCTGTCTTCTGAATACGTACGACCTCTTTTCCAATCGTATCTCTGACTTCAGAATAAAGCTGGTATTCCAGTGCGTACAGTTTATCTTCCGCACCAAGAATCGTGTCTTCCAGTTCTTTTAATTCTGGAATGATATAACGCTCTGCATTGGCAAGAGTCTGCTTTCTTGTATAATAATCCGGTACCAGATCTTTAAAAGAATTGGTAACTTCCAGATAATAGCCAAATACTTTGTTGTATTTGATACGCAGATTCTTGATTCCTGTCTTTTCCCGCTCATCTGCTTCCAGTTTGGCAAGCCAGTCCTTCCCGTCGGATTTGGCATTGCGGAGTTTGTCGACTTCTGCATTGTATCCATCTTTTATGATACCGCCTTCTTTCATGGCGATCGGTGGATCCTCCCTGATAGAATCACTAACCAGCTTGCACAGATCTTCCAATGTATCCAGCTCTTCATACAGTTCCTTTAAAAGCGGTGTCTGCATGTCACTTAAGATACACTTAATATGTGGAAGCATGGCAAGTGAAGTCTGGAATGCGATCAGATCTCTTGGATTGGCAGATTGATATGTGATTTTGCATACCAGCCGTTCGAGATCGTAAACCGGTGAAAGATATTCTCTGATCTCCTCTCTGGAAATCGCATTTTTCATCAGTTCATCTACGGCATCCAGTCGTTTTTCAATTGCATTTTTGTCAATTAACGGCTGTTCAATGTATTTGCGTAATGTTCTTGCGCCCATTGCGGTCTTTGTCTTATCCAGTACCCAGAGAAGGGAACCACGTTTTTGCTTGTCGCGCAGTGTTTCACACAACTCCAGATTACGTCTCGTCGAGCTATCCAGAAGCATATATTTTCCGGCTGCGTAGATTGTCAGATGAGAAATGTGTGATAAATCTCTTTTCTGTGTCTCTACCAGATACTGCATGAGTGCGCCGGCTGCGATCACGCCACAGTCATAGTCGGCAAGTCCCAATCCTTCAATTGTCCCTGCATGGAAATGCTCCTTTAATATCCGTTCACAGATTGCATCATCAAAATACCAGGAATCCAGGGAATATACGGTAATTCCAAGTTTTTCTTTCAATAATTCAAAATCCATTCCGCTCATATAGAACGCTTCATTGCAGATCAGTTCTGAAGGCATGAATTTGTAGATCTCATCAAATAATTTTTCTGAATTTTCGATCTCGGTTACCATGTATTCGCCGGTTGATACATCGGCAACTGATACGCCGTAATGATCTGATGCATAGGCGATACACATAATATAATTATTCTTTGTCTCATCTAATGCCTGAGTATCCAGGTTGGTTCCGGGTGTTACGATTCTTACAACATCTCTTTTAACCAGTCCCTTTGCAGTTGCCGGATCTTCCATTTGTTCGCAGATTGCTACTTTATAACCTTTGGATACCAGTCGGTTCAGGTATCCGTCTACTGCATGATATGGCACACCACACATCGGTGCGCGTTCTTCGAGCCCACAGTTTTTTCCGGTTAATGTAATCTCCAGTTCTTTGGATGCGGTCAGTGCATCATCAAAGAACATCTCATAAAAGTCTCCCAATCTATAAAAGAGGATGCAGTCCGGATATTCTTTTTTCGTCTGCATATACTGCTGCATCATTGGTGTTAATTCTGCCACTTTTCTTCTCCTCTTGTCATTTTATTTTTACATTTCATTATAGCATTTATATTTTGAATTTAAAAGGATAGTTTTTCTCACAAACTGTGGTTTGTCTTCTCCATATAACAAATGCAGAATATTGGCACTCAGATAGATTCCAACAGCACAAAGACAGGCAAACAATATCATAAACGGCAGACAAATCTGCCCGAATAACTGAAATGGCATACAGCTGTAATCCCATACATGAAGTGCAAACCATTTATTTACAATGATACCTGTGATAAATTCCATTGCTGTTACAAAGATACTGCACCGCAGCACCTGTCTTAGAAAATCATCCTGCCAGTGTACCAGTTCTCCCTGGTACGTGAAAAACATCATACAGATTCCGCCCAGTAAAAACATGGACCAATGTGAAAATCCACGGAAGATGATTTCCAGCGAATAGTAGATCCATCCTCCGATACCCCATAAAAATAAATACTCACTGATTTTTTTCATATAAAAACGCCCTCACTATCTTGTTGATACTACATAGTTTGAGCGCTTTTATGGTTAATTATAATACATTTATTCTGCCAGTTCTCCCAGATAATAGAAACCTTTGCATTCAGTCAGTCTGACATCTGCCAGACGTCCGATCATTCCTTTATCTCCCTTGATATGTACCAGCAGATTGTTGCTTAAACGTCCGGTCACCATGGATGGATCGTGTTCACTGACTGATTCGATCAATGCTGTCTGAACAGTTCCTTCATGAACAGAGCATACTTCTGATGCGATGGAATGAACTTCTTTTAATAATCTGTCAAAACGATTTTTGACCACATCTTCAGGCACCTGATCTTCCATAACTGCAGCCGGTGTTCCGGTACGTTTTGAATAGATAAAAGTAAATGCACTGTCATAGCGGACTTTTCTTACGATATCCATTGTCTCTTCAAAATCTTCTTCTGTCTCACCAGGGAAACCAACAATGATATCGGTAGTAAGAGAAACATCCGGTACTGATCTTCTGATCTTTTCTACCAGTTCCAGATACTGTTCTTTTGTATAATGACGATTCATCTTCTTCAGAATCTTGCTGCTTCCGGATTGTACCGGTAAATGCAGATGTTTGCAGATCTTTTTGGATTTGCCCATAACTTCGATCAGTTCATCGGATAGATCCTTTGGATGAGACGTCATAAAGCGAATGCGTTCCAGTCCTTCGATCTGTTCAATTCTTTCAAGAAGCTGGGCAAATGTAATCGGATGTTCCAGATTCTTACCATAAGAATTGACATTTTGGCCGAGCAGCATAACCTCAACAACACCATCTGCAACAAGCTGGCGGATTTCGGATATGATCGCCTCAGGATCACGGCTTCTTTCTCTTCCACGTACATATGGTACGATACAGTAACTGCAGAAGTTATTACATCCAAACATGATATTTACTCCGGATTTGAAGGAGAATTTACGGTCATTCGGAAGGTTTTCAACAATTTTATCGGTATCTTTCCAGATATCGATCACCATACGCTGCGATTCGAAACGTGTGACGATGAGTTCGGCAAATTTAAAAATATTATGCGTTCCAAAAATAATATCTACATAGCGATAACTCGTCTTTAACTTTTCTACGACTTCCGGTTCCTGCATCATGCATCCGCAAAGACCGATCATCATATGAGGATTTTTCTTTTTTCTTGGTTTTAACTGGCCAAGTCGTCCGTAGACACGCATATTGGCATTTTCTCTTACTGTACAGGTATTAAAGATGATAAAATCAGCCTCATCTTCCGCAGCTTCTACGTAACCGATTTTTTCCAGGATTCCGCAAAGCTTTTCAGAGTCTCTCGCGTTCATCTGACAACCGAATGTTACGGTAGCAAAGAATAATGGGCGACCCAGTTTCTCTGATTCTTCTTTTACATATTTCCTTGCTTTTTTGATAAAATAATATTGTCTTTCGGTATCATCTGTTGGTGGTTCTTTGTTTATGTCAATTTGTTCTAACTTTTTTTCGAATTCTTCATTTGAATTATTAAGCATTTTTCAATGTCCTTTCACAACAATAATGTTATAATATTATACTTTAGTATAGGACATTTTTCAATGCTTTTATTCTCTCCCTACCAATTCATCCAAGGTTGTATCAAATATATCTGCTATTCTGATAAGTAGAAACACATCTGGAATACGATCTTTTGTCTCCCATCCGGCGACCGTAGTTCGATCAACATCAAGCAGATCTGCGAAATCTTTTTGAGACATGTTTCTACTCATTCTTAATTTTCTTATCTTCTTTGCGAATTCTTCCATACGATCACATCCTTGTAATTATATTTTACAAGGATTATATAATAGACTAAAGTATTTTATTGTTAAATCTTACAGCCCGAGTAATGCTTTCCACGTCTTTTTATCGACGATTCCGTTCGCTGGAAGACCTTTTGCTTTCTGGAATGCTTTAATTCCTTTTTGAGTTTTCGGCCCGTTTTTGCCGTCTGTGGATCCGCAATTGTAGCCAAGTGCATTGAGACGTTCCTGTGCAAGTTTTGTGATAGAACCTTTTGAAGCAGTTCCTAATGTCGGGCAGCCAGCTAATGTATTCGGGCCAGCAATTCCATCAACTTTCTGATTTGAGAATCCCTGTGCATTGCATGCAGCCTATAATCTGGCAACCCATGAATTGTTTGCTTTCGCAGCTGAGCGTGTGTTGTAAGCGTTGTTCAGTTTTGCACGTGTCACTTCACCGGCAAGTCCATCCTCTTTGATGTTTACATCATGCTGGAACTTCTTAATAGCCGTATAGGTTTCGTTTCCGTATTTTCCGTCTGCGCCGGATGGTAAAGAATAGCCGATAGCAATAAGCTTATTCTGCACATCCTTAACTTCTGCTCCGGTATCTCCAATCTGTAACCATGTGCGTTTTGTCTCTGCCTGTGTTGGAACTGTTGCTACAGGCGTTTTTGTTGCACCGCCCCAGTTTGGAATACCATATCCAATAATCAACGGTGAATTTACATTAATCTGACGGTCACAGAGCATATCATTTCGATTTCCCTCTCTAACAGTCAGAGTATCACCATTTCGTGCAATAATGGTTCCAACATGGTCTGAAATTAAATCCTTGTTCCAATCGTAGTAAATAATGTATCCGACCTGTGGATTATATGCGTTGGTGTAACGGCCTACCCATTTGCCCCACTGCTTGAAAATATTGATACCGGTCGGACAATAACAGGTATTTGGTACTTTTCCGGCATTTCCAGAAGCATAAGCTGCTGCTGATACTGTTGCGTGACACCAAGGGTCTGTGTGTGTCATTTTGTAGGAACCAGCCGGACGCTGTTTGTTGTAAATGTCGATGATAATATCATCCTGGTCCTTTGCTTCGCTATACCCATACCATTCCTTTAATTTCTTCTCATATTCTGTCCATCCCATAATGAGCTCTCCTTTCATCTATTAAAAAAGAGGATGATTTCTCACCCTCTTACTCTTCTTTGTTAAGCTGTTTAAAAATCTGATTCACATATGTACTTAATCCGGCTACAAGAACACCCTGTACAATCGCCGTAAATATCGCCATTGCAATATTCTGTACACCAGACAGGCTACATGTAGCAACCACATAGATTCCGCAGATGACAATTCCAATCACTCCAAGAATGATAGGAATATACTTGTTCTGCACTGATTGTGACTGTTTCAGCCCCATTCCAATAAAGTACAGTACAATCGCTACAACTACCAGTTCCGGTTTTACATAATTCATAATCTGTTCCATGATTAATCACCTTTCTTTTTTAAATGCAATTCTTCAATTTCACGCATCATTTTAGTTATCATTCCATTTCCACCGAGTGCATGATACGCTTCATACATCTCGCAAAAATTCTCATAAGCATAAGACGGAATATCGCCCATCTGCATATACTTGCTATGATATTCAATCAACTGTACACGAAGCAAAAGCATCGTCCCTTTGCTATTTGCATCCCTGTCTCTTTTCTGGTTCTTTAACAGCCAGACGATATATCCCAGTGCTATAGGAAGAACTATCGTATAAGTATTTATCAAAAACTCTTTCACTGTTTCTGTCTCTCTTTCTCAAAAATATGTATAAAAAGACCTTGCGGGCCCGCTCTGATATCCATATGTTTCCTCCATCTGTTTATATGATAAAAAGACAGCAGTAAAAAAATACTGCCATCTTTTACAAACCTTTTGCTTTAATTCTAATATAGTTCTTAAGAACTTCTGATTGATGTTCTTCTGGAATTTCCATTCCATAATACATTTCACTAATAGTCTGCGCATTCGTTTCTTTGCTAATCCATACATTTAAGCTATTGCAATATGTAGTATTATATTTTACGAATCCCATTGCCGCAGCAATTAGTTTCTGAATATCTTCAACACTATAGTATATACAAGGATTACCATCACTGTGATATTCAATCTGTGTTTCGCCGGATTCAATAGTTGCTTGTAATCCGAATATGTTAATTTGATCCTTTTCGGTGAGAGAGAAGTGTTGTGTTCCCGTAGACATTTCAACATCAATTCCATTATAAATTGTCTGTTCACAAGCATCTGAAATTTCACTTTTCTTAAGAGTTCTGATTTGCTCTAAGTCATAATCTTCCACAAGCTTCCACACCTGCCTAATCGCATTCTCTTCCTCTTCCCAACTGGATTCCCAGTGCTTGCCATCTGTTACCTCTGTAGGCATATCTGTGTACAGTACAGGCTTGTAGCCTATCTGTTCCAGTTCGCTGTCGTATGGATTATTGATAGTGCGACCGTCTAACACTATGGTCTTCGGTGCACTTCTCAGAAATCCGTTTTGTAGTTTTGCGTGCATTTTTAATCACCTCGCTTTCTATGCTATGCGATAGAACAAAAGAAAACCTTTTTGAGCGGAGTATTGACTTGTTCTGACATACCTTGTTCCCTCTGGCATATCTACTTTCTGAACCTGTATGTGATTCCATAAGTTATAGTCAAGCTTCGAGATGTAAGTTTTGTCGGAATTATAGAAATATACAGTTCTAAGTGCTCCATAGTTAATCACAGGCACTTCCATAGCATATGTATACTCTGGATAAATATCTACCCAAGAAGTTATAGATGTATTTTGGTGTCCGCTTTCTACCCCATCTTTAATCCACATGTTTTCAACCCAATCAGTAAAAAGATTTTCTCCTATTTTCTGTTTTTCCGTCTCTGCATTAAGCAACCTACGCCTTAAGCTGTGCTGTGCTGTGCTGTGCTGTGCTGTCAGCATTTTAGCATTGTTCATTTTTGTATCACCTCTTATCCCCATTTTTCTATTTTCATCCATGAGCCAGCTTTTAATTTGTCGTTTGCTGAATTAATTCTGAATCGCTTTATAAGTGTTTCTCCATTTGGCAATGCCATTCCTCCTGCTACTGTACTTTGTACATTAGCATAAACAGAAAATTTGGGATAACAAAAAGCTGTGCTTATCGCATAATTCCCTACAACTCCAAGTTCAAATAGAAGCGGTCTAAATTCTGTTGTAGTAGATGTTCCAATGTTAAAGGAATTTTCATATTCATCTTTCGCAATATTAAAGCGAAGTCCTCTATTATCTGTTACGGTCGCAAGCATTGCTGTCACTCTAATTCTTTCCGCTTCAAATCCGTCTACATATAATGCATCACCATCATTCTGTGCAACTACTGTTTTTACTTCTTTCCAACCCATCTCTTCTACCTCCTGTGCCTTTGCCATCATCATTCGCCGTCTTAACATATCTCCACGACATTCTCAGACTTGACACAGGATTTAGATTCAACTAAGTTGTGTCTGACTGACTGACTGACTGACTGACTGACTGACTGACAAGATTGTGTTTTATTCTGTATTTCATGTCAACTTACCTCCCGTAAACTTTTATAGTGCCAGATGTTGCATAATATTGTGTTCCACCGTTGTAGATTTTTATTTTCCTAAATTTCTCCGCAATCGGCATCAAATTGTAAGGAATCATAACATTCCCTGCATTGCCACTATACATTGTTTTACTACCAGCTCCGGTATGAGATACTGCTATTGTTCCACACCCGTTCAAACATTTATATAATGTATATCCATTCTTTTTACTTCCGCTCTTAGATGTTCTAGGTGTTCCACAATCTGCCGAAATATCATTAATCTTTACCATAACCACAGAATCTGTATTAGTCGAATTTTCCATGTCTGTCCATATTAACAATAGTTCTGAGCAGTCACAGGTCTTTTCAAACATAACAGAATTTACAAATGCAAAATTTGACACATCAATTTCGCCTAATAATTCAAACTCTTCATTTATCATACTTTCTGCCACCTCTCCTAATATTCTCCGTCTTTCCATTAGCTCACACTCCAATTCTGGCTAGTCAACAGCCCCTCTAATATAGACACCTCATATACCTTGTTCGCATCCACGCTAAAGCTACCGATATTCACATTGGATGGGTGCACTACTCGTGTAGCAGTTGCACCAGAACGAAAGATGAAATGCACCTCTCCCATTCCCTCGCCGATGGTGTAAGTAAGCGACTCCATCTCCGGGAATACATAGAGCTTGTTAGGCTCTAAGATTACCGTGGTGTCTGTAGACAGCTTTTCTACTCTTTCGATGCCACCTGTCTCGATTGTGATTGCAACAGCTTCACTGCCATCGTAGGTGTGGGTTTGGTTGCCGTAGGTTATGGTTAGGGCTTGTGGGTTTGGAAGAGTGGTTGGTACTGTTGGAATTGTTGGCTTTCCTTGTAAATCTTCATAGTTTCCGGAAAAATCACTCTTGTTATCCCACGACTGTTTCTCAGTGTCAGTAACGGTTCTGTGTTCTGCATCTTCTTTTAGGTCAGATAAGTTTTTCGGCACATTGATTGGATTCGCTTCCATATAGGTAGATACCGCTTCTGTTACCTTTTCCTGTGGGATTTCTGTTACGTTATCAAGTCTTGCCAAGATCTGTTCAATGATATCCGGATTTTCAGCAACAACAGCTTCGGTTGTTTCAAGTCCCTCTAATACTGGGAGACTTGCCAATGATGTATTAAATTCTTTCAGCACATTGCCAGAAGCGTCCTTTTTCTTAAGGCAGACAATGAATTTTGTGTTTCCCTTATACATACACGCCACACGTCCAACTGTCCATGTGAATACGATATTTTCACCTGAGATTTCGCTATCATCCACAGCGTATGTATCACCGACATTATTTGCATTCATGTAGTTGATTCTGACATCGAACTCCGACAGGTCAAGTCCTTTATAGGTTTTCGGCATCTGGAAATGTAATGTTTGCACATTTTCATCTGATACCACACCGAGAAGAGTAATGCTTGCCGGCATGGTGATTTTTCTTAGGTCGTTATCGATGGTAATAACTTCGTCAGCACCTGTGTCATTTGTTTGCGCTACTGCTAACGCTTCTTCTGTTGTCACGATTGCATCACCTCCAACTTATTTGTTGTTATTCTGTAGTTTCCTTTTGCTCCTACGATACGGATTCCCCACAATATACCGCCGGTTACTACTGCCGGAACTGTACAAGCGTTATTGATTACGGGAACAGATTCACGTAGCTGTCCTAACATATCATAGAACTCAGCGGCCTTTGCGCATCCGTTCCAACCATCGGATACGGATAGATGCACCTTGAGGTAATCTGAGCTACCTCCATTTGTAATGTGGTATATCTTCGCCCCACAATATATGTCTTATCCAATCATCCAAGACAACCGCCACTGCCGATAAGAAAAACCATATTACGGTAAATGGTAAGCATATCTGACCAAGTAAATTGAACGGCATATTGCTGTAATCCCATACATTCCAACCGAGCCATAGATTCACGATGCAACCACATACAAATTCCAATGTAGTAATCACAATCGCACCGATCAACATCTGCCTTACCAGTGGCATCTTCCGGCATTTTTCGTTGATACAACCAATAAGAAAGAACGCCAAACCACCAACGATGAACATCGACCAATGGCTACGTCCTCTTGCTATTAGCTCTATCAGCACGTAAATCAGACCGCCAATCCCAAACAGAATCAGCGGTCTTAACTTCTTCATGATTTCTGAGCCAACATTGCTTTCAGTGGCTCAGACTGATATGCTTCTGGAATATCCATTCCGTAGGTAACCTGTTCAACCTCTTCTTTGCTTTCCAGAGAACGAATGAAAATGCGGAGGTCGCGAAAATAAGTCACGTGCCATGTTACATAGGATAGTGCAGACGAAGTGATTTTTGCCATATCTGCATTGCTGTAGAATTTGCAGTGTTCATCTTCATCAGAAGTATGCCAAGGAATATTTTCAGCTCCGATTGCGACCTGAGCCTGTAATCCAACAAGGCTAGTTTGGTCACGCTCAGTAAATGAGAAATGTTCTGTACTTCCATCAGACAGAGTAACATCAACTCCCTGTGTAATAAGCTTCTGCTGTATGTCGTTCATCTCTGAAATTTTAGATTCTTTTACTTCATCAAGACTGATTTCCGGTTCTGGTGTCGGTCCCGGTTCAATCGGTTCAACATATACACTTCCGTCGTCAGACAAGATAAATCCATCTTCCAATTCACGGTATAATGTTGTGAACCCATCATATTTTCCAAATACATTACCAGCATTATTCAGTAGGTGAAAACCGGATGTATTTGGTTCTGTCCCGGTTATCTCGATAAGGTGTACACTTAATTTCTTTACAGTTGCTGTAACCGTTTCTGATTGATTTAAAAATAATATATTCACGGTTTATCCCCTCCCTATCTTGCAAATACCGAACAAAGTGTTTTTGAGTTAGCATACAACTTTACAGATGTATCAGACAATCTTGATACCCCCGCAAGATAAGTAGTGCCATCGTAAGCAGACTGGAATGTTCCATTTGTCGTATCTGCTGTTGCCGAATTCCATCTTACTATAGGGATAATTACAGATGATAATATACGATTTGTCTGATTTATGACCGCTGGCCCGCATGTCAATAAGATTTCGGTACGGTTGCTCAAATCAAATGTAGATATTGTTTTGGAATGTGCCTGATTTCCAGCCAATTCACCTATTTTTTTCCATCTAAATTTATCATTTATGTCGTTGCCTATCTTTGTCACAAGTTCATTAGCCACCAGTGCATCACAAAAAAATCCGGGTTCTGTCACAAGGCTGGCTTCGTCCAGACTAACTACTTTGTTTGCGTAGACATCATTAATTGCTTTTCGTTCCTCATTAATGTCCTTTGCAGAATATGAACTACCTTGCTGATCGTATGCCGTCATATCCTGTAGAGACACTGTACCGTCTTCATTTACAGTCTGTTTATACTTTCTCTGAGTATTAATATCAGAAAGTATTTGGTCTTTAAAATCAGTGGATAACGGTGTGTATGCCATGTTGTTTTCCTCCTAACATTTTATAGCAGATTGATTTACCCCAAAAGTGATAGGTAATTTCTGCTGTGTAAGTTTCTGCCGGTTATATCCTTTATAGAAAGCGAGACAAGCACTTTCTATTCGATTCAAATCATCATACGTTGGCGTGGGCCCATTGTCTATCCAGTACCCACGTTCATAATTCGCAAAAGGAAATGTATTATCGCTTAATGCATTCAAAAAACTTTCGATGGCATTAAATTCCCATGCATACGGATAATCACTTACCGTCTTTTCTGCTAATTCCGTATATGGAACAGGTTTATATAACTCTTGCTGTAAATCATGCAGATAAGCAATGTTCCCGATAATACGATTATAATCTGCGATATTTATGTAATCATCGGCTGACCAATCGGTTTTTGGTTCTTGCCACATACTCTTTCCTCCTAGTTCTTAATCCACCGCCAAGCAGTCCAGATTTGAATGTAATCTGCGATTGTTCTACGATTGTTTTTAAATCTGGATCGTATTTATTTTCTTGCCCGATAACATCACCACAATCAATAGCCGGTTCACCACGGTAATCAAGTTCATATTCAATACCTGACGCAAAATAATCAGCAAGCCACTTAGCGACCTCTTGGCAGTGATCGCCAAAAGATATTAGCGGATTCTGCCACTCTTTTTCTGTTCCACGGTTGTGAACTGGTTGACTGTAATAAGACGTAGCCACATTGTACTTATATCCTGTTATGGCCACCTCTATATTTTCCCCTGTTTTTACGCCAGAAAAAGCAACTTCAACATAATAAGCACCGGACGATACTATCTTTGCACTCTGGCCACTTTTCGCATTGCTTATAGCTACGGAATATCCATAACACGGGTCATTCAGATAATATATCTGGTTCTCGCCGGAATAAGTGATAGTCTCAGATGTCAAGTCTTCCTTTGTCGCAGACTTTGAATATAGTGATCGTGAAACCTTTACATTCTTGATTTTTTCAAGCTGAGTTCCGACAGGGGTAGAATATAGATCATCGTATTCCAACGAATAACTTGTTTCAGCACCGAGCGATAAATAATCAATATGGATTCTGCTATTTGGTTCGGTTTCAGGAAATTCAATTTCCAAACGATCATATTCTGGAAAATCATAGTTAATTTCTGTAGCCTGTTCGATTCCGGATGTGATAGTTAATGTATTGTTTAACACATCATCCGCATATGTACGGATTACTATTTTCTTTGGAAGATTTCCAGAGAAATTAATCATGATCCCATATGCTTTGTATTTTGCTTCTAGTGTCCTTGTAAGCATAGGATTTGCATCGAACTTCCCGTTTTCATCTGATATTGAAGCACTTATATATCCGGTGTCTTGATGATGATCGGTTGGCACGAATAGTTTTTTCCCGTCCGCTTTCCAGAAGTTCTGTTCGCACGTTGCATACTGATTTTTCTCAGTTAAGTTGTCAATTGTTGGTGCATTGGAAAAATAAGTTTCTCCGTTTGATGTCGTATCGTATGTTGGCTTGAATGCCACACGAATCCTTATCTTTCCATTTCTGTCATAATCCATAATGCAGCGACCGGCATTTGCTATAATCTGCAATGCTTCTTTGTGTGTCACATTTGGCAGTGGGTTATGAACATATACCTTTTTCATGTATGAATCAATATAATATTCGTCTTCGTTTAATCCGGCATCTGTGAGAACTAATACGGCCAAATCGTACAGGGATATGCCATCCTCATAGTAGATACCTTTATAATATTTTTCATCCAAATATTTCAAGATATCTACAGCTGTAATGGTAGCGGATGAATCATCAGCACTCCATTCTGATACATACAGCGAATGCATTTTTATCCATTCAATATTCCCATCGTCCAGCATATATCCCATCATGACATTAACTTTTTGACCACTTTCCAAGAAATTAATATCAGATGATGGATTGTCTACATTGAATAATTGATCGTCATTGCACAGCGTTACCTTAAATTCGGATTCCGGCAAATCTTCATTGATTGCTGATAGAGTTGTATTACTGCTCGCTTCGGAAATCCATTCATCGTCATATTCCAAGCCGAGTCCAAATATAATGTAATCAATTCGCACTCTCGTATTCGGTACATTCATTTCCGTAATAACTAATTCGATTGATTCCGTATTCTCAAACACATCATCGGACTTAAAAAGCTCTTCTGTATTCTCATATTCAAAAGACGTAGCATTATCAGTAACGATCGTAAATTTTGTAGGATAATTTCTACCAAATTTAATAGTCAGTCCTTTGATGTCGGATTTTCCGCAACCGAATACAAACTTCACATGAAAACTTTCTTCAAACAAATTCGTTGAAGTAATCCCGTCTTTTCGATAATCTGATTTCTTCTCTGGCAAGAAAAAGCTAATGCCATTTGCTTTCCAGAAATTGCTCTCATAAGTTGCGTACCGTCTTACCGTGTGTTGATTGAATATGGATTCTGCAGCTGAGAAGTCATTATATTTATTGGTATCAGAAAGTCCCGCTGTCTGCTGAGCCTCCTGGTTAATCAATCCAAGCTGAATTTTCATGTAGGACTGATTGCGGACTGGTCGTTTCATGGATTCTTTATATTCTTGTGATGTCTGATACATTAACTACCACCCCGCATCAATAATGTTGACTTTGCAATTTATGTACGCCACTGGTCTTCCAGTTTTGTCATATTTGAATACGTCTGCTGTTCTATCTCCAGGATACATGGTTAAGGTAATCCAGTTATTTTCGACCATATCCCAAAATCTTACAGTCACAAAATATTTTTTGAATTCTTTTAGCATACTTGACCATGTTTCCGCATCCAGATATGGCCATTCCAAGTTGTCAATCTTATAATTGTCTCTACCAATTTTCTGACCGACGATTTTGTTATTGGCATTTCTGGCAGCATTTACCGCCGTTGTCACTACCATATTTGGGTAGCGTTTCGGTGCCGGAAACGGCTTGCCATTTACCATTATGAAATTGGATATATGCCTTGCTGCCATTTCCTACACCTCCTAGGTCGGCGAAAAAGAAAAGCCCGTATTCCTACGCGCTTTTGATATCTGCTTATCCATTCTTTTCCCATCCATATTTACGCTTGTTTCTTTCTTAAGAAGTAACTCCTGGTATTCAATGATTGTTCTTAAGAGTGAATTGGTTTCATCATTCGCTCTTGAAACTCCGTTACTTACCGAATCAACAATCTGCTGATTGTTAACTACTGCTGAACGGTTTCCAATCTTTCCAACAAGCTCAGGACCGCTCTCTCTTGCATAGAACATTTCTCCGACTTTCGGGAAACCGCCGTTTGCATATCCATGACCTTTCCATCCTCTTTCGAGACTGCCATATCGAGCCAGCGTATATCTGATAGCTGCTAAAATATTGGACATCGGGTCATAGATGTTTTTGTCGAACCCTTTCATAGCGTAAGCACGGAATGTAGGGTCAATAACTTGCATTAAGCCTTTGGACGGAATACCCATCTTTGCATTAATGTCCCAGTTGTTAATTGCATTCGGATTACCGCCGGATTCTGACTTCATCTGCATAAGCAAGCGATTCAAATTCGCTTCTGTAAACTGGTTTGTCAATTCCAGTGCTTTCTTTGCAGTAGCACGCCACTGCTCCACACCGGCAGATGGTTTGTAATTAACACCACTTCCACCAAAGCCTTTCAGCTTGTCTTTTATGAACTTCGCAGCAATTCCTACAGTACCGCTAACCGCATTTTTTGCCATTGACAATCCCGGTTCCAGATAGCTTGAAAAGTCCGTGAACTTATCAATTGCCATTTGCACCAACTTCTTAGGATCACTGATATAATCAGCAATATTTCCTGTGAAGTCTTTGAATTTCGCCCATGCACCACCAAAGAAATCTCCGATTCCTTTTTTGAAATGTGGCATATTCATTAATGAAGCGGTCTGGTCTGCCGGAAGAACTTTCGTACCTTTTGGCATTGGTAACATGACATTACGTCCCTTTGGAATAATCGTCTTTCCGTTCGGGAATTGTACCATCTCACGATAGGTGCTACCGGCTTGATCGTTCACGATACCGACAGTATCATGTGATACGCCATTTGTACCGCTAGCGTATTTGTCCAGTTTGGATACATCGAAATGATTCTTTCCACCACCGAGTTTTTCATATACCCAGTTGACACCATTGAGGATAGCTTTCATTGCCCCGATGATAGGTTTTTTGATTTTCTTTCCAATACCCTTGAAGAAATCTCCAATCTTTCCGAATGAATCTGTTACGCCTTTGTAAGCAGTCTGGAATGTACTCTTGAACCATCCAGATACAGATTTCATGTTGTTCTGAATATCAGATTTACGTCCACCGAACCATTTGCCAACATTAGAAAATGCTGAGTTCACATATCCTCTTGCGCTCTGATATTTAGTGCTGAACCAGGTTGACACGCTTGACTGCGCATTCTGAATGTCAGCTTTTCTTCTGCCAAACCATGTGCCAATGTCAGAGAATTTATCAGTTACAGCTTTTCTTGCTGAGCCGAACTTATCATTCATCCAGTCATTAATATCGCCCAAGCCGGATTTGATTCCGTCACCAATTTCAGACCACTTCTTTGTTGTGAACCAGGGTTTAACACTATTTGTATACCAATCGTTGATAGATTTTGTAAAATCGTCGTATTTGCTCTTAAATCCATTTACAATACCAAGGAAGACATATGAACCAAGCGGTTCCATGTTCTTTGCCGGACTATGAATCCCAAATACATCACAAATTCTGTCATGCACCCAATTAAAAAAATCAAGTGCCGGGAATAAATCAAACCTTTCAGCAAATCCTTTTACAATACCTTTTATGATATTTTTTCCGACTTTTTTGAACGACTCTTTAGTGAACAATTCATCGAATTTTTCTTTTACTTTCTTTTTTAGATTCTCGATATACTCGGGAAATTTGTTAAAAGCTTCTTGTACAACTTCTATATCTCTTGAGATTCTACTGAACGGGTTCAAACCTCTGAGAATAAATCTATAAGCTTTCTTTATAGGATCTAATTTCTCATTGAATTTTTTTTCTGCATCTTCATTGAATTTCGAACCAGTGATATGTTCAACGATAGACTGTCCAATCCCTTCAACAAAATCCATTGGGAAGTCAATCAGAGCATCTGAAAATGCTTTAAAAAACCCAGCAAGACTCCAAGCCATATCGCCCCATTTCAAACCGCAAAGTAGATCAACCAGTTTTTGACCAACTGTTTTAAAGGTATCATCTGCATCGAGTTTATTAACAAATGCGGTCATTGCATCAAAAATGCCAATAAAGAAATTACTGAAAGTTTCACCCGTCAAACCGGCATCCCAGTTTTCGAAGAATCCAGTTATACTACTTGCAAGTGATGTACCCAAGTTAGACCAATCAAAATTTATAGCAAACGAGTTAGCAGCATGAAATGCCGTATTAATTGCTCCGGCTATTGTTGCGCCTAAATCATAAAAAAGACGTGGCGTAATCAATCCATTGAGGAATGTTGCCAAGTCTTTTCCGAAATTATCAGCATGATGATATACACTTTTCCAATCAATACTCTCGAGTGCGTTGCTTAACTTATTGCTAATCATGCGACCGATATCTGTAAAATCAGATTTCGCAATAGCGTCTTTGAACATTTCAGCCAACTTATTCATTGAATTTGGAACTTCAATTGTCTCAAACATTTCCGAAGCAGATGGTCCGGTATACTTTCCACCAGAACCAGATGAACCGCTTCCTGAATTGCTGTCTGTATTAGGCTGTAAAACATTTAGTTCATCAATTCCAAGCAGATAGTTCTGTAAGTCTTTCGCTTTTTTTGTTGTATCTTTTATTTTATCGCCGGTATCTTCAAGGCTCTTTCCGTAGTTGTACCAAGCTTTTTTCGCTTGTACAACACGACCTTTCCCGGTAAGAGCAGCGGTAAATTGTCCAACTGCATTTAAAGCACCGGCTATCATGTCAATGAACTGCGATATATATGGCGCAACGACATTTACCACTGGTGCGAAAGCAGCAGCCCATGCGTTTTTCAGATACAGCAAAGATGTAACCATACCAGAAATACTCTTGTTATACGCAGAACTATACTGCACCAGATTATCAGAACCGGCTTTAATTGCTTCTTTTATCTGACTGATCGCTCCGAATATAGTCGAAAACATAAGGGATGAACCGAGCATTCTTCCCCACGACATTCCTTTATTTCCGCTATTGTTCGCACCAGATATCATTTCTTTCAATGTTCTGAATGGATGGATTGCCTTGCTCGCCATACTTCTTGCATTCTGGATGGCCTTTGATACATCGTTGAATGATTTCTTTGCGGAGTTAATTGATTTTGCGGATCCTTTTATTCCGGCAAGAGCACGTTTAAATGCACTTACTTTTTCCGTGCTTTGAAATGCCTGATTTTTGATACTTTGAAACTGTTTCAAGTCTTTGATTAATGTCAAAATTTCTTGATGCGTCTCTTCTGCAGATTCGATGTCACCCAAATTAATTTCACTTTGCAGAATTGCTTTCATTCGTGAAATTTCTCGTTCAACACTACTGATTTGTTCATCAATAGCTGATGTATCAGGAGCTTTCATTTTAGTATTACTTGCGTTTCTGATTTTCTCTTTCAAAGAAGAAATGCCTTTAAGCGAGCCACTTTCATCCAACTTCATGAAGTCCATTACTTTCACAGGCATACCGCCAATTGATTTTCTGAAAGTATCAGAAAACTTTTGTAGTGCTGGAAGTTCTCCATCTTCATTCATCTTGAATGAGTCTTTCATCATTTGTGGAAGCTTATGAAAAACGGACTGCTTAGATACACTATTCATCTTATCTGCTGTATCAGCAAGGCGATATCCAAGTTGTTTCGCATCGTCTAAGGCTTCATTCGGTACAGATACTTTTTTTAAGTTATCGCTTAAGTCCTTTGCATTTGTAGATGCTTCCTCTATAATATCCGGGACTTTTTCATCAATTGCTTCTTGCGAATCGCTTTGAGTGATAGTAATTTTACTTTTGGCAAGTTCATTCGCCTTTTGCTTCTCGATTTCAAAACGCTTAATAGCTTCTGTACCATCATTGATAGCATTTCTGTATTGATTCATCTGCATAATAGACCTATACCAGTCTTTACCGCCCATTTCATCAGTACCAGAAAGTGCTGCCTTGTCAGCAATACTTTGTTTCATGCGATCATACGCACGTTGATTTTTAGAAACTTCATTCCGTAAATCAAAAATTCCCATAGAAGAAAAGTCGGTTGTCAATTTAGAATTTGCGAATTTTTCATTGATTTCAGAATACGGCAATGTCGGAAACTTCAAATCCGTTCTGTTTTTCTTTTGTGAATCTGATCTCTGACGTGTTATTTCTCTTGAAAGCGATGCTACTTTTTCAAGACCTGATGTATTCAGTCCTGCGCCGAATAATTCAGAAAAGCTTTTTCCAGTATCTTCAATTTCGTGCATTGAAGCCGATAAATCCGTAGATTCTGTCTTTGCTTTTTGTATCCCTGATACAATATCGCTTACACCGTCTGCTACGCTTTCATAAGCAGAATCTTCCAACCAGTCTGGTTTATATGTCCCTTTACTTGTTTCGTAAAACTTTTTAATAGCATCGTTAAGCTGATAAAATTCATCTTCAACGTTATTTACATCTTTTAAAATACCAGGGAATTGTCCTTTAAGTTCTTGATATATTGAGTCTAATTCAGTTCCAGATGAAGTGTTTATCTTCTGTTTAAGGACACCGCTTCTATCCTTATATGAATCGCCTAATGATTTGGCTGTAGCCGGATGTATCTTGATACGTCCCATTGCCTTAATGGTTTCATACAATC
>OLOA01000783.1_pt1 | contig 33899 bp, 31 predicted proteins | sample 1672201 | NCBI WGS metagenome assembly OLOA01 (sample SAMEA3136658, study PRJEB25190) | human gut metagenome
CGATAAGAGCCTGCTGCCTGCATATTGGTGTAAACCACATCATAGGCAAAACGGTAGGCTTCTGTATGGCGGTATAATGCAATGGATTTATGTCCGGAAAGTCCTACGGTTGTAGGCCCATGCTCTCCATAGGCACCGGTGTTGGAAAGGGTATAAAGATCGATGGCCTTTACAATACCGTTTTCGTCCGCACCCATACGGATATGGATCTCCATCTCATGACGCGGAGAAGATGCGATCATGGATTCCTTTCTGGAAAAAACGATCTTGGACGGACGTCCGGTAACCCAGGTTACCAGTGCCGGAAAAACCTCACTGACAGAGGACTGTTTTGCACCAAAGCCCCCTCCGATACGCGGCTTGATCACACGGACTTTGGAAGACGGAATATTCAGCGCATTTCCTACGATCCTTCGGATATGGAACGGGATCTGTGTGGAAGAAACCACCGTCAGTCTCTGAAAATGATCCATATAACAGTAGGTACGGAAGGTCTCCATCATGGTCTGCTGATTTGCCTTTGTGTGGTAAACCTGGTCTACTGTATACGCACATTTTTCCAGCATGGCATCCACATCACCCACTTCTTCTACATTGGAGGAGCAGAGATTCCGTTTATTATCTCCGCCGGCCGGGATCGGCATATACCAGTCATCCTCCGGGTGCACCAGGATCGGATTATCCTTGGCTGTGTGGATATCCAGAACTGCTTCCTCCACACGATATTTTACCTTAATGCGCTTCAGGGCTTTATCTACTGCTTCTTCTGTCTCACCGGCTACGATGGCAACCGGATCCCCCACAAAACGCACATGCTTATCTATGATATAACGATCCCAGGGACTGATCTCCGGTGCTGTCTGTCCGGCCAGGGTAAATCTTTTGTGTGAAACATCCTCATAGGTGAGAACACAGGCGATCCCCTCGATCTTCTTTGCAGCATCTGTTTTGATCTCTTCCACCCATGCATTGGCATGAGGGCTTCTTAAAATCTTGACGATCAGGCAGTCAGAAGGTGCAAGATCATCGGTATAGACCGGTTTTCCGGTTACCAGCGACATGGCATCTGTTTTTGGTACCGGCTTGTTTACGTATTTCATTTTCCTTCCTCCTGTCCTTTTTTATAGTCGAGAAATTTCAGGATACTTCTGGTCTGTCCCACAAATCCCGAACAACGGCACAGATTTCCGGAAAGATACTCCAGGATATCCTCTTCTGTAGGATCATCCAGTTCCTTTAACATGGCAAACACATTCATGATAAATCCCGGATTGCAGAAGCCGCACTGCTCTGCTCCCTCATTGGCCATAAAAGCTCCGAATTCCTTTGCTTCCTCCTGCATTCCCTCCAGAGTCACGATCCGTTTCCCATCTGCGCGGGCAGCCAGCATGGAGCAGGACAGTACCGGACGTTCATCCATCAGCACAGTACAGAGACCACAGTTTGCAGTCTCACAGCCACGTTTTACGCTGTAACAGCTGTTTTTCCGCAGGAAATCCAGAAGCAGTTCATCCGGACGTACCTCTGCCTGCCGTTTTACACCATTCAGCCAGAAAGTGATATTCATTCTGCTCTCCCTCCGATCTCTTCCCAGGCTCTTCTTGTAAGGACTTTCACAAGAAGACTTCTGTATTCTTTTGAAGCACGCATGTTCTTGTCTGTAGGAACATGTTCCACCGCATATGCGGCAAAAGAAGCTGCTGCCTCCTTTTTCTGCTGTGCATCCATCTGTGCAAAATCTTTTAAGATCCCCTCTTCATCTTCTACGATCATTGCTTTTCCGGGTCTGGCGCCAATGACAGTTCTTGCTTCTCCGTCAATCAGAGATGCCGCACAGGTGATTACCGGAAAATCTGTGGAATTGTTCCGCTGGCTTAAGTATACCGTGTTCAGCGGCTGTTTTTTCACAATGATATTTACCAGGATATCGTTATCTTTTTCCATGGATGCAAACTGTGCCAGCGGAATGGTTCCGCCATTGTACAGCTCCACCCAGGTATCCAGTGCCAGAAACATGGTCAGCACATCGGAAAATCCGAATCTTCCGAAAATACTCCCCCCCACTGTGGCACAGTTTCGAAACTGCACACCCACAATGTGCCGTACACTTTCACGGATAGCACTGTTTGTATAGGCATTCAGCTCTTTGTGGGTTTCCAGCGCATGAAGTGGTGTCATGCAGCCGATCACAAACGCTTCTTCCGTTTCCATAATGGTATCCAGCCCAAGACCTGACAGATCAATGGCTGTCATGATGTTCCGGTTTCCCATTTTCAGCCAGACCATACCGCCCAGCACACAGGCTGTTCTTTTCTGGTTCAGTTCATATGCCTGTTCAAGGCTTTCTGCCTTTACGTAATTCTTTATCTTCAGCATACTTTATTCCCTTCTGAATTCTCATTCTCTTTCATCGCGGCTGTTTTTTCAGCCAGACATTTATTTTAACAGACCGTCAGCTAAATAGCTATTGTTTTTTCTCTGCTGCTGTTCTGACGCCGTATCAGTCAGCGATCTCCAGAACGATAAACTGATACGGTTTCAAAATGATCTCTTTTCCTGTGATCTCCGCTGTTTCCTGATTATTCAGAAGCACCTTCTTCATTTCTCCGGAAAGAGATACCTTCTGAGACTGTGCCTGCATATTTCCCAGGATCAGCAGATCCTTCTCACCGTTTCTTGTATAGGCGATCAGATTCTTCCGTTCTTCCTGATATGGAGTGAAGGTTCCGTATACAAGGGTTTCTTTATATTCCGGAGCTTTTCTCAGTGCAGTCAGCTTTTTGTAGAAAGAAAGGAGGGAGTCACTGTCCGTTAACTGGGTCTCTACATTGATTTCCTTATAATTGGGATTGACACCAAGCCACGGCTCTCCTTCTGTAAATCCTGCATTTTTCTCTGCGCTCCACTGTACCGGAGTTCTGGCATTGTCTCTGGAAAATGCAGAAGCAGCATCAAGAGCTTCTTTTTCACTGCATCCGGCACGGAGTGCTACCTGGTATTCATCGATGGTACTGATGTCATCGATCTGGTCCATAGAAGTAAACTCCATATTCTCCATACCGATCTCCTGACCCTGATAAATAAACGGAATTCCCTTCAGCAGGAAATAAATACCTGCCAGAAGCTTTTTGGAATCCGGGCAGCGGTCTTCCGGAGAAATATAGTGACAGACACCTCTTGGCTCATCATGATTCTCAATAATGTTGGAGATCATACCGGTATCCCCGATCTTTTTCTGAGTATGGAAAATACACTTCTTATACTCTTCCGGACTCAGGTACGGTTTGGATGCATACCAGCCATTCGCGCTCTTTCCATAACAGGTTTCCTCAAAATCAAACATGGATGAAAAATATCCGTTTTCTCCAATGAAGTCTTTGATCTCATCTTCCTTTTCATTGAAGACCTCTCCTACAGTAAAAGCATCATAGGGATGAAAGCACTTCTCAGCCATCTCTCCCAGGAATTCTCCGATTCCCTCTGCCTCCTCCAGCATCCTCTCGATATTGCAGAGCCCGTCTGCACGATCGGCAGGATAATCGGAAAACGGAAGCTTCTTCTTGATATTGATAATGGCATCAATACGGAATCCGCCAAGCCCCTTTTCCATCCACCAGCGGATGTTTTTGTAGACTTCCTCTCTTAATTCAGGATTCTCCCAGTTGAGATCCGGCTGCTTCTTGTGGAATACATGAAGATACTGTTTATCCGGATGTCCCGGAAGCTCTTCCCATACCGGACCACCGAAATAGCTTCTCCAGTTGCAGGGAGCCTTATCATCCTTTTTGTCACGGATATAAAAGAAATTTCCATACTTTCCGTCCGGATCCTTAATGGCCTGCTGAAACCACTCATGCTCATCGGAGCAGTGATTTACCACCAGATCCATCAGGATGTACATCTCTCTTTTTTTCGCTTCTGCGATCAGACGGTCCATATCCTCCATGGTTCCAAATCTTGGATCAATAGCATAATAATCTGCAATGTCATATCCCTGGTCTGCAAGGGGAGATTTATAGATTGGGGAAAGCCAGAGGATATCTGCTCCCAGCTCCTTCAGATAATCAAGCTTGCTGATGATTCCCGGGATATCTCCGATCCCATCTCCGTTGGAATCATAAAAGCTCTTGGGGTATATCTGATATACCACCTTGTCATGCCACCATTTTCGTTCCATTTTAATTCCTCCTTATGCCTGTTTGATCATGCAGTACTGCTTTAGATCAAATCCTTTTTTCTGTACAATTCCGTATAATTTAAATCCGAATTTCTCATACATGGAAACATTTGCCGGATTATGAGTTTCCAGAGAGATCATCAGCTTATGCCTGTCCGCATAATCGATCACCTCATCCATCAGCTTCTCAGCAAGACCATGATGCTGCATCTTCGGCGCCACAGCCAGATAGATCACATGAAGTCTTTCTGCTGTATGAAGCTGGGAAGTCCAGCTGGAATTCAGATAATCTTTTCCCTGGATGAATTTCCGCAGGGTCGCAAGACTTGGATCCTCTTTGATCAGATAGCCATCTGTTTTCAGAAGGGCAAAAAAATCCACCATCAGATTATGTAAGGCTGCTTCATGCTCCGTTCCGTCGGATACTACCAGGATGCTGTTCAGCTCACTGCTGTCTGCATAGATCTCACAGGTCTCAAAAAACTCCGTAAGATCACAGGTAAAAAGCTCCGGCATCAGACGTTCTCTGGTATCCCTGTCCGGGATCAGTGCATGATACAGAGGATCCTCCGAAAAACATACGGTCAATATCCGGATCAACCTGTCCAGATCTTCTTCTTTCACTCGGTATAAATTATGGCTTTCCATTCTTTCCTCCAGGTATGGTTTTATTCTGTTCCTTTTTCAAACATATCGCTGACCTCGCAGATCAGATCTGTAAGCTTTTCCGCTGTGCGGATCAGATATCCGATATCATCCACATAATATTGCTTCTGCCTCTCCCAGGCTTCCCTCAGGCTTTGTTTTTCTGCCTCCAGGCTGTCACCCGGTTTCTTTTCTTTCAGGCTTTCCACAAGGTCATAAAGGTTCTCATGATGGATGATCCGGCCTTTTCCCCACATCAGACGATCCGGGGACTGCTTCATGATATATTCTGTAAAATGATAAAAAACTTCCCGTTCAAACTGAAATGCATAACAATTATTATCAATACTGTAAAAGGATTCCAGCGCAGGCGCAATCTCTCCTTTTTCCAGATATTCCATGGCTTCTTTCAGTGCATAAAGATTGTTCTGTACGGCCTGCTGGGGAAAGATCACATTGTCATCCCAGTCCAGACGCACCAGATAATCCTGGGATTTCCGAAATACACCGAGAAGCTTTTCGGTGATGGCATCGGCTTTTTTCCAGTCACGTTTTTCTTCCGGAATGCTGTTGAAGCGGCGCACCTGCTCTGAAAGAATGGCAGCTGCTTTTTTCGCTTCTTCTGTTTTTTCCAGAAGGAGAACACCGTTGGCGCCGGTCTGCATACACAGATCCAGATCCAAGCTCTCAATACTACCGGCCAGTGCCCGTCCGAAATCCATCGGCGGCAGTGCAAGACTGTCAATAGCAAGAAGGAGCCTCAGATAAAATTCGTGGTGGAATTTATATACTTCTTCCTCATAAACATCCTGGTTATCATACTGGGAATGATAATAATTTTCCATAAACGGACCACCGCTGAAATCATTGACCATGGACGGGATCCCGGAAATCGCCATGGTAAAATCATCCGACCAGGTCTCAATGGGATACAGTGTAGTCATACCCTCCGGATAAATCCCCTTCGGCATCTGCACTGCGTCCACAAATCCACGTACAAAATCCGCATACTCATAGGTACAGCGCACTGCATCCCTGGTGCTGTGTGCATGGGCCGGAAGTTCGAAATTCAGATCTGCGATCACATGTCCCGACCACTCTGGTCTTGCCTCAAACACCTGACGATAAGCGCCTGTGGACCAGTCATATTTCGTGTCGGAAATCCCCCATTCTTCTGCTGCAAGCGCACATACCACAATGGTATGGCGAGGTCTGTATCCACCGTGGATCAGAGCCCGGGCAATTCCGATGATCATTGCTACGGCCGCATTATCATCCTGAAATCCTTCAAAATAGGAATCATAATGGGCACTTAAAAGGATCATGGAATCGGAACTGGTTCCCGGGATTTTTCCTACAATATTATAGGTATACTGGTCTTTAATCACCTCTGTGTCCGCGTCAAATTCCACGGAAATCTTTGGAATCTTCTTTCCGTCCTCATTTTTTTCTTCCATCAGACGGCGGATCTTAAGAAAATCTGCTCTGGACATGGAAAAAGCCGGAGCACTGGAAGGTCCTGCAATGTCCTGTGCATTCAAAGCCGTATCGTCGATCTGTGCGTACCCTCTGCTCTGTACGGCAATGAGAGCTGCCGCGCCTTTTAAGTGAGCCTGATACACCGGATAATTGATCCACCACTCTTCTCTCTGGTTGATCTCGATAAGAACCAGCTTTCCTTTTACATCGATATTTTTATATTCGTCAGCAGTACCTTTTCCAAGATATACAAGGTCAAATTTCTGAAAGCCATCGGTCTTAAAATCCGTCTGGTATGCACCAAGCTGGATCTCATGCACGGTTCCCTCCTGGTCACGGTAGCGCATCACCGCTTTTTTAAATTCCCATGCATCCACACGGATCTTGTCTTTCTCTACCTCGGTGAGGCCTGCTTCTTTCATTTCTTTTAAAAGCATATCTCCGGTTTTCCGTTCTGCCAGGGAACCTGCGGTGCGGTATCCCAGAACCGGATTTGTTTTTTCCTGTTCCATGCGCTTGGCCAGATCATAGGATTCTTTTACATCCAGGCATGAAACACATTTCTCCACGATGTTCAAATTTACTGTCATCCCTTTCTTGGTAGTTCCCTGGTCAGCAGTTCTGTCCACTCCCGGCAGGAACACGCTCTTAACTGCTATAGATTATACCTTATCAATGTGCGGATTTCCAGATAAAAAAACATGATTTGTTCTGACAGGAAAAATCCCGTTCGTACAAATCACGTTTTTATCATATCTCTTCTTGCCCGGGCAGGCTGTTGGCGACAGTCTTAATCTGGCAAAATTTTTATTAACCGGAATACCGGAGCGCATCGATCGGTTTCTTGGATGCTGCCTTGTTGGCCGGATACAGACCAAAAAGCACACCGATCAGGACAGAAAATGCCACAGACAGCCAGACCACTTTCATATCCATGGTAAAACTCATGGAATTCTTCATCACCACAGCTGCCACTTTCAGGATCACCCAGGAAAGACCGATTCCCGCAAGGCATCCCATCAAACTTACCAGAAGCGCCTCGATCAGAAACTGCAGCATGATGGTTTCTCTTCCTGCACCGATGGCTTTTCGGATACCGATCTCCCTGGTCCTCTCTGTCACAGATACCAGCATGATGTTCATGATTCCAATTCCACCAACCAGCAGCGAGATAGCCGCGATCCCTCCGATCATCAGTGACATAGTATTGGTGACACTGGACATGGCTTCCATGATCTCCGACTGGTCCACAATGGAAAAAGCATCCTCGTCCTCTCCAAAACGTTCCATAAGAAGTTCCGTAAGAGCATTTTCCGCCGGTTCCAGACTGTCCTCATCGGTTCCGGATGCGTAAAACATAGTCACATCCAGAACATTATCCGCAAGTCTGGTCATGGTAGAAAACGGGATATATCCCTCCAGCTGTACCGAAGAGGAGGAGCTGTCAGAATCGTCCGAATCCGAAGAGCTGGTCACTGCCGCACCCTGAGTCAGTGAGGTGCTGTCGGAGAGCACTCCTACGACCAGAAAACTTTTCCCATTTAATTTGATGCTCTCCCCTACGGCATCTACACGTCCAAGAAGTTCCGTTGCCGTATCTTTTGTGATCACAACTACATAAGAATTGTTATCAATATCCGTCTGTTTGAGAAAACGTCCGCTGAAAAGTTCCAGTCCCTGGATATCCGCATAACTTCCTGTTGTACCGGTCAGTGTCATGGTTCCGTTGGAATAACTTGTTTTTGCGGTAACGCTGGTCCAGGAAACCGGAGCCACTTCATCCACTTCCTCCGGTTCACAAAAATCCGACAGTTCCTTAAGGCGCAGCGGATTTCCCTTATCATCGGTAATGGTCACCGTCAGATAGCTGGAACCCATGCTGGAGATCTGATCCGTCACAGAAGATGTCGCTCCGTTGGCAATGGATACCAGTACGATCAGTGCCACCACCCCGATGATGATGCCAAGCATGGTGAGAAAAGAACGCAGTTTGTTGGACACCACTGCGTGCCACGCCATTTTCATACTCTGAAAGATCATAAGCTCACCTCGCTGACTTTTCCATCACGGATAAAAATTTTCCGCTCTGCCTCATCTGCCACTCCGTTGTCATGAGTGATCAGTACGATGGTGTTTCCATTGGCGTGAAGTTCGTGAAACAGTTTCATGATCTCTTCTCCTGTAGAAGAATCCAGGTTTCCTGTGGGCTCATCTGCCAGGAACAGAGAGGGCCTGGTCACAAGTGCTCTTGCAATAGCCACCCTCTGCTGCTGGCGGCCGGAAAGCTCTGTAGGCCGATGTCCCATTCTATGAGAAAGTTCTACTTTTTCCAGAGCTTCTTTCACGCGACGTTTCCTCTCACTCTTGGGAATTTTCTGATAGATCAGCGGCAGTTCCACATTTTCCTCTGCTGTCAGTTTGGGGAGCAGGTTAAAACTCTGAAAAATAAATCCGATCTTATGATTCCGGATCTTTGCCAGCTCCCGCTCTGTATAATCTTCAATGGAAATCCCATCCAGGATATAAGTCCCTTCATCTGCGGTATCCAGACAGCCAATAATATTCATCATAGTGGATTTTCCACTTCCGGAAGGTCCGATGATGCTGACAAATTCCCCTTCCCGTATCACCATATTTGCATGATCCAGAGCATGAACTGTATCTCCTCCGATGCAGTAAGTTTTGCATACATCTTTTAATGTTATCATTCCGTCCATTGTTTCACCGCCTTACATATTCGGAGGCGTGCCGCCACCGTTACCGCCGGAACTTCCGCTTCCACCCGGACCTCCGCCGTTTCCTCCTGGGCCTCCGCTGTTTCCGGAGTCGGAATTCCCGCCAGGACCGCCGCTCATATCACCAAAATCGCCCATACCATCAGGCATACCAGAATCATTGCCGCTTCCACTATCCGTATTTCCTGATTTGTTATAATATACGGTATCTCCTTCAGAAAGTCCTTCTGTGATCTCCACGGTAGTTCCATCGGAAAGTCCTGTGGTTACTTCTGTCTCGCCGGAAAGGTTTCCATCCTCGTCTTTCTCTGTATAGACAAAAACTTTATTTCCTTTTTCCTGCAGTGCATTGATTGGAATGGTGATTACATTTTCACGATTTTCAATGGTGATCGTGGCCGAGGCATTCATTCCCTGCTTCATCTCTTCATCTTTTGGTACAGAAACAGATACCGTATATTTTGCCACGCCGCCATTGACCGATGCAGTATTTCCTATCTCTGTAACTTCACCGGTAAATTCCTTGTCTTCAATAGCATCAAAGGTAACTGCTGCTTCCTGTCCAATCTCCACAGAATTGATATCCAGTTCATCCACGCTGACTTCCAGAGTCATGGTGTCATCTGGCGAAATGGTAAAAAGCGCAACATCTGTGCTGTATTCCGATGTGGAAAGTTCTGTACCGGATGTGGATGCGGAAGAATCTGTCTCCTGGGTATCTTCCGTCTGAGATGCACCGGAAGAAGATCCCGAAATATTGTTCGCGGATGTACCGGCACCGTTTCCTGACTGATCGTTTCCGCTCTGTGTGGAATTTCCATTCGTTTCGCTGGTACTGTTTGTTCCATTATCTGAGGAATCCTTTCCATTGGAAGAAGTGGAACCTGTGCCATTCTGGCCGGAATTATTCCCTGTCTGACCCGCTGCTCTATCCGTGATCTGATCTGCGTCATTATCTTTGTTATCATCGGCGTTATGGTCATCTGCGAGAATCCTCGTCACAAGCAAAAGCAGGGCTGATTTGGCTTGAATTGAGCGGAGCGGCAACACGAACGCTGACTGCGGCGGCAATGCGCCGCGAAGGCTCGGAACGCAAAAGCTCGATGAATGCGGAATCCCCGAAATGCAGCCGGTCTGCGGAACCAACCCGCCGCAGCCCGAAGGGTAAAGCGAATGCAGGCGTTCGCTGAAGTCCCTAAACAAATGCACGGAAAGCGCTTCCGAAAGACGCTGCCCGCTTTGTGAAGTTCATCACATGCGGCAGCGGCGGAAACATTCAGGAGGCTCCGGCGAAACAGCAGTATGGTTCTTGCCTATCAGCATCAGGCAAACCGTCACCGGATCACTGCCGGTGCGGCTGCCCAATCTCAAATGAAGCCAAGGTTGCGTTGGCTGCAGTTGAGATTGGGAACCGGCAGACACAAAGAATAACCCCTAAAAAACCAAACTACGGAGGTAAACATTCTATATGGCGCGTATAAGCGGCGTAGACCTGCCCAGGGAAAAAAGAGTTGAGATCGGGCTGACCTATATCTACGGTATCGGTCGCAGCACCGCTCAGAATATCCTTCGCGAGACCGGCGTTAACCCCGACATCAGGGTTAAGGATCTGTCCGAATCGGATGTTAACAAATTGAGAGAGTACATTGATCATCACTGCAAGGTAGAGGGCGACCTCAGGCGTGAAGTCTCCATGAACATCAAGAGGCTCATCGAAGTCGGCTGCTATCGCGGCGTTCGTCACCGCAAGGGCTTGCCCGTTCGCGGTCAGAGCACGAAGCAGAACGCACGCACCCGCAAGGGTCCCAAGCGTTCCGCCGGTAAGGCTAAGAAATAATCAAGGAGGAGAATTGAGCAATGGCAAGGTCAACAAAGACTACAAAGAAGCTTGCTTCCCGCAAGCGTCGTGAACGCAAGAACATTGAGCGCGGTCAGGTTCACATTCGTTCTTCCTTCAATAACACCCTCGTAACCGTTACCGATCTTAACGGCAACGCAATCTCTTGGGCATCCGCAGGCGGCCTCGGCTTCCGCGGTTCCCGTAAGAGCACTCCGTTTGCCGCACAGATGGCAGCGGAAACCGCAGCAAAAGCTTCAATGGAACACGGCATGCGTATCGTTGAAGTTTACGTCAAGGGCCCCGGCGCAGGTCGTGAATCTGCAATCCGCGCGCTCCAGGCTGCAGGTCTTGAAGTCAACATGATCAAGGACGTCACCCCCATTCCTCATAATGGCTGCCGTCCTCCCAAGCGTAGAAGAGTATAAGGAGAGCAAACGATTATGGCAAGATATACTGATTCCGTTTGCAGACAGTGCCGCAGGGAAGGCACCAAACTGTTTCTTAAAGGCGATCGCTGCTACAACGAAGCAAAGTGCGCTGTTATGAAGCGTCACACTCCTCCGGGACAGCACGGTCAGGCAAGGGCTCGCAAGGCTTCCGAATACGGCACCCAGCTCCGTGAAAAGCAGAAATGCCGCAGAGCATACGGTGTTCTCGAGTCCCAGTTCCGCAAGTACTATGATATGGCAACGAACATGCAGGGCGTTACCGGCGAAAATATGCTGTGCCTGCTTGAGCGTCGCCTTGACAATGTTGTTTATCGCCTCGGTCTCGGCGCAAGCCGTGCACAGGCTCGCCAGTGGATCACCCATGGTCACATCCTCGTTGACGGCCATAAGGTTGACATCCCCTCTTACCTCGTAAAGCCAGGCCAGAAGATCAGCGTTCTTTCAAAGAGCTTTGATGTTGAATTCTTCAAGGGCGTGAGGGAACAGGGTGCCGATAAGCCCATTCCCAAGTGGCTTGAGCTTGATGCGGCAAACCTCAGCGGTACAGTGGCAGCAATGCCCCAGCGTGATGATATCGACCTCACCATTGAGGAACACCTCATTGTTGAGTTCTATTCAAGGTAATCATCACGGCTACCCTGATCTATCAGTTACTTTTTTTCAAGAGAGGGGAGAGATTTGATGTTTGAAATTGAAAGACCTAAGATCGAGTGCAAGGAGCTGAACGACTACTACGGATGCTTCGTTGTTGAACCGCTTGAGCGCGGTTTCGGCACAACTCTCGGCAACTGCCTGCGCAGAGTTCTTTTGAGCTCAATGCCGGGCGCGGCTGCTTCTTCCGTCAAGATTGACGGTGTGCTTCACGAGTTTTCAACCATTCCCGGCGTTAAGGAAGACGTTACGGAAATCATCCTTAACATTAAGGAACTTCGTGTGAGATTGCTCGGCGAAAGCAGCAGCGTGCATGTAGTCATCGACGCCAAGGGCGAAGGCAAAGTTTTTGCAGGAGATATTATCCACGACGCCGATGTTGAAATCATCAATCCCGATTTGCACATCGCAACGCTTTCCGAGGGTGCAAACCTCTATATGGACATTGTTCTTGAAAAAGGCAAAGGCTATGTTTCTGCCGAAAAGAACAAAAAACCGAACATGCCCATCGGCGTGATCGCGATTGACTCCATATTCACCCCCATCACCAAAGTCAACTTCCGCGTTGAAGATACTCGTGTCGGTCAGGTTACCGACTACGACAAGCTCACGCTTCAGGTCTGGACAGACGGAAGCATCCGCCCCGAAGAGGCAGTCGGCATTTCTTCAAGGATCATGTTCGACCACCTTTCACTGTTCACGAACCTTACCGAAGGTGTGCAGAACATTGAAATTGTCGGCGATGAAGAGCCTGACGGCAAAGAAAAGATATACGATATGGCGATCGAAGAACTCGATCTCTCGGTTCGTTCGTATAACTGCCTCAAACGTGCCGGCATCAACACCGTTGCGGAGCTCGTTGAACGCGACGAGGAGGAAATGATGAAGGTGCGCAACCTCGGCAGAAAATCTCTCGAGGAAGTGCAGCTCAAACTTGCTGCGCTGGGTCTCTCTCTGCGCGAAAGCGAAGAATAATTCGCAAGCTGATATGATCAACGATAGCATCAGCGATTTTAATAGGAGGAAATAATATGCCTAACCGTAAGCTTAATAAAGCCACCGACCAGCGTGACGCAATGCTTCGCAACATGGTAACTGCATTCCTTTGGAACGGCAAGCTCGTGACCACCGAATCGCGCGCAAAGGAAGTTCGTCCCATTGCAGAGAAGCTCATCACCCTGGCAGTGTCCGAATATAAAAATACCGAAACCGTCACCAAGACGAAGATTGAAACCAACGACAAAGAGCAAACCACTCGAACCGAAGTCGAGAAGGTTATCGATAAGCCCTCAAAGCTCCACGCCCGCAGGCAGATCATGGCTTACCTTTATGACATTCCCCTCACCAGGGAGTCCAAGGAAAGTGCAAAGGATTTCCGCAAACGCGTTCGTGAAACTCCTCATCCCGTTGTTGAGAAGCTCTTCCGTGAGCTCGCTCCCAAATATGACGGTGTAAATGGCGGCTATGTTCGCATTTACAAGCTCGGACCCCGTCGCGGCGATGGTGCGGAAGTTTGCATGCTCGAGCTCAAATAATCGTTTGGGTCACACTCTGTTCAATTGAATATTTGCGGTGAATGTGATTGTACGTTTTCCGTGAATTCGGCGGGATGCCGGGCTTTTGTCCGGCATCCTCTTTTCGTTTATGCATGCAATTCAATGCATATGCAGTCGGCGTCCCGATTTTGAAATAAACAAATTTTTTTGAAAACCGTGTCAAAAAGCCGCTGCTTTTGCTTTACATACACGATTCAATCTGTTAAAATAAAAGGTGCGACATAAATAACTTACTGCACATGCAAGAGCAGGTGTGCGTTTTTGGCTGTCGTGCAGCATACGGCTGCATCGGCGGAGTATAAAGCACAGCACAGAAAGGAAAGAGCAAGTGGATACCGAATTCGCAGTCCGCATGGTTGACATAACCAAGCATTTCGGCACAATAACTGCAAACAAAAACGTTTCTTTGGACATTCGCAAGGGAGAGATTCTGTCCCTTTTGGGTGAAAACGGAAGCGGCAAAACGACTCTGATGAATATGCTTTCCGGCATTTATTACCCGGACGGCGGCAGTATCTATGTGAACGGAATGCGTGTTGATATTCGCTCTCCAAAGGATGCGTTCAAGCTTCATATCGGCATGATTCATCAGCATTTTAAGCTTGTTGACGTTTTTACGGCAACGGAAAACGTTAAACTGGGCCTAAAAGACAGTATATCCGCTGTGCGCAAAAGCATTGTTGAAATCTGCAAAAAATACTCATTTGCAGTCGATCCGGACAAAAAGGTCTATGAAATGTCCGTTTCGGAAAAACAAACACTTGAAATCGTTAAGGTGCTTTATCGCGGAGCGGATATTCTTATTCTCGACGAACCGACTGCCGTTCTGACGCCGCAGGAAACCGAGGCGTTGTTTAAAGTTATGCGTGCAATGAAGGCGGACGGAAAAAGCATTGTTATCATCACACATAAATTACACGAAGTCTTGGAAATTTCGGATAGAGTTGCCGTTTTGCGCAAGGGCGAATACATCGGCGAGGTTGAAACTTCAAAAACCGATGCTCAAAGCCTTTCGGATATGATGGTCGGTCATGCCGTAACATTGAATATCGATCGTCCTGAAGTCGGCTATTCTGTCCCGCGTCTCTTTGTAAAGAATCTGACCGTTAAGGATAATCTCGGAGTCACGAGACTCGACAATGTAAGCTTTACGGCCAACAGCGGCGAAATTCTTGGTGTTGCGGGCATCAGCGGAAGCGGGCAAAAGGAACTGCTTGAAGCAATTGCGGGACTTTGCAGGACTGAACCCGGTTCTTCCGTTATGTATGTTAATCCGCGCAGCGATGAAGAGGAGGAACTCTGCGGTCTGTCGCCGGAACTTATTCGCGACCTCGGGGTGAGCCTTGCATTCGTGCCGGAGGACAGGCTCGGAATGGGTCTTGTCGGCAGCATGAATATACCCGATAACATGATGCTGCGCAGTTATAAGGACGGAAAAAGCTGCTTTGCGGACAGAAAAAAACCGCGTGAGCTTGCGCAGAAGGTCGTTGACGAACTTGGCGTTCTGACTCCGGATCTTGATACACCGATAAGAAAGCTTTCCGGCGGCAACGTGCAAAAAATTCTTGTCGGGCGCGAACTTTCGTTTAACCCGTCGCTCCTTATGGCGGCTTATGTTGTTCGCGGACTGGATATTAACACGTCCTATGCAATTTACGGGCTGCTGAACGATCTTAAGAAAAAGGGCGGCGCAGTCATTTTTGTCGGTGAAGACCTCGACGTTTTGCTTGAGCTTTGCGACAGGATACTTGTGCTTTGCGGCGGCAGGGTCAGCGGAATTGTTGATGCAAGAAAGACTCAAAAGAACGAAGTCGGACTTTTGATGACAAACCTTGGCTCGGCCGACAGCTCAGCCGAGTGATCCGGGCAAAAAGATAACGAAAGGCAGGAAAACAGAATGCTCCGTATTCAAAAGAGAACCGCGCTGCCGGTTTGGAAGAGTTGGCTTATTCGTGCGATTGCAATAATTATCGCGCTCGTTCTTAACGGCGTGCTTATTTACGGGCTTACAAAAATGAACCCTGTGAAGGTGTATGCCACAATGTTCAACGGTGTTTTCGGCACCGAAAGAAGAATCTGGAACACGATTCGCGATATTTCAATGCTGCTGTGCATCGGGATCGGACTTGCCCCCGCATTTAAAATGAAATTCTGGAATATCGGCGCAGAGGGTCAGATCTTGCTCGGCGGCATTGCAGCTGCGGCATGCATGATGTATTTTGACAGTCTGCCGAACGGACTGCTGCTTGTTGTGATGTTCCTTGCGGCGGCAGCGGCGGGCGGATTCTGGGCGTTCATTCCGGGAATTTCAAAAGCAAAGCTGAACACAAACGAAACTCTGTTCACGCTGATGATGAACTATATTGCAATTCAGCTTACGTCATTCTTCGTTACTTTTTGGGAGAATTCCTATGGTTCCAACATCGTCGGAACGATCAACCTTGAATCACACAAGGGATGGTTCCCGGACGTTTTCGGGCAGATGTACGGACTTAATGTCATTATCGTTGCGGTTCTTGCCGTAGCAATGTACTTCTATCTTAAAAGCACAAAGCACGGGTTTGAAATTGCTGTTGTCGGCGAGAGCCACGACACGGCGCGGTATGCTGCAATCAATGTTCCTGCCGTAACCGTCCGCACGGTCACACTTTCCGGCGCAGTATGCGGCATTGCCGGTTTTCTTGCGGTTGCGGGACAGGGACACACGATTTCAACGAACACGGCGGGCGGACGCGGCTATGTGGCAATTATCGTTGCATGGCTTGCAAAGTTTAACACGCTTGTGATGATTCTTGTTTCCTTCCTTATCGTTTTCCTCGAAATGGGCGCACGCGAAATAGCGTCAAAGTTCAACATCAGCGATAATCTTTCGCAGGTCAGCACGGGTATCATCCTTTTCTTCATCCTCGGAAGTGAATTTTTCATCAATTACAAGGTTGCTTTGCGTGAGAAGGACGGCGCAAAGCAGTCGGCGGAATGAGCCGCGCGGAGCAGACACGGCAATAAAAACTGAAAGGGCAAAACAAAATGAAACAATTGATTATGCTAATCCAGGCGGCCGTATCGTTCGGCACGGTCATAATGTTCGGCTCCGCAGGCGAGATTCTGACGGAAAAATCCGGCAACCTTAATCTTGGTGTTCCGGGCATGATGTATCTCGGCGGCATTGCAAGCCTTGCGGGTTCGTTTTTCTATGAACGTGCCTGTGATGCAGCAGGCAAAGTTCCGAGTTCGTTCATGCTGATTCTGATCGCGCTTGTGTGTGCCTTTGCAGCGGCAGCAGCGGGCGGATTCATTTTCAGCTTTCTCACAACAACTCTGCGTACGAATCAAAACGTCACGGGTTTGACGCTTTCGATTTTCGGAGCGGGCATTGCGAATTTCTTCGGAGGTTCCCTCAACAAGCTTGCAGGCGGTGTCGGTCAGATAAGCGTTGAAAGAACCAGCAGACTCTTCCGCGCAGAGGTTTTCGGTTGGCTGCCGCTTCCCGAAACTTTGAAGCAGATGTTCTTTGATTACGGTTTTATGGTTTACGCCGCAATCATAATTGCAATACTTGTTCAAATATTCCTCAAACACACCAATCGCGGACTCAATCTCAGGTCCGTTGGTGAAAGCCCTGCAACAGCGGATGCTGCCGGTATAAATGTCACCCGTTACAAGTATCTTGCAACCTGTATCGGCGGCGGAATAACCGGGCTCGGCGGCGTTTACTATGTTATGGACTACATCAAGGGAACATGGGCAAACGACGGAACGATTGAAAACCTTGGCTGGCTTGCGGTTGCGCTCGTTATTTTTGCAACATGGAAACCCACCCGTGCAATATGGGGCTCCTACCTTTTCGGAATCTTTTTCTGGGCATACCTTCTGATCGCTTCCGGATTGACAAGGCGGTCACAGGAGTTGTTCAGGATGCTGCCCTATATCGTTACAATAATCGTACTCATTATTGTTTCGCTGCGCAGGAAAAAGGAGGACCAGCCCCCGGCAGCCCTCGGCCTGTCTTATTTCCGTGAGGAACGTTGAAAAATACACTCAATTACACAAATTTAAAAGTATAAGTTCGGGAGTTTTCGGAATGAATGACTTTGAGCCGAAAATTCCCGAATTTCTGCGGCAGAGCGTCACTCGGTTCGATTTCGGATTTTACTGAAAATATTCACATTTTGTACATAAATTGAGCGGAATTATCGTTGATTTTTGCGCATAGGTTTGGCATAATAAGGTAAAGATCGGCGGTTTTGACGTCCGAATGACGGTGAGCGGGTCTTCTGCCGTGCAGCTGCGGCAAAAAGTTAAAACAAAAAGAAAAACAAGATGGAACGGAGAAAAACAATGGGATTCAAAAATGACAGCGTATACAGAACGAGACGGATACTCTGCCTTGTTATTTTTGTTCTGCTGCTTTCAATTATTGTTGTGTGCATATCGCTCGCCTGCCGCGGAACATGTGCAAACCACGGCGATTCGCACGGCCCGGCGAGCGCAAAGCCGTCCGCACCGCAGCCTGCGGTCACGGATACGCCCGCATTGCAAACGGAACCTGCTCAGACGGATAATCCTCCGGCAACTCAAACGGCAGAAACCCCGGCTCCTTCCGACGGAATCCCGCTTGTTGTTACGGAAGGTGACATGAATGCCGTCATGGCAAGACTGGAGCAGCTTAAAACACTTCCTTCGGACAAAACGATCATCCTGCTTGACGTTGGACACGGCGGATTTGACCCCGGTTCGCTCGGACTTGATACGGGAGTTCGTGAAGATGAACTGAACCTTCAGGTTGCACGGTTCGTTGCGCAAAAATTAGGCGAAAAAGGTTACTATGTCTTTATGACGCGCATGGGCTCATATGCCGTTGCGGACACCAAAAACGAGGATATGCGCCTGCGCAAAGAGTTCATGAAACTCGATATTTTCGATGCTGCAATCAGTATTCACATGAATTCGTACCCGGACGATCGCAGCGTTGACGGCACACGGCTCTTCTACTACAAAGAGGGCACCAAAGGGCAGACGCTTGCAACAATTATCCTTGACGAAATCTGCAAAGCAACGGGGCAGCGCAATCGCGGGACAAACAGCGGAGATTTGATGGTTGTACGCGAGCCTGTCGCGCCGAGCGCACTCGTGGAATGCGGATTCATTTCCAATGCAAATGAGGAGCGTTTGCTCGCAAATCCAAATTATCAGGAAAAGCTTGCTCAGGCGGTCGCAGACGGTGTTGAAAAGTTCTTTAACTCCGACACTTGAGGCCGGTAATGCAGATATTACTGAAATGATAAAGAATCACGAAAAATCCGCGCAGAAAAAACTGTGCGGATTTTTGATTAAGTCACGTTTATAACACTTTATTCCACAAAATTCGTCCCATACCGCCATTTTTTGCCAAATTTGCAAATGACGAAAAACAAACACAATCAAAAAGCAATTGCTAAGCCGAGCTGAAAATGAAAACTAACAGAGTAAAAACAAAATTAATATTGCAATACGAGAATAAGCAGTAAAATCGAAACGGAAAACACTGTCGTTTTATCCCGCTGCAACCGGATTGAAAATGCGGTGAAATCAACAAATTTTGCGATTCGGGTTGCATTTTTTGAGATATGTGTTATAATGTATACGATGCGTTGAGTAAGGGGTGCGATCAGGGGCACGGAGCAGCGCATCAAAAAGCACAAACGGCTGACGGCTGAGTCGCCGCCGAAAACGAAGTCCCCGCTTTTGTGCGATCGGGCGGGGAGCCGCAGGCATCGGGCGCACGGTGCAAACGGCAAACCAAATGCATTTGTTAGAAAGACAGATGGGAAGGAGGCAGTATGAAAAAGCTGTTATCGGAAGCAGCAATTCGTGCAAAACGTATTTTTCTTGCAATCGCATCATTCTTCAGCACATTGTGGGCAAAGGTTCTTTCAACATTCCGAAAGAGCAAAAACGCTGAAGCAAAAACAACGTATTCACTCAACAACAAAAGCTCCGCGGGAGGAGCGGGCAAACATGTTTCCGCCGCAGGAGGCAAGGTGCTTTCATTCTTTAAGAGACTGCCTGCTCTTGCAGTGAAATACAGGCTTGCAGTATCATGTATCATGGTCGTCATAATCGGTGCAATCGTTATCGGTGTTGCGCTGGGCGGCAAATCTTCAAAAACTTTCAAGGGCGATCAGCAGGCTCTGCACTCGAGTGACAACCCGGCGGCGGTCACCCAATCCCCTCAGAACACCGAACCGGGATCCGCCGATGACCCCGGTGCAGCGACGGAGCAGCCCGGCGATACCGACCCTGCCGAAACCACGACACCTCAGGCAACGCATAACATCTATATCACTCCCGTGCCGATCATTTCAATGCGTCCCGTTGACGAAACAAAGGATGTTGCGAAAGCAGGAGAACACAACGATGTGATTCCCGATGTTCAGGAGAGGCTCATGATCCTTTGGTACATGGATCAGGATGAACCCACGGATTATTTCGGAAATATAACAAAAAATGCATTGCGCGTATTCCAGCGCAGGAACGAACTTGAGGTCACGGGCAGACTTGATCCCGCAACATACGAACTGCTTATGTCGAATGATGCAAAGGCATACCTCTGCATGATCGGCGATTCGGGACAGGATGTTGTTGCTGTCAAACAAAGGCTTTACGAACTCGGCTATGTCGATACGGAGGACGGCGGGTTTGACGAAGCTATGGAAGCCGGTGTAAAGGAGTTCCAGGCGGCAAACAATCTTTCCGTTGACGGAAAAGTCGGAAGAAACACAAAAGAAGCTCTTTATAACCCGGAATGCGTGCCGAAAGCGTTTAACATCGGCGATTCGGGCGACAACATTCTGCTCTATCAGAACAGGCTTCAAAAACTCGGCTATCTCACAACGGAGCCCGACGGCATCTACGGAACCGATACTCAGATGGCGGTTCGCAGGTTCCAAGAGCAGAATTCGCTTATTGCGGACGGCTATCTCGGACCTATCACGAGGGATACGCTGATGAGCGATGACGCAGTCGGCAATGCGCTCAGCTACTCCATGCACGGGTCGGATGTTAAAAATGTTCAGCAGAGACTGTATGAGCTTAACTATCTCCGCGCAAAGAATATCAACAGCTACTACACAAGCCTTACCGAAAAAGCCGTGAAGCTTTTCCAAAAAAATAATGGACTTACCGTTGACGGCAAAGTCGGAAGGCATACCATGAACGTTTTGTTTTCCGATGATGCGGTGCGCGCCTCCTCCCCGGTAACGGATGGCGGAACCGGAGGCGGCGGTGGCGGCGGCGGCGGAAGCAATCCTACGCCCAAGCCTTCCGATCCCGATCCGGATCCCGATCCCGGTGAAGGCGCAAGTGAGCGTATCGACAGGTTTATCCGCATTGCGCGGAGCAAACTCGGTTGTCGCTACGTTCGCGGCGGAAAAGGACCGAACGTGTTTGACTGCTCCGGTTTTGTATACTGGTGCATCAACAAGGCAGGCATTTCGCAGGGCTACATGACGAGTTACATGTGGCGCAGCTGCACCCGCTATCAGCGCAACAACAATATCAACAACGTCAAACGTGGAGATGTAATCGTTTATTACGGTCACGTTGCAATATGCAGCGGCAAGTGGACAATGATTGATGCATCGCAGTCCAACGGCAGGATCGTTGAACGCTCGTTCAATTCCAACTATTGGCACCGCAACTTCATCTGCTCATTCCGCATATTCAGATAATATCGGAAAAGCAGTCGAACAGAAAATTTAACTTCATAAGGCGGAGCGGTGAATGCATTGCTCCGCCGATTTCTTTTGCGGCAAAAAAACACTTGCAATTATCCTTCGAATGCTGCATAATGAAAAGCGCAAAGAAACAACACAAAAAGGCATGAAGCAGCCGACGGTGCATAAAGGCAACGACATATAAGTGCCGACGGCATATGCCGATGCAAAGAAGAACGGACAGCGAATGACTATGAAAAAAGAAAGCAGACGCAATATTTCAAAAAAAACGGTTTATTTCGGCATTGTTTTCACAGCGGCGGGTTTTGCTTTGCTTGCTGTGCTTTTTGCGATGACGGGCAAACAAAACTCAACCATGAGCAGGCTTCGGGCGGAAAGGGAGGAACAGCAGCGCAAACTTCAGGAAGCCGAAATTCAGCAGGAGGGGCTTGAAGAGCTGAATGCATACATTTCGAGCAGTGAATTCCTGATAAGATACATGCGCGAAACGCAAGGATATATGCTGGACGGAGATATAAGGTTTGATGTTGATGATCCGAATGCAATTATCACAACATCGGTGCCGATTTCAAGCGCACCGGTCTCTGCCGACGCTCACGATACGCCGGAACCTGCGGAGCCGACAGCAGAACCCTGAAGAGGCGCAATCTGCGAATACAACCTGCAAAGGAGTAAAAAATGACGGATACTTACATAAAAAAAGACATTGTCGGCGGAGCGGATTCCGCTGCGGTTATTGATATAGGTTCAAACTCAATCAGATATGCAGCGGGCAGGAGCGGAAAAAAACTCGTGATAACAACGCGTCTCGGCTCAGGCCTTGCACAAACCGGGCGGCTTGATGAGGAACGAATGGAAAAGAGCATTTCCGTAATTTCAGCTTTGGCATCGAATGCCCGTCATTCGGGATATATTCCTTTCGCCTATGCGACAAGTGCGGTCCGCGATGCATCGAACAAAGCTGAATTTGTAAACAGATTAAAGCAAAAATGCGGTATCACGGTCGATGTTTTGAGCGGAGAAAGAGAGGCGCAGTATGCGTTTGAAGCGGCATGTAATTCTTCCGACGGGTGCAGCGCACTCATTGATATCGGCGGCGCGTCAATGCAGATTGCGGAGGCAAAAAGTAAGGTGAGTTATCCGATAGGCTGCGTCCGCGGAAAAGATATTGCGCTGAAAAGCAGCGGCAAAACGGACTGCGATGATGATTTTGAAGCGCAGCGTACCGCAATAAACCAATATATGGATGAAATAATCGGCACGCCGAACCGACGGCTCGGAAAATGTGTGGGAATCGGCGGAACAATAACCACTCTTGCTGCTCTTTCACTCGGTATGCGTGAATATGACCGCGATGAAATCGATAAAGCCGTTCTTAATAAGTCAGAGGTTGAACGGTTGATTGTCGCATTAAGCACAATGGGCACGGAAAGAAAACTAAATACGCTGCTCAGATAAAGGCATGACGTCATAATGTATGGGGCGGCTGTTCTGGCACATGCAATGGAGCTGTTCGGGATTGAAGAGGTTCGTGCCCGTGATTGCGACGGATTGGACGGGTACATGCGGTATGTGACGGAGCATTTGCTCTGACGGAAACTGCCGAAGATTGTGCCAAAAAAATAAGCGAAAAAATAAAAGCACTGCTCGGGAAGGATTGAATAATGAGACTGATTATAGCGTCAAACAGTAAAAATAAGATTCGCGAGATCAAAGAGATACTCGGTGACAAATTTGAAGAAATTGTTTCAATGAGGGAAGCGGGCATTGAACTCGATGTTGAAGAGGATGCGGATTCGTTCATCGGCAATGCACGCAAAAAGGCGGAGGAAACAGCGAAACTCTGCCCGCAGGATGCCGTGCTTGCGGATGATTCGGGGCTTTGTGTCGATGCTCTGAACGGCGCACCGGGAGTGTATTCGGCAAGATTTGCCGGTGAGGGGCATGATGACGCCGCAAACAGGGCAAAGCTTTTTGCCGAACTTCGCGATGTTCCCGCTGAAAAGCGGACTGCGCATTTTGCATGTGCAATGGTGCTTGTGCGTCCGGAAGAGTCCAATATTGAGGTTGTCGGAAGGGTTGACGGCCGCATTCTGTTCGAAGAACGGGGTGAAAACGGTTTCGGATATGATAATATGTTTTTGTATGAACCGTTCGGCCTGAGTTTTGCGGAAATCGATGCCGAACGCAAGAACGGCGTCAGCCACAGGCGCAGAGCGTTGGAACTGGTGCTCGATGCGCTGAAAAAACAGTGATCGTTTCAGCAGAAGATACAGGGTAAAAAACAAAGCAAAAAAACAAATGCCTCCGCGGAATGCGGCGGACTCGGGGAGAGCGTACGAAAGATGAAAGTTGCAGTTGTCAGCGATACACACGGCTGCCTGTCCATGCTTGACAGGTGCATTAAACTCGCAGGTCAGGTTGATGTGTGGTGTCATTTGGGGGATTTGACTTCGGATGCCGAAGCGCTCATGAGCAGAACGAATGCGAAGGTTTATGCGGTGCGCGGGAATTGCGATTATTTCGGAGGCTCAGCGCAAAGATACGAGAGCGAGGCCGTTGTTGAGCTTGGCGGAGCAAGAATCCTGATGATGCACGGCCATACGCACGGAGTCAGCCCGTATTCGTATGACAAAGCTGCATACAGGGCGGAGGAACTGCATTGCTCCGTGCTGCTGTTCGGACACACGCATATTTCAATCGTGAACAATGACGGGAGAGTGCTTGCGGTGAATCCGGGCAGCCCGTCCTGTCCGCGCGGAGGCAGAAGTCCCTCGTTTGCTCTGCTCGAAATTGAGAACGGCGATGTGCGGGCGGAAATTATAACAATGTGAAAATTTACGCCGAATTTATTTCGAGAAAACGAAAAAGGAAAAACATACCAAAATACTCGGAATTTAAGGAGGCGCGGTATTTTAAACTACAAACAGGACAAAAAATAAATATATTATTGAACCCCGCAGAACGGCAAATGCCGATTTGCGGTTTTTTTGTCTGAAATTCGGGCATTTGAAGCCCGTTTTTTGCCGCAGTAAGCAAATTTTCGGGAAAAACACGCACGCGAACGAGCTCGAATTATAAAAAGTATAATATCGATATTTCTTTCGCCTGCTTGCAAAAAGCATGGTTGCGTGTTATAATCACAATTGGCATAGGCGAATGCAAAAAATGAAAGTATTTGCCGTTCGTGCCGATTTATATCGAAGTCATACAATGAATGAGTATAGATTCGAAAGGAGCAATCACAGTCAATGTATAAGATTACGCTGAGAAAAGAACTCAATCCGACCGTCACCATGATGGAAATCGAAGCTCCCCTCGTGGCGAAAAAGGCAGAACCCGGTCAGTTCATCATTCTGCGCGTCAACGAAGACGGCGAGAGAATCCCCCTGACCATTGCGGGTTATGACAGAGAAAAGGGCACAGTAAGAATCATTTTCCAGATTGTCGGTGCAACAACAACTCTGCTTAATGCAAAAAAAGAAGGCGAATACATTCAGGATTTCGTCGGTCCCCTTGGCGTTGCAACCCATATCGAAGGGCTGAAGCGCGTTTGCATCGTCGGCGGCGGCGTGGGCTGCGCAATCGCTCTGCCCATTGCACAGAAGCTGCATGAAATGGGCTGCGAGGTAACAAGCGTTATCGGTTTCCGCAGCAAGGATCTGCTGATTCTTGAAGATGAGTTCAAAGCTGCTTCCGACAGGCTCTTTGTTATGACAGACGACGGTTCTTACGGCAGGCACGGCAATGTTTGCGTACCTCTCAACGAAATGTTCGCAAACGGCGAAAAATTCGATGAAGTTATCACCATCGGTCCGTTGATCATGATGAAATTCGTTGTTGCAGCCGTCAAGCCCACGGGCATTCCCTGCACGGTTTCAATGAACCCGATAATGATCGACGGCACAGGCATGTGCGGCGGCTGCCGCCTCACCCTGCACAGGGACGGCGAGCGCATTACAAAGTTCGCATGTGTTGACGGCCCCGACTTCAACGGCTATGAAGTTGATTTTGACGAAGCAATGAGCAGGGGTGCGATGTATCGCGATTTCGAACGCCATGCGCTCGAAGAAACCTGCAATCTTCTCAACAAGGAGGTAAAATAATATGCCTAACATGAGCCCCAAAAAGAACGAAATGCCCACCCAGGCACCCGAAGTACGCGCACACAACTTCAACGAGGTTGCAACCGGCTATTCCGAAGAGACCGCGCTTGACGAGGCGCTCCGCTGTCTCAACTGCCCGAAGATGCCCTGCGTCAGCGGCTGCCCGGTCAACATCCATATCCCCGAGTTTATCGCAAAGATTCGCGAGAACGATTTCGAGGGCGCATATCAGGTCATTCAGCAGACCTCCTCTTTGCCCGCAGTCTGCGGCAGGGTATGTCCTCAGGAACTCCAGTGCGAAAGCAAGTGCGTTCGCGGCATCAAAGGCGAACCCGTCGGCATCGGCAGACTTGAACGCTTTGTTGCAGATTGGCATAACGCTCATTCTTCCGAAGCTCCCAAAGCTGCACCTTCAAACGGCCACCGCGTTGCAGTTGTAGGTTCCGGCCCCTCCGGCCTTACCTGCGCGGGCGACCTTGCCAAGAAGGGCTATAAAGTCACCGTTTACGAAGCTTTGCACACCGCAGGCGGTGTTCTTGTTTACGGTATTCCCGAATTCCGTCTGCCCAAGGCAATTGTTCAGAAGGAAGTTGACAACCTGACCGCCATGGGCGTTGATATGGAAACCAACACCGTTATCGGCAAGACTCTCACCATTGACGAGCTGTTCGAACAGGGCTTTGAAGCTGTTTTTGTCGGTTCCGGTGCAGGCCTTCCCAACTTCATGAACATCCCCGGTGAGGCATACAAAGGCGTTTACTCCGCAAACGAATTCCTGACCCGCAGCAACCTCATGAAGGCATACAAGGCTGATCCCGTGACCCCCATCATGAAGGGCGGAAACGTTGCGGTCGTCGGCGGCGGCAACGTTGCAATGGATGCTGCAAGGACTGCGCTGCGCCTCGGTGCGGACAAGGTCTATATCGTTTATCGCCGCTCACTTGAGGAACTTCCCGCTCGCCGTGAGGAAGTTGAACACGCAATGGAAGAGGGCATTGAATTCAAACTGCTCAACAATCCCGTTGAGATTCTCGGTTACAACAACCCCGATGACAAGCGCGATCCCAAGAACGGTTTCGTCACCGGCATGAAGTGCATCCGCATGGAACTCGGCGAACCCGATGAAAAGGGCCGCCGCCGTCCCGTTCCCGTGCCCGGCAGCGAGTTTGTGCTTGATGTCAACACCGTTATCATCGCAATCGGCACCAGCCCCAACCCCCTCATCAAGTCCACCACCAAGGGCCTTGAGGTAAACAAAAAGGGCGGAATTGTTGTTGAAGAAGGAACAGGTCTCACAAGTCGCGAAGGCGTTTACGCCGGCGGTGATGCCGTTACCGGTGCCGCAACCGTTATTTCCGCAATGGGTGCGGGCAAGGCGGCTGCAAAGGCGATCGACGAGTATCTCAGCAATAAATAATCGATTTAAAGCTGCAATTTCGGCATAAAACCGAAATTCGGCAATGAAAAAGATACTTGGCACAGTATCAATTTGATACGGTATCAAATACGCTCCGCTGCCCGAAACACGGCGGCGGAGCGCGGAAAAACAAAACCGAACAAAAACAATTTGCAGATTAAATCTCTGCCGACCGAAAAGCATTGCGCGCGCATCATGCGTGCGGCATCGGTTCGACTCGGGAGACCTGCAGGGACTTTCCGGGCTTTTGTTTTTCAAAGGGATTTAAAAACAAATTTGTTTCAAAACAAAATCGGCAGTTTCCGAAATTACGAGGAAACAGCGATTTCAAAATATCTATTTTAATAAGGAGACGGAAAATGAACAAAGAGTTCGATTACAACGTGCTCGATGAAATTCTGAAAGAACACAATTACGATGAATCCCACACCGTTACCATTCTTCAGGAAGTTCAGGCACACTACAGCTACCTGCCCAAGGAAGCTTTCCCTTATCTTGCGGAAAAGCTCGGCGTACCCGAGGCAAAGATTTACGGCGTTGCAACATTCTATGAGAATTTCTCCCTTGAACCCAAGGGCACGAATATCATTCGCTGCTGCGACGGCACGGCTTGCCACGTTCGCCATTCCACCGAAGTTCTTGACTATCTGCGCAAGGAACTCGGCCTTTCCGCAACGAAGAGAACAACGGATGACCTTAAATTCACCGTTGAAACAGTTTCATGTCTCGGCGCATGCGGTCTTGCACCGGTCATCACCGTAAACGGCAAAGTCTATTCCCAGATGACAAAGGAAAAGGCAGCCGAAGTCCTTAAGGAACTCAGGGAGGAGAATTAACATGCTTAAAAACAGGCAGGATCTTATCGCGCTTCGCGAGGGCTGCATGGCTGCGGCTCAGCTCCAGAAAAGAAGGATTCTTGTTTGCGCCGGCACGGGCTGCGTATCCAGCGGCTCACTGAAGATCTTTGACAGGCTCAAAGAACTCATCGAAGCAAACGGCATCAGCTGCCCCGTCGAACTCAAGGTTGAACCCCATGAACCCGGCATCCATGGCGGCGAGTGCGCATGTCACGCTCAGGCAGAAAATGCCGATAACAGCATCGCAATGAAAAAGAGCGGCTGCCACGGCTTCTGCGAAATGGGTCCCCTTGTTCGCATCGAACCCGAGGGATACCTCTACACCAAGGTTAAGCTTTCCGATTGCGAAGAAATCGTTGAAAAAACGATTCTCAACAACGAGCCCATCGACAGGCTTGCATATAAGCGCAACGGCGAAATCTACAGGAAACAGGAAGAAATTCCCTTCTACAAAAACCAGACCCGCATCGTTCTTGAACACTGCGGCCACATTGATGCACTTTCCGTCAAGGAATATCTCAGCATCGGCGGTTACACCGCTTTTGAAAAGGCTCTGTTCGACATGACTCCCGATGATATCGTTAACGAAATCTCCGAGTCCAAGCTCCGCGGCAGAGGCGGCGGCGGCTTCCCCACCGGCAAAAAGTGGGCACAGGTCAAAGCACAAAAAGCCGAACAGAAATACGTTGTCTGCAACGGCGACGAGGGCGACCCCGGCGCATTCATGGACAGGAGCATCATGGAAGGCGACCCGCACCGTATGCTCGAAGGTATGATGATCGCAGCAGTTGCCTGCGGCGCAACCGAAGGTTATATCTATGTCCGTGCCGAATACCCCCTTGCGGTATTCAGGCTCCGCACCGCAATCGAACAGGCAAAGGAAATCGGCCTGCTCGGCAAGAACATTCTCGGCAGCGGTTTTGATTTCGATCTCCATATCAACCAGGGCGCAGGCGCATTCGTTTGCGGCGAAGGTTCCGCATTGACCGCTTCCATCGAAGGCAAGCGCGGTATGCCCCGCACCAAGCCCCCGCGCACCGTTGAACACGGTCTGTTCGAAATGCCCACCGTTCTCAACAACGTTGAAACCTATGCAAACGTTCCTTCCATCATCTCCAAGGGCGCAAAGTGGTTCTGCACCATCGGTACCGAATCCAGCCCCGGCACGAAGGCGTTCGCAATCACCGGCAATATTGCAAACACCGGTCTTATCGAAGTCCCCATGGGCACCACTCTGCGCGAAGTCGTCTATACTGTCGGCGGCGGTATGCGCGGTGAAGGTCAATTCAAAGCCGTTCAGATCGGCGGTCCTTCCGGCGGCTGTCTGACCGAAAAAGATCTTGACCTGCCCCTTGATTTCGACTCCCTCAAGAAAGTCGGCGCAATGATAGGTTCCGGCGGTCTTGTCGTTATGAACGACAAAACCTGCATGGTCGAAGTTGCACGCTTCTTCATGCACTTCACCCAGAACGAATCCTGCGGCAAATGCACCCCCTGCCGCGAAGGCACCAAGCGTATGCTTGAGATCCTTGAGCGCATCGTTCACGGCAAGGGCGAAGAAGGCGACATCGACCTGCTGCTCGAACTTGCGGACACCGTATCTTCCACCGCTCTTTGCGGTCTCGGAAAATCCGCACCCAACCCCGTCGTCAGCACGATTAAAAACTTCCGCGACGAATACGAAGCGCATATTTTCGAAAAACGCTGCCCCACCGGCAACTGCGCAAGGCTGAAGAGAATCGTGATCGATCCCGCAGTCTGCAAAGGCTGCTCCAAGTGCGCAAGGCAGTGCCCCGCAGGCGCGATCAGCGGCGAGCTTAAGAGCCCGTTCCATATTGACCTTACAAAGTGTCTCCGCTGCGGCGCATGTATCACCGCCTGCCCGTTCCACGCAATCAGGGAGGAATAAACAATGGAAAAGAAATTTATGTATGTTGACGACATCGCCGTTGAGCTTAACGGCGAGAAGAACGTCCTTGAAGTTATCCGCAAGGCGGGCATCGACATGCCCACACTTTGCTACCACCCCGAGCTGTCCATCTACGGCGCATGCCGTATGTGCATGTTTGAAAATGAGCGCGGCGGTCTTGATGCTGCATGTTCCGCACAGCCCCGTGCCGGCATGAAGGTTTATACAAACACCGAAAGGCTCCGCAAGTATCGCAAGAATATCATCGAGCTGCTGCTTGCAAACCATTGCCGCGACTGCAACACCTGCGAAAAGAACGGAAACTGCAAACTTCAGCAGCTTGCAAAGCGTTACGATGTTCGCACCGTTCGTTTCCCCAACACCGCAAAGACCTATGTTGACGATTCTTCCGTAAGCATCACCCGCGATGCAAGCAAGTGCATCCTCTGCGGTCAGTGCGTCCGTATGTGCAACGAGATTCAGTCCGTCGGCGCGATCCACTATGCGCACCGCGGCTCTCATATGCTCATCAGCACCGCCTTTGAACGTCCCATTGCCGAAACCGTATGCGTCGGCTGCGGTCAGTGCGCGGCAGTCTGCCCCGTCGGTGCAATCACCATCAAGCAGGATACCGCAAAGGTTTGGAAGGCGATCGCCGATAAGAACCTTGTTGTAACGGCGCAGGTTGCTCCCGCCGTCCGCGTTGCGATCGGCAAGGAACTCAACATGCCCGAGGGAACCGATGTCATGGGCAAACTCGTTGCCGCAATGCATCGCATGGGTATCGACAAGGTATACGACACATCCGTCAGTGCCGACCTCACCATCCTTGAAGAAACCGCAGAATTTGTTGAACATCTCGGCAAAAATACCGGAATGCCCCTGTTCACTTCCTGCTGCCCCGGCTGGATTCAGTTTGCAGAGAAGAAGCATCCCGAAATCATGCCCTATATCTCCACCTGCAAATCCCCGATGCAGATGCTTTCCGCGCTCATCGTCGAGCAGCAGAAGGATTGCGAAAAGAAACATTTCAACATCGCCGTAATGCCTTGCACCGGCAAAAAATTCGAGGCTGCACGCAGCGAATTCACCCATGACGGCAAGCCCGATGTTGATGCTGTTATCACAACTCAGGAGCTCATCCACATGATCAGGACTGCCGGCATCGAATTCGATACCGTTGTTCCCGAAGCTATCGATGCACCTTTCGGCATGTTCTCCGGTGCAGGCGTCATTTTCGGCGCAACCGGCGGCGTTACCGAGGCTGTTCTCCGCAGGGTTTCCGATGACAAGTCCATCAATGCAATCCGCAGCATCGGCAATTGCGGCGTTCGCGGCACCGAAGGCGTGAAGGAATTCACCGTTCCCTTCAACGGCGGCGAACTGCGCATTGCGGTCGTAAGCGGTCTCGGCAATGCCGAGAAGCTTATCAAGCAGCTTCTTGCAAAAGAAGTCAGCTTTGACTTTGTTGAAGTTATGGCGTGCCCGGGCGGCTGCGTAAACGGCGGCGGTCAGCCTGTTACCCTTGAAAATGCAAAGAAGGTCAGGGCGGACGGTCTGTATTCTTCCGATATGACCAACACGCTTAAGACTTCCGACACCAACCCCCTCATGGATAAGCTCTATGCCGATTATGTCAAGGGCAGGAACCATGAGATGCTCCACGTTCACTATAAACATAACTGAGTTATTGTGCACGGTTTGCGCATGAGTCGGCAACATAGGAAGTGAATTTCACAGAAATTAACTTTCACAGAAATTGACTTTTCATAGAAACAGACTTTCACTCCGTCCGAATTTGATTTCGGACGGAGTGAATTTATTGCCCGGAGTGAGCTTTTTATGAGAAACGGGCTGCTTAAAGTTCTTATTCTGCTCGATGATACCGGAATTCGTGAGTTAAAAGTGCCGAAACGAATTTTCAGGGTAATGTAAAATAATAAACAGAGCAGAAAGGACAGTTCGCTGTCCTTTTTTGCATTTTTGATGAAGACGGGGGTTGAAAAAACAACTTGAATGGTATAATATAAAGAACAGAAAATACTCGGACGGAGGTAATTCCGAAATGAAATTAACCAAAGAAAACTTCATGCTTTTTAACGATAATTGGGCACTTGTCACAGCGGGCAGCCTGACGCATTACAACACGATGACGATAAGCTGGGGCAGTCTCGGCTGCATATGGAACGGTGAGGATTCGGCGCGCCCGATAGTTTCCGTTTATGTCAAACCCTGCCGCTATACGCATGATTTCATTGAAAACAACGAAATTTTTACGGTCACATTCTTTGATAAGAAATATAAGCCCGATCTCGGCATTCTCGGCAGAGAGTCGGGCCGCGACGGCGATAAAGTTGCAAAAACGTCACTCACTCCGATTGCGGTTGGCGGCAGTGTCGGCTTCAGGGAAGCGGAAACAACAATAGTTTGCAGAAAAATATATAAACAGGATTTTGATACCGCAAACATGCCGAATTCGGTGATTGAGGCTTATTACCAGACCGAAGCGCCGCACACGATGTATATGGGTGAGGTGATTGAAATAATCGAAAAGAAATAAGAAACATACGGATAAGGACAGAGCTGCTCTGCAATAATATCTGCGCCGGCAACCGCGGCGATACTAATCATGAAAGAAAAGATTGCTGATAAGGATTGGAATTTTACACCGCTTGCAAATGAATATTTTTATCGCGGCGGAAAAACGGGAGTGCTGCTTCTGCATGGCTTCACAGGCACTCCCGCAAACATGCATTCAATTTGGAACTGTCTTGAAGCCGACGAACAGGAATGCCGCTTGAATACAGCGGTCGAAAACGAAAACGGATACACAATTTACGCTCCGCTGCTGTCGGGTCATGGGACAAATCTGCGGAACATGCGGAAATCATGCGCACGGGAATGGATAGATGATGCGTTAAAGGCTTATGACCGATTGACTGCGGCGGGATGTGAAAAAATCTATGTTGCCGGGTTAAGCATGGGCGGACTGCTTGCTGCAATTGTTGCTTCCGAAAGACGAGCTGACGGCGTAATTATGATCTGCGCACCGGCGAAGATGAAGCTTTATCTGCATATTTGCAGATTTATTTCGCTTGCGGTGCCTTATATTATAACGGGTGAACCGCATTGGCAGGAGGATGAAGAAGCGCAAACTTATATGGGCATGGCCACAGCAAGAATTTCCGATTTGAATAAAATACGCCGCCGTGCAAACAAAGCGGTTTCGAAAGTAACTGCACCGCTGCTCGTAATTCAGTCGCGAGAGGATAACAAGGTTGCACACGGCAGCGCGGAACGGATTCTTCGGAGTGCAGAATCAGCCAAAATTGCGGAAGCTGTGTTTTTTTCGGGTGCGAAGCACGGAATAACATACAGCAACAAGAGGGGTGAGGCGGCCGAATGTGTAAAAAACTTCATTGCAGCGCAAGATTCGTGGGGATAAAAATGCGCCTTTTGAGAGCTGTCGACTGTGCCGAATTTGCAAAAAAAGCGGAATTTACGAATATACTTTTTAATATAATGAACAAAGAGAGGGCAAAAAGGGGTTATAAACGTCGAAAGAGAATTGCAGCATTCCGTGAGGGGTATGAACAACACGGAAGGCAATGCGGCGTAAAAAGGGACGGAAAGAAAAATGGAAAAAGGTGTTGACAAAAGCTTGCGGGGGAGGTATAATAGCAAAGCTGTCGGACGAGAGAGACAAGCGAGCGAAACCGAGGTGAGAGCCGAGGGGTGCGAACGGAAGTGAGCAGCGCGAGCGAGTCGAGGGAAAGGCGGCCCGGTGAAAGGACGGAAGTTCGGGAACCGGATGTTCCTTGAAAACCGTATAGTGAACCAAGAAGAGATGCTCGAGAGAGCAGATCAAGCGCAAACAAACAAAAGTAATTTTGAGACGACCGGCGGTCTGTCGGATGACGAAGTCGCGAGACAGACGCAAAAGAAATAAGAGCAAAAGCGCGAGCTTTTAAAGGATTTTAACTCAAGAGTTTGATCCTGGCTCAGGACGAACGCTGGCGGCGTGCTTAATACATGCAAGTCGAACGGAGTTAAGGGTTTCGGCCTTTAACTTAGTGGCGAACGGGTGAGTAACGCGTGAATAACCTGACTCAAAGAGGGGGATAACAACGGGAAACTGTTGCTAATACCGCATGAGACCACAACACCGCATGATGAAGGGGTCAAAGATTTATCGCTTTGAGAGGGGTTCGCGTCCCATTAGGTAGTTGGAGGGGTAACGGCCCACCAAGCCAACGATGGGTAGCCGAGCTGAGAGGCTGATCGGCCACACTGGAACTGAGACACGGTCCAGACTCCTACGGGAGGCAGCAGTGGGGAATATTGGGCAATGGGCGCAAGCCTG
>OLOA01000795.1_pt1 | contig 33730 bp, 28 predicted proteins | sample 1672201 | NCBI WGS metagenome assembly OLOA01 (sample SAMEA3136658, study PRJEB25190) | human gut metagenome
CCCATCATGGCTTTGTATTGGCTTTGGTTGCTCATCTTCCCACGCCTCCTTCAGTGACTGTTTCAGCAGTTTCCTTGCTCGGACGAGCCGGGTGCGAACCGTGGGCTCCTTAATGCTCAGCACTTCGGCGATCCGGCGAATACCCATGTCCTCGAAGTAGAACAGGTGCACCACGATGCGGCATTTCTCGGGCAGTGCACCCAAAGCGGTATACAGCGCCTCGTGGGCGGGCTCGGCGAAAGCGGGCTCCTCGAAGGGAGGGGCGTCGCCGTCGCGGATGTCCCGCAGCTCGACCCGCTGGCGCCACAGACTGCGCCATAGGATCTTGCACTCGTTCACCGTGACGCGGATGAGCCACGCGCGCAGGCGCTCGTCGAGGGCGCCTGCTCGCTTGGTATCGCAACCAGTTCCGTCCCCTGCAGTGCGCTCGCCGTCACGGCCGCGACCGTGGCCGGCATCGCGCCCGGGATCAGAATCGCCATCACATTCGAGCCACGTCGGCAGCTTCTCGTACAGCTTTAGGAACACCGCCTGCACCACGTCCTCGGCATCGGGCACCCGTCGCGTCTGATTGAGCGCGATGCGGTACACCATGTCGGCGTAGTCGTCGACGATCTGTCGGTACTGGCGGTTGTCCACAGGTTTCCTTCTCGTCCGTCGGGGAAGGCGACGACTCGCAGCCGCTAGCTTGCCGCCCCGTCGCCGCCTTCCATAAAAGGCCTTTCACAGACAATACGCTTGGGCGCGGCGCAATGTGCGACGTTTGGGAGAAATTTTCCCTGACAAAACTCGCCAGAAACGAGGGTGGTATAGAACAAGCAAGGAAAAGGCCGACTCGGGGCCGGCCTTCTTCTTGGGAGGGTGAGGGGCGATGCGCCTTGCGCGCAGTGGTGCGCCTTGGGCGCCCTAGCAGTTGCGGGCGGTGAGGTTGCCCGTGGTGATGGCGTTCTGGATGCTCAGCGGCTCGGCGGCGTCGCCAATCACGTGCACGTCGAACTCGCCGGACAGCTCGTCGGCCAGAGCCGTGTTGGGGCTCATGGTGGAGGCGTCCACCACGCAGTCGCAGGCAAGGGTGACGTCCATGCCGAAGCTGTTCGTGACGACGATCTCGCCGTCGCCCACGCTCTTCAGCGTGCACTCGGGCATGAGGCGGCCGCCGGCGGCGAAGAAGGCGGGCTTCACGAAGGCGTTCAGCATCATGGCCTGACCGGTGCCGAAGGCCTCGGCGGGCTCCGGCGCGACCACCGTCACCTTCTTGCCCTGGGCGATGAGGTAGTGCGCCGTGTCGGTGGCCTGGGCGTTGAACCCGAGCACCGCCACACGCTCGCCGATCTCGTTGGCCAAAAAGTCGGTGATGCCAATGACCGGCGTGGCCGAACTTCCCGAGGCCGCCAGCTCCGGGCGCACGCCGCCGGTAGCGACGATGACCACGTCGGGGCTCTGCTCGCGCACGAAGGCGGCGTCCACTTCTTGGCCGGTAACCACGGCGACACCTTCCACCTCCAGCATATGGGAGAGGTAGTTGCGCAGACGGCCCAGGCTCTCGTGCTTGCCCTTCACCATTTCGGCGAAGTCCAGAAGGCCGCCCAAGCCGTTCTTCTCGTACAGGGTGACGGCGTACCCGCGCTCAGCGGCCACGCGCGCCGCCTCCATGCCGGCGGGGCCGCCGCCGATAACCATGACGTTCTTGTCGCCGTCGGCCGGTCGCACTTCGTAGCCCTCGGGCATCGCATCGGTGAATACCGAGTTGTTGCAGGGGTTCACGCGGCACAGGCCTCCCAGGCAGTTCAGGCAGCGGCAGCAGGGGCGGATCTCGTCGATGCGGCTCTCACGCAGCTTGTTGGCGTACTCCGCATCGCAGTTGGCCACAGGGCGGTGCAGGTAGATCATGTCGAGCCACCCCTCTTTAAGGGCGTTCTCGAAGTAATCGGGAGCGAGCGCCGGATCCATGAACACCACGCCGCCCACGGGGATGCTCACGTGCTGTTTGACATAGCGGCAGGCGCCCATGATGAGGCCGCAACCGGAATGGGAGCCGTCGAGCAGCCCGCTGAAGTGGCTGTCGAAGTCGAAGAAGGTGCCGAAGCTGGTGGCACCGTCGTAGCCGTAGCCGGCGAAGACGCCGTCGTTGACGAACTGGGCCTCGTGGAAGGCGAAGGTGCCCAGGCGCAGCTCCAGGGCATCGGCGCCGGCAGCCTCAAGGGCCTGGCAGATGGCCGCGGCCTCCTCGGGGGTGTTCACCCAGCGCGTTGTCGCCGAGAGCGCCGTCGTTCTCCTCGGCACCGTTGACGAGCACCTGCACCACGAAGTCCTTACCGCAGCGCTCCTTGATGCCGCGAACGATCTCGCAGGCGATGCGGGTGCGGTTCTCGATAGTGGCCGGCCCGTAAGGGTCGTCGGCAGCGCGGTCGTTGCCGAAGCGCGAGAAGAACCGCGCGGGCAGGTTGTCGCCGGCGGCGTTCAGGTCGATGCCGTCGAAGCCGATGGCCTGCAGACGGGCGGCCCCGTCAATGGTGTCCTCGATGTACATCTGGATGTCGGCGGCCGACAGCAGGCTGGCCTTGTGGGTCTCGCCCTCCTCGCCCATGTTCTCCCGCAGATACACGATGCCCGGCGTAGCCGTCTTCATCTGAATGAGGCAGGGCGCATCATGGCTGTGCACCTCGACGCAGATAGCCGCAAGCGGGCTTTCCTCAATGGTCATGCGCGTATCGTTGTCGGCCACGTTCACGCGTTTGTCCAGTCGCTCGAGCATGATATAGCTGCCCTCGACGAGCACGGCGCCCATGCCGCCGGCGGCGATGCGGCCGTGATAGGCCACAGCCTTCTGCTCCTCGTTGGGCACCATGGAGCTTGCCGCCGACTTGATGAGGCGGTTCTTCAGCGTGAGCGAGCCGATCTTCAGCTCTGAGAACATCGTGGTGCTGGCGAAGTCCTCGATGCTGTTGGTCGTGAAGTCCCAGTCCTGGGGATTGATCTGCGCGTAGGGCGACGCGGCGCCTCCCGTCTGCGACAGCGCCGGGGACGCCGCATCGCCGGTCGCCGCTGTCCCGCCGCCGGCCTCAGCCGCCCGAGGCTGCGGGGCGCACCCGCCCAGAAGTCCGAGCCCGAGCGCACTGGCGCCCAAGGCCGCCGCGCCCATGCCGCCCAAGAACCCGCGGCGGCTTACCGTTGCTTCTGTTTTCGTCTCTTCCATCGTGCTCATGCGAGCCTCCCTTTCTCTCCTTCGGCATATATTCGGCACATTTCCGTTCCGTCTTCCCGCCCCACCCGACGCCCTTGGGATCGGCGCGCTCGCTGCGGCTTTTCGCCGCTTTGGCGAAAGACCCCGAGAACATTCGCGGCGGCGATGAGGACACAGTAGGACGGAATCCCAGTTCAACGCATCGACCCGATGGACGTAATTGCGGAAATTTTTCCAGCATCGACCCGTTGGTACGATAGGAACGAGGCGGTGGTGCCCATGGTCTTAGGCGACGCACTGCTCGGCGCCTCCTTGGCGGTCGCCGGCTGTCTCTGGTGGCTCGCCTTTTCCGACGCCTCTTCGCGCGACGCGCTCCTTCGGGTCGTTCGCGCGCTGCTTGGCGCCAGCGTCGCCTTTGTCGCGCTCAGCCTCCTGCCGCGCGGCATTTTGCTGCTCGGCGCCTGTTTAGTGGCACCCGTTGCCATGGGCCTGGGACTGGCGGCACAGCTGACCGGCTTGCGGGAGGGCGCAGATAGCCTTCCTTGCGGCGACACCGACAACCGTCATCCCGGAGAGGCCGAGAGCTCAACGAGGGCCGGATGCTCTGCCCCGGAACCCACGCCCATGCCCCGAGTGCTCTTGCTTTCCATCGTCGTCTCGGTATTCGTAGCAGATCTCCTGCTCAGCCTGTTCCCCGTGTCGCTCTTCTCGGAGGCAAGCCCGCTTTTCGCGCCGCTGACCGGCGACCCAGCCGCGGCGGTCCTCGGCAACCTCACCGAGCCGGCCTTTATCGCTGCGCTGCTCATCGCCCTGTTTTCGGTCGCCGCCCTTCTGCTTGAAGAGCGCGGGCGCCTGCGCCTCCCGCTCGTGTGCTCCGTGGGATTTTTCGCCGTGGCCGTGGGGTTCGTCACCTTCCCCTACCACCTTCCCGGCGGAGCACCCATCGGCATCGCCGAAGCCGGGCGCGTCATCATTCTCGTCTTCATCATCATGGCGCTTCTGCGCTACTACCAGGGCTGCCCGCCGCAGGCGTGGCTCATCCCCCTCGCCCGGCTCGCGTGCCTGTGCGCCCTGGCCATGGCCGTGGCCGACGTGCTTGTCATGACGCTGTACCTGAACCCGGCCCTCGACCTGTTCGACTTCACCAACCGCACCATCTTCGGCGGCGTTGGCGTCCTGGTTCTGGTGGCACTGCTGCTGGGGCCCATGCCCCATGTCTACGAGGTCGTGCGCCGGGGGGCATGCCACTCGGAAGCCGCAGGGAACAATGCCGAAAATACCGACGAAGGAGCCGAAAGCGCGGCGGCGGTTTCCCTTCAACGCGAGGAGCTGGCCGAAGCGCACCTGGACGCCTTCGCCAGCACCCACCGCCTCTCGCCCCGCGAGCGGGAGATCCTAGGGCTCATCTCGAAGGGCCGCGACGTTCCCTACATCGAGCAGGAGCTCGTGCTTTCCAAAAGCACCGTGAAGACCCACATCCGCCACATCTACGAGAAGTGCGAGGTGTCCTCCCGCCAGGCCCTGATCGACCTCCTGCAATCGCATCCGGAAGCCTGACGAAGCGGCTTCACACAGACGCTCGCCGCCAACTGCCGTTCCACGCATCTTGAGCCCGAAGGAATCCCTACGCAAAAGGGCGCCTCCGCATCGCGCGGGAGGCGCCCTTAGCGTTCGGGTGAGGAGCCCTTACAGATACTGCCCGAAGAACTTCACGAGGTGGTCGGTGGCTTGCTGGACGTACTCGGGCACCCAATAGGTTTGGATGTGAGTGGCACCGGGGATTTCGAACAGCTCGCGGTGCGGGGCGCTCACGGCGCCCTCGTAGCAGTCGATGGTCATGTAGCCGGTGTCGGCACGGCTGCCCATCATCATGAGCAGCGGCACGTCGATGAGCTCGGCTCCCTGTCGGGCATCGAAAGCGGCCAGCTCGATGAGGCTGGAGACCGTGTAGCTGAAGGTGCTGCCGGGATGCGCGCAGTCGCGGCCGCAATAGTAGTAGCCCTCGCGGTACAAATCGTAGGGCATGGCGTCGGCCTGCTCGGGCGTGGCCGTCTCGCACATGTTGGGCGTCAGCGCTGCCGGCTCGCCGGCTGCCTCGGCCTGGCGCGCTTTCGCGGCGGCGGCGAGGCGCTCCTGGATGCTGTCCACCTGGCTGCCGCGGAAGCCCTCGCGGCGCACCTCGCCGGAGTTGAACAGCGACAGCGTAGCCACAGCGCGGAAGCGCTTGTCGGTCTGGACGGCCTTGAACGTGTAGCCGCCACCGCCGCAGATGCCGAGCGCCCCCACACGCGCGGGATCGACGCCGGGGAACTGCAGCAAGATGTCGGCGGCGCGATGGATGTCCTCCACGCGGTTCTCCGGCCAGTCGGTCGAACGCGGCTCGCCGCCGGACTCTCCCTGGTAGGCCGCGTCGAAGGCGAGCGCGATGTAGCCGTGCTCAGCCAAGCGCTGGGCGTAGTTGCCGGCGACCTGCTCCTTCACGCCGCCGTTGGGGTGCGCCACCACCACGGCGGGATAGTTGGCGCCGCGTATGGAAGTCTCCGTTCGTTGTCAGCCCCACACCCTAGGGTTCACGGCGACTAATCGAAGCGCACTTTTGCCTGTGGAGAAACCGTGAGAGGGGTTGAGCGGTAGTTACTGCCGCATTGCATGATAGCGCTGGCACGATATCAACGAACGAGTCTGCGACCTTGCCACTCTCGACCGAAGGGAGCATCCTCATGAACCGCACCAGCTATCTTACCCACCGTCGCTTCGTGAAGACGGCCGGGGTGTTCTGCGCCACACTCGCCGGCGCCGGAACCCTAAGCGCCTGTGCCTCGGAGACCAGCACCGGCGCGGGAAGGCGCACGTCCCGCCCGCGTCCGTGACACAAAACGGACCTGGATTGCACAAAAATCGACTTATATAGCGTTCCGGAAACCCCAATGGAGCAATACGACGCTATATAAGTCGAAAATCACGCAACAAGCTCATTCGAGATGCTATATAAGTCGATTTTCTTGCACCCGACCCCTTCTTTTTGTCACCAGAGCCTGCAATTCGCAGACGCGGCGGTCCAGCGTTCTGGCCTCAAACGAGAAGGTTCAAACAGGCGCACCAATTGGCATGACCAGCGGCGGAAAATACCGACATCGCCGCAGATGCCGAAGGAGAAATATCCCATGATAGCGGGTAGCCTGCGCTGTGATTCCGCAGCACCGAACCACCAGCTGCACGACACTCGACGACGCACTGCCCTATACCCTGCGACTCCAAGGAGACCCCATGACGCGCCCCTATACCATTTGCCATCTGCTCTGTTCGCTCGACGGGAAGATCTCGGGGCCCTTCATGGGCAGTCCGGCGGCGGCCACCGGGCGCGAGGCCTATGGCCGTCTGGCCAACGACTTCCAGTGCCAGGCCACCGTTTACGGCACCACAACCATGCTGGACTTCTGCCCCGGGCTTTACGACGGCACGGACACAGCGCCCATTGCTGAAGCGTCTGCCGTCACCGACCCGCGCACGGCCGAGGACTTCGTCGCCGATGCCGATGCCGCCAGCTTCATCGTCTCCCTCGACCGGCGCGGGCGCATCGCCTACTCCGGCCCCACCATGACCCGGCGGGGCAAGACCTCGCACCTCATCGCCGCGCTCACCCGCCGTGCGAGCGCCGACTACCTGGACTACCTGCGCCGCACCGGCGTTTCCTACGTGTTCTGCGGCGATGACGACATCAACTGCGCCCAGTTCATGGAAAAGCTCGCCAGTCTCTTCGGCGTTAAGCGAGCCCTCGTGGCCGGCGGCGGCCGCATCGACTGGAGCTTCCTTGCGGCCGGCTGCCTGGACGAAGTGAGTCTTGTGGTCGCCCCGGTCGTGGACGCCACGCCCGACGCCGCCACCACCTTCGAACGCACCGACGGCCACGAGAACGACCCCGCCGCCCCGCTTGTCCTCACCAGCACCGAAGATCTGGGTGAAGGCACCCTCTGGCTGCGCTACAACGTGGAGGCCGGCTAGACGAGCGCCTCCTGGTTATTGCGCTACTTGCACCGACTTTACACTAGTTGCACTTTTTAGCTGTCGCGGCGCTCCTAGGTCTTGTCCTATTCAGTCGCGGCGCCGCCACGCCAGAGGAAGGCCAGGGCGTTGTACATGTAGCGGTTGGCGGCTTGTCCGTCGTGACGCTCGCCCTCGCCTATGCGGAAGATGAGGTTGCAGCCCGCCTCGCCGTCGCCCTCGTGGAACAGCGGGTTGGCAGCCATGTCCTGCATCTGGGCCGCAAACGCGCTGCCGTTGAAGTCGTCGGTGCCCGTGGCGCCGATGATGAGGAAATCCTCGGCGCCGAAGCCCTGGCGGCGTACCGCATCGGCCCAGTAGGCGCCCGAGCCGGCGTTGCCGCTGGCCGGGGCGAAATAGCGGAAGTAGGCCAGACAACTCTCGAAGATGTGCCAGGTGGTCACCGAGCCCATGGAAAATCCCATGAAGGCCCGGTGGTCGCGGGAGGCGGCCAAAGCCTCGGGCGTCCCGTCGGCGGCGTAGGTCGAATAGGCCGCCGCCACGGCCGGCATGAGGTCGCCCACGAGCTCTTGCGGATAGCGCGCCGTCAGCTCCAGGGCCAGCGAGTAGTCGGCCGCATCGTCGGGCGAGGTGTTGTTGTAGGTGGGGCACACGATGAGGCACGGCTTAATTACGCCGTCGGCCATAGCGTGGTCGATCTGGTTCTTGAAGGCGCTCGGCGCCTCGGGGGTGCCCAGAAACGTCGTCTGATCCGACCAGCCGCCGTGCATGAGGTATACCACGTTGCAGGATTGCGTCGGATCGTAACCGGCCGGCACATAGACGATGGCGTACTTGGAAAGCGGCTGCGTTCGATCGGCGTAGCTGAACGCCTCGTAGGTGTCGTAGTCGAGGCGCTCTAGATGCCCCGGGGTTTCGCAGGGCTCGCTGTAGGACGCCGGAATGGTCAGCAGCTCCTCGGGAAAGAGCACGTCCGCCGTTTCGCCGCCAGCTTGCTCGTTCATGGTCATCTCGCTTTCTCCTTGAGCCGCACTGGCGGCGCCATTGAATTCGTCACCGGGCACGTCCTCGCTCGAGGGGGCATCGGACTGCGCGGTTTCCACAGGGACTCCCCCAATGCCGTCTTCTTCCGGAAACGCCGCGCATCCTGCCAGCCCTAGTGCCACGATCAGCACCGCAAGCGCAAGTGCCCTGCAGACGCTGAAAGGGCCATCGTGTCGCCGAGCCGCCGAGCCGCCCATCACAGCCGTCGCGGGGTTGCGAAAGGTAAAGTCTTTCATGTTGCTTCGATCCAATCCTCTCAGGCGCTCTGCGAAAAGAACGAGCGCCTCTACGCCCATCGTCTATGGACTTTAACCGAGCCGCCCTTCCCACGAGAAGTCTCTTCTGATTGCAGCGTTATAAGCCCAAGGTATACAGCGCAGCAAAACGGGGGGCTCCGGAAAGGAGACCCCCGTCAGGGGAGGACTTATTTCAATGACTGCTTGCTACTCGACGCCGGCCAGGCGACGGCCGAGCAGGTAACCGAACGTCACGGCTCGGCCCGTGCTGACGCCGGCCAGATGATGGGTATAGGTGTCGCTGAACATCGAGCCAGACACATTGCCCGAGGCATACAAACCAGCAATGGGCTCCATGTTCTCGTTCAAAACCTGGGACTGGGCATTCACTCGCAGACCATTGACCGTCGACAAGTTCGCCGGGCCCTCTTCGAAGGCGTAGAAGGGAGGCGTGTCAATCTTGATCATGTTGCGCGCCGTCTTGTGGAAGTCGTCGTCGGCGCCCTTCTCGCACAGCTCGTTATAGCGGTCGAGCGTTGCCTGCAGCGTCGCCTCGTCGCAGCCGATGACCGAGGCGAGCTCGGCCACGCTGGCGCACTCCACAGCATCGGCCATGAACGGATCCAGCATGCCGGACACATCGAAGCCCTCGATGCCGCCCAGCATCACACGGGTCATCTCCTCGACATTGGCGTCAGCCAGACACCAATCATGCGAACCCGGCTGGTAGGCGATGGTATTGGCCAGGAAGTTCAGGGCCAAATCCTCGTTGACGAAACGCTCGCCCCGCTCGTTCACGCGCATCATGCTGAGCACGGCGCAAGAGAAGGCCCCGCCGCTCAGCGCGCCCGAGGAGTCGTTCATCATGGCATGGGGGAAGTCGTCCTCGGCGGCGCCCACGGCGAGCCCCATGAGGTGCCCGTCGCCGGTATCGCCCATACGGGCGTCCAGCCAAGAGTAGCAGAGCATATCGCGCGGGCGGATGCGCTCCTGCATCATCTGCACATTGTGGCAGTAGCCGCCTGTCGCCAGAAGGGTCGCCGGCGCGTTCACCTGGATATAGTTGCCGTCTTTGTCCTTGGCGATGGCACCGGTAACGCTGCCGTCGGAAGCCGTGACCAGCTGAACCGCCGGCGTCTCCAGGCGCACATCGGCGCCGTGGTCGATGCAGTATTGGAAGGCAACGCCCACTGCCTCGGGCACGCCCGCCTCAGGCGCAATAACCGTAGCACGCCAGTTGATGCCGTTGGCGAAGCGATCCGCCGCCGACGACGGGTTCCATGCGCCGCAGGCGCCGGCGACGATCTCGTCCTCGAACCAGTCGATGGCCTCGCCACTTCGGTCAATGTAAACCTGCCACACATCGCCATCGCAGCGATAGGAGGCGTGCTCCATGGCTTCGTTGTAGTACTCGACCGGGTCAGCGGAAAGCCCAGCCGCATCGAGCACCTTGCCACCCACTGCGCCAATTTCTCCTGCCTGAATCTGGTACGTGGAAGTCTTTTCCAACAACACGACGCTTAGACCGTTTTGCACGGCGGAAGCAGCAGCGCATATGCCCGCAATGCCCGCCCCTATGACCAGCAGATCGCAATCCAGCGTCTCGGTGATCTGGTCAGCCGCCACCGGCTCGGCCTCGAAGGCCACCTCACCGTCCGTCGGCTCCTTGGCGTTGACCGAAGTCGCGGGCGAATAATAGCCAGCGCCCTCAGCGCCAGACTCTTCAGCAGGAGCACTTCCCGTTTGGCTCAAAGACTCCTGAGCCGTTGGCGCACTCGGCGCACATCCGGTGGCAGCAGCGGCAGCCACGCCAAGGCCTATAGCGCCAGCTCCTTTGAAAAATGAGCGACGATCAATGGAAGCATGAGTTGTTTCTGTTTGAGACATTCTTGCCATCCCTTTCTCCTTCTCGGTATTTCGTCCGACCAGCAGCGATCATCGCGCTGATCAAGGAGGAGTATGGCGCTCGTCAATTTCGCGCGCATCCACGAAAAAGGTGGCATTTTACCATCCACCAAAAAGTACGATCTCTCGTTTTCGCAGGTCACCTTAGCCTCTCGCGCTCTTGCGGCCCTCGGCTTTGCCGTATAATTTACCCTGAGGGAGGGAAGGAGCACGCTCATGAACGAAAGTAAGTTCGCAGATAAAATCAGAAAGGCTTTCGAGATCGATGACGCCCGCCTCGGCGTTGCCTCTCTTGAATTCACTCCCGCGTTCTTCGGGTTCTCGTGCTCCTTGGCCTTCACATGGCTCGTCAGTTTCGGCACCGTGGCCATCGGAGGCGCACAGGCTTCCATCCACAATCCCACTTCGTTCGCGTTCTGGTCGTCGCTGGGCACTAGCCTCACCATGGTTGCCCTGGTCTTCCTCGCTCGATGGCTCACGACTTATGGAAGCCATCCTCGAGCCACCGCCATTTTTGGAACCATCGGAGGCATGGGCGCTCTGCTGCTTGTCCTGTATCCGGATTTGCAGAGCTTTGGCCAGCCCCTTATTATGCTTTCCGCCCTTATGTCGGGCGCCTGCCAAGGCTGGCTAGCAATAACCTGGGGCGAGCTATTCTGCACGCTCAATCCGCCGCGAACCGCCTTGCACGTTTTTGCGGCATTCCTGGGAAGCCTCGTGCTCTATTTCGTCATAGAAGCAACGCCTACCCCTATTTCTTCTGCTCTTGTATTCACGCTTCTTCCGCTCAGCTGCACAGCTGCAAGCTGGGCGAACCGTCGTCTTCCCATCCCCGCCTCGTCCTTCGATAAACGCTCGAAGCACTCTTTCAAGTCCTTGATGTGGCGCATCGTTGTAGCCGTATTCTCCTTCTGGCTTGTCTACTGTCTCGTTAATGCACTTTCCAATGAGGTGTCTGCATCGAATGTGGTGGATCGGTACCGATCGGGCTTGCTGCTTGCACTGTTCCTCATTTTGGCCCTTACGGCCCTCAGCAACATTCTTCTCAAAAGCACACCCATTACACTTATCTATCGGTTCATCCTTCCCGTCACCACCATCGGGCTGACATTCCTCATGACACTCGGACTAGAGCATTCTTCCTTAGGCATTACGCTCCTCGTGGGCACCTCCACCTGCCTTGACATGTTCTACTACATTCTCATCTTTGATGCGACGCGCAAAACCCATGTGAACCCTGCTTGGGCGGTAGGTCTTTGTCGCTCGATCATGCCACTTTGCACGCTTCTCGTTGTCGTGTTGAGCTACATCATCTTCCCTGCCCTGAACATTCCGCTCACCTATGCGCTGTTATTCGCTCCAGCTCTCTGCCTGATCATTGTCGGCTCGTCTCTTCTGTTCAAGAGCAGCGCGAAGGATGACCGCGGACAAATCATCGACGACACCACTGAAGCAACTGGCCCACTCAAGGCGCCTGAGGCTTCCATGCTCACCTTTGCGAAACAATTTGATGTGGCGGTGCAAATGTACGGCCTGAGCGAGCGAGAGGCTGAAGTGCTTCTGTACACCATGCGAGGACGCTCCGCTGCCTACATTGCCGATAAGCTCGTTATAGCTCGCAGCACCGTGAAAACGCATACTACTCACATTTACCAGAAAATGAACGTGAGCGATCGACAGGAAATGCTCGACCTCATAGAGTCGCTACCCCTAGGCAACGATGGTTCCTCCTCGGAATAAATCTCTATCATCTCAGCGGTGCTCCAACCAGAAGTTCAACGCTCCCTGCATCCAGCCTTCGGCGGCGGTGCCCTCGCCGGTGCCGAAGCCGTGGGAGAGGCCCGGGAAGACGACGATGTCGGCGGGAACGCCGGCGCGCTGCAAGCCGCGGATGCGCTGCTCCATGATGGAGGACGGGGCGATGCCGTCACGGTCGCCGACCACTGCGTAAGTAGCCGGGTCATCCGCCGTGTAATCGCTCTGTCCCGTGTAGGCCATGATGACCGCGGCCGGGCGCGGCAGGTCGGCGCCGCCGAAGGCCGCCGTGCCGTAGGAGCCGATGGCGGCCGCCATGCGAGCGCCGGCGGAAGAGCCCCACAGCGAGTAGCCCTCGGTGGATAGCCCCAGCTCGTCGGCGTGTTCGAAAATGAACGTGAGGGCCTGGGCCAAATCTTCCACGGCCCATTGGCCCGAGCCTTCCCGATAGGACAGCGAGAAGGCGTTGATGCCCTGCTCCGAGAGCCACTGGGCGTGGGGCAGGCTCTCGTGGAGCGATCCCACGTAGGCAAAGCCGCCGCCCGGGTTCACGATGGCGAAGGGCGCGCTGGGATCGCCTCGGAAGTAGAACAGCACCGCATCGGCCTTATCCGGGTCGGCGGCGATGGCGGCCTCGTCGTACACAGGATAGGCCACCTGCTCCCCGGCGTTCGCATCGTCGATGAGCCGGTTCAGGGCGCTCGTGGCCTGGGCGGGCTGTACGTTGGAATGGTAGGGCAAAAGCGAGGACTCGCCGCCGATGGTGGCCCCGTCCTTCCGCTGGCCGTGCCAGGGCAGAAGCGCCCGGCCCCAGCCGCCGAAGGCGGGGTTGCTCGCCAGATCGGTCAGTGTCGTGTTCTCTGTTACCGCCATAGCGGCACCATCTTCTTTCTGCTGAGATGCGCTGGGCGACGCGGCCGCCGCCGCAGGCGCCTCCTCTTGAGTTGATTCTTCGGCCGGCGCGACATCGGGCGATTCTGCCGACGACTCCCCCACCGCGGCCTCCTGGGCCGCCTCGGAAAGCGAGAGATCGTCGGCCGGCGTCCCGCCGGACACGGGCGAGCCGCAACCTGTGAGCGCCCCGGCCAGGAGCACCGCCGCCAAAGCGGCGACGCCGCACCGCACCATCGCGTAGCCGCACGCCGCTGCCGCCCGAACGGCCGCACCGCGTTGCGCCACCGTCGGCACAGCTTCCACAGCTTCCACAGCTTCCACGCCTTCCCGCACTGCCGGAACCGCCGCGCCCCGCACCGTTACGCCTTCACCGCAGAGCCGCCGAAAACCGCCGACATGTCCATGGCGTCCAGGGCCGCATCGATGGCGGCCACTTCCTCGGAGGTGAGCTCCACCGCCGCCGCGCCCAAGTTCTCGTGCAACCGCTCGGGCTTGCGTGTGCCAGGAATGGGAACGATCCAGGGCTTCTTGCAGATCATCCACGCCAGGGAGATCTGCGCCGGGGTGGCGCCATGGACAGCGGCCACGTCGTGCACAAGCGCGAGCAAGTCGCGGTTCTCGGCCATGGCCTCGGCCGTGAACTGCGGCATGACGACGCGATAGTCGCTGCCATCGGTGGCAAAGGACGAGCCGTCCTTGTAGGCCCCGGAAAGCAGTCCGTTGGCCAGGGGGCTGAAGGCCACAAGGCCGATGCCCAGCTCCTCCAACGTTGGGAAGAGCGCCTCGTACCAGCGGGCCATCATGGAGTAGCGATTCTGCACCGCCGCCACCGGGCACACGGCGTGGGCGCGGCGAATAGTGTCCTCGTCCACCTCCGACAGCCCCCAATGCCGTATCTTCCCCTCGGCAATAAGGTCGGCCATGACTTGGGCAACTTCTTCTACCGGCACCTTCGGGTCCTGCCGGTGCTGGTAGTACAGATCGATGCAGTCTACGCCGAGGCGCAAAAGCGATCCGTCCACTGCGCGGCGGATCGACGCGGGACGCGCGTCGGGCACGAGGCCGTGGTTCACCTTGCCGTCTTCCAAATCGAAGGTGAGGCCGAACTTCGTGGCAATGACCGCCCGGTCGCGATAGGGTGCCAGCGCCGCGCCGACGAGCCTCTCGTTGTGATGCGCATCGTCGGACGTGCCGTAGCACTCGGCGGTGTCGAAGAACGTGCATCCCTCGTCTACCGCCTGCGCTATGAGGTTGCGCATCGCGCGCTCGTCGGCGGGCGCCCCGTAGGCGTGGCTCATGCCCATGCAGCCCAGTCCCACCGCCGACACGGCGAGGCCCTGGCCCAGCTCCCGATATTCCATCTCCTTCTCCTTTCTGCCAACGGCGCTCGCCGCAACAGCACGCGACGGGCGCCGAACCCCTCCTCCTGAAGCGAGTTGCGTTTTACAGATACCGACCGAAGAACTTCACGAGCCGGTCGACGGCCTGAGCCACATACTCGGGCTTCCAATAGGTCTGGATGTGCGTGGCGCCGGGAATCTCGAACAACTCGCGATGGGGCGCGCTCACCGCCTTCTCGTAGCAATCAATGGTCATATAGCCCGTATCGGCGCGGCTCCCCATCATCATGAGCAGCGGCACATCGATGAGCTCGGCTCCCTGACGGGAGTCGAAGGCGGCAAGCTCGATGAGACTCGACACCGTATAGCTAAAGGTGGAGCCGGGATGTGCGCAATCGCGGCCGTAATAGTAATACCCCTCGCGGTACAGATCGTAGGGCATCGCATCGGCCTGCTCGGGCGTGGCCGTCTCGCACATATTGGGCGTCAGCGCTGCGGGAGCGCCGCCGGCCTCGGCCTGGCGCGCCTCGGCTGCCGCCGCCAGACGCTCTTGGATGCTGTCGACTTGGCTGCCGCGGAAGCCCTCGCGGCGCACCTCGCCCGAGTTGAACAGGGACAGCGTGGCCACGGCCTTGAAGCGCTTGTCGGTCTGGACGGCCTTGAAGGTGTATCCGGCACCGCCGCAAATGCCGAGGATGCCAACGCGCTTCGGATCGACGCCGGGATACTGCAGCAGAATATCGGCGGCGCGGTGGATATCCTCCACACGGTTCTCCGGCCAATCAGTCGAGCGAGGCTCGCCGCCCGACTCGCCTTGGTAGGCCGCATCGAAGGCCAGGGCGATGTAGCCCGCCTCGGCGAGCTTCTGGGCGTACAAGCCCGCGACCTGCTCCTTCACGCCGCCGTTGGGGTGGGCGACCACCGCGGCGGGATAAGCCTTCCCGGCATCGTAGCCAGCCGGCGTGTACACGTTGGCCACCGCCGTGAAATCGCGGTAGGGGTACTGGATGGCGCGGATGTTGACCCGCCCTTCGGCGTTCTCGGTCAGCGCGCCTTCGTAGACGAGGCCGAACGGGTTGCCGTTGAAAGGTATGAAATCGCGCTCGGTGTATGCAGCATTGGACATGGCAGATCCTTTCCCTAGGCATTGGTCCGCCCTCGATAATGCCCCGCCGCCGCCCGGCGCGGAAGTCTCAATGAGTTGCGTGGCGTAAACCCAGGGGTTCACACCTAGGAGGAGACGCCCTTTGGCTCCGCTACCGAGCCGAAAGTGTCGAGCGCCTATGAACCTTGGCGTTCAAACTGGTGAACGAGGATGAACTTCTCTGTTGACAAGCCGTTCATTACGATGAATGCGATGGAGTATACCGAAACCACTACCCCCTGGAGGAGTTGTCATGAAACGATCTTCCCTGTCCCGTCGCCGCTTCGTGAAGACAGCGGGCATCCTGTGCGCGAGCATAGCCGGCGCCGGTTCTCTGGCCGCCTGCACCACTGAGGCCGCATCCGAAAGCGGTTCGGCCGCCGACGCGAGCGCCGCCGACGAGAAACCCGCTCCCGAGTCTACAGCCGAGCCCGCCTCCGAGCCCGCTCCCGAACCCGAACCCCAGCCCGAGCCGGAACCGGAGACTGCATCGAACGCAGGTAAAGTGCTCGTAGCCTACTTCTCCTACCCCGAGACCACCGAGAACTCCGACCCGGACAACCTCACCGAGGAAGAGGAGAACAGCGCTGTGGTGCGCGATGGCGAGATCCTCGGCAACAACCAGTTCATGGCCGACATCATCGCCCGCGAGACTGGCGCCGACACCTTCCGCATCCTCACCACGCGCACGTACCCAGCCGACCACGCAGGCCTCATTGCCCAGGCGCAGGACGAGATCAATGCCGGCGACCGCCCCGATCTTGCCGAGCCGATTCCCGACCTTTCGGGCTATGGCACCGTGTTCATCGGCTATCCCATCTGGTGGGCCGAGCTGCCGCCCATCATGCACTCGTTCCTGGAGCAGGCCGATCTGGCCGGAAAGCAGATCTACCTGTTCAACAGCCATGGCGGCAGCGGCAACGCTGGCACCCTTGAGGAGATCAAGGGTATTCTCGCCGACTCCGCTGTATCCGACGACAACTTCGTCGTCTCCCGCGATGCCGTGGCCGACAGCGAGGACGACATCGTCGCATGGGTGCACGGCCTGGGCTTTTAAGCCCTCTTCCGCACGTAGCAGGCCATGTGCGGAATAGCGAACTTCACATAACCGAAGTCATCCGGCACAATAACCTTCTCGGCGATGAGCACTTCTCGATACTTGTTGGCCCAGCTGCGGCTTTTCCCCAGTCGATCAGCAATGTCGGCCACCTTCGACGGAGCCGGATCGTCGGCAGCCATAGCGCACACGAACTTGCGAGCCGCAGGGCTGAGGGCCTCGAAGGCCGGCGCGCAGACCGCATCGCCGAAGGCCAGCAGCGCGTCTTCGAAGCCGCGCTCGACATCTCGGATCTCAACCACGCTGCGGCCCCCGCGCTCTGCCGACTGCCAGACGTAGTAGCCCACCAGCTGAATCATGTATGGATACCCTGCCGTCAGCTCGGCACATCGCAAGGCCAGCTCGCTATCTAGCTGTTTCCCCGATTCCGCAAACGACAGCTCGTAAGCACCGCGCACATCGGGCAGGGGAACATCCCCCAACTCCCGTTTCAGCGAGCGCCGTAGAAACGTGAGCACCTTGTGGTTGACCAACTCATCCACAAGCGAGGGAAGTCCCGCGAAGGCGAAGGCCACACCCTTCTTCTGGGAATCGGGCAATGGCGAAAGATCCTGGTCGGCGATAACGTGCTGCACCGCTGTTGCGATGGCAACCATGTCGTCGTGGCTGGCGGCCTGGGTCTCGTCGATGGTGAAGAGGATTCCCTTCCCCCTCTTGACCCGCCGACTTTCAAGCATCTCGTTAATGGCATTGCGCAACGTGAGAGCGGCTGTGTCGTCAAAAGAGATCGAAGCATTACCCAGGCTCGCCGAAGCCGCGCCGGGAATCCCAATGGAAGGACTTACCGTCGCGCTTTCCACACGCCAGCTCTTAGGACTCAAGGCGCGCACCAGGCGAGCAGTCAACCCCTCCGACGCCGTCTCGGAGAGGCTCACCCAGCCCGCTTCTTCAGCAAGACGCCGAAGCTCAGTGAGCATGACGGTCTTTCCGTAGCCGCGCTGACCCATGATGAGCATGAGCCGCCCCGGCGCACCAGCCCCGTTGGCAAGGGCCTCCTGGAAATCGTCGATGACGTTCTGCCGCCCGATGAGGATCGGAGGCATCTTGCCCGCTGTCGGCTTGAAAGGGTTGGCGGCCATGGCATCTCCTCACATTGCACCACTTGCACCGACTTTACACCATTTGCACCGACTTTGCACCACTTGCACCGACTTTATACTGCTTGCACCATTCCGTTGCCACATTTTCTCGTCGGAGGAAGGCCATCGCGTTGCACGGGCAGAGCTTCGACGACCCTCACTCCAAGCCCGGGAACTCCTCGGTGGCGCAGGCGCGCACGAGGGCGCAGTATTCCTCCACCGCGAACTCCTTGCTGCTCACACGCTCGGTGGCGGCCGCTACCTCCTCGTCGGTGGGCACGATGCCGTAAGCGTCCAGCGTGGTGGGCAGGCCCCCGCGCCGCAGCACGCCCATCGTGCGCTCGTAGGCCGCGCGCACCACGGCCTCCGTATCGCCCTCGGAGCTCACACCGAGCACCTCCACGGCGAAGCGGCACACCGGCTCGGGATGGTGGCGCGCAGCGAAGACGAGCCACCGCGGAAAGACCATGGCCAAGTTCTCGCGGTACACCGTGCCGAGCGTGAAACGCAAAAGCCCCGCCGCCGAGAAGATGCTGTGGGTCCACCTCCCCTCCATGGAAAGCCCCAGCAGGCCGCTCGTCTCCAAGAAGCTCGCCCACAGGAACGTCGCACGCGCCTCGTAGCTCTCAGGGTTCTCCACACACGTGTCGAAGGCGTCGAGCACCGCCCGCAGCGAGGCGGCGGCGCATCCCCGGGAGACGGGATTCTCGTCGGCGAGGTAGCGATACCCTGTCTGGGCCAAGAGCACCATGGTGGAGAAAGCCGTGTTCCGCGCATCGAGCGAATAGGTGAAGGGCGGGTACAGCAGGGCATAGTCGGCGAACACCCCGTGGATGCCACCGGCATAGCCCATGATGTCGCTCACGCCGTTGGCCTCCGAGCCCGTGGATGGATAGGTGGGAATGAGCACGAGCGGCAGCTTCTCGTCGTTGCGCTGGGGCAGCTCGCCCTTGAGGTACGCATCGTAGTCGGCGTGCACGGCGCAGAACGCAACGGCCTTGGCGGTGTCCATGGCCGATGCGCCCCCGAGGCCCACCACCATATCGACGCCGTACTCGTGCACGCGACGCACGCCCTCGACGATGGCATCGTAGGTGCACTGGGTAACGCCTCCGTACTGCACCACCGCACCACCTCTCGCGCGCACCGCCACGGCAGCCCGCTCCAGCGAGCCGTTCAGCCGCGCCGAGGCACCGCCGCACACCAAGAGCACCGTGCGGGCGGCGGAAACCTCCGTCAGCTTCTCCAGGGCCGCCTCGCCCGTAACGACGCGCACCGGATTGTAAAACGCGAAATCCCTCATCCTCTTCTTCCCTTCTTCTCAAAAAGAGGCGCACTCCCTCGTGGGAATGCGCCCGCAAAGCACCTTTGGAGCAGCATGCGCGCCAAGCCGGCTGCTTGGCCGCGAGCATGCGCCATCGCGAAGGTCGTCCCATACGGCGCGTGCGGACGACGCCGTGAAAGGAGGCAGGGGCGGCCTTCGCGATGGCGGCTCAGGCGAAGCACGCCCGGCGCAGTGCGAAAAGCAGCCGCGCCGGACGCGCTTCGCCGCTACAGGCTCTCGTTCAAAAGGGCGACCAGATCCTCGCGGGTCAGAGGCGCCAGAGCCGTCGGCAGAAGCGCGATAGTGGCAGCTACCTCCTCCACCTGGCCGGCGGAAAGCCCCAGATCGGACAGGCTGCGGTAGGCGCCCATCTCGCGCGTCCACGCATCCAGCGCGTCGATGCCCTCGCGGGCCGCTTCCTCATCGCTCTTGTCTGCGGGGTCAATCCCCCACACGTTCACGGCGAAGCGCTTGAACTGAAAGAGCGCCTCGGGGCTCTTATCGAAGATGCGCCGGTAGTAGTTGACCGTGAAGGCGGCCAGACCCAGCCCGTGCACGCAGTCGGTGAAGGCGCCGATCTGGTGCTCGATCATATGGCACTGGAACGCCGTCTGCTTGCCGCTCTTCAGCACGCGGTTCTCGGCCAGCGCGCTCGCCCACTCCAGATTGGCGCGAGCCTGATAGTCCTCGGGGTTCTCGATCACCTTCGGCAGATCGCGGATGACCGAGCGCATCGCCGCTTCCAGCATATCGTCGGCGAGCACATCGCCCACCGGCAGGCTGAAGTACTCCTCCATCATGTGGTTCAGGGAATCGTAGGCGCCGGCAATGGTCTGGGTCGGCGGCACCGTGAACGTCAGCGTGGGATCCATCACGGCGAAGCGCGCGTTCAGCTCCGGGTAGTCCTTGCCGGTCTTCACCTTCGTCTCCTCGTTGGTGATGACCGCGCCCCCGTTACCCTCGGAGCCCGTGCCCGTGGCCGTGACCACGATGCCCAGCGGCAGCGGCTTAACGGCGATGGGCTCGAAACGCACCCAGTGCTTCTCCCAGATATCGTCCTCCACCGCGCCGAGCGCAATGGCCTTCGAGCAGTCCATGACCGAGCCTCCGCCGATGGCGATAAGATAGTCGACGCCCTTCTCGCGCGCCAAGCGCGCCCCTTCGCACACCTTGGCGTAGGCGGGGTTGGCCATAATGCCGCCGAAGTCGACGATGGTCTTGCCGGCCGCCCGCAAGGGCTCTGCCACCCGGTCGTACACGCCGGTGCGCTTCACCGAGCCGCCGCCGTAAGTGATCATGACGGTCTGGGCGTCGGCCACTTCGGCGGGAATGGCATCCAGGGCGTTGCGCCCGAAGTAGACATGGGTCGCGTTCTGGAATTCGAAATCGTTCAAGAAAAGTCCTCTCTCTCCGTTGCTCTACACGTTGCGGACCATGGAAGCGAGGCGCTCCACGGCAGCGGGGTCGCGATGGTCGAAGAAGCTGCTCTCGTTGGTGTCCAGTGCGCGGATGGCGGCCATGTCCTCATCGGTCAGCAAGAAGTCGAACACGTCGAAGTTCTGGGCCATGCGCTCGGGAGACACCGTCTTGGGAATGCACACGATGCCGCGCTGGAGCTGCCAGCGCAGCACCACCTGGGCCACCGTCTTGCCGTACTTCGCCCCGATGGCGGCCAGGGTCTCGTTGCGGAACAGGTCGTGGTGCCCCTCCGCGAAGGGGGCCCAGCCCTCCATCTGCACGCCCTTCGATGTCATGAAGTCCTGAGCCGCCCATTGCTGGAAGAACACGTTGCACTCCACCTGGTTCACTGCCGGCACCACCTCGTTGAAGCAGATGAGGTCGGCCAGACGGTCGGGGTAGAAGTTCGCCACGCCGATGGCCCGCACTACGCCCTCCTGGTAGAGCTCCTCCATAGCGCGCCATGCGCCATAGTAATCGGAAAGCGGCTGGTGGATGAGATAGAGGTCTACATAGTCAAGGCCGAGACGATCGAGAGAGCGCTCGAAGCCGCGGCGAGCGCCCTCGTAGCTCGCATCGCTGAGCCACAGCTTCGTGGTGACGAACAGCTCGTCGCGCGGCACGCCGCAGGTGGCCAGCGCGCGCCCCACCGCCTCCTCGTTGCCGTAGGACGCGGCGGTGTCGAAGGAGCGATAGCCTACTTCCACAGCCTCGCGCACGGCCCGCTCGCAGGCAGCCGCATCCGGTATCTGGAAGACGCCGAAGCCGAGCTGGGGCATCTTCACGCCGTTGTTCAAAGTTACGTATTCCATAGGTGTCCTTTCCCGCAGGGAAGCGAAAGGGGAGGCCCCGGGCAATTGGGTGAGCTTGCCCAGGGCCAGAACATCGCGCTGAGGGGATACAGGGCGATGCCCCGCAACGATAATGGCAAACATCCAGCCCCGGGGGAAGTTTCGATCCGTTACCCACTGTGAACCTTTTGGTTATAATGTTCCTGACATGGAATCAACAAGGGCGTCGCTACACCCTCACGAGGACGGCGCGGGAAAGGGAGGCGCGATGTATAACCATCAGCTCGATACCTTCATGAAAGTGGCCGACATGGGCAGCTTCTCGAAGGCCGCCGCCGACCTGTACATCTCCCCCACCGCCGTCATCAAGCAGATGAACCTCTTGGAGGCGACGCTGGGGGTAACGTTATTCAACCGCACCCATCGCGGCCTGACCCTCACCAACGCGGGGCGCTCGCTCTACGACGACGCTCGTCATATTATCCAGTTCTCCGGCGAAGCCGCGGAGCGGGCGCGAGCCGCCGATAGGGCCGCGCGCCACGTGATTCGCGTGGGCTCGTCGCCCATGACCCCCAGCTCATTCCTCACGGGCCTGTGGCCAAGCGTGCTCAAGCGCTGCCCCGGAGCCACCATCAAGCTCATCACCTTCGAGAATACCCCCGAGAACGCCCGGCGCATCCTGGCGAACCTGGGGGAAGACATCGACGTGGTGGCCGGCGCCTACGACGACGCCTTCCTCGCGAGCCGGGGGTGCGCGGCCCTGGAGCTCTCGCTTGAGCCGCTGCGCGTATTCATGTCGGCGACCCATCCTTTGGCTGAGCGCGAGGAACTTGTCCCGTCCGACCTCGCAGGCCAGCGCGTGCTCGTCATTCAACGGGGGTGGAACGTCGTCACCGACCAAGCGGCAGACGCCCTGCGCGCCCAGCCGGAAGGCCCCGAAGTGGAGGAGTTCCCATTCATCAACGTTGACGTGTTCAACCGCTGCGACGAGGACGGCATGCTGCTCATCGGCATCGACCCCTGGAAGGACGTGCATCCGCTGCTCGTTTCCAAGCCGATGACGTGGGACTATGCGTTGCCCTTCGGCATCCTGCACGCGCCCGAGCCCTCCGACCACGTGCGCGACGTACTCGCCGCCGTGGCCGCCATCTCCGGCCAATCATAGAAAAAGCCGCAGACCCGAGGGTCGGCGGCTTCTCGGCAGCGCCTATCGCCCACGCGACGGCGCAGGGCGCGCAAGACGGCCCCGCGCCCTTACGGCTCTACGTACAGCTCGGCGAAGGCCGATTCCGGGCTCACATCGCCAGCGTCGTTCACCGACCGGATGCGCAGCACGTAAAAGCCGGGCTTCTCCGGCGTGTAATCGAACGTCCAGGTGAGGTTCTGGTAGTCATTGGTATTCGGCGTCTCGTAGGTGGTCCAATGCTCGCCGTCGTCCAGCGAGAACTGGATGGCGGAAATGGCGTGGCCGAAATCGTAGGCCGTGCCCTTGAAGCGCACGGGCACCCCCACGTGGCCCTCGGTACGGGGAATCATGGCATCTCCTTCTTGAGCGGTCGGTTGCACCCAGCATAGGGCAAGCGAACCCTCGGGTAAAGCAAGGTGCCGCGCGACCGAAAAAAGGCCACGCGGCACAGGAGGCTGGCAAAGGGCAAGAGAGGGGATTCCCTTAGGCCACGTCGCCTCCGAAGAACACGCCCACATTGGGCAGGTTCGCATAGGTGTCGCCGGCCTCCTCGCTGCCCGGTGCCGGAGGCGGCGTCTGCCGCGCCTCGGCAGTGATGGACACGATGTCCTTCGCGAAGTAGCGAGCCGAGGTGGAACCGAGCCACAGCTGGTTGGCACCGCCCACCGTCTCGGCGATGGGACTGCCGTTCACATCGAAGACCACAGGGCAGTAGTGCTGGGTGATATAGCGCATCGGAAGCGCCACCTCGTAGCCATCAGCCGAGCGGAACACCACGGTGTTGGCCTCGGCCGATACGCCGGCCTTCTCAAGCAGCATGGCCACCGACACGCCCGTCACCTCGGCGTTCGCGCTCGCGTCGCCGTCGGCGGGATTGCCCGAGCACGAGCACCCCAGAATGGCGCGCTGGGCGTCGGGATCGGCCTGCAGCTCCTCCACCGTAGCCACGAAGGCGCGCTGCACATCACCGCCCACGGCAATGGGCCACTGGGACACGTCGCCTTCGAAGGCCTCTCCCTCGAAGGCGCGATTGGCACACAGATAGGCCGAGGCGCGCATGGCCTTCGAGATGGCCTCGTTGGAGCTGACCGCCTCCTGGGTGAAGGAGAAGTCGCCCTCGACCACAGCCTGAGTGGCCTGGGACAGCTCGAGGGCGCCCTCGGCCTGGGCGGCTTCGGGCGCAACAGGAGCGGGAGCGGCCTCGTCGGCGAAGGCCACGGCGGCTCCGGCGCCCATGGAAGTCAGCAGGATGAGCGATCCGGCGGTGCCGGCGATCTTCTTGGTTGCCTCGTTCATGGCAAGCCTCCTTATTCCGTCACCGTCGGCTCGGGCATGGTGGTCTTGGCGTTGACCATCATCTTCACCGGCGTGGGGGTCGTGCGGCCGATGGCGTCCACAGCGCGGACGCACAGCACGTAGGCCGTGTCGCCGTCCTCGACCGAGGGGGTGAACTCGTAGTTCCAGTGGATCCAGCGGTTGTTGTCGATATCGGGGGTCTCGCAGCGGGTCCAGGTCTCGCCACCGTCCATGGAGAACTCGAGCGCCGTCACGGCCACATCGAAGCCGTTGGCCCAACCCTCGAAGGCGAAGGGCTCGCCAGCCTGAATGACCTGACCCTCAATGGTGTTCATGAAGCCCAGGTTCGGCTTGCCAGAGCTCTGCAGGGTGCCCTCGCCGGGGAACGGCACGCCCTCGGCGCCCAGGCCGTGATCCTCATCGCTGATGCGCAGCTCGGCGAAGTTCTTCGAGATGTGGTCCGCGCAGATGCCGCCGATCCACAACACGCAGGGATACCCGTTGTTCCACGAGATGGGTTCGCCGTTGAACTGGTAGGCAAGCAGGCTCGTGTGGCCCTCAAGCTCGTCGAGGTTCACGCCGCGGTAGCCGGCGCGCTCACCGTCGGGGGTGTACCACATGGCGCCTACGGCATTGTCGTTGATGTCCACCTTGTCGAGGAGCCACTCCAGCGGAATGCCCGTCACCTCCACCTGGGCCACGGCCTCGCCACCGAGCGGGTTGATGGTGCACTGGGCCACGAGCGGGGTGGTCACCACCACGCCGGCCGCCTCGGCCTCGGCGATCAGATCGACGAGCTTCCAGGTCTTCTCCTCGGCAACCTCACCGGTGATGGAGATCTCCCACGTGTCGAACATCTCCTGATCAAGCGGCTTGCCCTCGGCAGTGTTGTCGAAGCGCATGATGTCGTAGTCGTTGCCCATCCACTGAGCGTTGGGCATCTCGTCCTGCGAGACGGTGTAGTCCTGGTCGAAGGTGAAGGTGCCGTTGACGTTCTCAACGGAGGTGATGCCCTTCAGCTCGTCGTACTTCACCTGATCCCACAGCTTCATGCCGTCCTCCACGCTGCTCGCATGGCAGTTGAAGCACTGCACCTGGGAGTCGGCCTCGCCCACATTGTGGATGGCGTGCAGCATGTCGCCCAGGTTGCCCGCATAGCTCGCGCGGTTGTGGCAGTCGAGGCACTGGCTGATGGTAGGATTCACGCCATCGAGGCCCTGGCTCGGGTTATGCTGGGGATACATGTTCAACATGAGCTCGTTTAGATTGCCATGGCAGGCGTAGCAGCCGCGCATATCAGCCTTCAGCACATCCACATTGAACAAGTCGTCGGAAACCGGCGTGCGCTCGACGAGGACGTCGCCTTCCTGCTTGATGACCGGCCCGTTCGGGTCGTAATCCGGCGTGTACATGCCCGTCATGGCCGACGGCGCGGCAGACGAGTCGTCCGTGGCGCTCGGCGCCTGGCTGGGAGCTTGCGGCGCGCAGCCGGCAGCCAGGGCGCAAGCGAGCATCGTCGCCGCCACGCCGGCGGCCAGCAATGCCCGCGGTTTGCGGTAGAGTTTCATACCCTCCTCCTTGTCATCGGTCGGAGAACCGCCATGATGCGGTCGCTCCTCTTCTCGAAACCGCCGCCCTCCACCCCGAAGGCCGGCGCTGTGAGAACCACTCTATCTGCTTCCCTAAGGGCAGAATCAAGGGGTGTTTTCGCAGTGCCGCGGCAGGAGTGGTACAATGGGCGGGCGCTGAGGGGATGCAACGCATACCACTATACAGAGGGAGGACCCATGTATCGGGGGGAGTCTTCGCGCGCCGCCAGCGCCGGCGCAAAGCGCTATCTCACCTGCGGGCAGATGGCCCGCGCGAACTGCGTCACCGAGAAGACGCTGCGCTTCTATCAGGAGAAGGGACTGCTCGCGCCCGAGCACGTCGACGACGAGACGGGCTTTCGCTACTACGACATCGCCCAGTCCACCAAGCTCGATCTCATCACTCAGCTGCGCACCATCGGCCTGTCGCTCGACGAGATATGCGAGCTGGCCGACGAGCGCGACATGGACAAGCTGCACGCGAGCCTCGACGGGCAGCTGCGCGCCCTGGCCGCCAAGCGCCGGGAGCTCGAGCACGCCGAGAGGCTGGCCGCCGAGCTTCTCCACGATTGCGATATGTACCAGAACCCCACCCTGGTAAACGAGATCATCCTGGAATTCATGCCGCCGCGCCACCGTCTTGAGTTCGCCATACCGCCCCTAGACGAGCTGGTCCGGGGAGTCGGCGACTTCAGCGGCAGCGACCAGTGGGAGTGGCTCGTGCGTCACGTGAAGCAGGTCATCGTCGAGCGCGGATGGCCGCTCTCGCTGTTCCGCGACGTGGGCTACATCGCCGCGCGCGACCGGCTGCACTGCGACGATTTGTGGGCAAATCGGGCCTTCGTGGCCGTCGACGCCTCGTTTGGGGAGTGCTTCGTGGAGGCCGTCCCCTTCCCCGAGGGGTTTCACCTGGTCATGTATGTGAACCAGGGATTCTCCGACGAGGGCGACGCCATCGACCGCGAGCGCTTCGAGCGCATGCTCGACTATGCCGAGGCCAAGCGCCTGGAAGTGGCGGCCGACCCCTACGCCGAGAGTCTCTGCCGCTTCCCGCGCCTGTTCAACCAGAGCATGGAGACCCTCACCCGCTACTGCATGCCCGTGAGAAAGCGCGCAGCCGCCTTCCCCAAGGGCAGTCAATAAGACTTTTCCCCTCCTCTCGCTTTCTTGAAAATTTCTCCTTGCTTCTGCCCCTGGGGCACCGTCTAGGCTTCGGATTGGGGCCGTCCCTCCCCGACGGCCCCGCCTTCCCCCTCGCGCCTCACGAAACGTGAAGGGGGACGGAAGGGAGCGAAGACGCAAGAGTAAGAGAGGAGAAGAGCATGATGCTCAAACGCAATCCCAAGATCTTCTTGGGAAGCTGCATCGCTGCGGCCATGGCGCTTGCGATGGTTGCCGGCTGCGCCCCTCAGCCGAGCACCACGGCATCCGACCCGGCCGATGCCACGGGCAGCAACGCCGACAAGGTGATGGAGGATGTCAACAGCATCCTCGCCCCCGAGTGGGACCCGCTCGCACCCGTGGTAAAGCAGCTATCCGACGGGACGCTCATCCAGCGCACGCCCGATGAGGACATCAGCGCGTCGCTGGACGCGACCGCCGTGCTGCACCATCCCACGGTGAACGTGCCGGCCAACACGTACTTCACTAAGGCCGACGCCCGCGGCTGCAACGCCTGCCACGAGGATCTGGCGGCCACCATCGACAACATGCCCTACGGCCACCACCCTCTGAGCAACCCCCTGGGCCTTGAGGCCAGCGTCCAGCAGTGCCTGCAGTGCCACCGCATCGGCGGCTCCACCGTGCAGACGGTGCCCGGCGAGTTCGGCACCATGATCCACGCGCTGCACATGGACAAGGCCGACTGCTGGAACTGCCACGATGCCTCCAACAACGGCACCGCCGCGAACGGCCAGGGCGAGTTCGACTACTCGGGCTCCATCACCGGCGACGAACAGGGCGAGGCCACCGAGTCGAACCAGATGGTGCTGTGGGATCTCGTGAAGCACAACAAGCTGCGCGGCATCACCGACATCGACGACGCCTCCCAGACCGGCGCCTTCAGCTGGGACACCGACCAGCTAACCAACCCGGCCGAGCTGTTCAACGTGCCGTGGGAGACCTTCCAGGCCGACTACGACCGCCTGCAGCGCCAGCGCGACAACGTGCCGCTGGACGAGGAGATGTTCAACAACTGGACCATCACCGTATCCGGCGACGTGGACGAGGAGAAGACCTGGACGCTGCCCGAGCTGATCGAGCAGGCACCCTCCGAGGAGTTCGTGGCGAAGCTGAACTGTACCGTGAATCCCACCAACGGCCCCTACATTGGCCAGGTCCAGTGCAAGGGCATCCCGGTTCGCTGGCTGCTGGAGCAGGCCGGCCTCGACCCGAATGCGGCCACGGTGAGCTTCTGCACCCCTGACGGCCCCTACGGTTCCGACGCCGTGCCCGCCATCATGAACGAGGACAACATCTCTCACCTCGTGTACGAGATGGGCGGCGAGCGACTCACGTGGGCAAACGGCTATCCGGTGATGTACGTGCGCGGTGCCGTGGCCGCCTTCACCGACGTGAAGAACGTCAGCGAGCTGGCCGTGTCCACCGGCGCGGGCTCCGGCTACGGCAGCGACTTCCGCTTCGGCATCGAGTACGCCACGCCCTCCGTGGGCATCTACAACCTCCATGAGGGCGAGATCATCAAGACGGGCGAGACCCATCAGTTCTCCGGCTACGTGGACGCCTACAACGAGCCGGTCGTAGCTGTGGAGTTCTCCATGGACCGCGGCAAGACCTGGAAGCGCTTCGATATCGAGGGCGCTGATCCGAACCGCATGGTCACCTGGTACTACGACTTCACCCCCGAGGCCGACGGCGCCTACTGCATCGCCCTGCGCGGCATCTCCGAGTCGGGCCGCGTAACCGAGGAGTACGTCGAGAAGATGGTCGTGGCGAAGACCGAAATGCCCCAGCCCACCAACGCCCAGTAACGAGGTGACCCAATGAAGGAAACAACGAAGAAGATCGCCGGCATCACCAGTTCGCTCGTGCTCCTGTCCTCCATGGGCATGGGCGCCATCGCCTACGCCGACGACATCACCCCAGCTCCCGAAGCCGATGGCTCCGAGACGGCAGCGACCGAGGCCGGCTCTATCCAGGTGAGCGTTCCCTCGGTGGAAGGCACCTTCTCCTACACCCAGGAGTCTGTGAGCACCCTCGACGAGATCGCCCGCGCCGTGGGCGACGCCAAGTACCTGTGCGGCGCTGCGGCGGCCAACACCACGGCGACGAGCGCCGAGGACTGGACGATCGCCATCACGGGCGCGGTGAGCGAGAGCTACGCTACCACCGTCGCCGACATCCAGAACGATCCGGCGGTGCAGAAAGTGCTGCTGGGCTGCTCCTGCGCCGGCAACCCGGCCGACGGCAACGCCAGCGTGGCGGCGCGCGTCACCGGCGTGTCCGTGAAGCTGCTGCTCGACCGCGCCGGCATCGAAGCAGGTGCCAACACCGTCGTGTTCCGGTCGGCCGACGGCTACCAGGTGGCGCTCCCCCTGAGTTATGTCACTCAGCGCTACTGCCCCATCGTGTTCGACGTGAACGACAGCCCCATCGCCGAAAGCGTAGGCGGCACGAACCAGTTGTGGCTCGGCTCCACCTCGGCGAAGTACTTCGCTCGCGACATCGTGTCCATCACGGTGGAGAAGCGTGCCGAGGCGCCCGCGGCGCCCGGTACGACCGAGGCCGGCGACACCTACGCCAACCTGCCGAACATCGGCGTGGCCTTCGGCGGCGAAGTAGCCTAGCGGCCGTCCATCCAACCCCTCCCCCTTCCGGCCCTCGGATGCATCCACCCCCGCATCCGAGGGGCCCTTTGCGTTACGGAGAGAGGGGGGGCGACTCGTGCGCCGACCCCTACCCCGCCCGATACACGAGGCAGGTGGCGTAGGCGGTGATGCCCTCCTCGCGGCCCTCGGGGCCCAAGTGCTCGGTGGTGGTGGCCTTCACGCCCACGTTCTCCACGGGAAGGCCCATGGCGGCCGCCAGGTTCTCGCGCATGGCCTCGCGGTAGGGGGAAAGCTTCGGCGCCTGGGCGGCGATGACGCTGTCCACGTCGATGATCTCGAAGCCCCGGTCGCGCACGAAGCGGGCCACCTCGGCCAAAAGCTTCAGCGAGTCGGCGTCCTTGTAGGCCGGGTCGGTGTCGGGGAAGAGCTTGCCGATGTCGTCTCCGCGCACCGCGCCCAAAAGCGCGTCGGAGATGGCGTGGGCCAGCACATCGGCATCGGAGTGCCCGTCGAGCCCCTGGTAATGGGGAATGTCCACTCCGCCCAAAATGAGCTTACGCCCCTCGGCAAAGGCATGCACGTCCATGCCAAAGCCGGTGCGCAGATTGTGCAAGTCGTTCATGGAAGCTCCTTCCATCCCTCTTCCCCTTTCGGTCGTTGAAAGGGGCCTATTTTGCAGCAAATCGGGAGTTATGAGCGTCAAACAGCAACGTTCGCGTCCCTCCCGCCATCGTCTTTTCGCAAAACCCCAGGTCGCATTCCTGCGGTTTTTGGGCGAAGCGGAAGGAGTCCTCTGCAGACGCTCATAACTCCCGATTTGCTGCAGAGAGGGACCTTCCCAGCGACCGATCCACCTGCCCCGGCAGAGCGAGCGGTGCTTTACCGATGCTCGGAGTTCAAAAGCATGGTGCGGACGGCGCTGGCGAGCAGCACGTAGTCCTCGGGCACCGTGAGCTTGATGTTGTCGCGCTTGCCCTCCACGATGAGCACCTTGCCTCCCAACCGCTCGATGAGCGAAGAGTCGTCGGTGCCCACGAAGCCATCGGACAGCGCGCTCGCATGGGCGCGGCGGTAGATGCCCGTGCGGAAGACCTGGGGCGTCTGGGCGTTCCAGAACACCGACCGGTCCGGCGTGCCCACCACGACGCCGTCTTCCACGACCTTCAGCGTATCCACGGCCGGGTGCGCCACAATGGCGCCGTCGGCGTCGAAGTTGCCCTTCACCATGTTAATGGTGTGCTCGATGAGATCCGGCGACACGAGCGGGCGGGCGCCGTCGTGCAGCACTACGTAGTCGTACTCGTCGCCCACCATTTCCAAGCCCGAGAACGCCGACTCCTGGCGGATGGCCCCGGAGGGCGCGAGCACCACCGGCGTCACGAACGGGAACGGGTCGATGGCCCGGGAAAGGTACTCGTGCATGCGCTCCTCAGGGCACACGACGACGATGAGACCCACATCGCCCACGGCGTCGAAAGCCTCGGCCGACCAGGTGAGAATAGGCTTGCCGGCGATTTCCACCAGCTGTTTGCCGCCCTCTTTGCCGAAGCGCTCCCCCGTGCCGCCGGCCAGGATGATAGCCGCCGTTTGGGGATTCTTGTCCACCTTGCCCTGCAGCTGCAGAAGCGGTGAGCTCAGGGCATCGAAGTCGAGGTCGTCCATGACGAAGGACGGCTCGCGAAGAACCGAGGGCTCGGTAACGGGATCGATGATGTTCGGCATAGGTTCCCCCTGAGGGCTCGTGGAATGTTGCATCATAGTATAAGCCATCACCCGCATTTTCGGGTTTTCTTCCGCGAATGCCACTTCAGGCCCGCTTTGGCAAGGCGCGAGGGCGAAAAATGCCAGTTGGGGTGCGCTTTGGTAAGATTTCGCACCCCCACCCCCCGTGGGCCCTTCTTTCTTGCCAAAACGGGCCCGAAGTGGCATTTCCCGACCAATTTCGAAAATCAACCTGGTGCTGCAAGGACGTCCTTCCTCAAGAGCGGCAACCTTGCCTGATGAGGGGCGACCTAGGTCGCCCCCTACGGTTTCATGCCCTAGCGTCGCAGCTACCCTGGTAGCCCCATGGCCTACGGTTTCACGCTCAAGTCGCACAGCCGCCCTGTCGTGCAGAACAACCCTCCGCGGGGAAGCGCGGAGGGGTCAAGAGGGAGGGCTGCTTAACGCAGAAGCTATCTAGACGATCTCACCGCCCAGCAAAACACCGACATTCGGCAGGTTCTGATAGGCCGCGCGAGCCTCGTCGCTCGACGGCGACGAGGGCGGGGTCTCGCGCTCCTCAAGGGCAATAGACACGATGTCGCGGGCGAAGTAGTTCGCCGACGTGGCACCGAGCCACAGCTGGTTGGTGCCGCCCACAACCTCGTCGAGCATGACGGTGCCATCGACGATGCCCTCTTCGAGCACCACGTCGGACTCGGGCAGCTCGTCGACCACGGCCACCATGATCTTCAGCGGATCCTGGGTGGTCTCGCCGATGTGCTCGATGTCGCCGTTGGGATGCCAGGCGTTGCCCGACACGCCGCGCACGTAGATGCAGTAGGAGCCGGCAGCTTCAGGGGTGAAGTCGTAGGTCCATGTCATCAGGCGTTCCGTGTCATGGTCGGGGGATGTCGAAGCGCTTCCAGGTCTTGCCGCGGTCCGGGGAGATCTCCACGGCGGCCACTTCCTGGTTGTAGCACTCGGCATAGCCGTGCAGCTGAATCACCTCGCCGGTCCTGAAGATCTGGCCATCGCGCAGATCGAAGATACCCACGTCGGGCTTGGTGAACTCATGGTTGCCGTGCAGCTCGTGCGGGTCGACCTCGCGGTCGCCTAGAACTTAACGTAGCGTTAACTCCGCCTCCCTGTCAAACCCGCAGTTTGGTATTTCTGCGGGTAAGATCTGCAGTCTGGCACCGGAAGATACCAAACCGCAGGATCCTGCCACGGCAAAATCGCCGCAGGGTACCAAACCGCGAATCTTGCCACAGGCAGAATGCCGCGAAGGCGCCAAGCCACAGCATCTTCGCGAGGTCGGGGTATAATGGCGTAAGCTCGAAAGGAGGTGCGCGATGCGGTATCAGCTGATGAACAAAGACGTCGTGGTGGCAACTTATGAGGAAGAACGACGGCTTCTCGATTACTCTTATAAACTCGTCGAGCAGCACGACGCCTACCTCCCCTACGGCTTTGCCGGGATTGACGACTGGATTGATGGCCGTCAGATCGCAAAGCATCGCGCCTCTATCGAGAAGCTTATGCGCGAGCTGGGCCTCACGACGCGGCACGATTTCATCGCCATGGCGCGATGCCTCTCGCTTACTGACACGTTCTGGATGAAACGAGCCGATGAAGCAATCTCTTGGAATGATGTGTCGCTCTATCGCAACCCATTCGACGACGTCATAGCACGCATAGCGTTCGACGGCACGGGGATGTACGGACGCCAGAACTCCCCCACCTCTCCCGAATACGCCACCTCGGGCTCCTTTGCGAAGTGCTGGGTGCGCGAGGGGGATCAGATTTCACTCATGAAACGCGGAACATCTGGCTATGCCAATACCGGCTTTGAGCCCTATTCGGAACGCCTCGCCTCAGACCTTTTGGGAGCCGCTCACATTGATCACGTTCCCTATACCGTTGAAAAGTATCACGATAAACTTGCCAGCAAATGTCCTCTCTTCACCTCTGAAGAAGTCGGGTTCGTATCCGCCCACCGCTTCTTCGACGGCCCGTTTGATGTAGAGGACGTGCTCGCTTTCTGTCGCGAGCATGGAGGCGAGGAACCGTTCCGCGAAATGGTCGTCATGGATGCCGTCATGGCCAACGTCGACCGCCATGCAGGCAACTACGGCTTTCTCGTCGATAACGCCACGGGCGAAATCCTGCGCATGGCCCCTCTGTTCGACCAGAACATGGCCTGCCTGCCCATGATGATGGAGCACGACGACTTCGACGAGTACGTCAGCATGATCGGCCCTAAGATCGGCGGCGATTTCGTCGTTGCAGCGCGCGCACTCCTCACGCCCGATATTCGCACCAAGCTCGTCGCTCTGAAGGACTTCGAGTACACCGACCCCGGCCTCAGCTACCCGGCCTGGAAGCTCGCCGCCGTCAACCGCCTGAAGGACAAGATGATCACCGATATCTTGGCTTAAGAGTGCTTACGCGAATCATCCGGTTTCGAAGCAGTGGGTTCTAATATTTTCTAACGGATTCCAACATTCTAACTATTTGTATGTTAGAAACGCTCCGCTGGGAAGTTGCCAACAAATGCCAGTTCGGCCTCGTTATGGCACGATTTGGTCCTCAAGGCTTACCACAACTAGGTCGAACTGGCATTTTCCAAAAAAAACCTTGCCATAACTGGGTCGAACTGGCATTTGGAAAGCGAAAACCGAAATCGCCCCCAATCGCTGCCTGACTACAGAAAAAGGAGGCCCCGAAGAGCCTCCTTGGAAGCGAGTTTGGATCACGGACGAAAAGGAGTCGCGCTCCCTACTCCCCGCCCGCCAGGGAGCCGGCGGGGGTGCCGGTGCCGCGGCCACTTCCCACGCCAGCGTGGCCCAGGTCGTAGTTCGTCAGCAAAAGCTCGGCGTCACGGGCGATGGAGT